>Ga0210044_10000331_pt1 | contig 71307 bp, 57 predicted proteins | sample CryGey13umfilter_2_FD_183959 | JGI IMG/M metagenome (GOLD analysis project Ga0210044, IMG submission 183959) | Groundwater microbial communities from aquifer in Utah, USA - Crystal Geyser 4/9/14 3 um filter (SPAdes) (version 2) | ecosystem: Environmental > Aquatic > Deep subsurface >... | reverse complement strand
GAGCGCACCTTCACGCCGAGCGCATCCAAGCGGGCCTTGATCGCCTTGACCGCCTCACCCGCCTCGTCGGTCGTGGTGAACGACACAGTGAGCTTGGGGGCGACGACCTCGTTGGTCTCCACCTGGCCGGCGCGCTGCGTGAGCTCTGCGGTCTCGTCGACGAGCACCGAGGGGGCGAGCACATACAAGCAACCGAGCACCATGGCGGCGATGCCGCCCATCCTCAGCGAGTTCCCAAAGTCCACTTCAAACTCCCTGCGCGGCGGCGGTGACCGCTTCGCCCGCGCGGCGGAACACCGCTTGCTTGTCGATGGTGACGCGCGTCGCGTCCGCGATCTGCAGCACGACCGTGTCGGCGCCGACCTCGACGACCCGCCCGTGCAGACCGCTGCGGGTCACCACGTCCAGATCGACCTTGAGCGACGCGAGGAGGTCGTCGTGGCGCTGTCGCTCCTGAGTCTGCGGGCGCAGGATCATGAAGTACAGGATCGCCAAGAAGAGGCCTACAAAGACAATATCGCCAGATAGCAAGGACTGCTCCGTCCCGAATAGATTCGTGCCGCCGCAAGAGAAGCACCCCAGCGGCGGGGTCAAGCGACGCCGGGCCTTATGCAGCTCAGTCGCTCGCGGCCACCGAAGCACGCCGCGCTTCCTCGGCAAGCGCCCCCATCCCCTCACCGCTGGCGGCGATCGCGGCGCGCAGGCGCGCCATGATGTGCTGGTAGTAGTGCAGGTTGTGAATGCTCAACAAGCGAGCGCCGAGCTGCTCCTGCGACTGGAACAGGTGCCGCAAATAGCCGCGGCTAAAGCGCGCGCAGGTGGTGCAGGCGCACGCGGGGTCCACCGGACCCCGGTCGACCGCGAACTTCACATTCTTAAGGTTGAGGCGACCAACCGAGGTGTAGGCGTGCGCGTGGCGCCCCGCCCGCGACGGGAGCACACAATCGAAGAGGTCCACCCCTCTGAGCACGGCCTGAACGATGTCGTGAGGGTGCCCGACGCCCATGAGGTAGCGCACACGGTCCTGGGGGAGGCGCGGCGTGGTCACGTCAACCATCTGCATCATGGCCTCGTGGCCCTCGCCGACCGACAGCCCGCCGATGGCGTAGCCGTCGAGGTTCAGCGCGCTGAGCTCCTGGGCGTGCGCCGCCCGCAGCTCCTCGAACAGGCCGCCCTGCACGATGCCGAACAGCGCGGTGCGATCCGCGTGCTCGCGGGCAGCGAGGCCCCGGTGCAGCCAGCGCGTGGTGCGCTCGGTGGACTTGGCGACGCGCTCGTAGGTCGCTGGCACCTCGATGCACTCGTCGAAGGCCATGGCGACGTCGACGCCGAGCGTCTCTTGAATGCGCACGCTCACCTCGGGGGTGAGGTTGCGCAGGGTGCCGTCGAGGCCGCTGCGGAAGCGCACGCCCTCCTCGGTGACCTTGGTGCGGTCGCGCAGGGAGAAGACCTGGTAGCCGCCGGAGTCGGTCAGCACCGGGCCGTCCCACCCCATAAAAGCGCGAACGCCGCCGAGGGCCGCGACGGTGTGCTCGCCGGGGCGCTCCCACAGGTGGTAGGTGTTCGCGAGCACCATGCTCGCGCCGGTTTGGCGTAGCTCCAACGGATCCACGCCGCGCACCGTGCCGCGGGTACCCACGGGCATGAAGCAGGGCGTCGGCACGTCGCCGTTGGGCAGGTGGAGCACGCCGACGCGCGCGGCGTCGAAGCGCGCGGTCAGCTCAAAGGAGCAGCATGGCGTCGCCATAGGAGTAGAACCGATACCCGCTCTGCACGGCGTGCGCGTAGGCGGCGAGCAGGCGCTCGCGCCCAGTCAGCGACGCCACGAGCATCAGCAAGCTGCTGCGCGGGAGATGAAAGTTGGTGAGCATGCCGTCGACCGCGCGAAAGCGGTACGGCGGTGAGATAAAGATCCGAGTGATCGCCCAGCCGCTTTGCAGCGCTCCATCCTGGGAAGCGGCGGACTCAAGCGCTCGCGCCGAGGTGGTGCCGACGGCGATGACGCGCCCACCGGCCGCGCGCGTTCGGGCCACAGCGGCGGCGGTCTCCGGCGGGATGAGGTAGCGCTCGGCGTGGAGCGTGCCGCGCTCGATGTCCTCGTCGCGCAGCGGGCGGAAGGTGCCGATGCCGACGTGCAGCGTGACGCGGGCGAGCTCGACGCCCTGCGCTTGGAGCGCCGCGAGCAGCTCGGGGGTGAAGTGCAGGCCCGCGGTCGGGGCCGCCGCCGCGCCGATCGGGCCGCCGAACACCGTCTGGTAGCGCTCGGTGTCCTGCTCGTCCGCGGCGCGCCCCAAGTACGGCGGGAGCGGGAGCTCACCGGCGCGCGCCATCAGCTCCAGCGGCTCGGGCGACGTGCGCACGCGGGCGATGCCCTCGTCGTCGGGCTTAGAGACGAGCGTCACGGTGCCAGCGCCCGCGACCTCGATCACCTCGCCCACCTTGAGGCGCCGCGCCGGGCGGATCAGCGCCTCGACCTCACCCGGACCGGGCTGAAGCAGCAGGACCTCCACCGCGCCGCCCGTCGCGCGATGCGCCCGCAAGCGCGCCGCCATGACGGTCGTGTCGTTGACGACGAGCAGATCGCCGCGCCGAAGGTGACGGAGCAGGTCGGGCACGACGCCGTCTACCCACCCGTCGCCAGCGAGCGGCAGGTGGAGGAGGCGCGCCGCTTCTCGGCGTTCAGCCGGGCGTGTCGCGATGCGGTCTTCGGGGAGGTGGAAGTCCCAGGCGTCGGTAGAGGTCATCGGGCCGCGCCTGTAACCGCGCCGCTTGTATCCGTCCCTCTCGACAAGCGTGCTGCGCTGCTCCGACCGCGATACGACGGGGCGCCTCTTTGCCCCTACCCCTTCAGGAGAGAGCATGGCCCGCCAAGTTACGCGCCAGCGCAAGTCCGATCGTCCCACCCCCGTCGAGGTCGAAGCGCCTGTGCCCGCTCCCGAGCCGGCCCGCCCCCGCGCGCCCCGCGAGCCCGCCCGCGCGGCCCGCGCCGCCGCGCCGCCGCGTCTGGACACGCCGATCGACATGGACGACCTCGCGTCCATCGCCAACATGAGCGCGGAGGAGCTCGCGGCCCTCATGGACGGCGAGGCCCTCAGCGCCGGCCCCAAGATCGGCGAGCAGGTCACCGGCACCATCGTGCGCATCAGCCGTGACGTCGCCTTCGTGGACCTCGGCGCCAAGTCCGAAGGCCAGGTCGCCCTGGAGGAGCTCGCGGACCCGCAGCTCGGCGACACGCTCACCGCCTACGTCCTCGACATCGACGAGATGGGCGTGCGCCTGTCGCAGCGCCTCTCAGGCGCCGCCGCCGTCGAGTTCCTGGACGAGGCCGTCACCTCTGGCACCCCCGTCGAGGGCCTCGTGCTCTCGCACAACAAGGGCGGCTTTGACGTGCGCATCGGCTCGATCCGCGCCTTCTGCCCGATGTCGCAGATGGAGCGAATCGTCGACGCGGACCGCGACACCTACGTTGGCAAGACCTTCACCTTCCGCGTCCTGGAGACCGGCGAGAAGATCGTCGTCTCGCGTCGCGCCATCCTGGACGCGAACCTGGAGGACACGATCGATGCCTTCTGGGCCAAGATCTCCGAGGGCGACGTGTTCGAAGGCGTGGTCAGCTCCGTCCAGAAGTTCGGCGTCTTCGTCGACCTCGGCGGCGTCGACGGCCTCGTGCCGCAGCGCGAGCTCTCCTGGGATCCGTCCACGAACGTGCAGCGCGGCCAGCGCCTTGAAGTGCGCGTCCTCCAGATCGACCGCGGCAGCCGCAAGCTCACGCTCTCCGCTAAGGATCCGGGCATGTCGCCGTGGTCCACCCGCGTCGGCACCGAGTTCATCGTCGGCGGCACCTACTCGGGCAACGTCAGCGGCGTCGAGGCCTTCGGCGCCTTCGTCACCCTCGCCCCCGGCCTGCAGGGCCTGCTGCACGTCTCCCGCGCCGGCGGCGCCCTGCCCGCCATCGGCGACGCGATCGACGTGCGCGTCACTGACATCGACGAGGCCCGTCAGCGCATTGGCCTCGCCGCCACCACTTGGCAGCCGGTCGAGGGCGACGTGCCCTCCTCCGCCCCCGAAGAGACCGTCACCGGCACCGTGCGCGACGTCGTCCAGAACGGCGTGCTCATCGACCTCGACGACGGCCGCACCGGCTGGCTCCCTGCCCGCGAGGTCGATCTGCCGGCCGGCACCGTGCTCTCGCAGCGCTTCCGCCGCGGCCGCAAGGTCACCGCGCGCGTCAAGGAGCTGGATCGCCGCAGCGAGCGCCTCACGCTCACGCAGCACACCGACCCGTCGGACACGGACAGCTCGTGGCGCGCTCACCAAGCCGCAGCGCCCGCGCAGGGCTTTGGCACCATGGCCGCGCTGTTCGGTGAGCTCAAGAAGTAGGGGCTAGCCGCCTGCTGCTAGCCCTCTGTCAGCGGCAGCTTGACCTCGAAGGTGGTCCACTCGGCGTTGGAGGAGACGCGAAGGTCGCCTCCGATCTCGGTAACGATGCTGCGGCAGATGTACAGGCCCAGGCCTGTGCCGATGCCCGCCGGCTTGGTGGTGAAGAAGGGCTCGAAGATGTGGGCCGCGATCGGCTCGGGGATCATCGGCCCGTTGTTGGACACCGCCACCAACGCGCAGCACGCTGTGCGACGCACGGCCACCCGCAGCGTGGGGTTTGGCGAGTCGGCCAGCGCGTGCGCGGCGTTCACGAACAGGTTGACAAAGACCTGTCGGACGCGCTCTTTAGGGAGGTGCACGTCGATCTGCTGACAGGGTTCGAGCTCGACGCGAACGCCGCTCAGCTCGCGCCGCCCCATGCGCACCGAGCTGCTGAGCAGCTCACTTAGCGCGATGCGCTCGGACACCGCCTGGGTCTCTTGGCGCGCGTGCCCCAACAAGTCAGACACGATGGACTGAATGCGGGCGACGGCCTCTAGCGACTCCTCGATGAGCTCGATGGCGTCGGGCGTGCCAGCGGCTTCCAGTGCGTCACGCAACACCTGAAGGTTGTTCTGCAGGGCAGCCGCGGGGTTGTTCACGTCGTGCGCGACGCTCGCCGCGAGCACGCCCATGGTCTCCATGCGCTGGTTGCGCTCCAAGAGCTGCCGGTTGAGCGTGCTTACGCGCTCGCTCTCCCGCAGGCGCTCCAACATCGCGTCGATCTGCTCGCCGAGCGCCCCGAGCTCGCCGACGCCGACGATGCCCGCGCGCCAGCCCTGCTCCACGTCCGTGACGGAGGACAGCCCCGCGATCAGGCTGTCGAGCGGCCCGAGCAGCAGCGCGAGGTAGTACCAGGTGATCCCGACCATGACAACGAGCCCAAGGCCGAGCGCCCCGTAGCGGAAGGACGCGGCGACGGGTGCCGCCGGGTCGGTGAGCGTGGCGGTGAGCACGACGCCCATGCAGTTCAGCGCGAACAGGCCTGGAACGATGACCCGGCGGACGTGCGCGACCAAGCCCCCCGAGGCGTCGAGCACGAGCGTGGGATCGCGGCGCTTGAGCTCGTCGAGCACCGGCACCATGAGCGCCCGCCCGACAGGCAGCACAAGCACGATCTCCGCACAGAGCGCCAGGGCAGACGCGACGACGCCGGCCTGAAGCACATCGGCAGGCACGGAGCCCACGCCTACGGCGACGGTCACCCCCGACGCGGTGACCCCCGCGACGAAGATCGCGAAGACGAGCCGATCACCGAGCTGCTGGGCACCTCGCCACGCGACGGCCGTGATGGCCCGGTCACCCGGCTCCGCCCCTCCCGCGAGCGCACGCTCGATGGGGCGCACCAGATCGCTGGCGTACGCCACGAAGCCCACCGCCGCGATGCAAAAGCCCGCCGCTACCGCCAAGACGTCGGGCAACCGAAGCTCCGTCGGCTCGTGCACCGCGGCCACCAGGTAGACGAACCCGACGAGGGTCGCCAGCCCACACAGCGCGACGATCACGCCGAGGGCAGCGCGAGGATACGCGCTGCCCCAGTAGCGAAAGGCCCGCACGGTGAGCGGGGCCCCGCCAGCGTTGGACGTCGGTGAGTTCAATCAGTCTCCGCGAACCCAAACCACTTGCGCTGGCGACCCAGCAGCTGGCTGACCTTACGAATCGCCGGGACAAAGCCTCCCGGTTCGCTCATGGGTGCCACGGCGCGCGGCGGGTACCCGAGCTGCTCCAAGATGATGTTCGCCGCTTCGATGGCCGAGACCACGGTTCCCTCCATACATACGACGCCGTGAGCGTTGTTCACATAGTCTCCCGCGAGCACCAGGTTCTTGAGCGGTGATCGCGCCGGGGGCCGGTGCGCGTCCGAGCCCGGCACGGTGAGCGTGAAGGTGTCGTGGCCGCCGCGGTGGTAGAAGCGACGCACCACCGTCGCCTCAGCGACCTTTGGGAAGAGCTTCAGCGCCATAGCGTCGGCGTCCGCCATCACGTCCTCGTCGCTGCGGTCCTTGAACTCGCCGAGCTCGCTGACCCACTCCAAGATCGAGCCCGTGCCATCCGGTTGGGTCCAGATGCGCGCCCGGTCGAAGACCGTGGAGAAGGCGCCGGGCAGGCCGACCGCCGCGTCGGTGAACCAGTCCGGGGTGACGAGCCGGTCGTAGTACACCTGGTAAGCGATCGACGGCTGGGTCTGAATCTTGTCGACGTTCCCAAAGTACGGGTCGCTCCGCATCGCGTCATCGAGCACGCCCACTAGATCGCGAGGCGCCAAGGCGCTCACGTAGAAGTCCGCCTCCCAGAGCGAGGTCTCGGGCTCATCGCCTGCCTCTTCCTCGGCCTCCTCGTCGAGCACCGTGTGGTAGTTCGACAGGTAAGGCGACTGCTCCTCCTTCTTGTGCGGGAAGAAGCGGTGCTCCTCGACCTCGACCCCCTTGAGTCGATCGCCGTCTGAGACCAGCTCGTGCACCTCGTGAAAGCGCTTGATCTGCACGCCGCGATCAATGAGCGCGTTCGCGAGCGGCTTGCACATGCGGTCGCCGAGCGGGCCGTCGATGTAGCGCGTGAGCAGGGCGGCGTGGCTCTGGGCCACGAGCCGAGTGGCCCGCAGGATGGTGAAGGCGGAGGCGGGGAACGGGAAGTGAAAGCCTGAGCGCCCAAAGAACCGGTACAGCTCGGACTGGAGCAGCTCCGGCGGGACCCCCAGCTCGGCGCCGAACTCGTCCCAGCTCATCTCGTCGAGGCGCTTGCGCTCGGCGGCGCTCAGCTTCTCCGGGCGGACCATGGCCGCGGCGAGCATCACGCGCGAGAGCTTCAACGCGTTCGTAAAGCCGACGACGGGGATGCCTCCCACCCAGTGGAAGGGCGACGGCACCGCGTAGGACTGAAACGCCACCAGCTTGCCGTCGCGCCACACCCACATGCGGTGCTTGTTACCGCGCAGGCCGCCGAGCGCGCCCACCTCGTCCAAGATGCGGTCGAAGTTCGGGTAGTCGAAGTAGACGTGCAGGCCGTGGTCGACCTCGTACGCGCGCCCCTCGCGGGTGTGTGCCTTAGACGAGGCCTTTCCGCCAAGGATGTGGCCGCGTTCAAGGACGGTGATGTCGAGCTCGCCGCGCGAGGCTTCGTGCAGGACATAGGCCGTAGCGAGCCCAGCGAGCCCGCCCCCCATCACAAGCACCTTCTTCTTCATCTTTGGACCACCTGAGCTGCGCACCGGCATTGATGCACCTCTCAGGTTGACACAGGAACACGCTCACGTTTCAAAAGCGCGACGCGTCGCGACGCTCTCCGCACGCCAGGAGATTTGAATTACAGCCTTCTCGGGCTTGCTCCGCCGATTACGTCGCTCCACACACGACGCGGTTTTGACTACATCGATCCGAAAGACACAGCGCTCCGACCTTAGCCGCGGAGGCGCAAGCTGAGATCCACCCACCGCGCCTGGTGGATGAGCCCGCCCGCGCTCACCACGTCCAAGCCAAGGTCGCGAATCGCCGCGATGCGCTCGGGCGTGATGTTGCCCGAAGCCTCCAGGATGACGCCAGGGCGTCGTTCTCGGGTGAGGCGCACGCACTCTGCCATGGTGGCGTCGTCCATATTGTCGAGCAGGATGACGTCGGCCTGGGTGTCGAGCGCCTCGGCGAGCTGGTCCAAGCGCTCGACCTCGACCTCGACGCGCACCAGGTGATGCGCGTGCGCCTTGCACGCCGCCACGGCCTCGCGCAGGCTGCCCGCCGCTTGGATGTGGTTGTCCTTCACCATCATGCCGTCGTAGAGGGCGAAGCGGTGGTTGTGCGCGCCACCGCAGCGCACCGCGTACTTCTCCAGCGCGCGAAGCATGGGCGTGGTCTTGCGCGTGTCGACGACGCGGAGCTTGCCCTGGGCTGCGTCCACATAGGGGCGGACGTGGGTGGCGATGCCCGACAGCTTCATCAAGAAGTTGAGCGCCAAGCGCTCGCCGCTGATGAGCGTGCGCAGGTTGCCCGACAGCTTGGCGATGAGCTGCCGGTCGTGCGCGAGCTCGCCGTCGAGGATGACGGGCTCGTAGCGCACCAAGCCACCCGTGCGCTGGCCGAGCTCTTGAAAGACGAGGCCCGCTGGGACGTGTCCTGCGACGACGAGCGCCTGCTTGGCGAGGATGACCCCCTCACCTACAGCGTCCGCCGGAATGCACGCCTCGGTGGTGAGGTCCCCGGGGCCGAGGTCCTCATCCAGCGACAGTCGAACCTGCGCGAGCATGTCCATGCTTAGAGCGCCTCCGCCAAGCGCGTGCGGCTGGCGACGAGGGTCTCGCGGCGGGACACAGCGGCCTCGAGCTTGCCCTGCACCTCCGCCACGACCTCGGGAGGGGCGCGGTCAACGAAGCTGGAGTTGCCGAGGCGCTTTTGCAGCTGAGTGACGTCTTGGTCCACCTTCGCGAGCACCTTGTCGAGGCGCGAGACCTCGGCGGCGATGTCCACGACGCCGTCCAGCGGGATGACGCACTCCACGCCGCGCACGACCAGGGTGGCCGAGCCACGCGGGCGCTCGGTGAGCGCGTCGACGGTGACGCCAGCGAGCTCGAGCAGCGCGCGCTCGTGGCCGACCAGCGCGGCCCGCAGCTCGGCGTCGGGGGTGAGCACCTGCAGCGCGGTGGCGCGGCCGAGCTCCATCTCGCCGCGCAGGTTGCGCACGGCGGTGACGAGCTCTTGGAGCACCGCCACCTGCGCGAGCACCGCAGGATCCGAGGGGAAGTCCGTCACGCGCGGGTAGCTGGCGTGCGCCGCGAAGCCCGCTGTGCCAGGGAGGAGCGACCAGATCTCCTCGGACAGAAAGGGCATGATCGGGTGGATAAGGCGCGCGATGACGCCCATCGACTCGAAGAGCGTGTGGCGCGTGCCGTTGCGGCGGGCGTCGCTGACGCTCTGGTCGTAGACGGTGGTCTTCGCGAGCTCGATGTACCACGCGCAGAGCTCGTTCCACACGAAGTCGTAGAGCTCGCTCGCCGCGTCGTTGAAGCGGTAGGTGTCGAGGGCGTCGCGAACGCGGGCGACGGCGGCGCCAGTGCGGGCCTGAATCCAGTGCTCGTAGGGGCCGAGCTCCATGGGCGCGGCGGCGTCGTAGCCCTCGCCGACCAAGAAGCTGAAGCGCAGCGCCTGCCAGATCTTGGTGGTGAAGTTGCGGTTGCCCTCGACGCGCTTCTCGTTCCAGAGCACGTCGCGGCCCTGGGCGGCAAAGGCCACCAGCGTGAAGCGGAAGGCGTCCGCGCCCCACTTGTCGACCATGTCGAGCGGATCGACCACGTTCCCCTTGGTCTTGGACATCTTCTGGCCCTGCTCATCGCGAACGAGGGCGTGGATGTACACGTCGCGGAAGGGCACCGCGCCGGTGAAGTGCATGCCCGCGAACATCATGCGGGCGACCCAGAAGAAGATGATGTCGAAGCCCGTGACGAGCACGCTGGTGGGGTACCACTTCGCGAGGTCCTCGGTGCGCTCGGGCCAGCCGAACACGGAGAAGGGCCACAGCGCGGAGCTGAACCAGGTGTCGAGCACGTCGGTCTCTTGCTTGAGATCGGCGCTGCCGCAGGCCGAGCAGACCTCGGGGGTCGTGGTGTCCACGTTGACGTGATCGCAGCTCTGGCAGTACCAAGCCGGGATCCGGTGGCCCCACCACAGCTGGCGGCTGATGCACCAGTCGCGGATGTCGCGCAGCCACGCGTAGTAGGTGTTCTCCCACTGCTTGGGCACGAAGCGCGTGAAGCCGTGCTCCACCGCCGCCACCGCCGGGCCCGCGAGGGGCTTCATGCGCATGAACCACTGGGTGGACATCATCGGCTCGACGATGGCGCCCGAGCGCTGGCTGCGCCCGACGTTCATCGTGTGGTCCTGGCGACCGCGGAACAAGCCGAGGTCGGTCAGCGCCTCCTTCACCTTCACGCGCGCGTCGAAGCGGTCGAGGCCCTCGAAGGGGGCGCCGTTGGCGTTGATGGTGCCGTCGAGGTTCAAGATGTTGATGAACTCGAGCTTGTGGCGCTTGCCCGTCTCAAAGTCGTTGGGGTCGTGGGCGGGGGTGATCTTCACCGCGCCCGTGCCGAACTCGGGGTCGACCAGCAGCGCGTCGCCGATGATGAGGATGTGCCGATCCTGGAAGGGATGGCGGACCGTCTTGCCGATGAGATGCTGGTAGCGCGGATCGTCGGGGTGCACGGCCACCGCGGTGTCGCCGAGCATGGTCTCGGGGCGGGTGGTCGCCACCACGATCTCGCCGGAGTCATCGGAGAGCGGGTACGCGAAGCTCCAGAGCTCCGACACGACGCCCTCATCGTGCTCCACCTCCAGATCCGAGAGCGCGGTCTGATCGACCGGATCCCAGTTGATGAGCCGCTCGCCGCGGTAGATCAAGCCCTCGCGGTACAAGCGCACGAAGTGCTCGGCGACCGCGCGCTGCAGGTCCTCGTCCAGCGTGAAGCGCTCGCGCGTCCAGTCGCAGGAGACGCCGAGCTCGCGCAGCTGGTGTGTGATGCGACCGCCGGCCTGGTCCTTCCACTCCCACACCTTCTCCACGAAGCCGTCGCGGCCGAGATCGCGGAAGTCGATGCCCTGCGCTTCGAGCTGGCGGCGCACCACCCACTGGGTCGCGATGCCAGCGTGGTCCATGCCCGGCACCCAGACGGCGTTGTAGCCATCCATGCGCTTGTAGCGGATCAGCACGTCCTGGAGCGTGTTGTTGAGGGCGTGCCCCATGTGGAGCGAGCCGGTGACGTTCGGCGGCGGGATGACGATCGAGTAGGGCTCGCCGGGCGCCTTGGGGTCGGCGACGAAGGCGTTCGCCGCGGCCCAGGCCTGGGACCAGCGCACCTTGGCGCTGTGGGGATCGTACGAAGCGGGCAGCTCGGTGGTCGTCATGGGAACGGGTCTCCTTCGAGGTCCGCGCCCTAACGCAGGTCCGGCAAAGCCGCCGTGTCGTGACGCTCTCGCTAGGCGTCGAGCTCGTCTAGGAGCGCTTGGGCGTGCTCGCGCTCATCCGCCTTCTTCGGCGCTTTTTCTAGGAATGAGGCCAGCGATTCGCGCGCTTCATCCACGCGCCCCAAATCGAGCAGCACCTGCGCACGCCAGTAGGACGACGAGAGCTTCGTCTTCTTGTCCTTGGCCGCGAGCTCGAGCTCCACCATCGCGCGGTCGAGATCCCCCGCGCGCCAGGTCAAGAGCGCGCGCGCGAGCGGCACACCGGGCTCATCGCGGTCTGCCTTGCCCGCGGCGTCCACGGCTGGGACCAGGCTGTCGGCCGCCGCCAGCAGCGCGCGACGCGGCGATCCGCGCAGCGAGGCCTGCAGGTGCAGTATGCCGGTGACGAGGCTTGGACCGGTCAGCAGGTAGAAGGTGCGGCCGTCACGGCACTGCAGCGCTTGAGCAGCAGCCGCGAGGCCGGTGCGCGTCACCCAGATCATGCGCCACTCGGCCCCCCACAGCGCGACCCGCCCATCGGGCCGGATGGTCAGCGGGCCCGTGCCGCGCACGCTCGCAGCGACGCCGTCGCCGATCACGCACCACTCAGGCACCGAGACCTGCTCGTTCACCTCCAGCACGTCTAGGCCGTCCGACTGCCACAGCCCCTCCCAGCCGCTCACGTCTTGGCGGACCTTGAGCCGGCGGTGCGCTTCGCCACCGACCTCCAGCTGCGCGTCTCCGACGCCGGAGCGACGGGGAAGCTCGCTCACGAGCTCGTACCAGCCGGCGTCACCGATGAGGCGGTTGAGCTCGACGATCGTGTCGAGCGGCATGCGGCGGTCGCCCAGCCACTCCCGCGCCGCGGTGCGCACGGCCTCGTCGTCGAAGAAGGCCGCAGAGCACACGCGCATGCGAAGCGCAGCGATAGCGCCCTGTCGCACTGCATTTCGCGGGTCGCGCAGCATGCGACCCAAGCGTGGGACGACGCGCGCGTCGGGCAAGGTCGACAGCGCCATGAGCAGCGGGGGGTTGAGGCTGGGGTCCACGCCGCAGACGCGCGTGATCACCTGCTCCACCACGGACAAATCCAGCGCTTCGTGTCCAGGGAGCGCGCGGTGACGCGACAAGATCGCGGAGGTCGCCGCTGCGGCGTACAGGCGCACCGCCGAGCTCTTGTGCCCGGTCGCCATGTCCAAGAGCAGCCCCAGCTCCTGCAAGGTGCCCATTCGCGCGAGGTCTCGCGCCGCTGCGCTGCGCGCGGCGACGTCGCCTTCCACTAGCACTCGAATCGGATCCTCGGTCTCCATGAAGCTCCCTCGATCGCACGCGACAGGCTATCACTGAGGTGGTCTGCAGAATGAGGTGAACCTATGGCTCGCGCGCTGCTCTTCGCTCCCATCCTGTGTCTTCTCGGCTGCATCCACGGCGCCGACGACGAGCTCGCCGCTGCGCGCGCGAGCGCGTTGGCCCCTCCGCCAGCGCTGACGTCGACTTGGGCACCCGACGCAGCGCTTCACCTCTCCCCCGAGCTGACAGACCGGCTCGTCAAGATCGGCGTCGCTCGAAACCGTTCCTTGGGCGAGCCCTTCGAGATCGACAGCGGCGTCGCACGCGCGACCATCACGCCAGCGCTCGTGGTCGACCGCGTCAAGCTCGCCGCCACCGACCGCTGCGAGGGCTGCCTCGCTGTGAACGGCCTGCTCAGCGGCACGATCGCGTGGGAGAGCAAGCTCTTGAACGGCTCCAGCCCGGTGGAGATCGCCTTTGGCCTCGATGTGGCGGTCGCGGCGAATGTAATGGACGGCTCGATCGTCATCACCTCCACCCCGCACGAGCTGCGCTCGCTCGTGGTGCGAACCGGCTCCAACAAGAACAAGCTCCCAGACTACCTGCAGCAGCGCATCACCGAGAAGCTCAAGGAGCGCATGGACGCCATGGCCGAGCCCGTCGAGATCAACCGCATCCAAGCGCCGCATGTGCGCGCCGCACGGGTCATCCCGTCGGCAGGAGGCGTTGGCATCGCGTTGCGCACGGACGCGCCCTCACCAACCCCACTGCCGAGCCTCTCTCCGAAGCTGACCGGCGGCTGGCAGGTGGACATGAGCGAAGCCAGCGTCGTGGCGATGGCGGCTCGCGAGGCCTTTCAGGCGGGGCCGGTCGCTGGCGGGCTCATCGTCGAGCCCAAGCGCTTGGACGTCGGCCGAGAGCGCTTCACCCTGACGATTCGCGTGTGGAAGGTCGAAGGGACCACGCTGTGGCGTGATTATCAGGTGCAAGGGGCGCTCAAGGTGAGCGACGACGGCGTTCAGCTCGCCGCCGAGGCCCTTCAGGCGCTGGGCACCTCAGACGGCGCCGCGGTCCTAGCGCCGCTCGCGAGCCTCGCCGAGTCGCTCGTGTTCGACCAGGTGCGCGACAGCCTGCAGCTCGCGGTGCCCAAGACCGGCGAGGCCCGCTCCACGGGCCTGCAGAGCACCGTTCGTTTGACCCAAATCCTCGGCGGCCAGCCCGGCGTGCTCGCTGTTCACGGCGACCTCGACGTGGTCGAGCGCGCGCGGCCAACGGGCCGCGTCACGGGCGCTCGCCCTCCTGCACCGCTTCGTATCCAACGTTGACACCACTCCCGACCTGCGGACGCCCCACCTGCGTGCTAACGTCCACCCACTTCAGGAACGCACGACCATGAGACCGCTCCGAATCCACCTCCTCCTCCCGCTCCTCGCGCTCGCCGGGGGCTGTCCGTCCACGCCCGACCCCCAGGACGCGTGGGTCTCGCCGCTGTCCGGTCAGACCTCGGTTCCGCAGGACATGCAGCTCATCGTCCACACCTGGACGCTCGCCATGCCGCCCGACTACCCGCTCCCCGAGCTGGTTCACGTCGTTGATCTGGACCGAGGCGGCCGCGTGCAAGGCGCCGTCACCCTGCAGGACCACACGCTGCGCTTCACCCCCGCCAACGGCTGGCGCCCCAACACGCGCTACGCTTGGACGGTGAACCCACTCCAGACGCCGCCGCACGGCCCAGAGAGCAGCGTGGAAGCCGGCCTGGTCGGCACCGCCGCCTTCGACACCACGCCGCGCTTGGACCTGCTCGCCGCGGTGGTGCCCTCGCCCCAAAAGGCGTGCATGGTCTGGTCGCGCCCGCTGACCACCGATGACACCGGCGAGCTGCGCATCACGATCGACGACGCCGAGGTCACTGCGGACGCGATCATCCTCGACCTCGTGCCTCGCGCCGAGTGGGGGGTCAGCTTCGACCTCGAGCCCGAAGACCCGGGCGTCAACATCTTGTGCATGCGCGGCGAAGCGGAGACTGTGCCCCTCACGCCCGGCAGCATCCTCCGCGTTTGGTGGGGCAACGAAGGCCCGTGGCGCGAGGAGCTCGCCGAGCGAAGCCTCGCGGACGCCGTCGGCCTGCTGCGCCGCCTGACGCCCCCCGACGGCGACATCGGCACCGGCTCGGACACCGGCTCCGACACCGCCACCGACACGGGGGCCACGCCATGATCGCGCTGCTCACTGTGCTCCTCGCGAGCCCGCTCGCCCATGCGGGGGAGCTCGACGGCGGCAACGCGCTGGAGGGCTACCGAATCGGCCAGGTCGAGAACGGCAGCGGCGTCGGCCTGTACAACCGCTTCGTCGTCGGGCCCAGCGGCGGCGTCACCGCCCTGCACTTCACCGCCCGCTACGGCGACCCAGATGGCCCCATCTCGGGCTCGGTCACCTTCCCGGTGGCGACCCACGACACGCCCACAGGCCGCCAGATCGACGCCGGCAACTTGGAGCTCGCGGGCTACTACCACCTGCCCAAGATCGGCGGCCTCACCCACAGCGTCGGCCTGGAGCTGCACGCGCGCGTCACTGAGCGCGCCTACACCTGGGTCAACGAGCCCGAGGAGTTCTGGCCCGGCGCGGGCGTCACCGGCGTCTGGCAGGGCCAGATTGAGAAGGACAAGCTCACCTGGCTCCTGCGCGGCAGCATCGGTGTGCACTCCGCGGCGCCCTACGACCCCTACCCGGCCAGCTACCTGCGCGTCGCCGCGTCGGGCGCCGCCGACTACGCGCTCAACAAGCGCTTTGGGCTCGTCGGCGAGATGTCGGTGTCCTACTGGGACCTGTCGCCTTGGGAGCTCGCTGGCCTCGTGCGCGTCGACGCGATGAAGGGCGTGCGAGGGCGCGCGGGCATCGTGCTGCCGCTCGCCGTCTGGGCCGGGGCCACCCCCACCGTTCAGGGCGCGGGCGTGCGCGAGGCGACCCTCATGCTCGACGTGAGCACCGCCTTCTAGTATCTGTAGATCGTAGATGCAGATCTATGAATCCACGCCCACAAAGCCGGCAAACGCCGGCTTTTCGCATATCAGAGCGTTGGCATGGCCCCTGCAAAGGCACAAGGCGACCCGAGCGAACAGGGGTCGAAGGAGTGCCACCATGAAGACGCAGCGCATCATCCCCTTTCTCGCCATCCTCGTCGCCACCGCTTGCAGCACCGTCGAGGAGGTCCCCCAGCAGCGCGAGGCGCTCGCCCTCGCCGATGCCACCGTCCAGCACCAGCGCTCCGTGCCTGACGCGTCGGTCGCCTCGCATGACGACAGCAAGCTGACGCTCACCAGCCCCGACATGCTGCTCGACGTCGTGCCGTCCTCGGCCTCCGCGAGCAGCACGCCTGTGGTCGAGGAGCTCGTCGAGCCCGAGCCCGCGCCCGTCGCGACCTTCCGCCTGCGCCACGGCGAGACGCTCCACTACTTCGCGAAGTGGTCGGGCCTCCCGGTCGAGGTCATCGCCGAGGCGTCGGGCCTCGACCTCGCGGGCAACTACGCCGTCGGCGAGGAGGTCGTCATCCCCAGCACGGGCGTCGACATCGCCGCGGTCGAAACAGCGCGTGAGGCGCACTGGAACCGCCGCATCGAGGGCTACCTCGCGTCCCGCGGAGGCGCGCTCGGCTCGGACTTCCACACCGTCGCCACGGGCGAGACCGCGTGGAGCATCTCCCGCGAGTCCAACGGCATCCCCGTCTGGCTGCTCGCGTCGTACAACCCCGACGTCTCGCTCGACGCGCTGCGCCCCGGTGAGAAGCTCCTGGTGCCCGTCCTCGCCGACATCGTGGTGGACGCAGCAGATTCCGACGAATCGGGGGTCAACTCGGCGCCGGTTGTGCCGTAAGGTCTCGCGAGGCTCTCCCGGCTCGATGGCTCCTCCACAGTGTGCGCATCGGGTCCTGGCAGACCAAACCGGCGAGCCGGGAGGGCGCTCGCTTCCTCGCTTTCAAGCAGAGGAAGCGCCCATTTATTCATGCCTCTTCGAGGGTCTGGCGAAGGGTCTGAAGGGCGGACTTCCACGCCTTGTCGAGCACGGCGCGAGCGGCCTCGTCGTCGAGGGGGCCGGCGCCGGAGTGGATGACGGAGACGCGGGTCTCGTCGCCATCCTTGCCGATGTTGAACTCGATGCGGGTGCCGCGGGTCTCAGCGGGGCTGTTGCGGTCCCAGGCGATCTCGATCTTGCGCGTGGGGCGAACGGTGTGGAACAGGCCGCGCTCTTCTAGGGGCGCGCCGTCGTCGCCCTCGGAGGTGAGCACGATGCGCCCGCCTTCGCGCGCGTCCACCCGAGCCTCATCAACCCACCAGCTCATGAGCCCCTCAGCCGTCGTGAGGGCGCGCCACACGGTGCGAGGGCTTGAAGCGATGTTGATCTGTTGGCGAATGGCCGGCATGAAGCGTCTCCTGGGCTCGCGGCACTATCTTAGCGACGCGCTCACGTCGAAGAGCCACACGGCGCCTTCGCCCGGCGCCCCCGCAGCCAGCGCCCCTCTATCGCGATCCACGGCGAGCGACGCACCTAAATCGGAGCCCTCGGCCCCCTGCCCTAGCCTTCGCCCGCGCGCGTCCCGAAGCGGGTCCTCCCAGCGCCAGACCTCGCCGCCTCCGCCGGACCAGAGCGCCCCGCCTGCGCAGGCCACCGACCGCGCCGGGCCGCGCACGACCGCCAAGGGCGTAGCCACAAAGGGCGCGATGGCGTACACCCGCACCTCGCGCGCGCCCGGGGCGGCGACATAGAGCCGGTCGTCGCAGACCGCGAGCGCCGCCGCTTCATCGGCGTCGGCGGGGAGCAAGCGCTCGCCGTCCTGCCACACGCTGCCGTCCAAGCTGGTCGCGAGGACGACCGGCGCTCCGTCGATCGCCGCTGAGAGCAAGCTCTGGCCTCGCTCAGGGAGGGACCACGCGCGATCGCCGAGCCAGACGCCGCCGCGATCGGTCGCGACGAGCTGGGTGTCGCGCCAGGCCACGCGCGCGCCGAGCCCCTGCCCCGGCTCCCCCGTCGCGAGCGCAGCGCCCGCCGCGTCCACCACCTGCCCGCGCCCGTCCGCGGCCCGAGGCGCCCCGACCGCGAGCCGCGGGCCGCTCGCCACGCTGTTTCCGAGCAGGTCGCGCCCGTCGCCCGTGAGCACGAGCTGCTCGCCGCGGTACAAGCGCCCGCCCTCGGGCCGCAGCGGGGCGCCGACCCAAAGATCGCCGTCGTGCCAGGCGATGGCGATCCCGTAGCCCGCCTCGGCGTCGCCGCGGAGCACCGTCGGCGTCGGCTCCACAGCGCGATGGCAGCCGAAGAGCGTCGTCAGCGCCAACCAACGTAGCCTCAGCATCGATCGCCCACTCGCAGCATGGCAGCAGACTGCGTTAGCACCGGCGCCATGTCCAGCACAACCGACGACCGCCAGCCCCGCTACCACGATCCGCTCCCCGAAGAGCTGCCCTTCCCGGACAACAACCTCTTCCTCAAGGAGCACTTCGCCTTCGGACACCCGCTGCTGCCCGCGCGCGACGCGTGGCGCTTTCGCGACCGCTGGTCCGAGGCCTTCGGGCGCGAGGCGCCGCTGCTGGTCGAGATCGGCAGCGGCAACGGCTTCTTCTTGGCCGAGCTCGCCCTGCGCAACCCGGACTTCAACGTCATCGGCATCGAGATCCGCTACAAGCGCATCGTGCGCTGCGCCAAGAAGATTCAGGCCGCCGGCGCCAAGAACGCGCTCGCGATCCGCTACGACGCCACCTTCCTCGACGACCTGTTCACCTCGAACTCGGTGTTCGGGCTGTACGTCAACCACCCGGACCCGTGGCCCAAGGCGCGCCACGAGAAGAACCGCATGGTGAGCCGCTGGTTCTTGGAGCAGAGCGCCGACTTCCTGCAAGACGGCGGGCACCTGCGCATCAAGTCCGACTACCACGACAACGTCACCCGCGTAGCAGGGCTCCTCGACATGGGCCCGAACGGCGAGCCGCTGCCCGCCCTACCGTTCACGATCACGGGGCAGACCACGGACCTCGACACCGATGGCGCACCTTGGCCCGATGATATTAAGACCTACTACCAGAAGAAGATGACGGCGCAGGGGCTCACCATCGCCGCCATCGAGCTCATTCGCGGGGCGCGAGGCGCATGAGCCTCCTGCTCGCGCTCGACCTCGACGGGACCCTGCTTCGGCGTGACGGCACCGTCCACCCCGACGACGCGAGCGCGATTCGACGCCTTCGAGCGACGGGGGTGCCAGTCGCCATCGTCACTGGGCGCTTGTACGCGGGCGTGCGCCCAATCGTCGAGGCGCTCGACCTCGACGGCGTGCACATCTGCGCGAACGGCGCCCACGTCATCGACGCGGCGACGCACGCGACCATCGCGACGAACAACCTCAAGGAGCCGCTCGTGAGCTCGATCCTAGCGGCGCTTCAGGACCGCGAGCTCGCGATCTGCGTCATGGCGGGGGATGAGCTCTTCTTGGACGAGGTGAGCCGCCCGCTGGACGCCTTCGTGCGCACCTGGACCCCCGAGGTCCTCTACGTCGACGACGTGCGCACCCTGCCCCACTGGTCGGACGAGCAGGTCGGCATCGTCGTGGTCGTCGGCCCCTCCGACGCGGTGCGACGCGCCGAGGCCATCGTGGACACGCTCCCCGTCGACGCCATGGCCTTTGACCTGCGAGGCGAGCCCAGCCAGCGCGGGCTGCTGCTGCACGCCCTCGGCGTCTCCAAGGGCGCTGGCCTGCGCACCTTGGCCGCCCACCACGGCATCGCCACCTACGACATCGTCGCGGTCGGCGACTGGCTCAACGACCTCAGCCTCTTTCGCGAGGCGGGCCGCTCCTTCGCCATGGGCGGCGCTGCACCCGAGCTGGTCGCCATCGCCACGGACACCCTCACCGCGCACACGGGGCACGGCGGCGGGGTGGCCGAGGCCATCGCCTTGGTGTGGGGCGTTTAGTTTAGCGATCGAGCCGGTCGACGACCATGCCGTCTTCGTCCACGTTCGCTTGAATCCAGACGCGCTCGCCCTCGGTGACGCCGTGCTCGTGCGGCCAACCGCTGACGAGCTGGCCCCAGTGCGAGTCCTTGCCCGGGCGGTTGTGCATGAGGATGCCGTCGTCCATCGTGGCCTCGAACCACACGGCGACGCCGCCGACAGGCCCCGCTTCGTCGGCTACAAGCGACACTTCCATGGGGTCTTCCGGCGCCTCGTCCTCGCCTGGGATCAGATCCCAGAGGCAGACGGCGGGGCCGATGAGATCGCGGACGTGGTGCACATAGGTGTAGGAGCCCGGCTCAGCGAGCACGCCGTCGAGGGTGCTCAGGTCCAGCTCGTAGCGCTTGGCGAAGGACGCGACCTGCTTGCGCGCGGTCTTGACCTCCCACGCGCTGTCGGCCTCGCGAACCAGGCCCGCGAACACCTTCAGGCGCTTCGGCGTCATGCTGCCGCCCGGCACCACCCAGCGCTTGGCGTGGAACATCGCCTCCATGACGCCCTCGGCGAAGGGGTCGGCGTTGAGCAGCTCGGAGAAGGCGAAGTCGACCTCGCGCGGCTCCAGGTCTTCAATCAGCGCCTCGTGGACCTCGACGATGCCCTCTAGGCCGTTGCGAGCGACGAGCTCCCGCGCTTGGTTCACCACCGCGGTCGGCTCCACCGCGTAGACCTTGGTCGCGCCCATCTTGGCCGCGATCACGGAGAGCAGGCCGGTTCCACAGCCCACCTCCAGCACGCGGTTGCCCGGGCAGTGGCGCGCCATCACCTGCAGCATCGCCGTGTTGCGCGCTGAGTCCGAGAGGAGGCGCACGTGCTCCCATGGCTTCCCAAAGCTAGCGAGATCAATAGGTTTCAAGTTTGCTCTCCACGTTCAGCCTCACGGCCGTTGAGATCAAGATCACGGTATTGCTGGTCCGGCGTGCGGATGTCCTGAAGCCGGAACGCGCGCTTCACGCGCTCGGTCACGTCGCTCGCGAAGGCGCTCTCGTAGCGGACATCGAAGACGTACGCCTTCAGCTTGATGACCGTGACGAAGCGCTCGCCCATGAACTTATCGCTGACAAGCGTCGCGATCGGCAGATCCAAAAACACATAGCGGCTGGTCGCTGCGGCTTCGGCGACGATCGAGCGCGCGCGCCCGAAGTCCTCGGCGGCGCCGATGAAGAGCTCCACGACGACCATGGCGTGGAGCTGCCCCGCGTTGGAGCTCGCTACGGGGCTGTTGAGGAACTGGCTGTTGGGCACTGTGACGAGGTTGTCGTCCAAGGTGGCCAAGCGCACGCTGCGCAAGCCGATCTCGGTGACCTCGCCGTAGTAGTCGCCGAAGGCGATGCGATCGCCCACCTGAAAGGGCTCGTCGATGAGCAAGATGATGCCCGTGATGAGCGACGCGAGCAGGTCCTGCGACGCGTAGCCGAGCGCGAAGCCGATCGTGCCGATGAGCGCGGCGCCCTCGGCCCCCCGGCCTGGCTGAAGCAAGGTGGCGACGACCAAGCCGGCGATGGCTACATACAAGAAGAAGCGGCCGATCGCTTTGGCCTTCTTGAGGCCGAGGCGCCACTCGGTGAAGCGCTCCGCGAGGTCGTCCAAGAAGCGCCCGGAGAGCGCGACCGACAGCCAGCCGGTCACGAGGATCAAGAAGGTGTACGGCAGCCGCTCCCAAGCGACGAACTGAAGCAGCTCGTTGAGTCCATCCATGGCTACACCGCCCACTGCAAGAAGTGACGCCGCCGCAGCGTGCGCGTGACCGCCGGGAGCTGCGCCTCGGTGATGCGCAGCCGGCCGTGGTAGGGCTCCAGCAAGCCCTTGGCCTGGAGCAGCTTGACCGTGGCGCGCACGCGAGAGGGCGACACGTTGGTGACGTGCACGAGCTCGCGCTCGTCCAGCGCGTCCTGAACGCGGAGCGCGACCAGCGTGAACAGGTCGTGCTCGTGCAGACCCTCGAGCCACGAGCTCGCGAGGGCGTCGACCATGTGCACCTCGAGCTGGCCAGCGGGGGTGAGCGCGAGGCTGTCGGCGAACAAGCCGAGCGCGACCGCGGGGTTTCCGCCCGACGCGTCCGCGAGCAAGCGGAAGAACTGTTTGATCGTCCGCTCGAGCTCGATGTCGGGAGGCCCGCCGAGGGCGCTCGGGCGCACCAAGCGCTCAAAGCTCGCGGTGAGCCCGAGCTCGCGCACCCGCGCGTCGCAGACCCGGCGCAGCATGTGCTCGTTCATGGGCGCGAGGTCGATCTCGTCGCGAAACACGCCCACGTCGATGAGCACGGGCAAGCGCTGCAGGTAGCGCCACGCCGGGCGATGAAAGACCGCGATCCAGAAGCGCTCCTCGCTGGAGGCGTTCAGCAGGTAGAGCAAGCTGCGCAGCGCGTCGAAGCCCCCCACGGCGCGCAGGAACGCGAAGTGAGCGCCATCGAGGATGTACACGGCGCGCGGGAGCTGACGCAGCGAGGCGGCCATCTGCTCGTCGGTGCTCGCCAAGGGGACGTTGAGCGCCTCAGCGAGCCAGGCGTAGAGCTCGGCGCTGGCGGTGATGCGCTCCCGGAGCTGCAAGCGCTGGACCGTGTACCCGCGCGCGACGAACTTCGCCTCCTGCGCTGCGAGCCAGGTGCGCTTGCCATCGCCGCGGTCGCCCAACAGCGCGACCATGCCACGGCGCGACTCGCGCTCCCACGCCGCGAAGGCGGCCTCTATGGAGGCGTCGGCGGCGTCACGCGGGACGACGGACCGCGGCGCGCAGACCGCGGCGCAGAGCACGTCGCGATGGCGGACGGCGAGCGGCTCGCGGGGCTCGGCGCTCACGGTCTTGGAGAAGCGATAGCGCGTGACGACGTTGAACACCTGGCCAAAGCGCTCGCGGCGCTCCGCCTGGTCATGGAGCAGCCCCCAGGCGCCGCGAAGCAGCAAGATGCTGCCGGTGGCGAAGCCCCAGAGCGGCGCGAGCACGCTGCGAGCGGGTGGCGCCGCGAGCAGCTTGGTGACGCCGTCGTGGGACGGGAGCGCCGCGAGCCGCGAGCGCAAGAAGGGCTCCCACCGACCGAGCAGCACGATGAGGAGCCCGATCCCCACGAGGCGCAGCACGGCTTGGCTGAGGTCGTAGGTCGCGTCTAGGCCGAGCTCAGCGAGCAAGAGCCGCCCGAGCGCGCTGCGCACGACCCACCACGCGGTCAGCACGCGCACGCTCCACCGAGCGACCTCGTAGCCATGGTCGGTCATCACCCGAAGCGCCGGCCGCAAGCGGCTCCGCGGCACGACGGCGAGCGCAAACACCTCGTCGAGCGCGCGCCACAGCACGAAGTAGAGCGCCAGCGCGAGCACCGCGCTGACCTCGGGGACGCCCTGACTAAGCGGCCCGAGCAGGAGCCAACCCACCACGAGCATGACCGCGGCGCGCGCCACGCGCTCGGCGGCTGGGAGCGCGGTGACGAGGTCGCGCTCGGCGAAGCCCGGGTTGCGAGCGGCCACAAAGCGCGCCGCCATGTGGGCCCACGCCGGGGTCGCCCGCAGGCCGGCCGCGCCCAGCATCAGCAGCACGAGCGACTCACTTCCGCCGACGAGCAGCCCCCAGATGAAGCCCAGATCCGTCAAGCGGCTCGGCATGGCCGCGAACCAGGCGATGCGGTCGCGGGACATGGCTACGGCGGTCGATGGGAGCAGCACAAGCTCGCGCTGGAGCTCTTGAGCGAAGTGATCGTCGGCGCGAACAGCGCGCGAGACGCTCGCTTTGAGGTCTCGGCGCAGCGCCTTGGCGTCGTGCAGCACGCGCAGCGAGGCGTCGCGGGTGTCGCGCGCGCCCATCAGACGCGCCTCGAGCGCCCGCTGCTCGTCGTCGAGCGCCGCGGTCCACTCGACGATCGACGTCTCTTGCTCCGCGCGCGTGGCCGTGTCCGCCGAGCGCGCCGTGCTGGACGCCCGCGCGCGCTCCAACGCGACGACGGCGAGGCTCGCCGCGACCTCGGACTCGGCGCTCGCGACGGCGTCACGCGCTGCGTCAACCGCGGCTTCGGCGCGCGCCGTAAACGCGCGAAGGTCCACGTAGACGGCGTCCAAGGGCCGAGGGGCCGCGTCGGGCTTGTCGAGCGGCGCCGCGCCGTCCTCGACCTCGGCTGCCAGCCCGCTCAGGGTGCGCAGCAGCGCCGCGAGGCCGTCGCTTTGGTCGGCGGCGCGCGCGCTCGTGGTGCGCCACGCCTCGGCGGCGCGCTCCCCCGCTTGCACGCGGCGCTCGGTGAGCGCTCGGTCCAGCGCCGCTTGCGCCTCGCGCCGCGCTTGCTCGGCCCGCACCTGCGCGCGCTCGGCCTCGGCGTTCGCCTCCGTGGAGCGCGCGGCGACCTCGGCGGCGGCCTCGGCGGCGGCGACGCTCGCTTCCAAGGCGCTCACGGAGCGCTGCGTGAGCTGTGTTTGCAGCGCGACCTCGGCGCTGCGGGCAGCGCTATACGGTGTTTCGCCGTCCCATTTCGCAGCTGCGGCCTCCGCTCTCGCCACCGTCGCGCGCGCGTCGCGCAGGGCCGCGCGCAGCTGCTCCAGGCTGCCTTGGGGCGGCGGCGCGCTGTCCGCGCTCGCGAGCTTGGCGCGGAGCTCGGGCAGCCGCGAGGCATCGAACCAACTGACCTGCGCCGCTCGAACGCGCGCCTGCTCGACCGGCGCGAGCGCGGGCGCGATGAGCTCAAGCCGCTGCATCGCCGCGGGCGCTTGGTCGGTGCTGAGCAGGGCCAAGTCAGCGTCCGGCGAGGGCGCGGGCGCGCCCGGCACGGTCGCTTGCCGCACCAGCGCCGTGAGGAGCTGGCTCAGCGCCCGGTTCGCTTGGTCCGCGCGCGCGACCTCGCGGAGCCCCGGCTCGTCCTCCGGCGGCGCGCCGCGCGCGACACGCTCGATCCACGGGGCGCGCACGACGGCGAGCGCGTCGGCCTCGAGCTCTGGTCGCGCGTCAATGAGCGCGCGCACGCCCAGCAGCAGCCTGCGCTCCAGCGCGTCCGCCTGGTCTTCGGCGTCCAATGCGCTGTCGAGCGACGTGCGCGTCGCCGCGTCCAAGGCCTCGCGACGCGCCACGCGCTCGGCGAGGCGCGCCGCCTGCGCGTCGTCCAGCAGGCGCAAGCGCCCCTGCAGCACCGAGCGACGCGCGATGGAGCCAGCGTCCACGCCCGGAAAGGCCTCGTCCCACGAGCGCTCGCCCGCGAAGTACCCCTGCCGCACCTCCACCACGAGCTTGGCCGCGGCGCCGCGAGCCGCCATGCGCGGCAGCGTCACGTCGCGCAGCTGCTCGACCGGCGGCGCGTCCGCGGCTGCGTCGGGCGTGCCAGCGAAGGACGCGCCGGCCAAGAGCAACAACAGGAGGTTGGAGGGCATGGGCGCCATCTTATGCCGACGCGACATCCTCGTCGGGAGCCGGGCGCTCAATGCGCGCCAAATCGTCGCCGAACATCCTCAAGATCCGCTCCAGCTCATCGACAGCGCGGTCCACGTCGTGCGCGGTCGCCTCGCCTTCGCCCCCCGTGAGCGCGAGCCCGCGGAGCCCATGGCGAAGCGCCATGCCCGCGTCGGTGAGCCCCGAGCGGTCGGTCACGCGAATGCGCCGCCCCGCCCAGCGCAAGCGCTCTACCATAGCGGGGCCCGTGGGGCGGTGCGGCTCTTGCCACAGGTGCCCCTCGGAGGTGACGGCGTAGAGCGGTGCGCGACCCGGATCATCGAGGGCGACCACCAAAGCGGGCTCCACCAAGCTCGGCTGGTGCAGCGCGAGGAAGGCCTCCATGCCCCCCTGAAACGCCCGACCCGACGCCGTCCACGTCAGCCAAACCGCGAGCCCCGGCACCGGATGCTCTGATAAGCGACGTTGAAGCTCCAACAGCGCCGCAGGCCCCGACGCGTCTTCGTAGGCACCCGTGGCGCGATGGGTGAGCAGGCCGACCAACATCGACCCGGCCAGCACCGCGAGGCCGACCAGATACATGCCAATGGACGGCTTGCCCCACGGCTCCGCGAGCAAGCGAAGCGCCAGCAGCGCCGTCACCAGCGAGGCCGCGCCGACTTGGACGCGCATGGGGCGAAGGCGGCGCCACCGCCGACTCTGCGGACGCCACCGCGGAACGTCTAATGGTGCTGTCACAATCACGGTGCCGATCGGGTTGATCGCGTCCAGGCGCGCCGTGAGGTTGTACGACGGCGTGCGCGGCGCCCACGCGCGCAGCAACCGAAAGCGGCCCGTGCCCTCGCCGACCAAGCTCGCTGTGAACAGGCCGCACGCCACGGCGCCGACGCCCGGCGCCCAGTAGCCGAGCGCCCCCGCGCAGAGCAGCCCCGCCGCGTGAACGCCATTCCACGCCGCCGGCGAGACGTGGGTCACGAAGGGCTCGATGGCGGCGAGATCGGGCTGCGGCACGCGCTCGTGTACCGCGTGAAGCATCGCTCGTTCGCCCTCAGTGCCGGCGTAGCGCCCTGGCACGCCGGAGAGCGCGTCGAGATCCTCTTTGATGCGCTGCTCCCGATCCGACATCAGCCTTTTCTCCGTAGCGGCTTGCCCTGCGCGTGCGGTTGCGCCTAAAGTGGGCGCCGACATCACTTGGGTGACTGATGCGATATCTCGGAAAGGACTACACGGGTAAGGGAGTCTCGATTGCGATCGTAGACTCTGGCATCAACCCCAACGATCCGCGCCTCGCAGGCGTCGAGGTCGAGGGTTGGTCCATCCAGTTGGGCGCCACGGGTCACGCGCTGCTCTCCAGCGAGTGCGACGACGAGCACGGCCACGGCACCGAGATCGCCGTCGCGATTCATCGCTTGGCGCCAGACGCCAAGCTGCTCGCGGTCAAGATCATGGGCGAGCGCCTGCGCACGTCGGCCGAGCTCATGGCCGCAGGCATCGAGACCGCCGCGCGTCATAAGGCGCAGGTCGTCAACCTGTCGCTCGGCACGCCGAACATGGGCAAGGCGCTCTTGCTGCGGGACTGCGTCGCGAACGCGGTCGACGCTGGCACGCTCGTCTTCGCCGCCGCGCACCCCAAGGGCGAGCGCGCGTACCCCGCCGACCTCCCCGAGTGCATCGGCGTCGCGGCGCACCTCGACTGTCCGCTCGACAAGTACTTCTACTTCAACCCCAAGCGCTTCCCGCGCAAGGAGTGGGGCGTGCTCTCGGGCAAGTTCCTCACCCACGGCTGGGCGGTGGGCACCGATGACGAGCCCGGCAAGTACCGCGGGTCGGGCATCGCGACGGCGTATATGTCGGCCACCGCCGCCTGCTTGGCCGAGGCCCTCTCCGACAAGAAGGGGCGCTTCGACGCTCAGGAGCTGCTGAAGTCCTTGCACCGCTCGGCGCTCGTTCCCATCCCCGAGATCGGGTACAGCTAGCCCCCGATGCTCGCCCTGCTGCTCCCGCTCATCGCCAGCGCTGGCGTGCCGGATATGTACGGCACCGGCGCCAGAGCTATGGGCATGGGTATGGGCGGCGTCGGCTACATCGACGACGGCAACGCCGCGCGCTCGAACCCGGCCGGTCTCGGGTTCTTGCGGCAGCCCACGGTCGGCCTCGGCCTCAGCTCGGCGATGCACCACTTCGACGAGCTGCCGCCGGTCTACTGGGACACGGATCGCGACGGGGTGGTCGACGAGCGCGACACCCCGCTCCAGCTGCCGGGCGTCGAGGACGCCAACGGTTTTCACATGTACGCGGGGCGCAACGTCGGCGGCAAGTTCGGGTTGGGCGTCAACGCCTACATCCCCACCACGCGCCTCATTCGCTTCGCGACCTTCGAGCCCACGCTCCCGAACTACTTCATGTACTCCAACCGGCCGCAGCGCTTCTCAGCGGCGGCAGGCGTCGGAGGCAAGGTTCTCCCCGGCGTAAGCATCGGCGCGGCGCTGGAGATCCTCGCCGCAGCCAAGGTCGACGTGTGGATGACCCTGGACGCCACGGTCTCCGGCGACGCCAGCGCCCCCATCCTCTCCGACGTGCGCATCACCACGCACGAGATCAGCTTGGACGTGCGCGCCGCGAGCGCCCCCATCCTCGGCCTTCAGCTCGACGTCGGCGAGTGGTTCGCCGGGCTCAAAGGCCTTCAGCTCGGCGCTGTGTACCGAGGCACGTCCGGCCTGCCCGTCGACGTGAACCTGGACATTCAAGCGAACGTGCACTTGGAGGACGTCGGCGACCTCGACCCGTACATCCTGGGCCTCGTGCTGTCGTCCAAGCTCAACCTGCTCGACCACTACCTGCCGAGCTACGTCGCGCTCGGCGTCGCGTGGCGCTCCGACCGCGTCTTCTCCGCCTACGCGGACGCGCGCTTCACCCGCTGGACCGGGTTCACGCTCGACGCCGCCCACGTCGACGAGGCGAGCTCGCACGTTCACGCGCCGCTCGTCGGCCTCGACGACATCCTCGTCGACGGGCACAACCAAGGCGAGCCCGTGCTGCGCAACACCGTCGAGCTGCGGGTCGGCACGGAGCTCACCATGCCGCGCCGCGAGGTCAAGGGGCGCGCGCGCTACCTGGAGCTGAGCCTGCGGGGCGGCGTCGCTCTCTTCCCCTCCCCGCTCGTGTCGCAGCCCGACGCCACGGCGCTGCTCGACACCAACCGCACCGCCTTCACCCTCGGCCTCGGTCTGGAGCACTGGGACCCGTTCGAGCTCGTGGACGCGCCCGTGCGCTACGACCTCTTCGCCCAGGTGCATCTCCTAGCCAACGACCGCTTGGCGCACAGCGCCGACACCCCCACCGCGGGCTTCCCCGTGCAGGGCGACTCCCTGCCCATCGGCGGAGATATCGTGGTGCTCGGCGGACAGTGGGGCTTTGACTTCTAAGTCGCTGGTGGTGGGGCGCCTCGCGCCGACCCCCTCGGGTGAGCTCCACCTCGGCAACGCCCTCGCCTTCATCGCGTGCTGGCGCAGCGTGCGCGAACAAGGCGGCCGCTTGCTCCTCCGCATCGAGGACGTCGATCGCGGGCGCGCGCGCGCCGAGGTCGAAGCGAGGCAGCGCGAGGACCTGCGCTGGCTGGGGATTCAATGGGATGACGAGACGCCGCGCCAGTCAGCCCGGGACTATGAGCCGTGGCTGGAGCGGGTTCGCGACCGAACCTACCGCTGCACCTGCTCGCGCGCCGAGGTCGCGGCGGCGGGCGGCGTGTACCCGGGCACCTGCCGCGACGCAGGCCACACCACGGGGTCCGTGCGCTTTCGCCTGAGCGATCGGCACCGCGACGTCGCCGACGCCCGCTTCGGCCTCCGGCGCGTGCGCCCCTCGGACCTGGGCGACCCGGTGCTGCGCCGCCGTGACGGCGTCTTCACCTACAACCTCGCCGTCGTCGCTGACGACCTGTGCGACGGCGTGACCGAGGTGGTGCGCGGCGCCGATCTCCTGGACTACTCAGGCGTGCAAGAGGAGCTCTGGGAGGCCCTCAGCGCGGCCCCGCCTCGCTGGAGCCACACGCCCGTGCTGCTCGGCCCCGACGGGCGCAAGCTGTCCAAGTCGCACGGCTCTTTGGGCCTCGGGGCGCTCCGCGAGGCGGGCTGGACCGCCGCGCACGTCCACGACCTCGTGAGCGGGTGGCTGAGCACGCGCGCGCTCACCCTACAGCTCGATCTGCCCGCACAAGGCGGTAGCCCCTCGCCGATGCAGGGTATACCATGGCGGGTTGTAATCTAGCTTCGACTCGGAGGTCTGTCTTGCGCACCGCCATCCCGCTCCTCGCTCTCGCTCTCGCGGGCTGCCAGCCCGCCACTGGCCCCGGTGGCGAAACCCCGTGGGCGCCCGGCGGCACCAGCGGCGACAACACCGTGGGCGGCGCCACGGTCCCCAACACGGCCCCTACGCGGACCATCGCCGGCGACCTCGCCGACGGCAGCGCCATGGACCTCTCGTGGGCCGCGCCCAGCTACTGTTGGCCCGCCACCGAGAACGTGAACTTCACGGGCAACCACGTCGTCGAAGCCTTTCAGCAGCCGCGGGGCATCGACGTCTACCTGCGCCTCGTGCCCGACTCGGGCGTCGACGTGAGCTTGTATGCCATCCAGGATGGCACCCAGCAGACCCCGCCGAACGTCACGAGCCCCTTCGAGTGCGCCGCCATGTACGACCAGTCGAGCGACTCGAACCCAGGGCAGCCCGAGGTGCTCTACCTCGCGAACTACATCGACTTCTGGATGACGGTCGGCGTCGCCGGCGCAAACGGCGCTACGTCGGGTGGGTACGAGCTGCAGATCTGGGAGGTCCCAGGCGCGAACTACGACACCGGGCTCTAGACGTCCGTCTTCCGCTCGTCCACCACGACCTCCGTCGGCTCGTCCTCGGCCTCGAACTCCTCGAGGTCGATGACGCCTTGATAGGTGTCCGAGATGTCCACGACCTCGGTGCTCGACTCCTCGGAGAACGCCTCGTCGGTGGACAGGTCCACCCCGTCCTCGGGCTGGGTGCCGGCCGGCGCGCTCGGGCTCTCCGGCCCCGGGAGACGATCTTCAAGGCTGTGGTCGCGCCCCGGCCACATGGGCTCTTCCAAGAAGACGAGCATGCCCTCGTTGCAGTAATAGTCCGCGAGCAAGGGCATGATGTCCTCGCTCTGCGGCGCGACGTTCTCCAGCTTGCCGTGCCGCCACATGGTGAAGCCGTGGAGCAGGCGCTGCGTGAGATCGGCGATGACGCGCTCATCGCCGAAGTCGAGCACAAAGGGGAAGCCGCCCGGATCCACCACGCGGGCGAGGAACCGGCCATCCTGAGCAGAGCGGAGAGTCAAGCGCATCATCGCGCCCCAGATAGCACGCGCAGGCCCCGTCGTCGTGCTCGACCATCGCGCGTGCGCTGTCAGAGTCGAGCGTTAGAGCGACACACCCCGCCGGAGCCCCCCAATGCACGCGCTGCTCGCCGCTCTTCTCCTCCCGACCGTCGCAAAGGCCGATACCTACACCCTCTCAGCAGAGGTACACCGCGCCCACGAGGCGATTGGCGCGGGCCTGACCGGCGAGACCTGCGTGCCAACCCTCGAAGGTTATTACCGCGATCTCGAGCACCTCAACTTCGCCGAGGTCGACCTAGGCGACGTCTCCGCCAACGGCGGCGCCACCATTCGCGAGCTCTTCGACGCCCGCCTCGCCTTGCACGAGCAGGAGCGCTCGCTCGCCGCAGCGGGTGCGCTCAACGACGACTGCCTGCGCAGCATCCGGCGCGCGGACCTCGCGGGCCGCTACCTCTCGGACTACCTCTACGAGGCGCTCCCCACCGAGCTTCGCCCCGATCTGTGGCTCGCGAACACGGCCTTCGCCTTTCACGGCGCGCTGGAGGACTTTCAGAGCGGCGACGTGCTGGTCACGCGCGCGGCACGCGTCTCGTCCGCGGGCATCGCGCACATCGGCCGCATCGACAGCCAGTTCAGCCACAACGCCTTGGTCTACGTCGACCCCAAGACCAACGAGCGCTTCGTCGTCGAGGCGTACCTTGAGATGGGCGCCGAGACGCAGCCGCTCGCCGACTTCTTGGAGGATGGCCTCGGGCGCGTGGTCGTGATGCGCCACCGCGACGCCGACCGCGCCTCGCGCGCCGCAGCGGCGGCCTACGATCGCGTGCGGCACGGCAAGGCCATCGCCTACGACGCGGACTTCAACTACGAAGACCACAGCGAGCTCTTCTGCTCGGAGATCGCGCGCTGGGCCTACGGCGACCTGATCGGCGAGGCCGAGGACATCCCGTCCACCCTCTCCGTCTTCGACCACCAGAAGAACCCGCACATGTTCGACGCGATGGGCATCCCAGCCACCCTCACCTCGGCGCCCTCGGACATGCTCTTCGACACGGGCTTCGACATCGTCGGCGAGTGGCGCGATCCCGCGGTCCTCACGCAGATGCGCTACCACGACGCCATCGTGGAGAGCGTGTTCACCTGGATGGAGGAGCGCGGCTACGACCTCGATCCGACCCACGGCGAGCGCTTCTTGGTGGGCTTCGGCCTCACCGTGCGCCGCATCCCCGTGCTCGGCCTCGCGCTCAAGAGGTCGATTCACCCCAAGGGCGACAAGTCCTTCTTGGTCGCGTCGCTCGCGCTTCAAGACGCGGGCCTCGGCCTTGAGGGCGCCTTCATGGACGCCGTTGGCACGTCGGACCACCCGCTCATGTACACCGAGCTGCGCGCCATCCTAGAGCAGCTGCGCCTCGAGGACCTCGACGCGTGGCGCGCCGATCCCAAGACCGCCCGCTTTCACCGCACGCTCCACCCCGCCGAGTGATCCGCCCGTGTTGATCCCCGCCTCTGTCCCCGCTGTCGTCGACGTCCTTCACCTCCTCGGCGCTGACGCCGACCCTGACGCCCCGCCCGACCTCTTGGTCGAGGTGCCGCACGGGGCCGATCGCACGGCGCACTACGACGCGCTGCGCGCCAGGCTCGTCTCGCCGCTCGCGGATGACCTCGTCGACTTCTTCCACGTCAACACGGACGTAGGGGCGTGGGCCTACGGAGAGCGCGTCGCAGAGCGGCTCATCGCGGAGCAGCCTCGCCGAAGCGCCCTGCTGCTGCGCTGCCTGATCCCGCGCACCTTCATCGACTGCAACCGCGTGATCGACGCCCCCAGCGGCGACCTCACCGCCGGGCAGCTCACCGCGGCCCTCCCGCCATACATTCGCGCGAGCGAGGACCACGCGCTCCTGCTCGACCTGCACCGCGCCTACGTCCAGGTGGCGAACGCCGCCTACGCGCTCGTGTGCGGCGCCGGCGGCCTCGCGCTGCTGCCGCACACCTACGGGCCGGTGACGCTCGGCATCGCCGCCGTCGACGACGACATCGTGCGCGCCTTGCACGAAGCGCACGAGCCGGACCGCTACGCGACCTGGCCGCTTCGCGCCGAGGTCGATCTCATCACCACGACGCCCGCGGGGGTTGACCTCACCCCGGAGGGGCTCGCGGAGGCCGTCACCGACCTGCTGGCGAAGCGCGGGCTCACCGCCATCCGCGACGGCGCGTACAACCTGCACCCCTCGGCGCTCGGCTCGGCGCGAGCCGCCGCGTGGCCTGGGCAGACCTTCTGCGTCGAGGTGCGGCGCGACCTGCTCGTGCCCGCGTGGACCCCCTTCGCCGAGATGCTGCCCGACCGGGCTTTGGTCGAGCGCGTCGCCGAGCCGCTCGCGCAGGCCCTCGCTGACTGGTTTTCGTCGCGAAGCTCCCGCAGCGAGGCCCACCTGCGCTAGCATCAGCGCTCATGCTCCTCGCCCTCGTCGCCACCGCCGCGTTCGCTCAAGCTCCCGAGGCCGTCAACCCGTTTGACGAGGCCGACGAGAGCGCCATGTTCCGCATGGACGAAGAGCTCGTCACGGTCGCGTCGCGCTACGCGCAGACCCTGCGAAAGGCACCGTCGATCGTCGCCTTGGTCACGGCGGACCAGATCCGCACCCGGGGCTACCGCACGCTCTCCGACGTCCTCAGGCAACTTCCAGGGTTCTACCTCTGGAAGAGCCCCGAAGGCCGCGATCTCGCCGCGGTGCGCGGCATCGTCTCGTCGGACAACAACCGGCTGCTGGTGCTCGTCGACGGCGTGCCGTGGTACGACGGCGTCTACACGCACGCGAGCATCGACGACTACCTGCCGCTCGGCCAAGTCAAGCAGATCGAGGTCATCAAGGGCCCAGGGTCCGCGATCTACGGCACCAACGCCTTCGCGGGCGTGGTGAACGTCGTCACCTGGAGCGCTCGTGACCTCGAGGGCGGCGAGCTGCGCGCCACCGCGGGCGCCCGCGGCCGGTTCGAGGGCTCCGGCATCGTGGGCGGCACCTACCAAGTGGGCGACCGCCAGGTCGAGCTGGTCGCCTTCGCGCGCGTGCTGGACTCGATCGGCGACGGCCCCGACGTCACCCCGCGCGGGCGCGACAACGTGCTCGCGACCGACCCCGTGCACGCGGTCACCGCCGGGGGGCACTTCCGCGTGGGCGTCTTGTCGGTTCAGCTTCACAGCGTGGACTACCTTCGGTCCTATACGGAGAACGAAGCCGACTCCCCGATGTCCATCGCCAACAAGGACATCTCCGAGTACCGCATCGCGAACCACGACCTCTTCCTGGACGTGCGCGCGGACATCCCGCTCTCCGATGACGTCGGCGTCACGCCCTTCTTCTGGTCGCAGCACCACAACAACCCTGGAAGCTACTCCTATAGCAAGGGCTTCGTCACTGAGCGGCTTCCGTCCTCCGACTTTGGCTTCGGCACCTGGCGCACCTACGAGCGCACCGTCGTCGTCGACGCCGCCAAGGACACCCGCCGCATGGGCGCTGGCGTCGACGTACACGCGCGCCCTGCGCTGGATCACCAGCTCGTCGGCGGCGCAGGCGTCGAGACGGTCCGCGTCCTCGAGCTCAGCGACCGCGACTACAGCCCCGACCCCGACGTGCGCAACAGCCAGCACCTCGCCCAGCCCACGGGCTTCGAGGCGCCAGCTGGCGCCTCGCTGTGGAACACTTACGTCTACGCGCAGTGGACGTGGACCATGCTCCCGCAGCTGGAGCTCACGTCCGGCGGGCGCGTGGACCTGCGCCTCGCGCCCGTCGGCGTCGAGGACACGTCCACCTCCAACGCCTTCGCACCGGTCGTGTCGCCCCGCGCCGGCCTGCTGTGGGTGCCCACTGAGCAGGTCACCGCCAAGCTGCTCTATGGCAGCGCCTTCCGCGCGCCAACCGTGCGCGAGCTGCTGGTGGTCGCGCCCATCGGCGACGACGGCCTGCACACCTTCGCCAGCGGCAACCTGGACGTGAGCCCGGAGACCATTCAGACGGTGGAGGCCCAGCTCGCGGTGGTGCCCAACGACTGGTTGAAGACCAGCGTGTCCACCAGCTATTCGGCTTTAAACCACGAGATCGACAAGGTTGCACCGCCGCGCGCTTACCAGAACCTCATCCCAACGCTCAAGATCCTCGGCGCCGAGGCCGCGGTTGGCGTGCGCGTCGATCGCCTCGACGCCGACGTGTCCTATGCGTTCACCGATGCCCGCTACGCTGGGGAACCCGACCCCGCCGCCCCCGCCACCATCTACGCCGGGCGCCGCCAGTACGAGTTCCCGCCGCATATGGTCAAAGCGAACCTCGGCTTTCAGCCTGTCCCCCAGGTGACCTTCTGGAGCGGCATCGAGGGCTACTCCACCCGCCCGCGCCAGGACTGGGCCGGCGACGTCAACCAGGACGACGGCGAAGCCTTCGCGCTGGTGCACGCGGGCGTGCGCGCCACCGAGATCGGGCGCGAACACAAGCTGCGCGCGGGCCTCGCGGTCCGCAACGTGCTCAACTCCGAGTGGAGCACGGGCGTCTACCGCGACGACATCGGCGTCGGAGACGCTGCCACCGGCGTCCCCAAGTTCCCGAACGGCTTTGAAGGCGAAGGACGCTCCTTCTTGGCGACGCTCGAGATCCCGATCTAGGGTTCGGACCGACGAACGCGTCCGCCACCGCTACGATAGAACGCCGATAATTCAGCGGCACCGCCCGTGCATTCACGCCTCCACACGTCGGAGGTGTTCATGTTCGCCTTGCTCTGTCTGCCGGTCGATCGAGGCGCTCACGCGCTGCGCACGGACCTCGCCCGCTACGCGCTGCTCGAGCGCGCCTCGCGCACGTCGCGACGCCTCGGCGTCGAGCTGCTCGCCTTCGGGCTCGCCGACGACGAGGTGCAGCTGCTGCTGTGCGGCGACCGCGACGCGGTGGGCCTCGCCATGCGTGGCGTGAAGGGCGGCACGGTTCGGGCCGCCCAAAGCCAAGGAGTTGATCTGCGCTGGGGACCGAGCGCACTCACGGCGATTTCCGAGGAACAACTGGAGCAAGCTGTCGCGACCGTGCACAGCGTGGGCGCGAGCGCTCCCCTCGCGACGCCTTGGACAAGCCACCGCGACCTGCTCGGCCTTCGCCGCGCCAGCTTCTTCGACGCGGCTCCGCTGCGGCGCAGGGTCCGCGCGCATTGCGTGCACGCGCGCTTGGGTGGCGGCGAGCTCCCCTCGCCGAGCCCCTCGACGAGCCCCCCGCCCGAGCACCCGCCGCTGCCGATGCTCCTGCGCGTCGCCGCGAGCTGCTTGGGGGTGCTGCCCGCGGACCGTCGGTGCTTTGGGCTCTTCGCCCAGCTCGCCAGCGCGTGTGGCTGGTTGCCAACCCCCATCGCCGCCGCCCTCGCCCTCACCCCTCGGCGTGTCCGCCAGCTCAAGCACCAGCCCGAGCCGGCGCTCCCGCTCGCGCTGAGCTACCTGAGCGACGCGCGGCTTCAGGTGACCTCGTGACCTCCGAGGGACGAGCGCCAGCGACCGTCCACCAGCGTGATGCGCGTGGGGAGCCCCTCTTGAGCGGCGTCGGGGTGCGACGGGTGGCCCGGGAGCGCCACGTCGAAGCGGTTGTCCTGCAAGCGCATGGGCTCGATCGGCCGATGGGGGCAGCTCGCGAGCACGCTCACCGCCTCCTCCACGTCGCGGCAGGCGGCGAGCTCGCGCAGCACCCACCAGGTCGGCGGCGCCATCGGCAGCTCATCAAAGGGCTGACGCGCGGCGTCCACTGGGCGAACCCACCGCGCCGCGACGATCTCGTGCGTGTCGGGCTCAGCCCACGCGCGCTCCAACGTCGCGATGACGAAGCGCGTGTCGTAGCGCCGCGCCTCGTCCTTCGGGGTGACCCACCACGACCCCACCATGAGGCGGTCGAGGTCCAAGCTGCAGTCGTAGCGCTTGAGGAGCGTCGCAAACTTGAGCGTCCCGGCGAGCAGCGCCGCGCGCGCTTCGGGGGGCGGGCTCCCATCACCGAGCCAAATCCCCGTCTCTTCGTAGGTCTCGCGCACGCCAGCTACCAAGACGGCTACCCCAAGCCGCGCTGGCAAGGCCATGCGGCGCACGGCCCACCCTCCGCCGCGAACGCGCGGATCGTCGACCAGCTGGTCGCCCACGTCCACACGCCCACCCGGGAAGACCCACGCGTTGGGCAAGAAGGGTGTCTTCTGGCTCCGCTGCACGAGCAGCACGCGCAGGCCGTCGTCGCTCGGCGCGCACAGCACCACGGTGCACGCGGGTCGCAGGGGCGCGGTCATGGCTGAACCTCGGCGGGGACGATGTGGAACTCGACGCGGCGGTTGGTCGCGTGGACCTCCTCGGTGTTGCCCTCTTGGAGCGGGCGGCTCTCGCCGAACCCCTTCGCCACCAAGCGCTCGGCGTCGATGCCCTCGCGCACCAGGTAGTCCACGACCGCCTGCGCGCGCGCCTGAGACAGCGCCAGGTTGTGCGCCCGGGTGCCTTGGGTGTCTGTGTGGCCCTCGACCTCCAAGCGCGCGATCTCCGGGTGTTCAGTCAGGGTGCGAATGAGCTCGTCCAAGAGCTCCAGCGACTCGATCTTCAGGTCCGCGCGGTCGAGCTCAAAGAAGACCTTGCGATGCAGGTAGATGCGCCCGGCTTCCGGGTCGACGAGCACGCCGTTGGGGCGCAAGAAGACCGACACGTTGGCGGTCTGGTACGCGAGGACCTCGACGCGTCGCTCCGCGGTGGTCCAGCCGGGCGCCGACACGCTGACCTCGTAGCTGCCTGGCACCAAGTCGGCCTCGAACAGGCCGTCGTTGCCGGTCTGCAGGGGGACGCCCACGGTGCCGATGACCCGCACCTCGGCCTTGGGCACGCGCTCACCGCCGGGCGCGTACGCGCGCAGCACGACGTGGCCGGTGGCGACGTCCGGAGGCGCCACGCGCACGATCTCGCGCAGCTCCTCTTCTTGCGACTCAGCGACTGGCGCGCGCTGCACGCCGAGGACGACGCGCGCGTCCGGGGCGCCGATGCCGCGCGACAAGCCGGTCCCCAAGCCAACGCTCACGAGGGTGCCACGCTGCACCTTGGCGCGTCCCGACACCAACAGCTCGACCGGGCGGCCCGCTGCGTGTCCGAGCGCCCCAAGCCACAGCTCGCCTTCGAGCTCGCTCACGAGCGAGAAGCTCGGCGTAAGCGGCGCGGCGACGCCAACCCCCCACGACGCGCGAGCGGTGTCGCGCAGGTCCGCGCCCACGTCAGCGGCGGCGCCGGTCAAGAAGCCCAGGTTGAGCACGCCGGTCACGGGACCAAGCGGGCGCTGGGCGGCGGCGGACAAGGAGAGCCGCGCCCGCTGCGAGCCCAGCCAGCTCAAGCCAGCGCCGGTGGGCAGCCGCAGGCCGAGGGTCGCTGAGAGGTGCTGTTCGCCTGCGTCGTAGAGGGGGAGCCGCGCGGCGAGGCGCAGGTCCCCCAAGCGCGGACCAGCGGAGTGGTCGAAGCCGCCGTCGAGGTAGCCGCGGGCGTAGGGGTAGAGCGCGAGCGAGCCGCCGACCGCGACCGGGCCGAAGCCGTGGCTCGCCGCGAGCTCGAGGCCCACCGCGGTCCCGAGCACCGCGAGCTCGTCGCGGGCAGGGTCGTCGGGGCGGTACACAAAGGGGTCGTTCACCCAGCCGAGCCAAGCGCCGACGCTGCTGTCGCCCTGAGCGAGCACGTCACCGCCTTGGAGCTTGACGAAGGTGCGGCCGTCGCTGTCGGGGGCGAAGCGCTGGGCGTCGACCTCTTGCGCCTCCCCTCGCCGCGCGACCAGCAAGCCCGCGAGGAGGATCACCCACCAAGCGCCGCCGATGGGGCCGGTCGCGCAGGCGCCTCCGGTGAGCTCGCCGTAGGCGAAGGGCAGGCCATCCAGGGGCGCGTCGGTGTCCGCGCCGGTGTCGATGACGTCGGTGCGACCGCAGGGGCCATCGCCGTCGTCCGCGTCGGCGTAGTCGGGGACGCCGTCGCAGTCCGCGTCGCCCATGCCCTCGGTGAGGTCCGGCGTGCCGTCGCCGTCGCTGTCATCGTCCAAGAAGTCGGGCGTGCCGTCGCCGTCGGTGTCGCCCTCGCCCTCCACCTCGTCCGGGACGCCGTCGCCGTCGCTGTCGGGGTCGAGGTAGCTCGCGACGCCGTCGCCGTCGGGATCGCCCGCGCCCTCCACCGCGTCCGGGATGCCGTCGCCGTCGCTGTCGTCGTCCAAGAAGTTGGGCACGCCGTCGCCGTCGTCGTCCCACAGCCACTCGGTCGCGTCAGAGACGCCGTCGCCGTCGCTGTCCACATCGACGACGAGGCCGTCCTGGCCTTGCAGCTCGAGCACGTCGGCGATGCCGTCGCCGTCGCTGTCTACGTCATCCGAGGCCAAGTTGGGGTCCGTCTCCCACGGGCCGACGGCGCCGTCGCCGTTCCAGTCCTCGAAGCCGTCGTCCAAGCCACCGGCGTCCGTGTCCGCCAGGTTCGGGTTCGTGACGCTCACCGGATCCGCGTCCGCGACGAAGCAGCCGGCGGCCAGCGCTGTGTCCGCGCTCGGCGCGACCACGCCGGACTCCAGCCCGTCGAAGAGGCCGTCGTCGTCGCTGTCGCGGTCGAGCGGGCCGATGAGGCCGTCGCCGTCTACGTCGTTGATGGCTTCGTCGCCGTCGAGCACGCCGTCATCGTCGCTGTCCGCGTCCGTCGGCTTGGTGCCGAGCACGGCCTCTTGCGTCGCGCTGAGGCCATCCGCGTCGAGGTCGATGACGACGGCGTCCGAGAGCGCGTCGGCGAGCGAGCAGGCTCCGGCTCCGCCGTCACAGCCAGCGACGTCATCCCAGTCCGTGAACAGGCTCAAGCCGCTGACGGCGGCGAAGCGCATGGCGTGCGCTGGCCCGACCCCGGTGAGCGCGAGCCAGTCCGCGCGCGTGACCGACCAGTCCAAGTAGGCCGTGTTGCCGCTGATCCCCAGCGAAACCGCGACATCGCCGCCCGCTCGCGAGCCCACCGTGCCCGACCACTCCCAGGTCGTGGGCTGCAAGCCCGCGGTGCCGGTCGGGTTCGCGTAGAGATCGACCGGCGCCGAAGGGCCCGTGACGGTGACGATGTGCTCGGCGTTCGAGAGGTCGCCGTCGGTGTCCACGAGCACGGCCCAGGTGGTCGGCCAGAGTCCCGGTCCGTGCTCGGCGGTAGCGGCGAGCTGCACGCGAAAGTACAGACGATCCGCGTCGGCGGCCCACAGCAGCGCGGCGTCCGAGCCGACCAGATCCAGGTGCGCGTCCGCCGGTGCGCGGACCGGGTTGTCGTCCGCGACGTCGGTGACGGGGGCCCCGCCGTGCGTGAGCGGCTGCCAGTCCGACAGCCCCGGCCACGCGAGCGCGGGGGTAGAGAGGGCCAGCAGCGCCAGCAGGGAGATGGGTCGCATCGAAGGTACCTCGTTCACTCTGAACCTCTTTCTGACGTATCACGTCATCCTATCAATTGACGTGAAAAGAGTGTGCAGCCAGCGCGGGCTGACGACGCTTCAAGCCGACACTCCAAGCGCCTGTTTCAACGCGCCCAAGCGTTTTGTCTGGTCAGGTTCACGTTTGAAGACATGTTCGGGGGTGACGATCGGCCTCGCAATAGAATATGGTCGGCGCCACCTACCCACAGGAGACTCACACATGCGCACCTCGACCTTCCTCGCGCTCGCAGCCATCTTCGCGGCCGCTTGCACCACCGAGCAGCCCGCCGACACCAACGACCAGGGCACGGACAGCAGCACCGGCACCGACACGGACACGGACACCGGCACGGCCACCGAAGCCCCCGTCTACATGTCCCCCGCAGCGGTCGGCTTCGAGTACGACGGCGGCCTCGACGCCGACGGCAACCTCGTGTCCTACATGTCCCAGGGCACCGAGGTCCCCCCGGGCTTCCTGCTCACCTTCGCCGACGAGGTTTACTTCGGCATGACCACCGCCGAGGAGCAGGCCGGCCACTTCTGCACCGCGTGGGGCACCTTCCAGCCCGCCATCGCAGACACCCCGCTCACCACCCACGACGGCGCTGACGTGTACATCTCCTACGACGCCGCGTTCAGCATCACCGGCTGGGACTGCGACACCCTCCTCGACCCCGCCGAGTGGGGCGCGGACGGCGCGGACCTCGCGGCGGTCTTCCAGGGCATTCACCTGGGCATGGCCTTCGCGCCGATGACCACCTACCTGGCCGACGCGTATGACCCCGCAGACTACGAGACCTACGGCAAGTACATGTTCGCCGAGTACATCGCGATCAACGACGCCGACGGCACCTTCGACGGCGATGACTGGACCACCGGCCGGCTCTTCGAGTGGGACACCACCACCCACGAGCTCCTCGCGGACGCCGACGACTACCTCATCCCGATCGACCTGACCGGCATGCAGCTCGGCGCAAACCTCCCCGAGGGCTACATTCGCTCCTCGGCGTACTGGTACCAGGACTTCCCGCTCATGGACTTCACCAACCTCACGGACGGCGCGCCCATGTAGCACACCCGCTCCGAGGTCCCTCGGGACCTCGGCGTTGGTGTCACGACGGCGCGGACGAGGTAAGGTGGCCCATGCGCTGGCTACCCCTCGTCCTCGCCCTCTCGCTCTCCCCACTCGCGCTCGCTCCAGCCCCCGCGCTGGCCGCCGACGCTGTCGCCCCGGTGGACCGACCGGCCCCCATCACGGTGCTTGAGCACCGGCTGGACGTGCGCCTCGATCGCGCCGGGCAGCTGGAGACCACCCAGACCTGGAAGGTGCGCGTCGATCGCCCCGACGCCGTGTCCGCCGGCGTGGTCGGCCCGCCAGGCTTGGACGGCGCGCGCGACGGCGGCGCCATGATGCTGCGCAACCTGCTCATCGTGCCCGCGGACACGGCGCCCGGCACGGTGTTCACGCTCACTCAGACCCAAAGCCAGCGAAAGGGACCGTTCTCTGGCGAGTTCTACACGGCCCCCGGCTTCCCGGCAGCGCTCGTCGAGGTCCACCTCGAAGCGCCGACGTGGGTGCCGCTCAGCTTCTGGAGCGACGAGGACGGCACCAGCGAGTTCGACACGGGCAAGGTGCGCACGATCACCACACGCTGGACGGGCCGCGACGCCAACACCCCAGCGCGCTTCGCCTGGTCCACATGGACCGACTGGCTGGAAGCGGGCGCCGCCCTCGACAAGGTCGTCGACGCGCGCATCGCCCTGCGAACCCAGCTCGGGCCTGCGCTCGCCGCCAACGTCAGCGGCCTTCGCCCCGCCGAAGCCGCAGAGCGCACCTACCGCTCGGTCCAGCTCGACGACGGCCCCAGCACCTTCGAGGACGCGCGCCACGCGGTTCAGGTCGTGCAGTCCGGCCACGGCAACGCCGCCGAGCGCGCGATCGTGCTGATCTCCTTGCTCCGCGCCGTAGGCATCGACGCCCGGCCCGCGCTGCTTCGCCCAGGTGCCGCGGTCGCCATGGCCACCAGCGTCCCAGCGCCGTCGCTGTTGACGATCCCAGGCGTCGCCGTGTCCGACGGCGATCGCATCCTGTGGATCGACCCAGCCAACCCGAACGTGAGCGTCCCGCGGGCACCAGCATCGCTCGCCGGCGGCGTCGCGTGGCGCACAGGCGATCTGCCCGTCAACGTCGGCCGCGGGCAGACCACCCACGGCGAGGTGCGCGTCGTGACCGATGTCCGGCTCGCGCGCGACGGCTCATCCACCACGGTCTCCTACGTCTCAGCGACCGGCACCGGAGAGGAGTGGCTGCGCACCTACCTCGGCACGCTCTCCCACGCCGGACGCGAGGAGATCGCCACCCGGTGGGTGACCGCTGGCCGCCCAGGCGCGACGCGCGTGGGGCTCACTGAGGCTGGGCTCGAGAGCCCTCGCAAGCCGCTCAAGCTCACCCTGCAAGCCCGCGAAGAGCTCGCCGCCACGACCTTCGGCCCCGGCCTGTTCCTGTCCATGCCGCCGCTGCTCGCGCCGTCGCTCGCCGAGTGGCTGCCGCCGAACATCCTCGTGCACGAGGAGCTGAGCGTGCTCATGCCCGGCGGCCTTCGCGCGCTCACGCTGGAGCAGCCCGCCACCGTGTGGTCCGCGCGCTCCGTCAGCGGCGGACGCGCTTGGCGCGACGGCGACCGCGTTCGAACCATGTACGAGGTCGAGCGCGCCAACGTCTGGATCCCGGCGGACGCTGACGCCATCGCCGCGGCCGCCAAGCGCGGCGCGGAGGTCCTGTTCGTGCCCATCCCGAGCCCCGCCACGGCCAAGGCGATGCACGCGACCACGAACGCGCCAGCCGCCGACATTGTGGCGGCAGAAGCCGCTATCTGGGTCGCGCTCGACAGTCCCCCCAAGGTGCGCAAGGTCCTCAAGAAGGCCCTCTCCACCCTCGCCTTCTCCGACTTGCTGGGCGCGCTCGCCGCGCGCACCGAGCCAGGCAACGCCACGGCTCTTGAGACGCTCGCAGCTCTCGCGACCGCCGACACCGAGCGGCTCGCAGCCCTGCGCGCGCTCGAGCGCGCCAAAGCGCCCGGCACGAGCGCCTTGGCTGACGCCCTCATGACCAGCGCCGATCCGAGCGTGTCCGTCGCCGCCACCCTCGTGCGCGCGCGCAGCGCGAACAGCTACAGCGACGTCAACGCCTCACTGGAGCAGGCCGCCACGCTCGCGACCCAAGCCTCGCAAGGCCGCTCGCTGCTCGGCGAGGTGCGCTTCGAGCAGGCCCAGCGCGCCATCAACGCCAAGGCGTGGGACGTCGCGAGCGAGCGCCTAGCCGCTTGCGAGCCCCTGCTCCCGGGCGACCCGCGCGTGCTCGCGGCGTCAGCGCTCGTCGGGGTTCACCACAACATGCCCCACGTGGACGTCATCGCGCGCGTACAAGCCGCGATCACCGCGCGCCCTGACGATCCGCAGCTGCTCCTCATCGCCGCCAAGGCCTACCAAGGCATCGGCGCCACCCGCCTCGCGGCGTCGGTCGCGTCGTCACGAGCGCGGATTTTGTTGCTTGATCCGGGTGCGTGGAGTGACATCGTGCCCTTCGCGCTCGCGGACGGCGACCTCGCCCTCGCGCTCGAAGCGGCGCAGCGCGCCTCCGCCATCGCCCCTACGGGCGTGGCGTTCGCTCAAGCGCTCTACGACCTCGCGAACCTCGCCGACGAAGCCGAGGCGCGCGACGTCGCGGTGTCGCGCGGCGCCAAGGGCACGCCGCTCGCCTCGCTCGACGCCAGGATCGCCGCGGCGCCCGCCGACGCCATGCTCGCCGTGCTGCAGCATCACGACGCCGACGTCGTGCGCTCCGCCAACTGGCTGCGCCTTCGCGCGAACTTCCGGCTCACCGCGGGCGACTCCGAGGGCGCGGCCCGCGACGGCACGCTGCTCACCACCAACTTCGCCGACGCCGACGGCGTCGCCCTCGCCTTCGCCGCGAGCGCCGGCCGCGCCTGGTCCACCTCAAGCCGCGCCATGCTCAACCAGGCGGCTCGTCAGAGCGTTCGCGCCCAGGCCATCCGCATGGAGTACGACCTCATCGCCGGTACGGGAGACCCTGCTGCCGACGCCAAGGCGCTCAAAGAGGACGACCCCCGCGCGCGCATCATCGCCGCGATGGGCGCGCGCACGCCCAACGTCGCCGAGATCGACCCAGCGTGGCCAACCGACCTAGTCCGCCCGAGCTTCCGCCCGCCCACCGGCTTCCGCGCAAACCGCACGCTCAGCAACGCGAGCGGCGTGCTCGCCTTTAGCGACGCAGACCGCGGCGCGACCATCCTCGTCGTGCCAAGCACCACCAAGGGGCTCCCTCCGCCGCTGTCCGCGCTGTTCACGCCGCTGGACGTGCCCATCGAGCAGTCCGCCGAGCGCACGGTGGTGCAGCTCACCGGCAGCCTGCTCTCGCTCTACGCCGCCGAGGCCACCCGCGACGGGAGCCGCGTCATCGCCGTGGGCTTCACCGAGGCCAACGCGCGGCGCACGCTGGAACAAGCGCTGAAATAAGCGGGCACAAGATGTGGAACCGCTGCGCCGCGGCGATGTCCAGCTGGGTATGCGCCTCCCGTTCGCACTCCGCGGTGTCGTCGACGTCGCGTGGCTCTTCGTCACGCTGACGCCGCTCTCGCTGCTGTTCGTCGGCTTCCCCGTGCTCGCGATGGTGGCCCCCCGCGAGCGGCCTCCAGCGGTGACGACGCACCACGTTCGGCGACCGCCTGGCCTGCGCTGGCCGGTGAGCACACGGCACGTCATCACCAGCGGCTACGGGATGCGACGCCACCCCACCCTCGGCGAGCGCCGCTTCCACAACGGCGTCGACATCGCGATGCCCGTGGGTACGCCGGTGCACGCCGCCTCGTCGGCCGTCGTGCTGCAGGTGGGCGAGGACGGCGTGAGCGGGCGCTGGGTCACCCTCGGCCACACGGGCGGGCTCTCCACCACCTACTGCCACCTGAGCGACGTCACAGTGCACGAAGGCCAGGTGATTTGGGCTGGAACAACCGTCGCTCACAGCGGAAACACGGGGCGGAGCACAGGCCCGCACCTGCATTGGATCGTGCGCATGAACGGGCGCAGCCTGGACCCGGTTGCCTACCACCAACGCGAGCGCGAAAAGCCCGTCACAACCGATATTATTCGACCACAACGTCCACAAAGTCGAGCAGCAGACGATCAAAGCTGACGTTGCTCGCGTCCACCGCGCGGGTGTTGAGCACGACGAGCACGCGATCGGGCGCTTCGACGGGGATGACGGCGGGCGCTGCGCCGTCCGCGATGCGGCGCGCCATCGCCGCGACCTGCTCTCCGAGGCCCTCAGCGGAGGGAACCACGGCGAACATGCCGCCAGCGCGCACCATATTGTCGGTCTCCACCAACAGCGGCACGCGGCGACGACGGGTCTCTTCCACGACGCCGCGGAAGGTGTCGCGCGTGAGGATGGCCCGGTCCGGACGCAGCCACAGGGCGTCGACCAGCGGCGCGAGCTCGCTGGCGACCCGACGCACCTCACGGGGGCCGGTGACGCTGCGCACGACGAGCGTGACCTCCGAAGCGTCGGCGGCCGCCTGCACCTCGGCGAGCTGCTCGTCCGAGGTCGAGGGGCCGCGCAGCAAGCCGATGCGCTTGTGCTCAGGGAAGAAGCCCACGTACTGCGAGAGGTAGGTGTCCGAGCTGACCGTCATCTCGACGCCCGTGACCTGGCTGCCCTCCAAGCCGTAGCGCTCCGGCTCGAGGACCGAGGCGTAGAGCAGCGGTGTGTGCGGGAGCGCCTGCTTGACCGCCCAAGCAGCCTTGGCGCCGAGGGCGAACACCACCTTGGGGTCTTGCTGCTTGAGGCGCGTAGCGAGCGCCTCCGCTTCGGAGCGCTGGCCGTGCAGGTTGATCACGATGGCTGGCTCGCCGAGCGCGGTGAGGAAGGCAGGGACGGGCTCCACATAGGGCGCGAGATCGTCCGACTGAACCACCACGACGCGCGGAGGCGCAGCTTGGGCGGAGCCCGCGACGAGCAGGAGCGCGAGGAGCAGGTTCTTCATCGAAACACCAAGGGTTTGCGCTGATTCTTTCCGACGTCCACTTGCGCCGCAGCGTAGCCGTCGACCGCGATGGTGTGTACGCCCACGGGCAGCTCGAGCGCCTTCGGGGTGACGTCGCCAGTGGCGTGGCCGTCGACCGTGATGGCGCGCCCGCGGACGCTGGACGCCACTTGAACGACGCCGATGTCCCCTGGAGGAGCGTCCGCCACCTCCGCCTCGGTGGCGACCTCCGCGGCGACGATCGGCGCGTCCGTCCCAGGCACGACGACAGGCGGGGTGGCCACAGCGACCGCGGTCGTGACGACCGGCTCCTTGGGCGTGTGCACCGCAGGCGGCTTGTCCGGCACCGAGGGCTGCGCGACGATCACGGGATCGCGCGGCGTGACGAGCGCGGTGGCCTCGACGGGCGGCGTGACGGGCGGGGCGACAACGGGCGGGGCGACAACGGGCGGCTCGGCCGAGGTCACAGGTTGTGGCATGGGGAGCGGCGGGCCGTCAGCCGGGTGCCAGAGCATATACGCAGCCGCGGCGCCCAGGACCGCGAACAGCGCGAGCACGACGACCATCGCGCCAGCGAACGCGCCCCCCGCGGCGATGACGGTGCCCGTCACGGTGGGGCCGACAGACGCGGTCATCTGGCGCACCCCGCTCATGGTGCCGCCGACCTCTTCGGTCACCACCGGCTCGGAGGTGTTGAGGTAGCGCTGCACGTCCACGAGCGGCGCCGAGAACAGCGTCATCTTCTGCTGGACGCGCTCGGCCAGATCTGGCTGCAGGTAGCGCAAGAAGCGCTCCATATCGGCCTGACTGGCGAGGCCACCGCTCATCGACGCGAGGCGCTCGACATCCTTGGCGAAGGCCGCGGCGTCTGGGTAGCGGTCCTTCACCTGCATCGCGGTGCTGCGCGCGAAGACGGTGCGCAGCAGATCGCCATCATAGCCCGGCGTGGGGCCTTCCAGCGGCGGAATGCGGCCACCGACCAGCCGATGCATAATCTGCACCTGCGAGAGCCCGTGGAAGGGCCCAAAGCCGCGCACCAGCTCGTAGAGCGTCAGGCCCACCGCGAAGAGGTCGGCGCGGCCGTCGATGTCGTCGTTCGACATCTGCTCCGGCGCCATGTACGCGAACTTGCCCTTCACGTGGTCGGTGCGCGTGCGCTCCAAGCGCCCCGTGGCGCGCGCGACGCCGAAGTCGATGAGCTTGGTCTCGCCGCGAATGGAGACCATGATGTTCCGCGGGTTCACGTCGCGGTGCACGATGCGCATCGGCGTGCCGTAGGAGTCGACCTTGGTGTGCGCGTACTGCAAGGCCTGGAGCACATCGTAGGTGATGCGCAGCGCTACCGACGGCGGCACCCCCTGCCCTCGCTCGCGCAGCGTGTTGACGATGACCCGCACGTCCACGCCGGGCACATACTCCAGCGCCATGAAGTACTCATCGCCCATCCGGCCGAAGTCGTAGACGGAGGCGATGTTCGCGTGGTGCAGCTCGGAGGTGATGCGTGCCTCGTCGCGAAACATGCGGACGAAGGCGTCATCTGACGTGCGCTCGGCCTTGATGCGCTTGATGACCAGGAAGCGCACGAACTCCTCGTCGCTGCCCTTGCGGGCAAGATCGACCTGGCTCATACCGCCGAGGCCGAGGCGCTCGAGCAGCACATAGTCTCCGTAGGCTACCGGGTACTCCAACCACGCTCCTGCGCGTCCACGCGCTCACCGCTAGTCTACCGCATGCGAGGCAGGGTCTGGGCGACGGTGCGTGACTGCTCGGCGGTCACCGGTCGCGGCCACGAGCGGCACTGACGAGACGCCAGCACCGGATGCCCGCTAAAGACTGGTTGAACGGCGACTGTGTCGGTGCTCAGCCCCGCGAGCGTGACGACGACGCCCTGCGGCAGCGCCTCGAGGTCGCGGTTGAGCGCCGCGACGGTCTGCTGCGGGTCCGCGAGCCAGAGCACGCGGCGGCCGCCGAGCCCGTCCCACGCGCGCCACTCCCCGGCGGTCCACCGCTCCAAGCCACGCGGACCGGAGCGCGCCAGGCTGTCGTAGAGCGGCGTGAGCGTTCCTGACGGCAAGGTCGGGCGCGCGCCAGCGGCGACGGCGATGTCCGCGCACGCGGACCGAACGGGCTCGTTCACCCGCGCCATCGCCTCGCGAGCGGGTCGCCCCGTCCCGAGCACGAGCGCGACCAGCGCCGCCGCCGCGAGGCCCTCGCCGAGCCCCTGCATGCGGTAGCGACGCCACCCCCACGCGCTGGAGACGAGCCACCCCGTGGCGAGCACCGCGATGGCGAGCCACGCGCGCGGCTCCGCTTGGGCGATGATGGCCGCTTGCAGGCGCACGAGCTCGGGGACCGAAGCGCCCTCTGCCGCCCAGAGCGCCGCTTGTCCCTGAAGTCCAACCCGCCACACAAAGCCGACGGCGACCATGACCGCCCCCGTCTGCACGAGCGCGGGAGCGCCGCGACCGACGCCGCGGCCGCGAGGCACGATCCCGGCCACAGCAGCCGAGGCGCCGAGCACCACCCACATCGGGCCGACCCAGGCCGCCCTGCGCAGCGCAGCGACGAGCGGCTCCACCGGGTCGGTCGGGTCGAGCCACGCGAAGCCTCGCCGCGCGCCGACGATGAGCGCGAGCGGCACCAGCACCGTGACGTAGGCGGGGACGTGGTGATCGCGCCACGCGCGCACGCACAGGACGACCTGGACGAGCGCGGCCGCGACAAGTCCAAGCGCGAGCGTCATCGCTTTAGCGGCGCGGGAGACGTCGGGTCACCACCGCCTGCGTGCGCACGCTCCCACTCGGCGCGCAGCTCATCGGCGACGCGGTGCGCTTGCCGCCAGTGCGCCCACGTGAACACAGCGCACAGCCCCGCGCCCACGGACACCGCGAAGGCCCCATCGCCGCGCGCGAGGCCGACAGCAGCGAGCCAAAGACCCGCTAACAGCGGCGTAAGCGGTGGGGCCCAGCGCACACGCAGCTGAACGCCTGCGCTCGTGGGTTCAAAGTCAACGGCGCCGTGGAGCCCCGAGAGCGCGGTCCGTCGGTGCGGGTCGCTCCACCAGAGCGCGCGCCCGTCGCGCATCTTCCAGCGCACCATGGGCGTCTCGCCCTCGCCCACCGGCGGGGCAGCGAGCGGCTCGAGCGCTTGTCCGAGCGCGACGCCTAAGCCTATATACCAAGGTGTTACGCTGCGAATTTGCGCTCGCTCGAACCCGAGCGCCCCGAGGAGCACCGCCGCGGTGACGAGCGCGAGCGCTCCGCCGGGCTCGGTCATCCGCCCATGACCCGGCGCCAAGTGCCGAGGTCGCGGATCCCCAAGTAGGCGTTGTTTTGGCGCACCTCTGCGAGGGGGGCGCTGCGCTCTACGCTGTAGTGGTGCCCAGGGTAGAGCGTGAGGTCGCCCGGCAGCGTGGCGAGGCGCTGCGTGAGCGTGCGGTACATCTCGTCGGGGTCGCCGCCGGGCAGGTCCACGCGGCCACAGCCCTGCAAGAAGAGGGTGTCGCCTGCGATGAGCGCGCCGCCGCAGCGAAAGCACTGGGAGCCGGGGGTGTGGCCGGGCGTGTGCAAGCACTCGACCTCGACCTTGCCCACGAGGACGCGGTCACCGCTGTCGTGCTTGACCAGGTCGGACTCGGACAAGCCGCTCATGGAGCGAACGCCCTGCGCCTCAGCCTTGTTCACGTGCACCGGCACGGGCGACAGCGCCATGAGCCGGGCGAGGCCCTGCACATCGTGGCCGAACATGTGCCCGCCGATGTGGTCCGGGTGGTAGTGCGTCACGAGCGCGCCGACGAGGGTCATGCCGTCGGCTTGCGCGGTAGCGAGGATGCCCTCGATGTCCCACGCGGGGTCCACCACCACGCACTCACGCGCCTGACGGTCGCCCACCAAATAGCTGAAGTTGGCCATCTGATCGGCGACGAGATCGCCGATCGCAAAGTCACGCCCAGCGCGCAGCTGACGGAGATACAGAGTGTCGTCGTTCATCACGCCCCCCTATCCGGAGACCTCTCCATGGCCACCCCGCTCCACACGTCCGCTTCGCTCACCGCCATGTGCACCGATCCCTCGGACATCGTCCGCGCCTGGTCCCGCTCGCGCCTGCTCCTGCAAGAGCCCAAGCAGGTTCGCTTCCTCCCCGAGGACCAGGGCGTGCTCATCGCTGCGCACCTCGACTCCGAGGGCCTGCACGACGTCCTCACCGCCGGCCTAGAGAGCGGCGACGCTGGCTCCATCGTGTCCGCAGCGGCGGGCTTCGCGCACCTCGCCACCGCTGGCGCGCTCCCCGACGGTGACAGCGCGCTCGTGAAGGCCGCTCGCAAGGCGGTGGACACGACCCCCGAGGCCGTGCGCCCCATCGCCCTCGGCCTCGCCTACCTCAACCGCTTGGACGCCCACACGGTGAAGCTCGCCACCAAGGACACCGACGAGCTCGAGGACATCCCGCTCTCCGTCGTGGTGCTGCTCAGCTACGCCGCCACCATGGGCCGCGTCGACGCCGCCGCCACCGACGTCGCCACCTCCCTCAAGGGCCCGCTCGCGGACGACCCCGAGCTCCTCGACGCCATCCTCGCCATGCTCTTTGTGCCCGTGCTGCCCTACGATCTTGAGGGCGAGCCGCTCAAGTCCATCGAGAACGCCGTCATCACCGGCGCCGCTATGACGGGCGCCGCGCCCGAGAGCATCCCGATGGGCAAGGGCAACCAGCGCCGCGCCGCCCAGAACGCCGTGCGCACGCTCCTCGAAGGCATCGACCACAACGCCGCAGCCTTCTTGCGCGCCATCGCCGCAGCGGACCTCCTGCCCAAGGACGCGCTCCCCTACGTCGCCGCAGCGAGCTGGCTCGCGCATCACGAAGCGCAGGACCCCCTCACCTCGGCCATGGAGGACATCGCCCTCGGCGACGCCCTCATGCTCACCGAGGCCCGCCGCATGGTGGGCGCCGCCCACCGCGAAGAGGTGATGGACGCCGTCGGTGACGACCCCTCCACCGAGCGCCTCGCCCTCGCCCTCGCCCTCGCCCGCAACGGCGACGATGAGGTCATCGCCTGCGCGATCGACGCCATCGCGCGCGACGCGATGGAGGGCATCCTCGTCGACGAGTACGCCTTCCTCGCCGCCGTCGCCTACGCCCCCGACCTGGTCGCCACCTGGATTCAGGACGAGCACCTGCGCCCCCTCGGCCTCGGCGCCGCCGAGTGGTTCCCCACCGAAGAGGTGCTCGCCGCGCTGCTCGCGCTGCCCATCCCCGCCGACACCGAGCTACGCGCCGCCTACGCGTGGGCCCTCGCCGGCATGGGCGACCGCGCCGCGATGGACCGCCTCAACGCCCTCGCGATGGTGGACGACGACGAGGAGATCTCCGCCGCCCTGGAAGAGGCGCAGGCCCTCTTGGACGGTGCGGCGTGATCGCGCTGCTCGCGCTCGCGACCACGGCGTTCGCGGGCGACTACTACCACCCCACCGACGTCTCAGCGGCGAGCGCGCAGTTTCAGCGCGCCGCACAGGCCACGCAGGAGCCGCTCGGCGCCATGCAGGACCGCCTGGACGCCCAAGCCCAGGCCCTCGTCGACATGGAGCTCGCCCTCGACCTGCTCGGCGAGCGGGCGCCGGCCTCCCAGCGCGAGCGCTTGGTGGAGCTGCGCCGCTTGCACGCCCGGCAGCGCGCGGTGGCGCAGCTCTTCATCGAGGAGCTCGCCGGTGACTTCGACACGGCGTTCAGCGAGGCGCTCCAGCGCTCGCTCTCCGGGCGCACCCCCGAGATCTGCCGCGCGCAGGCGTCCATCCCCGGCCCCCGCGCGCGGGCGTCCAGCAGCTGCAGCGGGACCGCCATCAACGGCGCGCTCGCCCACAGCATGGACAGCGACAAGGCGCTGGAGCTCGCCGTCAGCGAGCTGGTGAGCCGGCCGTGGCCTACCGTCGGCCTGGACGCCAGCGCCGCCCGCGCCGTGGGGCCCGACGGCGCGCCGACGCTGGACATCACCGCCTGGTTCCGCTCCGCCGTGGGGCCGCGCCTGTCGGGCATCGACCACGCCGACGAGGCCGACCGCCTGCCCATCGAGGCGGCCGTGGAAGACGGCGCCAGCGCCGAACAGCTGGAGCGCCTGCGCGCCGACGCCGCGGCGATCACCGCGCACACGGCCGCTGCCCGCCTCGCGCTCAGCGAGCCGGTGCTCGCGGCGATCGAGCAGGGCCAAGCCAAGGGCAAGCTGCCACCCTTCACCTGGTGCGCGCAGCCCGAGCTGCTCGGCGGCTGCGACGCCACCACGGCCGCCCCGGAGCTCGGCGAGGCGCTCCTCGCCAGCAAGCCCGTGCGGAAGGCGCTACCGAAGTAGCGCTATAAACGCCTAGAGCGCCGAGCCAGGGGTGCGCGGGAAGGGCAGGACGTCGCGGATGTTCTGCATGCCCGTCATCCACATGAGCATGCGCTCGAACCCTAGGCCGAAGCCGCCGTGGGGCACCGAACCCCAGCGGCGCAGGTCGAGGTACCACTCGTAGAGCGAGAGGTCCATGCCGCGCTCGGTCATGACGCGCTCGAGCACCTCCAAGCGCTCCTCGCGCTGGGAGCCGCCGATGATCTCGCCCAAGCGGGGCACCAGCAGATCGGTGGCGGCCATGGTCTTGCCGTCGTCCGAGAGGCGCATGTAGAAGGCCTTCTGCTCGGCGGGGTAGTCGGTGACGAAGACCGGCCCCTTGAAGTGCTCCTCGGCCAAGAAGCGCTCGTGCTCCGCCTGCAGGTGTGCGCCGTGCCCGATGGGGAAGTCGAAGGTGCGCCCCGACTTGAGCAGGATCTCCTGCGCCTCGGCGTAGGTGACCCGCGCGAAGGGCTTGGAGATGGCGCTGCGAATGGAGTCCACGATGCCAGGCTCGATGCGCTCGTCGAAGAAGTCGAAGTCCTCGGGGCACTGGTCGAGCACGGCGCCGGCGACGGTGCGCAAGAAGTCCTCGGCGAGCGCGATGACGTCGTCGAGATCGGCGAAGGCCATCTCAGGCTCGATCATCCAGAACTCGGAGGCGTGGCGCGTCGTGTTGCTGTTCTCGGCGCGAAAGGTGGGGCCGAAGGTGTAGACGTCGGGGTAGGCCTGCGCAAAGCACTCCACCTCGAGCTGGCCCGACACGGTCAAGAACGCGGGCTTGCCGAAGAAGCCGTCGGGCCGGTCGCCCGCGGTGACGTTGAAGACCTCGCCCGCGCCCTCACAGTCGGAGGTGGCGATGAGCGGCGTGTGAATCCAAAGGAAGCCTCGTTCCTGGAAGAAGCGATGAATCTGCCAAGCGAGCGCGTTGCGGACGCGAAAGACCGACTGGAAGGTGTTCGTGCGCGGGCGCAGGTGCGTCATGGTGCGCAGGTGCTCGAGCGACGTGCGCTTCTTCTGCAACGGGTAGGTCGTGGGCTCGGACTCGCCGAGGACCTCGATCTCGTCCGCGCGCACCTCGACGTCCTGGCCGCCGCCCACGGAGGCGACCCACTCGCCCTTCACGCGCAGCGCTGCGCCGAGGCCGAGGCGCTTCTTGAGGGCCTCGTCCGAGTCCTGCGCGAGCACGACCTGAACGGTGCGCGCCGTGGAGCCGTCGAACAGGTGGACAAAGCTCACGTTCTTGGAGAAGCGCGAGGTCTTCACCCAGCCGTTGAGGGTGACTGCTTGCCCCACTTGGGCGGTGTCGAGGGCCTGGGCAATGGTCAGGCGGCGCTTGGTTCCGAGGGTGCGGCTCATCGAGTCCTCCGTACGAGGCCCCTGGCTAACGCGCCGCCGCGAGGCGCGGCAGCGCGACCGCTGCGCGCTCCTTCAAGTGCACGTCGACGTGATCGCTCACGGCGGACCGGCCGGGGTTGATCTCGATGCTGCGCGCCCCGCGGCGAGCCGCCTCCAGCACCGGTTCGGCGATGTACGGGAAGATCCCCGAGGTGCCGACAGAGACGACCAGGTCGAAGCCGATCGCGAGCTCGCGGCGCAGCGAATCGACGGCGGCGGTGGGCAGCAGCTCGTCGAAGAGCACGACGTCCGGTCGAAGCACCCCGCCGCACGCGGCGCAGCGCGGGAGCGGCGCGAGGCCCTCGAAGCTGTGCACGCGCTGTGACCAGCTGCAGCCCGTGCAGCGTAGGCGGCGAAGCGTGCCGTGAATCGCGATGATGTTGGTGGAGCCAGCGTCGTCGTGAAGCCCATCGACGTTCTGCGTGAGGATCCAAGAGCGCGGGATGGACCGTTGAAGCGCCGCGATCGCGTAGTGTCCAGGGTTGGGCGTCGCGCCGCGCGCGCTGTGCTCCACCTTGTACAGGTAGCGCCAGGTGAGCGCCGGGTCCGCCGCGAAGGCCGAGGCAGAGAGGGCCTCTTCGATGGTGAGGCCCCCGTCCGTGAGGCGCCCCTCGTACAAGCCGCCGACGCCGCGGTAGGTCGGGAGGCCGGAGTCCGCCGACAGCCCCGCACCCGTGACGAAGAGCACGGACTGGCAGCTCTGGATCATGAGCTCTGCGCGCTTCATCCCGTCCATCGGCCGCACCTCCGTCTGCTCATCGCGAGCCCCGCCAAGGACGTGTTATCCGAGCGCCCTCGGAGGTTCCTTATGGCGCAGCAGTTCATCTATCAGATGCAAGGGCTCAAGAAGTTCGCCCCGAACGGAAAGCAGATCCTCGATGGCATCTGGCTCTCGTTCTACCCCGGCGCAAAGATCGGCGTCATCGGGCACAACGGCGCGGGCAAGTCCACGCTCCTCAAGATCATGGCCGGCCTGGATCCCGACTTTGACGGCGAGGTCTGGAAGGATCCTTCGGCTGGCGTCGGCTACCTCCCCCAAGAGCCGCAGCTCGACGAGACCCTGGACGTGCGCGGCAACGTGGAGCTCGGGCTCAAGCACCTCCGCGACCTGCTCGACCGCTACGAAGCGGTCAACGAGCGCTTCGCCGAGGAGATGAGCGACGAGGCCATGGACAAGCTGGTCGAGGAGCAGGCCGATCTCCAAGACAAGATCGACGCCGCGAACGCCTGGGAGATCGACCGCATGGTCGAGGTCGCCATGGAGGCGCTGCGCGTCCCCGACGCCGACGCCGACGTGAAGACCCTCTCGGGCGGCGAGCGCCGTCGCGTCGCGCTGTGCCGGTTGCTCCTTGAGAAGCCCGACCTGCTCCTCTTGGACGAGCCCACCAACCACCTCGACGCGGAGAGCGTCGCGTGGCTGGAGCGCACCCTGCGTGAGTACGCGGGCACGGTCATCGTCGTCACCCACGACCGCTACTTCCTCGACAACGTCACCAAGTGGATCCTCGAGCTCGAGGGCGGCAAGGGCGTGCCATGGGAGGCGAACTACTCCGACTGGCTCGACCAGAAGGCCAAGAAGCTCGCCGCCTCCGAGAAGACCGAGTCCAAGCGTCAAAAGGCGCTCACCACCGAGCTTGAGTGGATCCGCCTCGGTCAGAAGGCCCGCCAGGCCAAGGCGCGCTGGCGCTACGAGCGCTTCGACGAGCTGATGCAGGACTCGACCTCCGGCGAGAGCGCGACCCGCACCGACATCCGCATGCCGGAGCCCCCTCGCCTCGGCGACGTCGTGGTGCGTGCCAACGGCGTGCGCAAGGCCTTCGGCGAGAAGCTGCTGTTTGACGACCTCACCTTCAACCTCCCCCGCGGCGGCATCGTCGGCGTCATCGGCGCGAACGGCGCAGGTAAGACCACGCTCTTTCGCATGATCATCGGCGATGAGACGCCGGATGGCGGCGAGCTCAAGGTCGGCGACACGGTCAAGCTCGCCTACGTCGATCAGCACCGCGACGACCTCGAAGCGGACAAGAACGTGTGGGAGAACATCACCGGCGGCAACCAGCTGATGGACGTCGGCGGCCGTGAGCTCAACTCGCGCGCCTACGTCTCCGCCTTCGGCTTCACGGGCACCAAGCAGCAGCAGGCCGTCGGCACGCTGTCCGGCGGTGAGCGCAACCGCGTCCACCTCGCCAAGCTGCTCCAGACGGGCGGCAACGTGCTCCTCCTCGACGAGCCCACCAACGACCTCGACGTGACCACGCTCCGCGGCTTGGAAGACGCGCTGCTCAGCTTCGCGGGCTGCGCGGTCGTCATCAGCCACGATCGCTGGTTCTTGGACCGCGTAGCCACGCACATCTTGGCGTTCGAAGGCAACTCCGAGGTCGTGTGGTTCGAGGGCAACTACCAAGACTACGAGCGCGACCGCCGCCGCCGCCTCGGCGTCGACGCCGACACGCCCCAGCGCATCAAGTATCGCCCGCTCCAAACGCGCTGAACGCCGAGCACGTACACCTTCGGGGAGCCACGAACTGCCGCATGGTGGTACCGTGGCCGCTCCGGAGGCACGATGCGCCGCTCTTTGTTCCTTGTCGCCCTCTCGCTCCCATCGGCAGCGAGCGCGGGCGCTGCGTCAGGTCCACACACGCTCTGGCAGGTCGCGCCGGGTGACGACCTCGCCGCCGTGGTGAGCCGCGCCACCAGCGGGGACACCCTCTTGTTGAGCGGCGGCACCCACGCCGCCTGTGTCGTGGTTCCGGCGGACCTCGACATCGCGTTCATCGGAGACAGCTCCGGGACCACCACGATCGACTGCGCTGGCGCCGCCGAGTACGCCATCGAGGTGTTCGGCGTCGCCCGCTTAGACCGCGTGAACCTGCTGAACGCGGGCGACCACGCGCTCTATGTAAATGGCGGAGCGCTCACCGCGTCGAATATGTACGTCGCGGACTTCAACTCCATCAGCGGCGAGGCCATCGGCACCCTCAACGGCACCCTGACCCTCACCGACGTCGTCATCGAGAACGTGTCGTCCACCACCGATGGCGGCGCCATCACGGCGCTCAACAGCACCACTGTGCTGAACCGCGTCACGATTAAGGGCGCGAGCACGACGGGGCGTGGCGGCGCGATCTGGCTCAGCGGCGGCTCGCTCACCGCGGCGGACTCCACCTTCACGAACAACTACGCCGATGGCACCGGCGGCGTGATCGGCGCCGATCCGGCCGCCTCGTCGACCGTCACGATCCTGAACAGCACCCTGTCCTACAACACGGCCAAGGGCGGCGGCGCGCTGCTGTTGCCGAATGGAGCGCTCCACATCTCGGGCTCGTCGTTCAACGGTAACACGGCGCTCACGGGCTACGGCGGCTCCATCGTGGCGTGGGCAGACACGACGGTGACCGTGCACGGCTCGACCTTCCAGAACAACGTCGCCGGCGCGGACGGCGGTGCGGCCTCCTTCGGCGGGCGGGCGGAGCTCGCTGGCAACACCTTTACGGCGAATGAATCCCTGGCTGGCGTGGGCGGCGCGGTCCGCTCAAACATCGGACCCGTCTACGCCTCGAACAACACCTATGACTCGAACGTCTCCGCCGGGCGCGGTGGCGCCGTGGCCAGCATCACCGAGTGGCACTCCTTCGGCGAGACCTACGTGGCGAACACGTCGTCCGATGCGGGCGGCGCCGTCTCCTCCTCAGGCATGATCAACGTCTACGGCACGCAGTTCACTGGAAACCGCGCGACGGGTGACGGCGGCGCGATCGGCAGCGCCGGCGGCACGTCATTTACCGGTGTTGGATTGACCTTCTCGGACAACACAACCACAGGCGTCGGCGGCGCGATCGGCTTGAACAAGGGCAACGTCCAGTGCTCGGCCTGCACCTTCACCGGCAACAGCGCCGCGATGGGTGGGGCGATCGGTGTCGGTGCTGCCGGCACGGGCGACATCTGGCTCGACAACGCCATCGGACAGGACAACACCGCGGATCAAGCGGGCGGCTTCTTGTGGTCCCAGGGCTTCGGCGTCTACATCAGCGGCGGCGTCTTCACCAAGAACGTCGTGTCAAGCGGCGATGGCGGCTTCGCCTTCGCGAGCGAGCGCCGCCTCGACATCGCGAACGCGCGTGTCGCCAACAACTCGGCCCTCGCCCGAGGCGGCGCCGTGGCGACAGTGGGCAGCGCGCAGCTCATGCTTCGCCACTCCATCCTCTGCGGCAACCAAGCGGCGCAGGGCGGCGCGATGTACAGCGCGCTGACGGGCAGCGCGTCGAGCGTCGTGGAGTCGGTTGTGTTCCAAGAGAACAGCGCCGTGCAAGCGGGCGCCGCCGTGCTGCTTCAGGGCTTGACCGCCTCGCCGCAGCCGGTCCTCGACTACACCTTCGCGAACGTCACCTTCGCGGGCAACCACCCCGGCACCGACGGCTCCACGTTCCGCCGCTTATTGGGCAACAACCCCTACTTTCCCACGCACGTCACGAACGCCATCTTCGCCGAGAACGGGACCTCCGCCCACGCGGACCTCGTGCCCGACGCCACCGGCAAGGCGCTGAACTTCTCGGGCTGGTTCTCTGGCCCCGCAAAGCACCTCCTAGACGGCCCGAACGCCGTCAACGAGGGCGAGCTCGTGGCGACTGGCCCCCTGCTCCCCGGTTGGTCCTTCGACGCCGACTGCACCAATGACTCCTTCTTCGAGGCGCCCGAGGCCAAGCTCTTCGGCGCCGCCTGGGCGCCCGGTCAGACCCCTGGCATGTTCGAGGACGCCGACCAAGACGGCTACGCCGCGGCCTTCGGCGACTGCGATGACGCCAATCCCAACATCTCCCCCGCCGCGGTCGAGATCGCGGGCGACCCGGACGGCTTCGACGAGGACTGCGCGAGCGGCCCCGACTACGACGCCGACGGCGACGGCTACTTCCCCGTCTCGGCCAACACAGCGAACTTCCCCGACGCTGGCCTCGACTGCGACGCGTCCAACGCGGACATTCACCCGCTCGGCATCGACCATCCGCTGAACGGCGTCGACGACGACTGCTTCCTCGGTGACCTGCTCGACTCCGACCACGACGGCGCGATTGACGCCAGCGACTGCGAGCCGCTCAACCCGCTCATCTATCCGGGTGCACCGGAGTTTCCGCATGACGGCGTCGACACCAACTGCGACGCCACCGACGAGGACGACGCGGACGGCGACGGCTCGGTGTGGATTGGCATGGGCGGCGACGACTGCGATGACCTTCACCCCGACGCCTATCCAGGTGCGCCCGAGGTCTGGTACGACGGCGTGGACCAGGACTGCGCGGGCGACTCCGACTTCGACCAAGACGGCGACGGCTTCGACGCGGTCGAGGGCGGTGGCGACGACTGCGACGACACGGACGCAGAAGTGAGCCCCGGCGCCGCCGAGCTTTGGTACGACGGCGTGGACCAGAACTGCGCAGGCGACTCCGACTTCGACCAAGACGGCGACGGCTTTGACGCGACCGAGGGAGGCGGCGACGACTGCGACGACACCGCCGCGACGGTGCACCTTGGCGCTCCCGAGATCGCCGACGGCCTCGACAACAACTGCGACGGGACAACCGACCCCGACGCGGACCAAGACGGCGTGCTCGATCAGCAAGAGATCGACGTCGGATTGGATCCGTTCAACGCAGACTCCGACGGCGACGGACTAAGTGACGGCGAAGAGTGGCCCGACCCCACCGCCGGCATCCCTGACTCGGACGGCGATGGCATCGCCGACTTCTTGGAGCGCGACGCGGACGCTGATGGCGTAGAGGATGGCGACGAGGGCGTCGCCGACTTTGACGGCGACGGGCTGCCCAACTTCCAGGACGACGACGACGACAACGATGGCATCCCCACCATCGTCGAAGCCGCCGCCGCGCTCATCGACGCGGACGACGACGGCAGCCCGAACTACCTGGACAGCGACTCCGACAACGATGGCGCGCTGGACGCCGCCGAGAGCGCCACGGACGACGCTGATGGCGACGGACTCGTGGACTACTTGGACGCGATCTGGAGCGCTCCACCAGCGCCTGAGCCGTCTACCCCCGCGCTGGGCTGCTCGTCGACGCGTACGAGCCCTGCCTGGCTCGCATTGCTCGGACTAGTCGCGCTGCGGCGCAAGCGCGCCTGAGCGGTCCCGAGCGCTACGGTGCTCGGGGCTACTTGCCTTGAATGGCGAAGACGATCGAGAGTCCGATGACGAGGATCGCGGCGACCACGCCGACCAGGTAGAGCACCCACTTCGTCGACGGCGCCCCCTCAATCGTGCCGTCGTCGAGCCCGGGTGTCTCGGCGGTGAAGAACTCCGACGTCGCTTCGTCGCGGCCAAACTCTTCTAGGATCTTCGCCGTCTCTTCGGCAGCGGGCTCGGGCTTTACTGCGGCGGCCTCCGCTTCGGGCGCGGCAGCTTCGGCTTCGGGCGCGGCGGCGGGCTCCGCCTCGGCATCGGCATCGGGCGCGGCGGCGGGCTCCGCCTCGGCATCGGCATCGGCATCGGGCGCGGCGGCGGGCTCCGCTTCGGGCTCGGCAGCTTCCGCTTCGGCAGCAGCTTCGGGCTCGGCAGCGGGCTCCGCTTCGGCCTCGGCAGCAGCTTCCGCTTCGGGCTCGGCAGCAGGCTCCGCCTCGGCAGCAGCTTCCGCTTCGGGCGCGACGTCCGGCGTCGCGGCCGCCTCGGGCTGCGCCTCGGCGAGCGTGTTCAGATCCACGCTGTCCGTGGCCTCGGGCGCGACGTCCGGCACCGCGGCCGGCTGCGCCTCGGCGAGCGTGTTCAGATCCACGCTGTCCGTGGCCTCAGGCTGCTCTTCCGCGAGCGTGTTGAGATCCACGCCGTCGGTGATCGGCGCGCCGGGGTCGAGGGTGTCGCCCATGCCCTCTTGGGAGCTCCGCATCTTGGCGCGCTCCTCCATCACCTCAGTAGCGAGATCAGCGGATAGATCCTCTAAGACCAAGCTGGCGCCTAGCTCGTCGAGCACCTGGCGCACTGCGACCGCGAGCTCGCGACAGCTCTGGTAGCGAGCCGCGACCTCGCGCTGCGTGGCCTTCTGCACGATCTGAATGAGGTTCTCGGGCTGGTCCACCATGCCCACGAGCGGGACCGGGCGCGAGACGTTGAGCGCGGCCTCGTCCACCGTATTGGCGGGGCACGCGTGGTGTCCCGTGACAAGATAATGCAGGAGCAAGCCCAACGAGTACACGTCCGAGCGGTTCTCCAGGTGGTCGATACCCTGCATATGCTCGGGCGACGCGTAGCGAGGCGACACCACGACGGCGGGCTTGCCGTGAATCATGACCGGGTGGGCCATGATGCCGACGGTGCCGAAGTCGGTGACCTTTGGGACCCAGGTCTCGGGGCTGCGGTAGTTGCCGTCGATCAGCACGTTCTCGGGCTTGATGTCCCCGTGAATGACCATCTTGCCGTGCGCGTACTCGACGCCCTGCACGATGCCCAAGAACAGCTTGAGCCCCGCGACCAAGGTCAGGCCGTTCGGGTACTCCCGGCTGATGACGCGCTGGAGCGTGAGCCCGCCGCTGACGAGGTCGAGCACGATGGCGACGTCGTCGCCGGACTCCACCAGGTCGCGCGCGGCGACGACGTGCGGGTGCTTGAGCTGCTGCCCGATCACGCCCTCGAGGTTGAAGCGCAGCCGCCAGTCTTGGTCGGCGTGGAGCTCTCGGTGCAGGACCTTGAGCGCCACGGGACTGCCGTAGAGCTTGTCCCGAGCCGCATACACTTGCCCCATGCCACCGGCGGCGATCAAGCCTTCGATGGTGTAGTCACCAAACTCTGCGCCAGCGTCAAAGGTCATCATGCCCCGGAGCCTATCAAGCGCCCGGATCAGAGTCGATCGCCTACCGCTCGACGGGGTTGCCCGCGCTGATCCAAGCGCTGGTCCCACCGAGCACGTTTACGGTGGTATAGCCCGCAGAAGCGAGGAAATCAGCCGCTTGCGATGAGCGCCCGCCGACCGCGCAGATGAGGTAGATAGGCTGGTCCTTCGGCAGGGCCTCGATCACGGGATGGTGCGGGCCGATCTGGCTCAAGGGGACGTTGATCGCGCCAGTGACGTGGCCGCCCGCGAACTCTCGCTCAGTGCGGACGTCGACCACCTTCACACCCTCTACGACCTTCGCGGCGAAAGCCTGAACGTCCATGTCCGTACGCGCGGTCAACGCGGTCGGTGCCGTAGGAGCCGACGCGTGAACGGGCGGCGCCGCGTGGGCGGGGACCGCGCTGCCATCACCACCACCACAGGCCAAGACCATGAGCAACAAAGAGCCGATCATACACACCTCCGAGCGCGAAGTTAACGCGCCGCTTCCTCATGAGCCGTCACAGGCCCTTGGTGTTGCTCCCACGCGCGAAGTGCTCCGGGCGGCAGCCTCGGGCGATCCGTGGGTAGCCCCGCAGCGGTGCTGAGCCCGGCGACCGGACGCCCGTGGAACGAGTCATCCAAATAGACGACCGTCGCCGCTAAGACACCGATGAACGCCGAGATCAACAGGCGCCGAGCCATCTCGCGCGCAGCGGACTCGTCGCCGCCGTCGGGGAGCCGAGCCCAAGCAGCGAACCAGCGATCGACCCACAACGCCGCCGGCGCGAGCGCCAAGCACCCCCGCGGGATCCAGCCGAGGATGGCGAGCGCGACGGCCCCCCAGAGCGTCACCGCCACGGCCACACGCGCCACGAGGAGGGTTGAAGACGCGCCGAGCACGACGACCATCGTGCGATAGCCGCGCTCGGAGTCCTCGCGCTCCTGAAAGACCTGGGCGGCGAAGTAGCAGCCCAAGATGCCGATGAAGCCGAGCACCCACGCGACCGCCGTGCGCGGGTTGAGCGGAACGCCTACGAGCGACCAGCCCACCATCGGCGAGAGCAGGCCGTAGCCCAAGCCGTTGACGAGCGGCCCGCCGAGCGGGTGCCCCTTCCACAGCAGCGCCGGGTGCGAGTACGCCACAGCGAGCAGCGCGCAGATGAGCGCGCCGCCGCCCGCGATCGGCCCGCCCATCCCCGAGGAGGCCACCGCAGCCACGAGCGCCGCGTAGCCCCACAGCTCGATGCCCTCGGGCGGCTCCACCGCCTCGCCCATCAGGACCTCGCCCTCGTCGCGATCCACGGCGGCGTTCAGCCACAGGGTGCCCGCGTGCAAGAACCACCAACCGACCAGCACCCATGGCAGCCCCGCCCCGCCCCGCATCGTCAGCGCGCGATCCCAGTGCGCCCACCCGTAGCCCGCCAACACCAACGCTAGGACGTAGGGCGCGAGGCGTGGGCGAGAGAGCACCCAAAGTCGGCGCCACACGCTCACGGCGCGTCCACCTCGGGTGCCCACGAGAGTCGAAGCTCGCGCGCGCAGGGCCTCGTAGCGTTGAAGGCGGCCAGCTCCTCGCGCGTGAGGGCGACGTCGCTCGTCTGAACCTCGGCGCGCCAGAAGGCCTCCACCGACTCGCGGACGCGATCACCCCACTCGTTGTCCGAGCGCGTGGTCCAGAACGCGAGGATCGCGTCCCTGCGCTGTGCGAGCGTCTCCAGTGGCGCTGGGGCCTCGCCCGCAAGCGGTGTCCCGTGGTCCCAGAGCGCCTGCAGCTCGTCGGGGAGCGTCTTGAGGCGCCCGTCGACAGCCCGATCCGCCATCGCGTCGGCCCAGTCGCGGACCTCGGGGTAGACGCCGTCGTAGGCTCGCCCGCGCTGCGCGTCGAACTTACGCTTGGAGACCCACTGTCCCTGCCCGTGTACGCAGGCTGTTGGCCACAAGCACCACAGCCACTGCGTGATCTTGGCGTCCTTGGCCGAATCCGAGTTTGGCGGGCGAATCTGGACGGGTTGCCTGCTGATCCGCACCCATCCGTCATCATAGACGCGCAGATCACCACGCCACAGGTCGGGCGAGCGGTAGAGCACATAACCGTCGCGCTCGATGCGGCGCGTGTAGCCCTGCTGCTTGGCCTGGTCGACGAGGTCCGCCCGCGCCTGGTCGACGAGCCAGTCACCGTAGACGATGACCTCGCCTTGAACGTGGTCGTCCTCGGCGGGCGCCGGCTCCTGTGCAAGCGCGAGGGACAGCCACCAGACGATCACCAGGGCTCCTCGCACTTGGGCGGCGCGCCGTGGAGGTCGCGCTCTGCCTCGGCCGCCTCCAGCGTCGTGAACAGCTTCACGTCCAAGCGAGGGTGGTCCACGAGCAGCGTGGGCGACGTGACGAGCACCACCCACACGAAGCCCGTGCCGCGGTCGCGCACGGCGGCGAAGCGCCAGCCGTGCTCGTGGGGGCCGTCGCTACGTCCCCAGCAGTCGCGGGTCCACTGGGGCTCCATGCGCCAGCAGGCCTTGTGGTCGAACAAGAAGATCGCCGGCGTGCCGGTGCGCGCTAGCTGTTCATCGAAGGGCGAAGCGAAGTCCATGGCGCTCCCCTAACCCCGGAGAGCGCCGATGGTGTCACCTCGGCGCAGCCTAGAGGGTCCAGGCCGCGGGGAGCGGGAGCGTCGGCGCGAGCGTGTGCAGCGCGGACAACTCCGCCTTGCGGCCGGCTTCGTCGCCAGCGGCGCGCGCGATCTCGGACTTCACGAAGAACGCGAAGTCCACGAACTCCACACCTTCCGCCGCGATCCCGTCGATGGTCGCCTGCGCGGCCTTCGCGTCGCCCGAGAGCGCTTGGTACCAAGAGCGCGAGAAGCGCGTCCACGCGACGTTCGCCGTGGCCTTCTCATCGCGCTGAAGCAGCGCGTCAGCGCGCTTGAGCACCGCCGTGCGCTCGGCACCCGCCGGGAGCGTCCACGCGAGAACGAGCTGGTTGTGCGCGTCCCACGGAGCGTTCTCGGCCATACGCTTCGCGAGCGCGAGACCCGCGCCGTCGCCCTTGACCTCATCGGAGAAGGCGACCGCCACGACACCGCCGAGATCGCCGACGTTGCTGCGTGACGCCATGAGGCGGTCAATCTGCGCGTCAAAGATCGCGACATCACCGGCCTTGCCGTTCGCGACGCCGACGCCGAGGCGCGCGACGTACGAGCGCTGGCCGCCGAGGTTCACCGCCCGACGGAAGGCGCCGTTGGCATCCGACCACTTCTGCTGCTGTAGCAAAGAAGCGCCGTAGGTGTTCGCCATGTCGGCGTCGAGGTCCATGTGAGCGCGGAACAGCGTCTCGACGCCTGCGTAGTCGCCCTGCCTGAGCTTGTTCGCCGCGAGCTCGCCCCACGCCACAGCGCAGGAGGGGTTCTGCTCCAGCGTGAACGCTCCCTCGGGCGCGTTGTCGCGGCCGATCGCCAGGCGCGTGTCCAGATCTTGCGTCGCCCAGCGGTCGTAGAGCTCCGCCGCCTTCTGTAGGTTCGCAGCGCCTTCTCCGAAGTCGCCCGCCGTCGTCAACGCCTCGCCGTATTGGAGGTAGGGCTCGCAGTTCTCGCCGGCGAAGGTGGTGGCTAGCTGGCGATACTCGAGGGCGTCCTTGAGACGTCCAGCCAGCGTCAGCGCCTGGGCGTAGTCGGAGTGACGCGAGACTTCCTTGCTGTCGCCCTCGTCGGGGCCATCGTCTTCGCCGGCCTCGTCCGCGCCGTCTTCGGCCTCGGCGTCCTTGTCGTCGCAGTCGTCGCCTTCGCATTTGGTGTCGGCGTTGTCGAACGCATCCTTGGCGATCGCCAAGTACACGTCCGTCGCGTCAGCCCACTTGGGCGCCGCAACAGCCTTAAACGCGACCGACATGGTGGACGGATCGACGGCGATGTCCGAGGTGAGGAGCTCCGTGTTTCCGAACACGCCGAGGAGCGGCATAGCGTCATCGCCCGACCAGCCAATCGTCGCGACGATCGAGGGCTCGTCGTTGTAGGTGACGCCCCCGACGGTCATGGGCACCGTGACGAAGCGCAGGCCGGAGAAGGTGTGCTCAGTCGCGGGCGCGTAGGCCGGGTCGACCACAGAGACACCCGACGGGTTGAGCATGAGCAGCCCATCCGTGCCGTTCACTTGCCCCGGCACGAGGACGCCCCAGCGCGCGCTCTGGTAGGTAGCGCCGTGCTCGTGCTGCTTGCCCTCGGGGGGCCAGCTAAAGGTGAGGGGGTCGGCGACCGAGCCGACGAGGTTCCCGCCCTCCTCGGGTGCGACGAAGCGGAGCACGCCCTGGCTGGGCAAGTACGCGCTGGCTACGCCATCAAGCGTGGTGAGAGCGATGTGCGCGTACGTCGACGTGAGCCACTGGCTGTCAGGCTCGACGACCATGACGCGCAAGCCACGGATCGTGAGATCGCCGAGGTGGATCTCAGGGATGATCGCGTACTTGTTGCCGTTGCCGTCGGTCTTCACCTTGCCGCCGAACTCCTCGACGACGCCGTCTCCCATGACGCTGAAGCCAGCGAGGGAGAAGCTCGCCAAGCGGCGCGGCGTGACGCCGTCGTCATCGGCGGTGCCCGTCATCTCGACAACGGGCGCTCCGCCCGTGACAATGCCGCGAAGAAGGGGCACATCCACCTGGCCGGGGAGATCGACCGAACTGGCTCCATCGGTGAACCACTTGGGGGTCTTGGCCATGGCGGAGCTCGACAGGGCGAGCGAGAGCAGAACGATTGCGCGCTTCATGCGTTCTCCTGAGTCGGCGCAATTTGTCGCGCGAGGAGGCTTACGTCAAGGCAGTGGGGACATTCTCCACTTCGTGCAGACAGGGCCCCGGTCATCGCGAACGGTTAACGGGGACTCCAACCCAACAGGGAGCAGGACTCAATGTCTACGATCTACCAAGTGCACGGGCGCAGTATCCTCGACAGTCGCGGCAACCCCACCGTCGAAGTAGAGGTCCTCACCGAGGACGGCTACCTCGGGCGCGCCGCCGTCCCCTCGGGCGCGTCCACCGGCGAGCACGAGGCCGTTGAGCTGCGCGACGGCGACAAGAGCCGCTGGCTCGGCAAGGGCGTCGACAAGGCCGTCGAGCACGTGAACAGCGAGATCGCCGATCAGCTGATTGGCCTCGACTCCTTGGACCAGGCCGGCATCGACGCCATCCTCATCGAGCTCGACGGCACGCCCAACAAGGCGCGCCTCGGCGCGAACGCGATCCTCGGCGCCTCGCTCGCCACCGCCAAGGCCGCCGCCGAAGAGACCGGCCTGCCGCTCTACCGCTACGTGGGCGGGCCGCTCGCGACCCTCCTCCCTGTCCCGATGATGAACATCCTCAACGGCGGCTCCCACGCGGACAACAACGTCGACATTCAGGAGTTCATGGTCCTGCCGGTCGGCGCGGACTCCTTCGCCGAGGCGCTCCGCACGGGCGCGGAGATCTACCACAACCTCAAGAGCGTGCTCAAGAAGCGCGGGCTCGCCACCGGCGTCGGCGACGAGGGCGGCTTCGCCCCGAACCTGCCCAGCAACGCAGCGGCGCTCGACCTCATCTGCGAGGCCATCGAGTCCGCCGGCTTCAAGCTCCGCGAGGACGTCGTGCTCGCCCTCGACGTGGCGGCCTCCGAGTTCCACCGCGACGGCAAGTACCACCTCGCCGGCGAGAACGCGGTCTGGGGCTCCGACGAGCTCGTCGCTTACTACCAGAAGCTCGCCGAGACCTACCCGCTCTTCTCCATCGAAGACGGCCTCGACGAGAACGACTGGGCCGGCTGGGGCTCCCTCACCCAGGCCCTCGGCTCCAAGCTGCAGCTCGTGGGCGACGATCTCTTCGTCACCAACACCGAGCGCTTGGCTCGCGGCATCGACCAGGGCATCGCGAACAGCATCCTCATCAAGGTCAACCAGATCGGCACCCTCACCGAGACCATGCAGGCCGTCGAGATGGCGCACCGCGCGCGGTACACCTCGGTGATGTCGCACCGCTCCGGCGAGACCGAGGACGTCACCATCGCCGACCTCGCCGTCGCCCTGCGCACCGGCCAGATCAAGACCGGCGCCCCCTGCCGCACCGATCGCGTCGCCAAGTACAACCAGCTCCTCCGCATCGAGGAGCAGCTCGGTGACACGGCGCGCTACGCGGGCCGCAGCATCCTTCGGTCGCGCTAGCACCATGAGCGTCAAGGACCGCCGAAAGGCGCTCGGGATCGATCGCAAGACCCTCGCCCAACACGCTTATGTGGATCCGCCGACGGTCCAGCTCATCGAGCTGGGCTACGACGCGGACGCCACCGTCCTCGAGCGCATCGACAAGACCTTGTCGGCGTTGGAAGCGGGCGAAGCGCCGCCGAACTGGAAGGCGCAAGTGGATCAGGAGATCGCGAACGACCCGGACGCTCAGAAATTCGGGAGCAGTTCTTGACAGCCCGTGGACGTCTACGTACACTGACCTTGCTATGAACAGCCCCGGCCGCCTTTGCGGCACGGGGCTTTGTTCGTTTCGGGGCACGACATCGCCCAATCACCCCGCAAGCATAGAGTCCTCATGCAATACCGCGGTCTGACCCTCGATCCCTTCCAAGCCGAAGCGATTGGTCACCTCCAACGCGGCGAGTCCGTCTTGGTCAGCGCACCCACCGGCACCGGCAAGACCATCATCGCCGACTGGATCGTTGAAGAGGCCCTTCGCGCCGGCAAGCAGGTCATCTACACCGCCCCGATCAAGGCGCTGTCCAACCAGAAGTACCGCGACTACGTGCGCATGTACGGCGAGGACAAGGTCGGCCTGGTCACCGGCGATCTGGTGATCCACCGCGACGCGCCCTGCCGCGTCATGACCACCGAGATCCTCCGCAATATGCTGCTCGCCGAGGAGTCCTTCGACAACCTCGCCGCGGTGATCTTGGACGAGGTCCACTTCTTGGATGACCGCGAGCGCGGCACCTGCTGGGAGGAGGTCCTCATCTACCTGCCGCCCACGGTGCAGACCGTCGGTTTATCGGCCACGATCGCCAATCTTCAGGACTTCGCGGACTGGATGACCTCCGTGCGCGGGCACAAGGTGAACGTCGTCCTAGAGGAGAAGCGCGCCGTCCCGCTCGACTTCTTCTACGCCTGCCGGGACACCGGCCTGATGGACCCCGCCGCGTTCAAGAAGGCCGTGGCCCGCAAGCGCGGCCGCAACGAAGAGCCCCACCCGCGCGATCGCGATCGCGCCCCTCGCCGCGGGCGCCCCGTCCGCCGCACGCGCGACACGCACTGCTTCCACATGATGGAGCAGAACGGCATGATGCCGTACCTGTACTTCGTCTTCTCCCGTAAGGACGCCGAGCTTTACGCGCGCAGCCTCTACGAAGAGGTCGAGCGCTCGCTCTTGAGCCCGGAGCAGCAGGAGCGAGCCAACGCGCGCCTGCGTCAGGCCGTCACCGAGCTCGGCGCCGCCCTCGACCCCGAGCTTCGCGCCCTCTATGCGCGCGGCATCGCCTTCCACCACGCTGGCCTGCACGTGCAGCTCAAGGCGCTGGTGGAGGAGCTCTACGAGGCCAAGCTCATTCAGGTGCTGTACTGCACGTCCACCTTCGCCCTCGGCATCAACATGCCCGCGCGCTCGGTGGTCTTCGACGGCCTGATGAAGTTCAACGGCCGCAACGTCGCGCCGCTCTCCACGCGCCAGTTCATGCAAAAGGCCGGGCGCGCCGGCCGACGCGGCATGGACGAGGTCGGCCACGTCGTGATCCGCGCTGACATCGATGACTACGCAGAGACCGCGCCGTTGGTGGAGATGTATCGCCAGGGCAAGTACGAGTCCGTGCGCTCGAGCTTCAGCCTGTCGTGGAACTCGGTGGTGAACCTGCTCGCCACCCACGATGAGCGCCAGATCCGCGCCATCGTCGAAAAGTCCTTCTTGTCCTGGCACCTCTCGCGCTCCGTCGAGCAGCAGCTCCAGCGCGCCGACGCGCTGGAGCAAGACCCCGGCGAGAAGAAGCGTGGCAACGGCCGCGATCTAAAAGAGGCCCGCCGCCTTCGCCGGCGCGCCGAGCGCGATGAGGGCCGCGTGTGGGAGCAGTTCCAGAGCAAGGTCGGCTTTTTGCAGCGCATCGGCTATCTGGACGAAAAACAAGGTTTCAACGCTGGCGCACGCGTGCTTCAGAACCTGCAGATCGCCGAGATCTTCACCACCGAGCTCTTCCTCGCGGGGCTCCTCGACGAGCTCGACACGCCCACGCTCTTCGGCGTGCTGTGCGCGATCGTCGCCGATCTTCCGCGCGGCGCACAGCCGAACTTCCGGCCCACCAAAGAAGACCGTGAGCTGGTGCGCAAGATCATCGGGCATCTCGGCAGCGCAGTGGTCAAGGGCGCCGACGAGCACTCGGAGGTCGAGACCACCTTCTGTCCCGACCTGCTGCCCATCGGCCGCGCTTGGGCCGAGGGCAAGTCGCTCAACGAGGTGCTGTTCATGGTCGCGCACGTCACCGACCTGTCGGGCGACCTCGTGTCCTGCTTCCGCCGCGCCAAGGATCTCGCCGGCCAGCTCAAAGAGGTCGTGCGCGACGTTTCTGAGCTCCGCGAGCGCTACACGTCCATGATGAAGCTGGTGACGCGCGATGAGGTCGAGGTCGTCGGCTAGATCGCCGCTCGCGACGGCTTGCGCCTTGTGGCTCGCGCTGCATTCGGCGCTAGCCAGCGCGGGGGTCACCCTCGACGACCCTGTGGGCTGCCTGGACGCCGAGCGCCTGGAGCTTGAGCTCGGCCTGCTGCTCGGCGACGTCACCGCGGCGCGCTTGGACGTGCGCGTGACGGTCGAAGCACCCGAACAAGGGCGCCTCGCCGTGCACCTAGCCGCGCTGGATGGCGGTCAGCTTCGCTGGGGGCGGCAGATGAGCGCGACGCTGGCCGACTGCGACGCTTTGCCCGACGCCATCGCGCTCTCGGTTCAACAGGGCCTCGCCGGCATGGGCGGGTGGTCCGCGACGAGCCGAGCGCCCGCTGCGATGACGCGCTTGTGGGCGGGCCTCAGCGTGGCGGAGGACCCGCGAGCGCGCGTCGACCTCGAGCGCGCGCAGCCGTTGGGGGGCGCAGCCATCGCGACCGTGGGCCTGCACAGCGAGCTCGGGGGGCCGCTGGCGGTCGGAGCCGGGCATGCGCTCCTCGCCAGCGCGCTGCTGAGCGCGGGGGTCGAGCGCGACGGCGGCCTGCGCCCCAGCCTGTCCGTCAACGTGGGGCCCGCGTGGGCCTGGGGCCTCGGCTTTCCGGAGGACTACGTCGCGCCCACCTGGCGCGGCACCGTGTCGGCGCAGCTCGCTACGCAGCTCGCTGGACGGCCGATCGCGGCGGGCCTCGAGGGCGTCTGGATGCGCGTAGCGCTCCTCGAAGCCGGGGCCGACACCAAGCGCGTGGAGCCTGCGCTGCGCGTCGTCCTGCGATCGCAAGTCAATGTTAGGCCTACAACCAGCACAATCCAAACAAACGATCGCGGCGAGCAAAGAACTTCACCGGGCGAGTGAAGCTGGCGGGGCCGAGCGGGCAGCATGAGGTGAGATGACGCTCCAACCCACCAGCCAGCCGGTCGACCTCGGCCTGCTCTTCGACGAACACGCACCCTACCTGTGCCGAGCGGCTCACCGCTTGGTCGGGAGCCGGGAGGTGGCGGAGGACATCGTGCAAGAGGTCTTTCTGACGGTCGCCCGTCGAAGCGAGCCGCTTCAAACCGGCCCTGGGCTGCGCACTTGGCTCTACCGCGTCACCCTGAACCTCAGCCGCCACCGCCGCCGCGCGTCGGCGCGGTACGAGGGCACGCTCGAGCGGTTCACGGGCGCGATCCTCGTGAGACGAGGTAAGGCCACGTCGGCCGGTAGTGCGGCTTGAACGATCGCTTTCGAAAGGGTCTTGAATCGGCGTTTCGCCTAT
>Ga0210044_10000326_pt1 | contig 71950 bp, 26 predicted proteins | sample CryGey13umfilter_2_FD_183959 | JGI IMG/M metagenome (GOLD analysis project Ga0210044, IMG submission 183959) | Groundwater microbial communities from aquifer in Utah, USA - Crystal Geyser 4/9/14 3 um filter (SPAdes) (version 2) | ecosystem: Environmental > Aquatic > Deep subsurface >... | reverse complement strand
CTTTTTCAGTGAGGAAAGTCGGTCTGTAAAAAGTATTCCGTCAAGATGATCATATTCATGTTGAATGATTCTGGCCAACAAGCCATCAAAATACATATCGTGAAAATCCCAATTTTCATCATAATATTGGATTCTGATTTTAGATTTTCTAAAGACATCTTCGTTGATACCAGGAATGCTAAGGCAACCTTCGTTGAAAGCCCACTCCTCCCCTGTTTCCTCAATAATTTTGGCATTCAAAAAAGTCCATTTTAACTTAGTATCTGTTGCAAAATCTTTGGAATAAGGTGTGGCATCTACCAAAAAGAGTCTTATGGATTTATTTATTTGGGGGGCTGCCAAACCTACGCCATTCGATACATGCATCGATTCCTCCATTGCCTCAATCAAAGATGATAAATCAGGGTAATTCTTGTCGATATCAACAGCAATTTTTCTTAAATTCTGATGCCCGTAAGCTAATATTGGATATGTCATTTTAATATTATTTATTTGCCTCCATCCATGATTGCAAAATTATGGTCGCACTAATTTTATCAACAAGAGACTTGTTTTGCCTGGCTTTTTTCTTCAAACCGCCATCAATCATTGTTTGAAATGCCATCTTAGAAGTAAACCGTTCGTCCATTCTTAGTATTGGAATTTCTGGAAACTGTTTTGCTAAATTCTTTACAAATGGTTCTATTATTAAAGCAGAATCAGAATTGGTGTTATCCATCTTTTTTGGCTCACCTACCACAATTTTATCAACCTTTTCAGCATTGATATAATCCTTCAAAAAGCTGATGATTTCCTTGGTTGAAACGGTAGTTAAACCTGTTGCTATAATCCTAAGCTCGTCAGTAACAGCTATTCCAACCCTTTTGCTACCATAATCGATTGCTAATATCCGCCCCATAATTTAATTTGCGGCAAAATTAAATAAAAAAACCCGATTAATAACTTAATCGGGTTTTAATAATAATCATGAGAATTTATTATTTTACTTCAATAAGTTTTCTGCTAATCATTTTGTCATTTATGCTCATTCTTAGAAGATAAATGCCTTCAGCAAAGCCGTAATTTGATGCGCTAAACTCATATCTATGTGAACCAGCCTGTTGATTTTCTTCACATAAAGTTGTAACAAGCTGACCAAGTGAAGAATAAACTTCTATTTTGACTTTAGAATTATTCAGTAAAGAATATGCTATATTTGTCTTCGAAGTATAAGGATTAGGAAATATTTGCAAATTAAAACTATTATCTAAGACATAAATTCCATCTGGCACAACATCAATAAAAGCAAATTTTGTAAGGGAATTAGCTCCATTTGAATTGGTAACAGTAAGAGTTACATCATAAATTCCAATAGAATCGTACTGATGAGCAGGATTTTGCAAAGTGCTTGTTTGTCCATCACCAAAATTCCAATACCATGAAGTTGGTGAGCCAAAAGTTTGATCGTAGAATACAACAACAAGTGGAGCTTTTCCTTGAGTAGGAGTAGCAATAAAGTTGGATGTCAAGTTAGAAGGAGCAGCCAAACCGTTGGAAGCTTGATTCGACCGTGAGGTGTTATAATTAGTATTTGCTTTTGTTGGATTGCAAGAGCCTCCAGGTCTTATAACTTCAATCTGATACCAGAAAGGAGCAACAAGAGAAGTTGTATCGTGCCACATAAATATATTTCCATTTACCGAATCTATTTTATTATAAACACCAGATGTATCAGCTTTCCAGATAATGTAAGAAGCCACTTGAAAACCTTGATAAGCATTCCAACTTAGGTTATAACCCGATGGAACAGCTGGACTTACTGCCAGATGCATAGTTTTATGAGGTGAAGATTTTGCAGATTCATTGCCGCAGCTATCAATTACAGTCATAGAATATCTGTCGGAATGAGCAATAGGATTTGAAGTCATATCTATCACCACGCTCAAGCTATCATAAGATTTATTTTCAATTAAATTCCACACTCCAGTTGTTGATGATTCCTTGTAAATGTTGTATGAGACAGCACCAACATTTGCAACTTTATCATAGACAACAACATTCTTCTGCGTTGCTGAATCAACTCCAGCCACACATAACTCTTGACTGGAATAAGGTAGAACAACATTGATATTTACCGTGTCGCTAATTCCACTGCAACCATATTGATCTGTAACATTTGTCCAATAACTTCCGCTCTGACTTACAGCAATTTGATTATTGAAAGAGCCTGTATTCCATAGACAATTATAGCCAAAACCAGGACTCAAGTTAATTTGGCCACCGTAGCAAAAGCTTGTATCGGCACCTAAAGTAACTTGTGGAATATTGTGAACAGTCAAAATTTTGTTAGAAGTATTTACCGTGTTGCATGAATTGCTCACAACACAAGAATAATATCCAGCATCAGCACTGCTAACCGAGCTTAAAGAATAATTATGAGCAGTAGCACCAGAAATTACTGAACCAGATTTATACCATTGATAAGTTAAGGGAGAAGTTCCTGAGGCATTAAGTGAAAACGTCATTGAGCCACCTTGGCATCTCGATGAATCTCCAGATTGGTATGTAATTGCTGCAAGTTTGTTAACTGTCAAAGCAATATTATTTGATTGATCATTTCCACAAATATTAGTAGCAATAGCATAATAGTAACCTGCATTAAATGTATCCACAGAAGCAATCATATAAATATCATTGGATGCTCCCAAAATTGAATTGAAGTTTTTATACCATTGATAAGAAATAGGTGAAGTCCCCTGAGCATTAATATTTAATACGAGGGTTTGATTCTGACATAAAGTGTCGCTATTTGTTTGGGAAATAATATTTGGAGCTGTGTTCACAGTCAACGTTTTTGTTGAACTTAAAGCATAGCCACAAGTATTTGCTACTTTACAGTAGTAATTTCCAGCATTTGCAGCAACCACTGAACTTAATGAGTAGCTATTGGCATTTGCGCCAGCAATAGCTCCAGTATCGGCAAACCATTGATATGTTAATGGCGATGAACCTGAGGCTAAAAGTGTAAATATCATTGGCGTTCCTTCACATTTAGTGGCAGAAGAAGACTGGGTGTTAATTGAAGGTATATAATTTACAACCAAAGTTTTATTAGATGATGTAACAGAACCACAACTATTTGTAACAGTGCAGTAATATACTCCTGCATCGCTGCTATCGATAGAATTTATAAGATATAGGCTATTTGTTGCACCTAAAATAACTCCATTGGCATCGTACCATTGGTAATAAACTGGGCTTGTTCCTGTGGCAGACACAGATAAGGAAAAACTTGAACCTGCACATTTTATTCCCCCAGAAGATTGTGCTGTAATGCTTGGTGAAACATTTACTGTCAATTGTATATTAGTTGATGTTGCCGTTCCACAGCTATTTGTTACTACACAATAATAAGTTTTAGCATCAGAAGTGTCAACAGAATTTATTGTGTAAAAATTATTAGTAGCACCCGAAATAGCTGAGCCTGTTTTGTACCATTGATAAGTTAATGGACCAGTTCCAGTTGCAGTTACACTCATGCTTGCATTGCTATTTTTACAAACTGATGTGCTGCTACTTTGTGCTGTAATAATTGGCGATTGATTAACGGTTATATTAATATTTGCTGAGTTGATGTTTCCGCAGGTATTAGTTATTGCACAATAATAGCTACCAGCATTTGAAGTATTAACTTGATACATTGGCAATGAGCTATTTATCTCACCAGTTATGGCAGTTGTAGATTTATACCATTGATATGTAAGTGGGCTTGTACCTGAGGCAATAATTGATAATGTAAGATTGCTTCCATTACAAATAGTGGTGCTGCTGCTCTGTTGTGTAATAGATGGCAAAGTATTTACGGTAAGTGTTTTTGTTGTTGATTGAACAGAATTGCATGAGTTGGTTGCAATACAGTAATAATCACCAGCATTTGCCACTGAAACAGAAGAAATGGAATATGTTGCAGCAGTTCCGCCAGAAATAGCTGACCCATTGTAATACCATTGGTAGCTAATGCTTGCAGTGCCAGTGGCTGTTACACTAAATGTTAAGGATGTTCCAGCACATTTGGTTGCATTTCCACTTTGAGTTGAAATTGAGACTGGTGTATTTACAGTAATAATTGCTGAATTTGAATTTACTGTTCCGCAACTATTTGTAATCTTGCAATAATATGTTGAAGCATCGCTTGATGCAGCACTGCCTATCAAATAGCTACTCGCTGTAGCTCCGCTAATTACTGAGCTTCCTTTGTACCATTGATAAGTTAATGGTGCTGTGCCACTTGCCGAAACCGACATTATAGCACTTGAACCCGAACAAACAGTGGCACTCGATGGCTGAGTATTTATTGATGGACTTTGATTTACTGTCAAATTCATTGTATTCGACTGGGTAGAATTACACGAATTTGTTGCAATTACATAATATGAGGCTGCATTCGAAGTATCTACAGAGGTTAAACTTAATGAATTATTTGTAGCTCCAGAAATGCCTGTATTATTTTTATACCATTGGTAAGTCATTGGACTTGTGCCAGATGCAGTGATACTAAATGTTGGACTTGCTCCTTGACAAACTGTTGTGGAAGAACTTTGAGAGCTTATAGAAACATTCGTATTTACTGTTAATGTTACAGATGTTGAAGTAACATTTCCACAACTATTTGTAATATTGCAATAATATGTTGAAGCATCGCTTGATGCAGTACTACCTATCAAATAACTACTTGCTGTAGCTCCGCTAATTGCTGAGCTTCCTTTGTACCATTGATAAGTTAATGGTGCTGTGCCACTTGCCGAAACCGACATTAGAGCACTTGAACCCGAACAAACAGTGGCACTCGATGGCTGAGTATTTATTGATGGACTTTGATTTACTGTAAGCACAATTGAGTTTGAATTAATTGATGAACATGAATTTGAGACAGAGCAATAATACGTACCAGCCTTAGATGTATCAACAGAATTAATTGAATATGTACTATTAGTTGCTCCAGAAATTGATGTATTTCCTTTATACCATTGGTAAGTTATTGTTGCTGTTCCAGAAGCAGTGATTTGAAAAGATGGCGTGGAACCAGCACAAACTGTAGTTGATGAAGGTTGTGAAGTAATAGCAACACCAGTGTTTACAGTTAAGGTAACTGAAGTTGAAGTTGCTGAACCACAACTATTTGTAGCCACACAATAGTATGATGAAGCATCTGAACTTGAAACTGGCGAAATAAGATATGAATTGCTTGTAGCCGATGTAATTCCAATTCCTCCTTTATACCATTGATAAGTTATTGGTGAAGTTCCTGTAGTTACTATAGTAAAAATGGCACTTTGAGTTTCGCATCTTGTTAAGGAGGACGGTTGCGAGCTGACAGAAGGTGCGGAATTTACAGTCAATGGAATTTGGTTTGAAGTAACAGATCCACAGGAGTTTGTAACTATACAATAGTAATTTCCAGCCGATGCTGTAATAGCACTACCGATTGTGTATAAGTTATTCGTTGCGCCAGCAATTGCTCCAGAAGAATTGTACCATTGGTAAGTTAATGGTGCAGTACCTGAAGCAGTTACGCTAAATGCCGCAGCTGAAGCTGAACACACATTCACATTTCCAGTCTGAGAACTAATTGATGGAGCAGTATTTACCGTTAGTTCTATGGCAGCACTTGAAACTGGGGTAACAGTACATGTATTGCTTACCTTACAATAATAGTTGGCTGCATCTGAAACAGTTAGCGAGCTTAAGGTATAAGTATTATTTGTTGCACCTGAAATTGGCGTGCCTCCTTTATACCATTGATAAGTAAGTGGTGCAGTTCCTGAGGCTGTAATTCCCATGGTTACACTCTGGTTTGAACATGCGGTTTGAGAACTCGATTGGGAGGAAATCTGTGGCAAGGTATTAACAACTAAAACCGATTGATTTGTTGAGTCGCTTCCGCAAATATTTGTTGCTTTACAGTAATAAATACCAGCATCAGATGATGACCCAGATGTGATATTATATGTTAATGAGGTAGCCGCATTTATTGAACTCCCATCTTTAAACCATTGGTAAGTTATTGGAGCCGATCCTTGGCTTGTAGTTGTAGAATATGCATAACTATTATTCTCGCATATATCATCAGTTGCCGAAATTGGTGTAAGTGATGGTGCATATTTGAGGGATAATGTTGCCCCTGTTGACTGGGCGATACCGCAACTATTGGTGGCAATCATATAATAATTTGAAGCATCATTTGCTGTTATTGAATTTATTGAATATGATGATGTGCTTGAATTACTTCCAGCCACAAGTTTTATATTAGGCCTTTGCATTACTAATGTTCCAGAACCAGTCAATAAACAAACACCAGAAGCATCTTGTCGAATATAATGAGTTGAATTAAAAGCAGTAGCAGTCTGATTTACGGAGGCATTTCCGTTCGTAATCCAACTAGAATTATTTGAACAAACTTCAACAACTATATTTGATGTTCCATCCCAAGTAAAAGTCGATTGGAAACCAAAATTATTCCAGCCAGAGGTTGGTTGGTATGAACCAACCGAATAAACAGAAGTCAATCCAGAAATCCAAGTATTTGTAAGTGATGATGTAACGGTTGAACCAATTTTAATTTCAAAGCTTCCTAAAGTCGGGCAGGAATTTAAAGCATTTACATCCCAGCCTAATGAACTTATATCACCGGCAGCAACACCTGCGGCAGTCAATTCTGATGCTAATATTAAAAACTGATGTTTTGCTCCCCAATAATAGTTTGCAAAGGGCGTTGGATATCCATTGCCAGTCTGTGTCAATACGCCATTACCAATTTCGTATGACTGAGAACTTGTTCCTGATTGAAGTTGACCATTGGTATTATACCATTGATAAGTGAGTGGTGAAGTTCCACTGGCTGAGGAAGTAAAAGTAACACTCGAGCCCAAGCAGTTGCTTGTTGAAACTGGTGGAGATGTTATTATAGGTGAAGTTTTTACTGTAAGTCGCACAGTATCGCTACTAATACTACCAAAAGTATTGCTTATTATACAATTATAATTACCAGTATCTGATAAGGCTACACTTGCAAATATTAAATTGCTTGAATGGCTACCAATTATATCAATTCCATTTTTTTGCCACTTATAAGATGCAGAAACAGTGGAATGTGCCGAAAAAGTTGTTGGAGCACCAACACAAATATCTTTATCGGTTGGTTGTAAATCGATAAAATGTGGAGACAATTGAACCTCAAAAGCCCCTATATCAAGAGTATCGGCAACTAAACGAGTATTGCCTGCGAAATCTAAATTTTGATGATAAGTTCCAAACAAACCTCCATTGAGCATTGGAGAAGAATTAGAAATGTTCCAATTTGCACTTAGACCATCAGTTCTATGACCAGGTGCTGATGAAGGATTGATAAATTCAGGATTAACTTCTAAATTATCTTGGTAAAGCAATAATTGGTATCCATTGCCAATAAGATTTTTGCCATATTGAACATTACTATTATAAATTTTTGACAGATTACTCGATTGATAACCTAATTGGGAATAGTAGCCATAAACATTTTGCCATGCATAATTACCCCAGAATAAAGAATTTTTAATAATTAATTCACTTCCATTTATGTACATTCCAGCATAATAGCGCCCCTTATTATTGACAATTGAATTATTTAAAAAATTAATATTTACATCATCGAGATATAGACCTCCACCATAATAACCAGCAGTATTATTGGCAACTATATTATTTGAAAACTCAAAATTTGAACTTTCGACAAAGAGAGCACCGCCATAATAATATGCAAAGTTGTTTGAAAAAATGCAGTTAGTAATTGATATTTTTGGCGAATTATAAATATACATTGCTGAACCTGATTTGTCGATATAATTTGAGCCTGCAGCTTTTGCGTAGGAAAAAGTGCAATATGAAAATTTTGATGAATCATTAGTCTGAACTACGCTATTAAAATTAATTCCATCCCAACCTCCAGCAGTAGAGGTAGAGTCCCAGAAACCTGTGGTATCATTCATCAAAAAATTTACTCTGTTGCTTGATGTTCCTAAAGCCAAAATGGATCCTTCAACATTAATTCCATAATGTCCCATGAAAAGCACATTAGTTCCAGGAAGTATAGTAAGGGTTTTCCCACTATTAATTGTTACATTACATGTTACTTTTATGGTATCAGCCTCCCAAACAGTATTTGATGAAATTGTACAAGGTGAAATAATTGCATCTTGATTTTCATAAGCGCCAACATCTATTCTTCCATTAAAAATACGACTATTACCAGCAAAATCGACCAAAGGTAAGTTCAAATTTGAGCTATTGGAAAATCCTCCATTAATAACTTGAGAGCCCTGTGAAATAGACCAATTTGCAATCTTTCCATTATAAGTATTCCCAACACCTGATGAAGCGCTTGTAAATTCTGGGGTTACAGCTAAATTTTGAGAATAAACGCCAGAATAATTTATTCCTGAACCAGTGCCAGAAAATGCGGCCGTACCTCCTTCTATATCATTATTATAAAATTTGGGGTCTGCACTTACATCATCAATACATATTTGATTTGAAACAGCTCCAAGGCTCTTGTTGCCATATATTATGTTGCTTTTAAAATTTGCGTCAGCATTGCCAGTAAAATAAATTCCACCTCCTGTGAGACTTGATGTTGAATAATTGTTTGAAATTGTATTGTTGAATAAATCTGGTTTAGTTTCATTTACATAAATTCCTCCACCATAAGTTGCCTGATTGTTTACCACAATATTATTATGAAAATAAATATAATAATCGGAATATTGACCTTGTAAATAAACACCGCCGCCATAAGTTGAAGAATTATTTGAAATTAAATTATTATAAAATTTACCCCCTGCATAACTTGTATATAATGAACCAAAATAATTAGTAGTATTTGAAAATAAAGTGTTATTTATGAATTCTATATTAGAATAATTTATATAAATTATAGAATATTGAGCATTATTATTTTCAAAAACATTATTGTTAAAGTGTCTTCCGTCGGTAGAAGATCCGTGCAAATACATTAGACTTAATGCACCACCATAGCCGTAACTTCCAATTGCCTCATTATGAACAAACCTACAGAAGGTAATTCTTGATTTGGTTTGTGATTTTATTGAAATTGCTCCACCAGAAAGTTGATAATTGCTCGGATTTCTTTTCGCATATTCAAATCTACAATAGTTAAAAAGGCAAGAATCATTAGCAGCCGAAGGACCGACAATTTGAATTCCATCCCAGCCCACTGAAGTATTTGCAGCCGTAAAGACAATAGTATCACCCTGAGCTCCTTGCGCTTGAAGTGCACCCAAAACCAATATTTTGTAATGGCCATTAAACAATATTCTTGTACCTGGTGCGACAGTAACAGTAGCGCCATTGGCAATTGTAACATCGCAATTTACATTTATAGTATTAGCATCCCAAATTTGGCTGGAGCTAATGGTTCCACAAACGGCTAAAGCAGACTTATCCTCATAAGCTCCCATATCAATAGCAGAGCTATAATTTCTTGTCTTCCCTGCTAAGTCGAGTGCAGGCAAGCTTAGGCCTGAAACAGCGGCGGAACCAGCATCAATGCATGGCGATGTAGGCTGCAAAGCAAAATTGAAATTATTAATATTTACAGCTATTCCTGCAACTGGACTTACATTTTTAAATAATGGATCAGAGGAAATATTTCCTGTTCCTGAATAAGCGCCTTCAATACAACTATAGGTAATATTAATGCCTGTTCCAGGGTATAAATTATCAATATTTCCATGATTACCAGCATTATCCTCATTATAATAAATTATATTATTTTTGAATACTGCTACATTTCCTCCAGAAGAATAGACTCCTCCTGCATAAGAATAAGTAGTCGATTTGTTTTTTGTAATTGTATTATTTAAGATAAGTGGCGAATATGATGCACTTCCATTAACATATAATCCGCCGCCAGAATAATAGGTCTGATTATTTGCAATAAGATTTCCAACCACTATGGCTGAGGAGTTATAAACAGTGATACCTGCTCCATAGTTTGAATAATTATTTGTAATGATATTATTACGAACCAAAATCTTTGAACTTGAGTACATATAAATTGCTCCATAGTAATTTGGGTATGTGCTTATGTCTTTTTTGTAAGTAATTTTACAGTACTCAATTTTTGATGTATCATTTGCTGCTGCCACATTTACAAATTGAATCCCTGACCAACCTTCATCATGATTCCAAGCAGTTATATTTATAAAGTTATCTTGAGTTCCTTGAGCTAAAAGTCGTCCTAGAATATCAAGTTTATAATGTCCAGTAGCTGTAATTTGAGCCCCTGGTTGTATGGTTAAAGTAACTCCGTTTGAAACAGTTACATCACAATTTAGAAGCACTCTACCTGACCATGTTGTGTTTGAATTTATTGTCCCACAAACCTCCGTGGAAGCTATATACTCTGCAGCACCAATGTCTATTATATTATTGTCGAATCGAAATTTTCCATTTACATCATAATTTGGTATAGTATTATTTGCAAGTGAATTTGAGCCTCTATCAATTAAATAAGAATTAGAAGTTAGAGCATAGTTAGCTGAAATTCCATTATAAGAACTCCCTGCCCCAGCAGTGGGACTAACAAATTGAGGTATTGTGTCAATATTATTTAAGCCATAAGAGTAGCCACCTTCAATATCACAGTTATAAACATTTGAAGCAGTACCAGAGATTTGAGATGAATTGCTTGCTGCATTACTATAAATTATACAATTACTTATTTCTCCAATAAATCCTGAACCAATGTATAAACCACCACCATAACTGGCAGTATTATTTGCAATAGTATTATTTATCAATCGTGGATTAGATTGATAATAAATAATTACAGCGCCGCCAACACTAGAAGCAGAGTTATTTATTATCAAATTGTTATATATTTTTGGATTTGCATTAGCCCAACAAGCAATTGCACCTCCATAATAAGATGCATAATTATTACTCAAGATTGAGTTCATAATCTTTACCTTTGAGTAGTTGTAAACTAAAATAGCTCCGCCCATTTTATCGTTTGAAGTTCCCGAAACCGCTCTTCCATAAGAAATTACACAATATTGTATTATGGAGGTGTCATTGATTATTGGCGTATTTTCAAATCTTATTCCTTTCCATCCAATGGATGTTGATAAGGCTGTAAAAGTTATTTTATTTGATGCTGTTCCTTGAGCAATAAGTCGGCCTTGAACATTAATTTTGTATTGATTTTGTACCTGAACATAAACTCCAGGATTTACTGTAAGAGTTATTCCAGTTTGAATATTAATATCTCCAGTAATTTTAATAGTATCAGCACTCCAAGTAGTATTGCTACTAATATTGCCACTAACATTTAAGTTAACTGCATTTGCCTGAAAACTCAAAATAATAATGGAAATCAATAAGATTGAGTAAAAGTTTTTCATAATTTAAAATTTAAAGATTTTAAAGCGAGCTTAATAATTACAAACTTCAAAAGTATTCATTTATTAAAAAAATCAGATGCGTTATATATACATTTCTTATAGGTTAATTACTTGATTTTGCATACTATATTTCTACCAATCCTTTTTTAATAGCAAAAACTAAAAGATCCACAATGTTTTTTGACCCTGTTTTTTGTATCAAGTTAGCTTTATGTCCGTCAACTGTACGACGGCTAATAAACAATTTATCTGCAATTTCTTGATTGCTTAGGCCTTTAGCTACAAGGTTTAATACTTCAATTTCCCTTCTCGAAATATTTACATCATCTTCTGTTTGGAATGCTGATTTAATATATTTGCTTGTAAAATAGCTAAGAAGTTCATCGGAATAACAATTTTTCCCTTGGCTTACCAGATTTACAGCTCTCTCAATTTCCTCGATACTGCTATTTTTTAATAAAAATCCATAAACCCCAGCTGATATCATTTTTTGCAAATATTCTTCCTCACCAAACATTGAAAGTGCAATAATTTTTATTTGTGGATACCTTTTTATAGCTTCAATAGTTGCATCTATTCCATTCATTTCTGGCATTTTAATATCCATAAAAACTATATCAGGAATTATTGAATTCAATTTGCACAGAAAGTCCTTTCCATTTTCCGCCTCTCCTACTACTTCTACATTTTCCATTCGCTTCAGCACCATAATTACTCCTTTGCGAAATAATTCGTGGTCATCAACAACAATAATTTTAATTTTTGAGTCCATTTTTCAATTATTTTAAGACGTTACTGATGTTTTAATTTCCATAGTAAAACCTTTATTTGGAGATGTAATAAACTGAAGATTTGCATCAATAGATTTACATCTATTTCTTATGTTTTCCAATCCAAGACCTCTGATAATATGGTTAGTATCGAAACCTATTCCGTTGTCAGAATATGTCATAATAAGCTCATTTTCAATTTTTTGAATACTAATTTTAATTTTACTTGCTTGGGCATGTTTTAAAGTGTTATTTATCAATTCTATTACAATTCTGTAAAAAGTTTTTTCAATATTTGGATTTAATCTATCGCTAATATTGCTATCCAAATCAATACTAATGCTGCCTGTAGATTGTATTTTATAACAAAATGAATTTACTGCCGGTATGAGTCCATTATCGGAAATTGTTCCTGGCAGGATATTATTTGCAATGGCACGAGTTGTAACAATTGCCTCATCGAGAAGTTCAAAAGTGGAGTCTAAAAGTAGATTTTTATCTTGTTCGTTTAGCTTCGAAACTTTTAATTGATTTACATATAATTTTATGGTCGAAAGTAGAGGACCAAGTCCATCATGCAAATCTTCCGAGAACCGCTGTCTCTCATGATCTTCGGTTTCTATTACAGCGCTTAATATTTTTCTTTCCAGCACTTTTTGTTCTGTAATATCTATTGCGATTCCTCTTATACCTGTGATATTATTATTACTATTTACATGCGACATATAAAAAACCATTGGTACATTTATACCCTTAGCACCAACGACATTATATAATTGTCCTTTATTTAGACCCCCTTCTCGAATATAAAAAAAATCATCTACGAATCTTTCTCTATCATTTGAATAAATTATAGATTTAATGTTAATTCCTTTTTGCAAATCAATTCTCGTAAGTCCAAGATTGTCTTTACCAACACTGTTAAGAAATTTTATATTGCCATCAAAATCACATTCAAATACAACTTGAGGTAGCAAGTCAGCCAATTCAAGATATTTTCGTTCGCTGTCAATCTTCAGATTTTTAATATTTTTCTTTTGTTCATACCCAAGATTGAGGTAGGTATAAAAGTTAACAGATGCTAATATTAAAATTAACACTATCAATAAAATAACAATATTTGAGATTTGTAAAAGCAATATAATATGTGGTTACTAATTTGAAAGTAAAAGTAATACATTTATTGATAAAAAATAGTTAAAAAATAGTTTTTAACCTTAGCATCTTATAAAAAAAGAATGGCCGCCTTGCATTGCAAGGCGGTCATTTACTTTAAAAATATTTATGCGTTTTATTGAATAATAAGTTTTTCAACTTTTACACCGTCAGCAGAAATAAACTTGATATAATAAACTCCTTTGGCGAGTTTACGTGCATCAAATTTCTTGCTGAAGTTATTTCTAACATTCAATTGCTCTTCATAAACAACTTTTCCTGAAAGGTCGAGAATGTTCATGTCAAGTTCGCCATTAAATCCACTGATTTCAATATTGAATTGTCCATTGGATGGATTAGGATAGATACCTAAATTCATGTCAATGTTTGCATCATTAAAACCAACATCATTTTTAACGTAGAATGTAATTGCATCTGCACCTGTGCAACCATTAGCATTAGTAACTGTTACATTGAAAGTTGTATCAGCACCGGCTGTTAGAGTGTTTGCTCCCAGAACAACGGTTTGGTTAGTCCATCCATTATTCCATAAGTATGTAGAGAAACCTGCTCCAGCATCAAGAGTTACATTCCAGCTTAGTTTAACAGTATCTAACCCTACTATAGAAACAGTTGGTTCAGACATAAATGTTAGAGCAATAGTATCGTAACCGTTACACATATTTGAATCTGTTACCACTATGCTGTAGTTTCCAGTTCCGATACCTATGCCAGTAGAGTCTGCTATGATTGTTTGAGTAGTATCACCGTTATTCCACAAATAAGTGTAACCAGCACCACCATCAAGCATTAAATTTTGACTTGCACATAAACCTTGGTCTGAACCGAGATTAACTGAAGGAGCTGGGTTAACAGTAACTGTAATAGTATTAGTAGTTTCACAACTATTGACGCCAGTTACAGTAACAGTATAAGCTGTAGTTGTTGATGGGCTTACGGTTGTAGATGCAGTATTATCACCATTACTCCAAATATAGTTTGCACTACCAGACATGGTATGCATACCTAAATTGCTAAAGTAATTTACTGGATAAACAAGATATTCTGAGCTGAGAGAATCAGTACCAGCAACACTTGACCATGACATATTACCTTGAGTAATATTAGCTTTTCTAATAATAGTATGGTTTGCAGTAGCAGCAGTTACACCAGCAACGTCCCAACCTGTACCAGGATTTCCAGTAACCAAGCCAATTACATCAATAAATGTAGTATCTGAGCCATTAATTTTAATAATTGCACGGGCATCGTTGCCATTATGATGAACAGCTGAAGGGTATGAAAGTACTTCGTCTGCATTATTTGTATCAAACATTGTTGCACTTATTTGGTTAGCAACAATCACCCAAACATCGCCGTTGAGGATATATGCTCCAGCAGGGAATGTATGATAGAATAACCATGCAGAACCGTTAGTAGATTGAGCGATACGATAATTTGCAAGATAAACAGTATCACCAGTACCATTGAAAATTTCAAGAGCTTTATTATTTGAAGTTCCTTCAGTGTATTCTGAGAAGAATAAATTAGAAGCTACTGTTGAAACACCAGCTGTAAGTGTAGTGCTTGTGCCTTGGCAAATTGTAACATTACCAGAGTTGGTAACTACCGGAACGGCATTAACATTAGTTGAAGCAGTTGCAGAATTTGAACAGCCATTGGCATCAGTATAAGTATAAGTTAGACTTTGAATTCCAAGTCCAGCGAGTGCTGGGTCAAAACTATTACCAACCATTCCATTTCCAGTATAAGTACCACCGGCAGGAAGTGATGAAAGTGTAGCAGCTGTTGAATTTTCGCAATAATTTGCTGCAAGACCTAAGAATGTAACTGTTGGAAGTGCATTAACAGATATGTTTATTGCATCAATACCTGTTAAACCAAATTGATTTACATGAGCTACATAAGTACCACTAGTTGTAACATTCAGTGTTTGTGAAGTGCCAACAGTATCAATACCTTTAGTCCAAATAAATGAAGCATTGTAGAAAGTTCCAGCATCTATGGTAACTGATGCTCCAGCACAAATTGCTGTATCAGCACCGAGGCTAACTGCTGGAGCATTTATAACTGTCATACCATCAACAAATACATTAGGACCGTAATCGGAGATTCCTTCAAACTTGATTCTTACATCGCTTCCTTGCATTCCAACTGGAATTTGAACACTTGCATCTACATAAGTTCCTGGAGATGTTGCGCCACCATTTGGAGTTGCTAAATCAGCACCACCTTTTTTCCATAATAAAGTCCAAGCAGAATCTGAGCATGATTTAGCATAAACTGCCAATGTATCAACATAAGAGCTTGTATAGCCACCATAATAAGAGTAGTTAAATCCTAAAAATGCAGCTTTTGTAGCAGGAAGAATTACGGCTGGAGAAATCATTTCAGCAGTGTTTCCAGAGGGATAATTCCAAAAATCAGCATAAGCAGCAGAGCCACCATTTTGTGCCCAAGTAAATGTTCCATTTCCAATCATATCCCATTTGGCAGGAGGCCATGTAGAGAAATCTTGTGTATAAGCTATTGCTTCTGGCTGATAAACTTCACCAGATCCACTTAAAGTATCATTCAAAGGAAGTGAATCTGTAGCTAAAGTGGCATAAGCCTTAAATGAATAGTTGCCAAATGCTGTTGCATTAAATATTCCTACATATACTGTAGCTGTAGCTTGAGAAGCTATTGAGGAAATAACTCCTGACATCGAAATAGCTCCATTAGGAGAGGTTCCTACAAAACTTACAGGTACGTTTGACTGTGCAGCGGTTCCAAAGTTTTTAACTTGTACAAACATTGAATCTGCAGCTCCGCAATATTGATCAAATGTACCAACTAATGCTACAACACCAAGGTTGTTTGCTGGAGGTGTAAATTCGTCAGCTCCCATATCTGGATTTGTTGCACTTCTGCTTTCGCCGTCTATATCAGTTGTTACAGCTGCTATTGGAGTTCCAAGATTATTAAATGGAATGCTTAAAGTATGCATATCTGTATTGCTGTTGAACTCAGGATTAATGGAAACGGAGTTTGAGTCTTTGCTACTTGCTAATTGTAAGGCAGCTAAGTTTGCCTTAGCACCACCCCAATATGCCAAGTTGGCTCCGGTTACATAATAATCGTTGTAATCTGATGCAACTACTGAAGCAGTTGTACCAAAACGTGCTGCATATCCACCACCAGTATTCATAAAGATATTATTCTTGAATACATCTCCATGAGTATTTGATGTTGTGTTATATTGGTATAATGCGTAACCTGATGTGCCAGAGGTAACATTAACAGTATTATGATAATATTTAACATTATCAGAATAATATGCATACAAACCGTAGCCATTGCCTGTTAAAGTAGTGATAAAGTTATTAGAAACTAAACCTGCTGCTGAAGTACCAGCATAATAATAATAATTGCAATAATAAACTCTCATTCCGTAAGTTGTAGAAGATGTTCCATTCATTACAATCTTATTATTTGAGAAATTAAATCCATTGAAATTATAGTAAGTATATAAACCATAATATCCATAAGAAGGATCGTGAATATAGTTATGAGTTATCTGAATAGAATCTTGATAGTAAGACATCAAACCATAATAATAGAATCCACTAATATCATTACTGTCAATAACAGTTCCTTTTTCCCTATTTGAAGAACTAACACCATACATATACATTCCATAATATCCACCACTCATAATATTCTTCCTATAAGTATTGTAATTATTTAAAGTTGTGTAATCCCTAACTGGTATATTATAAGAGCTTGTTCCGGTAGATAAAATCTTGTTGCCATAAAATAGATTATGAGTAGCTCCATTGATTACCTCTACAACTGTTGCATAACTTGTATTTGTAGCTGAGATGGTAATATTTTTAATATTGAAGTAATTTGCACCATCGAGTTTCAATGTATAATTATCTCCTGTTCCATTGGCAAAGCTTGTAAGCACAACATCATTAGCATTGCCTGAAGCAGAAGTAATTGTGATAGTATTAGTATCAGAAGCACCAGCAACAGCTGTAAATACTGCATGTTCGTTATATGAACCAGAATCAACAAAAACAGTTACTGGACCACCAACACCACAATTGCCAAGAGCAAAAGCCAAATCGGCAAATGATGAAAAATCATTTGATGCGCTTGTGCCAAGTGTATAAGCACCTGAAAATGGAGAACAAGCATATACATCTTTAAAAATGGTATCATTGAGTCTATTTTGCTCAGCAGTTAAATCTGTAAGAGCGCGGCAATGATGATTGCCAAATGTACTAAAGTTAGCCATAGTACTGAAAGTATAAGTTGCAGTATCACCAGAGTATATTGGACCAGCAATAACTTCAGATGCATAAGATAAACCACCATTAACAGTGTATTTAACTGGGATATTTGATTGAGTAGCTGTACCGAAATTTGCAACTTTTATTGTAATAGTAACTGTTGCAGACTGAGTAATACCTGTTTGAGGTGCAACCCAAGAAATAACAGACATATCATTAGCAGGTGGAGTAAACTCATCAGCACCCATATCAGGTGATGTTGCACTTCTCGCGTCTCCGTCGATATCATCAGTAACTTCTGTAACTGGGGAACCTAAATTATTCAAAGGTATTGATAGAGTATGTAGATTTGAAGTGCTAAAGAAACTTGGATTTATTGATACCGAGTTGGTATCCTTGCTACTTGCAGTTTGTAAAGCTAATAAGTTAGCTCTATCTCCACCCCAATATGCTAATTTTGTGCCAGTTACATAATAATCATTATAGTCAATTGAAGGTTCAGTGGTTGTACCAAAATATGCTGCATAGCCTCCACCAGTATTAGCAAAAATGTTATTTCTAAATGCTTGACCATGAGTATTTGATGTGGTATTGTATTGGTATAATGCTCTGCTATTTAAACTGTTGTCAGCAATCAAAACTGAATTATTATAATACTTAACATTGTCCGAGTAAATGGCATATAAACCATAACTTGTTCCTGTACCTCCTGTGAGAGAAATCATATTATTGGCAACTAAACCAGGAAGTGTAGTGGATGTAGCATAAGAATAATAGTTATCATAATATACTCTCATTCCGTAAGAATAACCTCCTGGAGTATTTAAAACTATTCTATTATTTAAAATCCTAAAATCGTTGAAGTTATAATAAGTATAAATTCCATAACCGTAAATGTTAGTAATGCCATGAATGTAATTATTTGTGATTCTAATAGAATCTTGATAATAGGAAATTATACCATAATAATAGAATCCACTAATATCATTACTGTCAATAACAGTTCCTTTTTCCCTATTTGAAGAACTAACCGCATACATATACATTCCATAATAACCGCCGCTAATAGCATTCATTCTATATGTGTTGAAATTATTATTGGTATTATAATCATAAACGCCTCTATTATATGAATTTGTGCCTGTTGATACAAGTTTATTTCCATAGAATAGATTATGAGTAGCTCCATTGATTACCTCTACAACTGTAGCATAATTTGTGTTTGTTGCCTTAATTGTAAGGTTTTTAATAATATAATAATCTGCACCATCTAATCTTAGAGTGTAGTTATCACTTGTGCCTGTGGCTGCAGCTGTAAGCACAACATCATTAACATTGCCGGAAGCAGATGTAAATGTTATTGTGTTAGTTGCCGATGCGGTAGCTATTGCTGGCATAATGAATGGACCAGTATAACTGCCAGAGTCTAACATAAATTTAACTGGACCAGAGATACCAAAACTGCTCATTGCGGTAATTGCATCCCCAATGCTTGAAAAATCATCGGCAGTATCAGCACCAATTGTATAAACTCCATTGAGAGGATTTCCTATCCATAGGTTTGCACGTAATGTATCATTTAAATTTGCAGAATCACCAGCATTTTTTACCACTGCAATGCAATTGTATAAAGCAGTAGCCGACATATTTGCTGTGGTAAGAAAAGTGTAGGTTAGTGTGTCACCAGCTGAAAGTGAGTCATTATAAGTAACACTTGTATAAGAAGCTCCATTATTGATGGAATATTTAATTGCAAAAGTGTCTTGTTTTGCTGTACCAACATTTTTAACTTTTACAGTTATTGGCATGGTAGCACTTGGTGAAGTTCCTGAGGTAGGTGATGACCATGCTAATAAAGCTAAATCATTTGCAGCGCTTGGCTGAAATGTCAGTTTCATATTTGGTCTTTTGGTATAAGTTGTTCCTGATGTGGAAGGACAAACTCCACCTCCATCTGAATGATAATCTACTGTTGAATTAAATGTGGTAGTTGAATTATACATTATAGCATTATAAGTGTAATTAGAACCGCCTGAATACTTATCAAAGCAAGTTTCAATCACCAAATTACTTACACCATCCCAAGTAAAAGGCGTAGTTAAGGTATGAGTATTCCATCCAGCTGTCTCGGTATATGCAGTTGGGGCATACACTGTGGTTAGCCCAGTAATAAAGGTAGAGGTTAATGAAGATACCGACGTGTTTCCCATTTTAATGGTAAAACCTGTAAGAGCTACTCCATTAGCTGTGGCAACATTAAATGCTAATGCTGTAATACCTCCACCAGACACTCCAGCGGCAGATAATTCAGCAGCTGTTATTAGCATCTGCTCCTTGTCACCAGTGTACCAGTTTCCATAAGGTGCAGGATAAGTGGTGTTTGAATTCACATTAGTACCAGTGCCAATTGTTACAATAGTTTGTGCCATTGCTGAATTATCCAAAGATAAAAGGACAAAAACAGCAAAAACAGGCATCAACATTTTTGTAAAAAAACGAGTAAAGTTTGTTTTCATAAGATTTAAAAGATTAGTTAATATTCAATAAAACGTTTGTTTCCCGATGAAATTAAGGCGCAAATTTATAATAAAATAAATAATATCACTAAAAAATTATCAATAATAATATACTATATATCAATATTTGTTTTAAGTTGCTTATTATCAGGTGCTATAAAAATAAAATAAATGGTGGATAGTTTTCAACAAATTATCCACCATTTCAATAAAGCTATTGTATAATCAATTTGTATGTCTTCGCTGAAGTCTTGCTCTTAACGCTTAATAAATAAATGCCTTTTGAGTAAGTACTCATGTCGAAAGTTTTAGAATACAATGAGTTGTTTATATAAATATTATCATTGAAAAGAGTTCTTCCTCTTATATCAATAACTTCCAAAATATAATTTTGATTCGTTTCGCCTATAATTTCGACAGTGAATTTTCCTTTTGATGGATTTGGATAAATTTGCATTGAAACATCTTTTCCAATTTCATCCAAAGACAGCACGTAAGAAATATGAATAGAATCCACGGCAATACAACCATAAGCATCAACCACTGCCACTCCAAAGGTATTAATACCCAGATTTGCATTTATATAAGGCTCAATATTAATTGATTGAACTGTATCGCCTGTGTTCCATAGGTAATGAACGAATCCAAAACCTGCATCTAAAACAAATGAAGATGTGTCAACTAAGACAATATCAGGTCCAAGGAACAAGTATGGTGCATTCACATCAACTACCACAGAATCAACATCCGAACAAACTCCATCGGTAACCGTAACAATATATGTAGTAGATACATTCGGACTTATAGTAAATGATTGAGAAGTAACGCCATTACTCCAGAGATAAGATGTTCCTCCCGTAGCAACAACAGTTACAGATTGGCCTCTACAAATTATAGTGTCGTTAGAAACCACAGCAGTTGGACCGCCAATTATATCAACTAAAACATTGTCTTGGTTTTTGCAACCTGTTGAAACATCGAGGACAGTCAAAGTATAATTAGTAACTGTTGTTGGGCTTGCAGTTGTGCTCGACATGCTAGGCGTGGAAAGTGCAGTTATTGGGCTCCAAGAATAAGCCATTCCAGCAATTGCGCTAGAGCCAATTAATCCAGAACCACCACAATTTATTTGAATATCATTACCAGCATTTGCAATTGGTGCGGCTATTACAGTTGTAGAAATTGTATCACTATTGTTACATCCACCAGCAGTGGTATATGAATAAACTATTTGATGTGTACCTAAACCAGCAACTAAAGGATTAAAGAAATGTCCAGAAACTCCTGGCCCAAAAAATACTCCACCAGATGGCGAGCCAATCAAAGTATCAAAGCCTCCATTTTGACAATTATTTGCATTGTAGGAAGTTATCGCCACAATTGGTTTTATTTCCACCACCACCACAACTGAATTTACAACTGAATTAGTGCCATCATCGGCAATAACAGTGAAAGTAGTTGTGGTTGCTGGAGCTACAATTGGATTTTTTATTGTCGAACTGAAACCAGCAGGATTAGATGACCATAAATATGAATATGTGCCAGTACCACCGCTTACTAATGCATTCAGTTGAGTGCTATTTCCATAGCATATAGTGTCTGGAATAGCATTCGGCCCTGATGTAAGTAAACCGCCATAAACCGTAACCAAAACATCATCATAATCAAAACAACCAGTGCTTTGGTCTGTAAGTTTTAATGTAAAGATATTTGTCATTGTTAAAGCAGTTGTAGTGGCATTTTGTGCGTAAGCATTTAACAATAATGATGCTGGAGTCCATTGGAATCCGTAACTTCCAGAACCTCCACTTCCATTTCCAAACAATGTTGTGTCGTGTCCAGTATATATATAAACATCAATACCAGCGTTGGCAATTGGATTTGCATTTACTGTTGTCGTATCAACATCCGAGTTTGAACAACCATTGGCATCAGTGTAGCTATAGGTTATATAATGGGCTCCCAATCCAGCAGCAATAGGATCAAATAAATTTGAACTTACTCCTGTTCCAGAAATTACACCGCCAGCAGGGAAGCCTAATAAAGTGTCTGGTAAATCCGTGGCACAATGGTTTGGATTCAAACCAACTAATGCTACGGAAGGTTTTTGGTTTACAGTTATTGTAATATTTTTTGAAACTGTACTTACTCCGTCACTAACCAACACATTATACAATGTTGTGATGGATGGTTTAACATAAGGATTGGAAGAATTTGAATTAAAACCAATAGGTAAAGATGACCAAGTATATGTATATGTTCCAGTTCCGCCAGATGGAAGTACAGTAATATGGGCAGAATCTCCATTACATATAACTGTTGATGAACTATTTATGCTTGCCGACAAAGCGGTGTTTCCTACATAAACTACCACATCGTCATTATCCGAACAGCCTGTAATTGTATCAGTAACTGTGAGAGTAAATAATTGGGTAGCTGTCAGAGCAACAGTTTGAGCTGTTTGTAATGAAGCATTTACCACTTTCAAAGGTGGAGACCAACCCCAAGAATAATTTCCTCCGCTAGTGGCATTACCATATAATAAGGTATCATGCCCAAGTGGAATTGTAACATTAATACCGGCATTTGCATTAGGAGCAGTATAAAGTGAAAACTGTTGAATACTTGAATTACTGCATCCAGTTGTCGGATTTGTATAATAATACATAATGTTATATGAGCCTTGTGATCCAACCGCAGTTGGATCGAAAGTGTTTCCAATCATACCATTGCCAGCAAAAGTTCCACCAGAAGGAGCTCCTGTAAGAGCTACAGATGAACCATTTGAACAATATGTTGAATTCAAGCCACTAAAAGATACTGTTGGAAGTGGGTTAACAACAACAACTATTGAGCTTGAAGAATTGAATGAACCGTTAGTTACTATAACTGTATAGGTTGTGGTGGTGGTTGGGCTATGCAAAGCAATAGCTGCCGAAGAACTAAATCCAGATGGATTAGATGACCATAAATAAGTATAAAGACCCGTTCCTCCTGAGGCTAATGCTGTAATTTGTATAGTATCTCCGAGACAGATTGTGTCAGGGGTTGCTGTGGCAGAAACTGATAAAGCTCCACCAATAATATTAACGAACATTGCATCGTTTGACTTACATCCAGTTGAGTTATCAGTTACAAAAAGATTAAATTGAGTGGTTGCTGTCAAAATTACTGTGTTGGTAATAGCTAAAGATTGATTTGTAACCAAACTTGCTGGAGTCCAAAGGTAAGAATAGCTACCAGAACCACCAGTGGCACTTCCATAAAGAATTGTGTCATTGCCAGTTGTAATTGTTTCATCAATACCAGCATTTGCAACTGGTAAAGCATTTACAATCGCAGAGTGAGAAATACTTGCCGAACAAGTTGTGTTAGGATCTGTATAAGAATAAGTTATGGTTTTATTGCCAACACCAGCATTGCTTGGTTTAAAAGTATTTCCAGTAATGCCACTTCCACTAAATACACCACCAATTGGAGAGCCTGTCAAAGTAACCAGTGGATCATCTAAACAATAACTCGATGCCAGACCAGTGAATGAAACTGTTGGCGCTGTATTAACTGTTACCACCACAGTGCTATTGGATGTTTGAGTACCACTTACAACCACAACAGTGTATGTAGTTGTAACTGTTGGACTAACAATAGGATTTTGAACAGTAGAAGTAAAACCAGAAGGTGTAGAAGTCCAAGCAAAGGCATAAACGCCATTTCCTCCTGAGGGTAATACGGTAAGTTGAGATTGTGAGCCAGAGCAAATTGTTGAAGGAAGCGCAGTAGCACTTGAAGAAAGTACACCACCAGTAATAATTACTACCATTGTGTCATTAGAATTACAACCAGTAATGCTATCTTCAACATTTAAAATATATTGTTGAGTTGCATAAAGGTTTATGGTAGGTACATTTTGTTGATTAGATGCGATTAACTTAGATGCTGGCGACCAATTCCAAACATAATTACCACCTCCATTGGCATTTCCATATAATACAGTATCGCTACCATAGCTAATTGTATCATTTATGCCAGCATTTACTATTGGTGTTTGATTTATTGTTACTGCTGCTGTGTCTGAATTACTACATCCATTGGAATTTGTGTATGAGTAAAAAATATTTTTAATTCCACTACCAGCTATTGATGGATAAAAAGTCGAACCTACTACACCAGTACCTGAGAAAATTCCACCTGCTGGAGTTCCAACTAAGTTTACAGAACTTGCAGTGCTGCAATAGTTTGAAGAGAGCCCTGTAAGTGAAACAACGGGCAATGGATTAACAGTAATTACAACACTTGAAGAGCTAAAAGAAGTTCCATCAGTTGCAATGACAGTATAAGTTGTGGTAACCGTAGGATGAACCACATCTTGGCTGAAAGCAGATGTATAACCAGAAGGCGAAGAACTCCAAAGATAGCTATATGTTCCACCTCCACCACTTGCGAGGGCAGCAATTGTAGTACTATCGCCAGCACAAATAGTAGTTGGATTAGCCGAAGATGTTACACCAAAAACTCCTCCAATTACATTGACTTGAACTTGTGCAGTCGATGAACATGAAGATATATTATCTGTAACAACTAAAGTGAAAAGCTGAGAAGCATTTAAAGCAATGGTATGAGGATTTTGCAAATTTGCATTTGCTGTTACCAATTTATTGACTGGAGTCCAGCTATAAGCATAATTTCCAGAACCACCAGTAGCGCTTCCATAAAGAATAGTATCATGACCATTTACGATAGTTTCAGTAACACCAGCATTGGCTACAGGGGTTTGATATATTGTAGTGTTTTGAGTAGCTGAACTGGAACATCCATTGGCAGAAGTATACAAATATGAAATTGTGTTGATACCAATATTTGCATTTGCAGGATTAAACTGACTGCCACTTATACCATTTCCACTGAAAGTACCACCAGCAGGAGTTCCTGAAAGAGTTACCGAAGAGGCTGTGCTACAATATGAAGCTGAGAGTCCAGTGAATGAAACTGTAGGGGCAAGATTTACAGTAACATTTTGATATGCTGTATCTGAGCATCCAGTACCATTATTAATGATATATTCTATTGTATGAACCCCAATTCCAGCAGTGGAAGGGTTAAAAATATTAGCTGACATGCCTGCTCCAACAAAAGTACCACCAGCTGGTGAACCAGTTAGAGTAACATTTGGGTTATTGGAACAATAGCTTGCTGCCAAGCCAGATATAGAAGCTACAGGGTTGGTGTAAACTTCAGTTTGGTATGTTGTATCGAATGAACATGATGTTGTGCCATCTACAACAGTATAGGTTACGGTTTTTATTCCAACACCTACTGTTGCTGGATTGAACACGTTAGAAGTTATACTTCCACTCCATGTTCCTCCGGCAGGTGAACCAGTTAAAGTAACTGCTGATTGAGAAACACAATATCCAGAAGCAAGACCGGTAATTGTTGGTAAAATATTTGGGCTAACAACTGTTGTATTAATTGCAGAATCTGAGCATGTTCCTTGAGTATAAACATATTTTATCGAATGGCTTCCACTTCCAGCAGTGGCTGGATTAAAAATATTTCCACTGATTCCAGCTCCACTGAATACACCTCCTGAGGGTGTTCCAATTAAAGTTGAACTTCCACTATTTGGGCAATAGGTTGCACTTAAACCGCTGAAACTAACAGCAGGTAAACTTTGGAAACTTAACAACAATGAATCTGATGTTGCACCGCAGCCAGTACTCGAAGCTGTCAATTTCAAATATACACTTCCAGAAGAAATATCTGAAGCAGATGGAGTATAAGTAGCTGCCAATGTAGTTGATGCTGTGAAAGTTCCGCTTCCAGAGCTTGTCCACAAAAGTGAAGTATAGCCGCTTGCAGTAGCATTTGTGGTAAAGGTTGATGAAGAACATTTTGTAACATCTACTCCAGCATTTACTATAGGAGAAGTTCCTATGACAATGGTTAGTGTGCTTGTATCATTTGATTGCATCTGATCTGTTTGACCATTGGGCGATGAAGTCCAAGCAGTAATAATATGTGAACCAACGGCCAAAGTAAGACTGCTTAATGTTACATTTTGTGTTTGACTTGTAGCTAAACTTCCCGACCAAGCTGATGTAGGTTTGGTTACTCCATCAACTTTCCAGTTTATTGTAGCACTCGTTAAAGTATTTTGACCGAAATTTTTTATAGTAACTACGGCATTCTGAGTGCCGTTGCAACTTGCAACCGGACTGACTATTGCGCTAATTCCAGCATCAATATCTACCGAAAACTCATCTGCACCAATATCGGGAGTAGTTGCATGTCGAATATCACCATCAATGTCAGTAGAAATTCCTGTTATTGGAGTTCCTAAATTATTGAGCAACACTTTAGTAACATGTAAGTTAGTAGCGGATACAAAGTTTGGATTTGAAGAAATTGAATGTGCATCTCCATTTATAGCAACTTTCCAAGAAGCAAGATTCGGTTTTGAGGATGTTCCTACATATCCTAAAACACTTCCTGTGGTATAAAAATTATTGTAATCGGAGCTTGTAAAAACATTAGCATTTGATACATAAATTGCAGGATTTCCTCCAGAAGCTACTATCATATTATTCTTCAATATTCCACTTGCACCTCCATTAAAATAACTTGCATATCTATTACTTCCAGTTGAAGCAGCAAAATTTATATTATTAAAGGCGTAATCGGCAAAAGTGTTGGCATAGGAATATAAACCATAGCCGTTATTTATTGTATTTGTTGGGATTGAAATAAAATTGTTGTAAATAAGTTCATGTTGTGATGAATTGCCAGTATTATTATTAAGGTACAAACCATAGGCCGTATTACTTCCATTGGAAATAATTTTGTTTGCAAATATATTTAATCCTGTTCCACTGTAATAACAATATATTCCATAAGATTGATTCCCACCACTCACATTGAAAGAATTATTTCTAATTTTTAAATCTGAATTATACAGAAAATATCCACCATATTGAGTTGAAGCAATGATATTGCTGTCAATAAAAATTCCAGTATTTAAACTTGTATTTGAAGGACCTCTTAAGTAGAAACCATAAGCACCACCTCCATTAATTAAATTCTTTGCGATACTAATATTTGACAAATTGGAATTATAACCATAGAAACCAGAACAGTAATATGAAGTTCCAGCACCAACAGTGATAATATTATTTTTAATAATAATATTAGAAGAAGAATTTGATATATTAATAGGTGTTCCATAAGTAGTTCCACTTGCTTTGATTGTCATATTTTTAATTATATAATAACTTGCAGCATCAAATTTCAAAGTATAATTAAATGTGAAGTTGGCTGCAGAATAATTCAAAATTACATCACTACTATCACCTGAAAAGGATTCAAAAGTAACTGTGTTTGTTGCCGATGCATTAAGATATGAAGTAAGCACAATTTGCTCATTGTAAGTCCCTGAAAAAACTCTAAATTTTACCCATCCTGCAACTCCATAAGCGTTAAGAGCGTTTTTTGCAGAAGTAAAAGTTGTAAAATCTCCACCACTACCAATAGTATAAACACCTGAAAGTGCGCCAACAATAGTACGATTTCCAATTACCGTGGTAGGTGTTGGGGTATGAACAACGCTCGAAACAGTTAGTGAAGTGCATTGAGCATCTACCCAATTACCTGTTGTTGCTGATGATGGTAAGTCATAAGCAAGCCAGAAATAATTTGTTCCTGCTTGAAGGGCTTGAGAACCAGTAATAGTAAATGTTCCATTGGGGTTACTTACTGCACTTCCAAATTGATTACTTGCTGAGAAAGTGGCACCACCACTAGTGTAATATATTTTAGCATTTGAAATATCATTAGAAGGATTACTCGAACCTGTTGTATTTAAAGTGAATGAAGTAGCTGTCAATGAATTAGAACTATTTAGTGTAACAACTTGAATTCCAATGATTTCTTGATCTTGAACTCCAGCTATTATATTAGTAGTATTGTTTTGAGTTACGGCACTTGAAACAAAAGACATTGAAGAGGGATTTGAAAATTCAAATCTTATATTTGCAAGTCTGTTTACAGCGGTTAAAGAAGTGGGCTGCGCGCTAAAGCTACTTGCATACCTTGCACGATTTGGACTCGTGGTAGCATAAGCCCAGTTAGGATAATTAGCAAAATAAGCTCCATAACCTTGTACAATTAAAACCTCCAGATTATCAGTGCCATTATATGAGAAAGGATTGGTAAATGGAACTTCCATCCAGCCAGTAACAGCGGTATTTGGGAAGTTTCCTGAGTAAACCAAAGTGTATCCAGAAGTGGAATAATTTCCAGTAGATAAGGTAGTTGCTGTTGTATGTTTTACATAAACATTTACATTATAAATTGGATGAGTAATATTTGAACCTGAGAGTTTATAAAATGCTAAGGCACTTAAGTCTTTGGCAGCACCAAGCTCTACAGATGTATATATTGCTTCCCATCCGTGATATTGATAATAATGCAATGGCTGGTTTACATCTGAAAGCACTCCATTGCCAATAATTATATAATCTTTTATTGTCCTGCTTCCGTTTGGTGCTGTGATTGTTGGAGTATAAGCTGATCCTCCCACAGTAACAGAAGTACATTGAGCATCAACAACATTATTTATGGTAGCCGATGCACCTATATCGTATGATAGCCAAAAATAATTGGTGCCAGATTGCAAAGTCTGTGAACCTGTTACGGTATAGCTTCCACTTGGTGAAGCTACAGTGCTGCCAAATTGTGTGGTAGTCGCAAAATTTGGAGATGTGCCTGTATAATAAATTTTCGCATTGGAAATATCTGCTATTGAGGTAGTTCCTGTAGTATTTAAAATAAGTTGGGTTAAACTCAATGGATTAGAAGTGTTATTGGTGTTAATTTGAATACCAATAATTTCTTGATTAGTTGAACCTTTTGGAATATTAGCTACATTATTTTGTGTAGTTGTACTATTTGAGAAAACCATTGCAACGGGAAGAACATATTCAAATCTTGCATTAGGTCTCTGATTGGTAGCAGTCAAAGATGTTGGGGCAGCATTAAAATTATATGCTCCTCTTGCTCTGTTTTGAGTTGTATTGGAAAATGAGTAATATGGGTAATTATTCCAATTACTTAGTGGCTTTTGCTGAACAACCAGCACATGCAAATTGCTCGTTCCGTCCCAAAGAAATGTATTATTCAAATTAACATCCATCCAACCTGATACATGATTATTAGGCATAATTCCTTGATAAACAAGCGTGTATCCTGTCAATGAATAATTTCCAGTATTTAATGTTGAAGTAGCACTATTCTTTAAATAGATGCTTATATTATCAATTTTGTCTGCCACATTGGTGCCTGAAGCTTTGTACCAAGCTATTTTGTTTATTTCTTTTGCACCAGTGCCTAACTCGGAAGCCAAATACACACTTTCGTGTGCACCATAATAGTAGGAAGGGTAAACTGGTCCACTCCAATTATTTCCAGTGCCAGTGCCAACTATCACTTGTCCAACAATTGTTTTTGTTCCTGCTGGATTTGTAACAGTAGGAATTTGAGTTATTGAAGCAATTGTCATTTGAATACATTGAGCATCAACAACATTTCCAATAGTTGCAGAGGCAGGAATATCATAGGTTAGCCAAAAGTAATTATTTCCCTCAGCCAACACTTGAGTTCCTGTAATTGGGAACGCTCCATTTGGTGCGGCTACAGTACTTCCAAATTGTTGAATAACAGTAAAAGATGGATTGCTGCCTGTATAGTAAACTTTTGCGTTTGAAATATCTGAAACTGATTGTGTTCCTGTAGTATTGAATGCCATTTGACCAAGTGTAAGTGGACTGTAAGCTCCAACTGTATTGATATTCATTCGAATTACTTCTTGAGCAGCCGCTCCAAGCACTACATTTAAAGTATCTTGTTCAGTAGTAATTGAACTGATAGACATATTTTGTGGTTGATATAATTTGATATCATCAATTGCCATATCAGAGTAATAACTATATCCTGTAACACCTTTTATTCTTAATCTAATATTGGACATACCTGCGTAAGCAGATAAACTAATATCAGCATGACCCCAAGCAGCAGTTTGACTTGTTTGTTGTTGACCTGTGAGATTGAATAAATTAGTTGCAGACCAAGTTGTCCCTCCGTTAGTGGAAATTTGAACATTAATTGAACCAGTAGAAGAACCAAACATAAAGTAGTAGAACTCAAGTTTTGGGTTTGATAGCGAGGAGAAATTAAATAATGGACTAACAAGCCAAGCTGCTTTGTTAAAACATGCGTATGCGGCAGTATAAATATATTTTCCGCTTCCAGTGGTATGGTCGCCAAGTGGTCCGGTATAACCATATTGTCCCAAAGTAGTTGTTCCTGTTCTCACTGCCCAATCAATATCATCAACTGTTTGCACATTATTCCATCCTGATGTCAGTGGATAATAAGTTACGCATGAATAAATATTTCCTTGGTTAGGGGTCTGAGCTTCAAAGTCTTCAATATAGGGAAATGTTGCTACACCCGGATAATCAGTTGTTGCGCTGTCCAATAATCCAGGAGTTGAGTAATAATTTGATGAATTATAAGAAAAGGCTTTATAATAATATTTAGTGCTTGCCGTCAATCCAGTATGGTTTGCTGTTAGAGCAGAACCTTTATACAGTACAGTTCCTTGTCCAGCGGATATTTGATTGCCGATTACATAAGATGTTCCATTAACTGGAGCCGCAAAATTATTGGTTGTATTGTAAACTATCATCACATCATCGTTAACAGTGTTCTTCGTCCATGCAACATTTATTTGTGATGAAGAAGCCATGGTTGCCGTTAAAGTTTGCGGATTGTTTAATCCAAAAGTTGTATCATTTGCCGTTATTCCTACTGAATAATTACTACTTCCATCTCTCGACCAAATTTTATAATAATATACTGTATTCATATTTAATGCAGTATGATTAAAGGCTGTAAGTGAACCTGAATAAATAATTGTACCTTGTCCAGAAGCAATCTGATTTCCTACGACATAACTAATCCCGTTACTTGGAGTAGCAAAAGTATTGGTTGTGTTATAAGCAATCATCACATTATTTGAAGATGCATTTAATGCCCAAGCTAAATTAATCTGCGCTGATGAAATTGCAGTAGCAGTAAATGCAGATGGATCCGTAACTGTTCCAGTAGTTCCATTTGCTGTAAGTCCAGGATTTGAATAGCTTATGGCACAATCGTAAGACCATATTTTATAAAAATAAGTAGAGTTAAAATTTAATCCAGTATGTGAGAAGCTTGTTAAACTTCCTTTGTAAAGAACAATACCTTGTCCAGGAGCAATTTGATTTCCAACAGAATAAGATAATCCGTCGGTTGGTGTGGCAAAATTATTTGAGGTGTTATAAGTAATAATCACATTATCACCGGCTGAATTTAAAGCCCATGATAAATCTAATTGGGTTGTCCCATTAACAGCTACTGAAAAAGAACCTGGGTTTGAAAGTACATTTGTTGTTACACTATCTAAAATTCCCGATGAATAATATGAAGAGCTATTCTTTGACCATATTTTATAATAATATTTTGTGTTGGAATAAAGTGGGCTATGACTATATGAAGTCAAACTACCAACATAAGCTACAGTTCCTTGGCCGAATGGAAATGTGTATCCTACAGAATAAGATTGGGTATTTGCAGGAGTAGCGAAATTATTTGAAGTGCTATAAGCAATCATCACGTCATCTGATGATGCATTCTTTGTCCATGAAAGATTAATTTTACAGGAAGATACAGCAGTTAGCGAAAATGATGCTGGATTAACAACATTAGCTGTGGTGGCATTTCCTGTTTTGCCAGGTGCTGAATAATTTAAACCACAATCGTAAGACCATATTTTATAATAATAAGTGGAGTTAAAAGTCAATCCAGTATGAGAGAAAGCTGTTAAAGAACCTTTATATAAAACTGTACCTTGTCCTGGAGATACTTGATTACCAACAATGTAAGATACACCATTTGTGGGAGTTGTAAAATTAGTGGTAGTGTTATATGTAATAATTACGTTATCACTAGCGGTATTTAAAGTCCACGCTAAGTTTATTTGCGATGTACCCGCAGCAGTCGCTGTAAAAGTTGCTGGATTAGAAATTATTTGTGTAGTACTGTTTGAAACAATGCCTGAAGAATAATAATTTGAGCTTGTTTTAGACCAGATTTTGTAAAAATATTGTGTGTTATCGAGTAAGGCAGAATGATTAAATGATGTTGCACTTCCAACATAAGCAATCGTTCCAAGATTACCAGGGAATGTATAACCCGATGTATATGCAACACTATTTGTTGGAGTTCCAAAACTATTTGTTGTGTTGTATGCAATCATTACATCATCCAAAGAAGCATTCTTCGTCCAGCTTAAAGCTATTTCGCAAGAAGATGTAGTGGAGGACGTAAATGTTTGTGGATTTGAAATGCTTGTGGTTGTGGCATTTGCTGTAGCACCTGGTGATGAGTAATTTAGTCCACAATCATAAGACCAAATTTTGTAATAATATGTCGTATTTAAAACAAGACCTGTATGAGCAAAAGCCAACAATGAACCTTTATAAAGAACAGTTCCTTGGCCAGCAGCAATCTGATTTCCAACAGTATATGAATTTCCATCGGTAGGACTTGTAAAATTATTCGCAGTATTATAAGTAATAATAACATCATCGCCAGCACTATTCAAAGCCCATGAAAGGTTTATCTGGGTTGAACTTACAGAAGTTGCTGTAAAAGCCGTAGCATTTAAAATTGTTGGAGTTGTTGCGCTTGATGAAAGTCCTGAGGAATAATTCAATGAACCATCAACAGAAAATGCTTTATAATAATATGTTGTATTATCCACAAGAGAGCTGCTAACTGCCGAAGTGGCTGCACCATTATAAACAACAGTTCCTCCAGAAGGGAAGGTATAATTTAATACATAAGCTTGCCCAGTTGTAGGAGTTGCAAAACTATTGGATGTATTTCTTAAGACCATAACATCATTCGCATTGGCATTTTTTGTCCAGTTTAAAGTTATCTGGCAAGAAGAGCTTGCTGTTGAGGTAAATGATGCTGGATTCGCAGTACTTTGAGTTGATCCTGTTGCTGTTTGTCCTGGAGTAGAATATTCATTCTGGCATCCATAACTCCAAATTTTATAATAATAGGTAGTGTTTGCCAAGAGTCCAGAATGTGAAAATGACGTACTTGATCCCCTATAAAGGATAGTTTCTTGCCCTCCTATCTGATTTCCAACGGTATAGGATGTCCCATTTGTTGGAGTTACAAAACTATTTACGGTATTATAAGTAAGCAACACATTATCACCATAAGTATTTAAATTCCAGCTTAAATTTAATTGATTTGCACTTATAGTGGTAGCAGCGAAACTGCTTGTATTATTTACGGGATTGGTGGTGGCATTGCTTGTTAATCCTGTTTGAGAATAAATATTACTTCCTGTTTTCGACCAAATTTTATAATAATATTGAGTTCCACCAAGCAAACTTGGATGAGTTGTAGATGTAGCAGAACCTACATAAAGTACTGTAGAAGAACCTATTAAATTACCTGCGGTATATGATGTACCATTTACTGGTGAGCCAAAACTATTGGTAGTATTGTAGGTAATAATAACATCACTATTGATTGAATTTTTTGTCCATGAAAGATTATTTTGGCAAGAAGATGCTGTGGTAGCTGAAAATGCTTGAGGTGCAGCTATAGCCGAACCAGGTGTAAAAGTAACTCTTTTAGAAGTTCCAGGGAATGAACCAATATTATTTCCAAAAACATTATCACCCGCATTTATTCCCAAATAATCAGCTCCATTGATGCTTCCTCCAACATTTGAAAAATCAAGAATAATATTATGATTTGCTTCATTAAAACTCACTTGAACATCAGCATGATAAGTTGTAGTACCAGCATTATATTCTGTATAATAAGTAAATGCAAGAGTCAGCACTCGGTTTGGAGTTGTTCCAGTAATTTTATACATTACATTTGATGTAATTATTCCATCGGTATTTCCACCATAAGATAAAAATTGCCCATAAGCTCCATTGGCTGTTGGAATGCTCGTACCGGTGGCTCCTGCAGATAAAGTATAATCAAATCGAATATAACCATTTGAGGTCATGGCTATAACATTTGAGGTGGTATAAGGGTCATCATAAACTTGAAAGGCGAATGGCCAGTTCATCGAGTATCCAACATCATCACCACCAACTCCAAGACTTGTTGCCCCAGCCATCGATATAGGTGCAGATACTCCGTTAGTTACAGTATAATTCCAACTGGCATTTGTGCCAAATAAGGAAGAGCTGATGAATAAAAAAATAAACGAGAGTAAAGATAAGAACTTCATGATATTGTGTGTTAGGTTTTCGACAAGATTTTATTTATCATTAAAAATTTTAAGTCTCCAAAGATAAATATTTTATCCTTTGGGTAAACAAATTTATTTGGTCAATAGTTACAATTGTGACTGATATGACAGAATATTTTTTAATTGGTTGCTTCTATATTTTTAGAAGTTATTATGTTATTTATCAAATCAAATATTAATTCTAACAAAATTAGAAATTATCGTTATGAAATTATATATTAGGATTATTAAGTACTTAAAATGGGACTAATTAAGCACTATAAATTTGTTAGAGAAAATCTGTTTATTATCACCATAAATTCTAATAAAATAAGTACCATTTTCTAACGGAATAGTTGAAAAACTCAGACTATTTAAGCCAGTAGAAGCTTTATAGTTTTTCATTATTGTAATTTTTCTTCCCATTAAATCGAATATTTCCACGTCAATATTTAACTGCGCAGGTATGTAAAATTCGAAATTAATTTTATCATCTTTTGAAGGATTTGGAAATATTTTAATTGAATTTTTCACAATGTGATCTGGCACCGGCTCGTCTTCTACATTCGAGAAAAGCTTCGTAATCCATGTTCCATAGATTCTTTGTCCTGGATTTATTTTGCCATAAGTTCCACAAACCCAAACCTTTCCTGCTTCGCCATAAGCAGGTTGACTGCCAGAATAATCTCCCCATCTTTGCAAGGCGCCCATCAGAACATTCATATAAGTTTCTCCGGCTTTCAAGATTTTTAAATCAGAATAACTTCCCTCCTTCTCAAAAAACATTGCGGCAAAACCAGGATTTATTATTGTTGAAGTGTAATCGAAAGAAATAATGGAATGCAGGCTATTTTTATTAGTCCCGATATAAGAAATGTTTGGATATCCAAACTCTAGGGTGTCACTTTTATACAAGTTAAGCTTAATGCTATTTGCTGTATCTGGATTTCGGATTAGGCCATGGTATATTGTAGCAAAACCTGTTGCTGTGTCGATAGTATTGCCTACAAATTGTAACACATTATTTTGATAAAAAGCTCCTAAAACTCTTGCATCATTGGTAGCCAAACGCTTGCCACCCGGCATTCTTGGATTTGGTGGCGCACCGTAATTTTTATCTGATTTAAGAAGTCTAATTTCAAGTTTAGTGTTTGAATTTGATAGCAGTCCAGAAGTTTTTATAATGAAAAAAGTATCACTTTGAATTGCGAAGTTTTTGTTGCTCATAAAATACATTTCTGGTCCAAAATAGCTGTCGCCACCAATTACAGGATGAATATTTCGTAAATTTACATTATTAGATTTTATATCTTTATAAAGTCGCGTATTTATCAGATTATCACCATCAAAACCAGCTTGCTTATCAATTTGCCAGATGACCGATTGTTTGAAAGACGCTTGCCATGAACCACCATAACGCAACAAATTGCCAGTAATAAAAAGTTCATCATTGGAAAGTGAAATTGCAGGAAAATCTGTCCAAGAAGTATCATTTAAAGGGTTGCCTTCAAGAGCATAAAAACTCCATTCTCCTAATACATCAGCATCTTTCTGAAATGCAACCACAATGTGAGTGGTATTATTTGAGCTTGAGCCTGCCAAATTTACAATAATAAATCTATCTTTTTGATAGTCATAAATAACTTTGGGATCGTATTGTTGAGTTGAAATGACACTCAAAGTATCACTAAAAACATTGAGAGATATGCTTTTAAGTAAGCTATCATGTTTTGAATCATAGAAAATGATATTTGTGTTTATGGCTGAAACTATTATACCACTTTTTGAAACAGCTAAAGTATTGTCATTTGGCACAGAATAATTGTACTTATTTGCTTCGAAAGAATATTCAACTGCCGGTGTATCAATTATATTGGCCGAAATTCTTACAGTCGAATATGGCATTGCCTTTACGGGATATTTTTTATCGATTTCAGATTTTAATTCTTGTAAATATTTGCTATAAGTGCTATTTCCTTCAAATGGTGATTGCAAATTTTGTAAGCTTATTTGAAAATCTACGTCAATGTTATTAATATTTTTAGAAAATATTTTTTTGGATATAATTTTTTCCGAGTTGTAAGTTGTCTGTGAATCACTTGTATAATAAGCAGATAATAAAACAATAATGAACAAGAATTGTATGATTTTCATATTTAATTGACTATTTATTTACTTTTGCAAAGTTAATTATTTAATTTTGCAATCTGATATATTTTTCAAAATTTAGCATTCAAAACACAAAAACAAATGAAAAAGATTCTATTTATCTCTTTAATAACAATCATTAGCATAACTACTTATGGGCAAAAATGGGTAGATATGATGCTTGACCCAACAATAAGTTTTTTTGAGACACAAAAGGAATTTAATAAGTATAATTCCGATAAATTGCCTTCCCAAATTAATGGATGGAAACAATTTAAAAGATATGAGTATTTTATGATGTCACATGTTGATTCCGATGGTATATTTAGAAACGAAAATGCTGCGAATAATTATTACCAATCATACGTAAATAGCTTAAGTACAGCAAAATCCACTAAAGGGGGAGCAGGAAATTGGAGCCAAATTGGTCCTTTTGGACCTCCAATAGGTAGCGGTGTGGGAAGAGCAAATTGTATAGCCTTTCATCCTACCAACGCAAATCTTATACTGATAGGCTCTGCTTCTGGCGGCATCTGGAAATCTGTAAATGCTGGAGAATCTTGGGCAACAAACACCGATGGTTTAGAAAATCTTGGCGTTTCAGATATTGTTTTTAGTGAATCGAACCCTAACATAGTTTATGCAGCTACAGGTGATAGAGATGGCGGTGATACTTATTCCATTGGCCTAATAAAATCTACCGATGGAGGTAATTCTTGGCAGCAGACTTCACAAAATTTTGGTCCAAATTTAAAAAGAAAAATTTACAAAATAATAGTTGATCCAGCTAATGAAAACAATTTGTTCATTGCAACTTCTTATGGTTTATTTAAAAGCTCTGATGGAGGAACTTCTTGGGTTCAAAAAAAAGCAGGTTCCTTTGTTTATATTTGCTTTCAGCCTTTTAATCAAAATGTTATATATGCCGCCACAGCTAATACAGTAATAAAAAGTATAAATGGTGGGCAAACTTGGGCAGTCTTAAATATACCTTTTACTACCAGCAGAAGCAGAATCATAATCGGCGTAACAAAAGCAGACTCAAGCTATTTATATGTAATGGCAGTCAAAAGTTCTGATAATTCTTTTGGCGGAATCTATCTTTCAACAAACTCTGGAAGCAGTTTTCAGCTTGCTGCCTCAAGTCCAAATATTATTGGAAGAGATGCCTCTGGAAATGACAATGTTGGACAAGGCTGGTATGATTTGTCTTTGGGAGTATCTCAAACTAATAAAAATATAGTGCTTGTTGGTGGAGTCAATGTGTGGAGATCAATAAATGCTGGTACAAACTGGGCATTAAGTGGCCACTGGACAGGTAATAGTGCACCTTATGTTCATGCTGATATTCACGAAATCAAATTCTCTCCTCATAACCCCACAAGTGTTTGGGCTTGCACCGATGGTGGTTTGAGTGTAAGCAATAATAATGGAGGATCTTGGATTGAAAAAAATATCAACCTATCAATTGCTCAAATGTATCGAATGGGGGCATCATCTACAGTTTCTACCAAGATTATGACTGGCTGGCAAGACAATGGCTCAAATTATTACTTTGCATCAAATTCTTGGAAAAAGGTAATTGGAGGCGATGGAATGGAATGTATAATAGATTATTCAAATAATAATACAATGTATGGATCTTTGTATTACGGTAATATTCGACGTAGCACCAACGGGGGGCAAGATTGGGTTAGTATTTCTAATAATATTACTGCCACCGAACAAGGTGCTTGGGTAACCCCATACATTCAAAATCCATCTACTCCAGCAATATTATATGCAGGTTTTAAAAATGTATATCGAACAACCAATAAAGGAAACACTTGGACTAAGATCTCAAATTTTACTTCTGGACTTAACCTTAATGCACTTGCCATTGCACCTTCAAATTCAAGTGTAATTTATACAGCTAACAATAATTATTTATATCGTACCAGCAATGGAGGAACAAGTTGGACAAATATTTCAAATTTTTCGGCACCAGGAAGTGTTACATATATTGCCGTACATCCAAATAATCCTAATAAACTTTGGATAACTTTAAATGGGTATTCTGCTGGAAACAAGGTCTTTGAATCTTCTGATGGGGGTACAACATGGAAAAATATTTCTGGTAATTTGCCTAATTTACCTGCTAACACTATCGCTTACGAAAAAAATTCTGCTGATGGACTTTATGTGGGTTTAGATGTTGGAGTTTTTTATAGAGATACGATCCTTGGAAATTGGATTACATTTATGAAAAACCTTCCCAATGTAATTGTTAAGGAATTAGAAATTTATTACCCTGACCATAAAATCAGAGCCGCCACTTTTGGTAGAGGATTATGGGAATCTCCTTTATATTATTTGGCAAATAGTGCCGAGAACTCAAAAATAAATAATTTAGAATTAATCTCCGTTTACCCAAATCCCACTTCAGGAATATTAAATTTAGAATCAAAAAATACTCTTTTTAAAGACACGAAAGTTGAAATTTTTAATGCCACAGGAAGTTTAATTAAGAGCCTAATAATTTCAAATGTAGATAGATATACATTGGATTTAAGCGACCAATCAGCAGGTATATATTTCATAAATGTAAGCTCTGTTTATACCAACTTTACAAAGAAATTTGTTCTAAATTAGTTTAAAAATAATTTATTTTGTTAAATTTAACAAAATAGTTTAAAAAAATTTGGATTGATATTATAAGTTGTATTATATTTGCAATCTAAATTGATGGCAATAGTTAGAAACTAAATCGTTTAAATAATGACAGCAATTTTTGGAAAATATTGAAAATATTTAAGAATCCTACCTCAATTTTATTAATTAGTGATTAATTATTTTTTCCCCCGGGCTTTCAGCTTGGGGGTTTTTTTTGATATTTTTTTAAAAAAAAGAACCCAGTTCAAAATAATTGAACTGGGTTCTTTTGCATTAAATTATATAGCAAAATCTCAATTTTTGCGCATCTTCTGAGACTTTAACATACTTTCTGGAGCCAATAATGCATCAAGTTCGGTCTTAGATAATAAATTTTGCTCTAATACCAATTCATAAACCGAACGACCATATTTCAAAGCTTCCTGTGCCAAACTCGAACAGATTTCATAACCTAAAACAGGATTTAAGGCAGTTACAATTCCAATGCTATTGGTAACATAGCCAAAACAGACTTCTTTATTTGCCGTTATTCCGCTAATACACTTGTGATTAAGAGTATTCATACCGCTTATAAGCATATCAATAGATTCAAATAATGATTGAACTATAACAGGTTCCATAACATTAAGTTCCAGCTGACCAGCTTCTGCAGCGAGGCATACCGTTAAATCATTCCCAATTACTTTGAAAGCAATTTGATTAACAACCTCTGGAATCACAGGATTTACTTTTCCTGGCATAATAGATGAACCTGGCTGCATTGGTGGTAAATTTATTTCGTTGAAACCAGCTCTTGGCCCAGAAGATAAAAGCCTCAAATCATTTGAAATTTTAGATAATTTTATTGCTAAGCGTTTTACTGCTGAGGAAAAAATTACGAAAGCACCTGTATCTTGAGTAGCTTCTACAAGATTATTTGCTAATTTTAAATCAAGGCCAGTAATTTTTCGGAGATGTTTCATGACAAGTGCGGGATAATCGGGGTCAGCATTAATTCCTGTTCCTATTGCTGTTGCGCCCATATTTATTTCGGTAAATAATGTTGCATTTTGTCGAAGCCTTTCTATTTCTTCACCTAAAGTATAAGAATATGCTTCAAATTCTTGACCAAGTGTCATTGGCACAGCATCTTGCAATTGAGTTCTACCCATTTTAATTACATGAGAAAATTCGTCAGCTTTAATTTTAAAAGCTTCAATTAACTCCTTAAGAGGGCTTATAAGTTTCTCTGTCATGTTAACCAATGCAATTCTAACAGCCGAGGGATAAGCATCATTTGTGGATTGAGATAAGTTAATATGATTATTTGGATGGCAATAATCATATTCACCTTTTTTATGTCCTAATATTTCTAAGGCTATGTTAGCAATTACTTCATTGGCATTCATATTTGTAGAAGTTCCAGCACCTCCTTGAATCATATCAACCACAAAATGGAAATGAAATTTGCCATTTACAATTTCATCACATGCCTGAACAATTGCATCTTTTACATCATCGTCCAACAAGCCGAGCTCATGGTTTGCAAGAGCAGCTCCTTTTTTTACCATGGCAAGTGCTTCTATAAGCAAAGGATAATAACTTAATTGATAGCCACTTATATTAAAATTTTCAACAGCTCTTAAAGTTTGAATGCCATAATACGCTTCAATAGGAACTGCTTTAGTGCCTAATAGATCATGCTCTTGGCGAGTAGCACCAGACATATATTGAGCAGCTGATTGTGCAGCTTTTGAGTTAATATTATGCATTCTTCGAGAAACTACCCTGGTAATATTAGAGTAAATTTTCATCGTGATTTCACCATCAATTTTAAAAAAATTGCGGTGAAGTTTATAGATTATTGAGTCGGTATGGGCTTTTGCAGAAGTGCTGTGTTTAGTGCCATCAGAAATTACACCTTCACCAAGAAAATTTCCCTCAGTAAAAATAACCAATCTTCTTTCTACAGCGCGGTCATCTTTTTTCAAAAGTTCAATCTCTCCTTTTCTTATAATATAGATTGCATCACGCAAACTGTCTTCGGTAAAAATTGGACTATCTTTATCAAATTTCAACCTTTCAACATTTTCAGATACTCGTTCTAACTCGTTGTTATTAAGCCCATTGAAAAGCTCTACAGATTTCAAAAATATAACTAAATCATTCATAATAAAATTGTTAAGAAATAAATTTATTTTAAGTTGCGAAATTATATCATTATCAAAAACAAATTACTTCCTTAAATAATATATTTATAATCAATTTTTGAAATTGATAATTATATATGAAGAATTGCAAAAAAATTAAAGTCAAAATTGTTAATAAATCAAATATTTGAAAATGCATTTAATTAAAAAACTAATTACTTTTGACTTATGGATAATATTTCGAAGACACAAGGCACAAAAAGCAGCAATCAATCTGTAAATCAAAGTTTTAGAAATTCACAAAGGACTTTAATTCAACCTTCATTTTCGTCAAAACGTGATGCTTCTTTGGATTATGGCAAGCTACCACCACAGGCTGTAGATATAGAGGAATTGGTTTTGGGAGCACTTATGCTTGAGAAAAATGCCGTAAATACCGCTATTGAAATATTAAAGGCTGAAATGTTTTACAAAGAAGCCCATGCAAAAATTTACGAAGCTATTTATGATTTATTTAATAATTCAGAAGCTATTGATATTGCAACAGTTACAAATAAACTAAGAAGCAAAGGCAATCTTGAGGTTGTTGGCGGGCCATTTTTTATAAGTCAGTTGACCTCTAAAGTTACTTCGGCAGCAAACATCGAGTTCCACGCACGAATAATTGCTGAAAAATTTATACAACGTGAACTTATAAGAATTTCTTCAAACATAATTAAAGATGCATTCGAAGAGACCACTGATGTATTCGAGCTTTTAGATGAAGCAGAGAAGAGTCTTTTCACTATTGCCGAAGACTATCTGCATAAATCAGCAGGTGATATGAGCAGTATTATAAAAGAAGCAATTATAAAAATTGAAGAAGCTGCCAAGCAAGAAGGAAACATCTCAGGAGTTCCATCAGGTTTTTACGATATTGATAATGTAACTGCTGGCTGGCAACCTTCTGACCTTGTAATAATTGCCGCTCGACCAGGTATGGGTAAAACTGCATTTGCATTAACCGTTGCCAGAAATGTTGCCGTTGATTATAACATTCCTACCGCAGTGTTTTCTCTAGAAATGTCGGCAGCACAATTAGTTACAAGACTTATTGCTGCCGAAGCAGAAATTAATGCTGTAAATCTAAAGAAGGGAACCCTTACTGATATTGAATGGACTAAGTTGCTTGCTGCCAGTGGGAAACTTTCAAATGCTCCACTTTATATTGACGACACTCCTGCCCTTTCTATTTTTGAATTGAGGGCAAAATGCCGAAGGTTAAAGGAAGACAAAAAGATTGGACTTATTGTAATCGATTATCTTCAACTTATGACTGGCGTAGGCGATAAAAACGGGAATCGAGAACAAGAAATTTCTACAATATCACGCTCATTAAAATCTCTTGCAAAAGAACTCAATGTACCAATTATAACCCTCTCACAGTTAAATCGTTCGGTTGAGTCGCGAGGTGGAAGCAAAAAACCTCAACTTTCAGACCTTCGCGAATCGGGTGCTATTGAGCAAGATGCTGATATGGTATGCTTTATTTATCGTCCTGATTATTACGGATTGAAAGATGAAAAAGGAGATGATAATGAGAATTATGCTGAGTTTATTATTGCAAAGCATAGAAATGGCTCACTCGAAGAGGTACCAATGCAATTCATCAAACGCTTCGCAAAATTTATGAATCAATACCAAGGTTTTAATGAAAGAGAAGCCTTGACTGCTAATATCCGTAAAAGTCAAAATGATAGAGAAAGCTCTTCTATGCAACCAAATTCTGATTTTGAAAATTCTGCATCTCAAGGAATAACTATACAATCTCGAATGAATCAAGATAGCGAAAAACTTCCAGAAGATAATGAGCAAGATTTTGATGAAATGCCAGATCCACAAAATTTTTATCCCGATAAGGAAGAACCAGCATTTTAAAACAATTTAAAGTTTTGAAAATTAATAAAATACTTCATATATCACTTTTGATATTAATATTTGCCATTCAAAATTTGTTTGGCACCAAAATATTAATCCCGATGGATTTAACTCAAAAAGACCATCTAAAATCTTATGGAATAGCATATTGGCTTTTGCAACAAGAAGTTGAAGTAAGTTGGCTTCTCAATTATAAAGGTGGTAGTTTTATGTGTAATTATCATGAAGACATTGAAAAAGAATGCAAACTCAGGGGAGTGAGCTATCAAATAATTGCCGATGCTCAAGCTACTTCGATATTATCTGAGATTGCTGACCCTGAAGTAAATATGGATGTTATTAAGATGGAAAAGGCTCCCAAAGTAGCAGTTTATTCCCCGCCAGAAATGCTCCCTTGGGATGATGCCGTAACTTTGGTTCTTAAATATGCCCAAATACCTTATGATATAGTCTATGATGAAGAAGTTCTCAGCGAAAAACTTCCACTATACGACTGGCTTCATCTTCACCACGAAGATTTTACTGGCCAATATGGAAAGTTCTGGGCAAATTATCAAAACCAAGCTTGGTACATTGAGCAGAAAAGACAAACTGAACAACTTGCCAAGAAATTAGGTTATTCAAAAGTTTCTTTATTGAAACTGGCAGTAGCCAAGAAAATTCGAGATTTTGTAATGGGCGGAGGATTTCTATTTGCAATGTGTTCTGCATGCGATTCTTACGATATAGCCTTAGCTGCCGAAGGTGTAGATATATGCCAGCCACAATTCGATTATGATCCTATTGACCCAAATGCACAGAAGAAAATTGACTTCTCAAAATGCTTTGCTTTTAAAGATTTTACCATTACCACAAATCCTTACGAATACGAAATTTCAAATATTGATGTTGACCCAAATAAACGACAATCACTTGTAGATGAGAATAATGACTATTTTTCAATATTTGATTTCTCTGCCAAATGGGATCCAATTCCATCAATGCTTTGCCAAAATCACACTCAAGTAATTAAAGGTTTTTATGGCCAAACAACGGCTTTTGATGAGTCATTTGTTAAATCTGGAGTGCTAATTATGGGCGAAAACAAAACATTGCACGAGGCAAGATACATTCATGGTGAATATGGAAAAGGAACTTGGACTTTCTATGGTGGACACGACCCAGAGGATTATCGACATCTAGTTGGCGACCCACAAACAGATTTAAGCTTGACGCCAAATTCTCCAGGATATAGATTGATTCTTAACAATATACTGTTTCCAGCCGCCAAGAAAAAGAAACGAAAAACTTAAAAAAAGACAATTTTTATTATAGAACTATCCAGTAATATTCAAAAGGATTAGCAATTATTTTGTGTTCATTTTTGATGAATTTTAGTTCTCCTAAAAGGCAAACAGAAGAATCTCCAATCAAATTATTTAAATTTAATTCCTGTGGTTGGTTCGAAAGGTTATGAATTAAAAGAAATTGCTCATTTTTATAAATTCGCTTGTAGATAAGAATTGTTTTCATTTCATCGCCGGCAATATTTTTTAAAGAAATCCATTCAATTTTGCCTCTACCGAAAGCCTTATATTTCGACCTAATTTGCAACATATTGCTTAGCTGCATATAAACTTTAAAAGCAAAAGAGTCCTTATTTTTCAAGTCAATATCTAACTTTTGCCAATCAATTCTGCCACGCACCAAAAAACGTGTATCATCTTTGCCTGTGTGTTTTATTTGTTCATCATAATAATTTCTATCATTCAATTTACCAAATTCATCGCCATAATAAACTACAGGAGTACCTGGTAATGTGAGCATTATGGAGTAAATAAGTCCAATTTTTCGATAGTCCTTATCCATCAATTCCGATAAGCGCGATGAAATGCCTTGACCCAAACGGAAATCCCACTCTGGTTTTTTACAATAGCTTTCGTGAATATATTTTCTATCGCTTTCACTCACATAAACAAGTTCTAAACTTAGTTCATCGTGGCAGCGTAAGAAGGTAAACCATTGGCAAGATTCAGGAATTTCAGGAGTAATTTTACGGCTTAAAACATCAACAATAGAAGCAGAATCTTTGGCAGCTAAAGCCTTAAATATCTGTGGCATAAGAGGAAAATGATAACCAGCATGACATTCGTTTCCATTGCCAAAATATTTCACAACCTCCGAAGGTCTTTGGCAAGCTTCGGCCAGTAACAAAGCATTGGGGCGCACAAAATCTATAACTGCTCTAAAAAATTTTACAATGGTATGAGTCATGTCCAGATTCTCGCAGTCGGTTCCTTCCTCTTTCCATAAATATGGAATAGCATCAGCACGAAAACCGTCGACACCTTTGCTAAGCCAATAAAGGAAATTGCGGCACATCTCCACCAATACTTTTGGATTGCGATAATTTAAATCAGGCTGAAAATCAAAAAATCTATGGAAAAAATATTCATCACCATCTTTTCTCCAATTGCTTTGTTCGATGCCATAAAAAATCAATCGAGCATCGGCATATTTATCATCATTTTTATTCCAAATATAATAATCGCGATAAGGATTTTCTGGAGATTTTCGTGATTCTTGAAACCAAAAATGCTCTTCGGAAGTGTGGTTTATGGCAATATCGAAAATTACTTTTATACCAAGATTATGGGCTTTTTCTAAAAAAATATCAAAAGTTTCTTGACCCATGAAATTCAATAATTCGGGGCGAATTTTACGATAGTCTTTTATATCAAAACCAGCATCGCGACCTGGTGAATCGAGTATTGGCAATAGCCAAAGGCAGCTAACTCCAAGATTTTTAAGGTAGCCCAGTTTATCTTCAAGTCCTTTAAAATTTGTATTGAACAAGTCCACATAAAGTGAATAAACCGTTACATCTTTATACCATTCAGCCTCCAAAGTTGTTGGCGACTTAATTGCTTTGAAAGACTTCAATTCTTGGATAAAATCATTCCTTATAGCAGAAGAATTTTTGTCATAGATTTGGTTCCAAAGAAATTCTATATTATTGATATTATTCATATTAAGAGTATTTTAACGACTCTTTTTTAAGTCTAATTTATCAGTTACAAAAAAAGTAGCAATAGCACCGCAAAACATTAAGCCCCCAGCCATAATAATAGACCACATAGGATCACCGCCAAAGAAATATTTTAGAATGAGACCACCAAAAATTCCATTTACTACCTGAGGAATTGTGATAGACATATTGAAAAGCCCCATAAAAACGCCCATTTTGTTTGGAGGAATTGAATTGGCAAGCATTGCATAAGGCATAGCCAAAATAGAACCCCAAGCAAAGCCAATTCCTACCATAGGAATTAAAAGAAAATTGGCATCAGTAATAAAATAAAAAGAAATAAATGAAATTCCACCGAGGCTAAGAGCAAGGCTATGGGTAGCGCGGCGTCCAATTTTATCTGCAATTCGAGGTATCAAAAGAGCTATAATAGCCGAAACTCCATTGTACACTCCAAAAAGAATTCCTACCCAATTTCCTGCTTCTTGATATTTTAAACTCTTTGGGTCGATTGTCCCAAAGAAATGCTGTGCCACTGTAGGTGTTGTATAAACCCACATAGAAAAAAGTGCAAACCAAGCAAAAAACTGAACAAGAAGAAGTTGCCACATAGTTTTCGGAATCTTAAACCTCTCTTTTATTCCTGTTTCCTGTTCATCGCTTCTATAGTATTCTGGTGGATATTCATCAGTTTTTAATACTGTCCAAACAATTGAGGTCAATAAGACTGCGGCGCCAATATAAAAAGACCAAACTACATTTGGCGAAATGCTTCCAGCGGTATTAGCTGCGGATGAAAATCCAAACCAATTACTAAGAATATAAGGAAGCCATGAGCCTACAACTGCGCCAATACCAATGAGAAGGGTTTGCATTGAGAAACCGAGTGCATGCTGTTCATCAGGCAATTTATCGGCAACTAAGGCACGAAATGGTTCCATAGAAATATTAATAGAAGCATCCATAATCATAAGCAAACCACCACCAATGAACATTGGAGCAATATATCCTGCAAAATATGGAGCGTTGGGCATCATAACCAATGCAATACTTGTGAATAATGCCCCAACCAAAAAATAAGGGCGGCGACGTCCAAAACGATTCCATGTTTTATCGCTCATAAAACCAATTAATGGTTGAATTAACATTCCTGTAATTGGTGCTACAAGCCAAAACCAACTCAATTCATCAACTTTAGCTCCGAAAGTGAGCAAAATTTTTGAAGCGTTAGCATTTTGTAAGGCAAAGCCAAATTGAATTCCAAGGAATCCAAAACTCATATTCCAAATTTGCCAAAAACTAAGACGTGGTTTGTTTTTCATAGGTTAAGGTGAATTAAATGCAATAAATTTGTGTTGTATGGTAGATGTCTAAATCATCCAAAAGAGTAAAAGCGCTATTTGATATTTGAAGATTCAATCTTACAAAATTATAAATTTTCTTACTTCTACCTGTTCGCCAGAAAGCATTTTGCAAAAATATATTCCAGTGTCAAGAACAAGATTTAAAGAGTTTAAAGAGATTATACGTTTGCCACTTCCAGCCACCAAAATTGAAGAAATTTTTCTTCCATTGATATCATAAAATGAGAGCTCCGAATCAGTTAAAGTATTTATAAAGAAACTTACATCGCCACTACTGGGATTTGGGAAAACATCAAGGAATCCTTCGAAATTGCCGATATCTTTTTTAATTTCTGCTGGAGCAATTGATAATTGTGGCTTCAATTTCTGTTTGTCAGTTAAGAGATGATACTCACCAGCATCAAGATTGAATAGAAATTTCAGATTTTTTATTTCAATATCTTTACCAGAAAAGAAATCGTACCAAATGCCATTATGTGGAAAGGCAACAAGAAATGTATCCAATTTAACATCATAATTTCCAACAATAACCACGTTCATTGAGCTATCGCGAAGAATAATAGATTTTTTTGCACTAGCCACATTCAAATCAAAATCTTTCGTTAGAAAGGGTTTAGGTTCTTCGGCACGCAAATTATTTAATGCCTTATATATCTGGTAATTATTCCATCGAGAAAGGTCTTTCATATATTCCCATCTTATAGGTTTTTCGCCAGTTCTACCATTAAAATCTATGGAAACATCGTAACCAAGTTCACCAAATTGCCATATCATTTTTGGGCCAGGAACTGTGAGGAAAAATACTGCATTTAATGAAGCTCTTTGCATATAAATATTCTCATTTTTAATATTATAGCCATCAAAATTATTTCCATATTGGCTACATTTATACATTGCCCTTTCTTCATCATGGCTTTCCATATAAGCCACTACATAAGAATTTGTCCAAGCACGTTTTTTATAAGAAATCCAACTAAAATCTGATTTTCCAGAGGTATTATATCCCATAGCACCTTCATTATAATTATTATTCAAATTCGACCAGAGCATCATACCTCTTGCAGCAAGTTCTTTCTCTTCTGAATTATCGGCGAAATGTTCTAAAATAGTATATGCCTTGGGATTTACCGACCAAATTGAATCGGCATAAGATTCCAAAATATGAATTCGAGAGGCATCATAATTTGCCATGGCAGATATATTTCCGAGAGTATTATTTTGAGTGAAACCCTTTGATAAATCGAACCTAAAGCCATCAACTTTGTACTCGGTCAGCCAAAATTTTAATACATTACTTATGTATTTTTTTGATGCCAAAGAAAGGTGGTTCATGTCGTAACCTACATTAAAATCGTGTTTGGGCACAGCATTATAAAAAGGATTATTTGCAGCTGGGCGGTCAAATTGGCTGTCCCACCACATCATCACATAAGGCGATGTGCCAAAAACATGGTTATAAACAACATCCATAATTACTGCAATACCAAGAGCATGACAAGAATCAATAAGCGATTTGAAATCGTTAGGAGTACCATAATATTTATCTACGGCAAAATAAAAACTTGTGTTGTAGCCCCAGCTGCTATTTCCTTCGAACTCATTTACTGGCATCAATTCGAGAGCATTTATTCCCAATTCTTTTAAATAATGGAGACTGTCGATTACTGATTTAAAGGAATGTTTTGCAACAAAATCTCTTATCAATAATTCATAAATCACCAGATTTTCATTTTCTGGACTTTGAAAATTATTATGCTTCCATACATAATCCGTCTTATCAATTTTTAATACCGAAGCCACACCTTTAGTCTTTCCTTTTGGATACTGAAGCATATTTGGGTAGGTGGAAGCATCGATATATGAATCATTCCAAGGGTCGCTAATTTTTTCGCAATATGGATCCCCTACGGCAATATTTCCATTTATAAGATATTGAAAAATATATTCTTTAGATGATTGCAAATTGTTGATTTTTAGCCAATAATATTGTTTATCAGGAGTGATATGCATAGCAAAATTTGTATCAAGTTGCCAGTTATTAAAATCGCCAATCACATAAATATAATCTATTTGGGGAGCAAAAAGCTCCAAAATTACGGATTGAGAATCGAGATAATTAATTCCCTCTTTAATAGCGATTGGCGGTGCAAGAGTATCTGGTACAGAATTGACAAAATAATAGAAAGAGTCCATTACTGTATTCAAGGAATTTTTTGCGACAGCTTTTATCCAAAATTTGCCTTTAGCATTTACGAAAACTGTATCCATCAAATTGTTTCCGGAGTCAGAATTAATTAGCAAATTATTATAAAAAAGGAAAACTGAATCGGCATTAATAGAAGTGAGATTTAGCGGAATTGTATCACCAATTTGAGAGAGTAAATAACCACTATTTGGTTTATTTAATTGTAAATTTAGTCCATTATCGAAAACACCAATAAAAATATCGCCACCATCAGTAGTTTTTCCTTCGAGAAATGAACCTCCCACGGCAACATCAGAGCGGAAAACCAAAGCTATTTTAAGAATTGTTTCTCCTTGAGGCACAGCATAATATGACTTAATATTTGGTTTGATTTTAAATTGATATAAATTATTTCCGATTTTTGTCAATTTAGTATCAGGAGTATTTTGTCCCCATGAAGTTTTAACATATTTCCAATCGCTGTTTGACGCACTCAAATTAGTAATTACGCCAGTATGAGCATAAATATCGCCCGAATAATTTGCCAAGCCAGCTGAGCCTTCTGCACTATTAAAAGTAATTGTTACGCTATCGGTTTCTTTAGGAAAAACTGGATTATAAGTAACTAATTGGGAATAAACTGGGCTAAAAAAACTTGATATAAAAATACTATTTATTAGAAATTTACGGAAAAATGGTAGCATATTAAATTTGTATAAATTTTAAATTATATATTTGCAAAAGTTTATTGAAATTCTACATTGCAAAAGTATAAAATTACTCAAACTTTCTTTAACATTTAAATTAAATATGTATGAACTGTAACTTACAAATTTTTAAAAGCAACCTAATTGCTTTCATAATTTTATTTTGTTCAACAGGAGTATTTACCCAAAATATTACTGTTACTGGGACTGTTAAAGACAAAGTTGAAAACACAACTTTAGTGGGAGTTAACATTATTCAGAAAGGAACTCTTAATGGTGTTGTATCTGATATTAGTGGAAATTATTCGATATCTGTGCCCAAAGGAGCCACATTAGTATTTACTTATATTGGCTATAAATCAGTAGAAAAAGTTGTAGAATCTTCCTCTTTAAGCATTAGTATGCAAGTTATTGATGAGCTTTTAGATGAAGTTATAGTAATAGGTTACAGCACTCAGAAGAAAACTGATAAAACTGGTGCGGTAACCAATTTGAAGGTTGAAGAATTAAATGGCGGAGTTCTTACTGACGCCATACAAGCAGTGCAAGGAAAAGCTGCTGGAGTGTCAATTACAAAAAAAGGTGGAGACCCTAATGCCGGCTTTTCCATTAGAATAAGAGGTGCATCAGGCTTTGATTCAAATACTCAACCCTTGTTTGTAATTGATGGAGTGGCGGGTGTAGATCCAGATTTAATTGCTCCTGACGATATTGAGTCATATAATATTTTAAAAGATGCAGCATCCACAGCTATTTATGGATCACGTGGTTCGAATGGAGTTATAATCATCACCACAAAAAGCAGCAAAAACAAACAAACAAACAGTGATTTTGTGATTAACGAAGTCAACTTCAGCTCACAATTATCTTTCAGCAAAGTAGCCAAAAAATTTGGCATTATGAGTGCTTCTCAAACGAGAGATTTTGCTAATACTTTACTAAGCGAAGCGTTACCAACACATCCAAATTATACTGTCGATAGCGTGTTCGTTGATGGTGGCGCATCTACCGATTGGCAAAACGAGATTTACAGAATGGGCATTTCTACACAGAATAATCTAAGTCTTTCTGGCGGAAATCAAAAGAGCTCCTTTTATTCCTCACTTACACGTAGCAACTGGCAAGGAGTCATGAGAGGCACATCGAAAGACAGAACAAACGCAAGAATCAGCATTAACCACAGCACTTTTAAAGATAAACTTAGGTTTTCTGGAAGCATGGCAGGTTCATTCGAAAATAATGACTACGAAAATTATGGCGGTTGGGGTAAAGACGATATCATTTATCAGGCTTTGCAGCGCAATCCAACAGATCCAGTATATAATTCTGATGGCACATATTATAAATCTTCCAGAGTTTTTAATTACGAAAATCCAATTTCTATCATCAATGAAGTTACTAATGTTCGAGGAGCACACGAATTCCTTGGAAATTTAAGAACAGAATTTGATGTTTTTAAAGGATTTACTGCCGCCATAAATACTGGCTTTACTCGAAGCGACAACAATACTAATTACTTTAGACCCAGCGGATTATTCTCCTCAGCCGATAATGGATATGGCAGAAAACAATATTCAAATACTACCGACAAGCTCATGGAAATTACAGGAAATTATGTAAAGTCATTTAAAGACGTGCATAATTTTACATTTTTAGGAGGATATTCATGGCAAGAGACCGTTTATAGTGGTTTCTATGCACAAGGTGGCGACGCTCAGTCGGAATTTGCTGGACCAGATAATCTTATGGTTTTAAATGATGTAAAATGGGGAGATATTGGCTCATGGAAAGGACAGTGGAATTTAATTGGATTCTTTGGTAGGGCTACCTACAACTACAACAACAAATATTACCTTTCGACATCATTGCGTCGCGATGGCTCCTCTAAATTTGGTTCAAATAATAAATGGGGCTGGTTTCCTACTGCTGCCATAGGATGGAACCTTACCAGCGAAGATTTTATGAAAAACATCACTTGGCTTAACCAATTAAAACTTCGCGCAAGCTATGGAATAGCTGGAAATCAAGAAATTGGTGAATATCACAGCATAGTAGTATGGCAGCCCAGTGGCAAAGCTATAAACCCTGAAACAGGTCAACAAGTTATTACTTTTAGCCCCGCATGGAATGCAAATCCAAATTTGAAATGGGAATCTACCTCTGAAATAAATATAGGAATTGACTTCTCAATGCTAAAAAGCAAAATCAGCGGAAGCCTTGAAATATATAAGAAAACTACCAGCGACTTATTAGGCCAATATAATGTTCCAGTGCCACCAAATTTAGCATCAAAAACCTTTGCAAACTCAGGCTCGCTCGAAAATAAAGGCATAGAACTTTTCATTCAGTATTTTGTATTAAATAGCGCCAATTTTAAATGGAAGACGAACTTCAATATTTCTAATAATACATCCAAAATTTTGAACTTGGGTGAATACTTCAACGATGTTTCTGGAGTTAGAAAAGAAGGCTATATCTCTGGACGTGGTATGGTTGGCGAAGAATATTATGTAACTGGAATTATGGTAGGACAACCTATTGGAGCGTTCTATTTACCAAAATATGTAGGCCTAAAAGACGGAAAATTTATTTATGAATCTACCTCTGGTGGATACACATCAAATTTAAGTGAAGCCAAACGTTCAATTGTTGGAACAGCGGCTCCTAAAATTGAAATGGGTTGGTCCAATAATTTTACTCTTTATAAAAATATTGTTGTCGATTTTGCATTTAGAGCAATGATAGGCAATAAAGTCTATAATGCTACTGAAATGTTTTTCGATAATGCTGGCAATTTGCCTTCCTTAAATGCTGTTCCCAGCGCCATCGACTGGAGAAGCCAAGGCAGAACTTCAGGTTCTACCATTGCAGATATTTATGTTCAAGACGCTTCTTTCCTAAGACTTGACTATTTCTCAGTAGCCTATAATTTTAATGTAAACAAATACCCATGGTTGCAAAAATTCACAGTGTTTCTATCAACAAACAACTTATTTACATTGACAAAATATACAGGTGTTGACCCAGAAACAACAATTAATGGATTAGCTTTTGGCATCGACCAATATAATGTATATCCAAAAACAAGATCGCTATCAGTAGGATTAAAAGCAACATTTTAAAACAAATAAATTATGAAAAAGATATTATACTTTATTGTTCTAATTACTATATTATCAGTATCTTGTACAAAACTTGATGAGGTAGTTTATGATAAAATCCCTGGTCAAAATTATCCAGAAAACGAAAATCAAATCTCTAACCTAAGTGTAGATGCCTATGCTAAGCTTGCCCCTCTTGCCGACGATGGTGGCTGGTGGTTTTTGGCACAAGAGATTTCCTCCGACGAATTTTGTGCCCCCACACGTGGTGCCGACTGGTATGATGGTGGAAAATGGCAAAATATGCACAAACATATTTGGTCAAATGACGACGAAGGCGTAAATCGTATGTGGGGAACTTTTTGGACTGGTATCACTACCTGCAATCAGATTGTAGATATGATGAATGGTCTTCCTCAGAACAATGCCATCAGGGCAAAGAAAAAAGAAGTCGAAGTCTTAAGATCTTATTATTATTATTTGTTGCTCGACAATTATGGAGATGCACCTTATTTGACCTCTGCTCTAAATTCTCCTGCTTTGCCTTTTAATGTTAAACGTAAAGACTTATATGATAGCCTTATAAAAACTGTTACTGCTGCATTGCCCTACTTAAAACCTTACGACAACAAATATATGGTTACAAGAAACATGGGATTTGCTCTTCTATCAAAACTGTATTTGAATGCCGAAGTATATTCAGGGACGCCACAATGGGCAAAAGCCAGTCAATACTGCGATAGTATAATTGCAGGATCTTATTCATTAGCTGCAGATGTATTATCCACATTTAAAGTAAACAACGAAAAAGCCTCTGAAATAATCTTTTCCATTCCTTATGATGAAGATAATTTTCAAGGATTTAGAATACACATGAGAACTTTACATTATCAACAGAATCTGGAATTTGATATGACCGTTGGCCCTTGGAATGGTCTCTGCATTGTTCCTACTTTCTTTGATACTTATGATGCTGCTGATGTTAGAAAATCGGCATATAATCTTTATGGACCCAGATTCGATACAAAAGGAAATGCAATTATTGATGGAGAAACCCACCAAGCATTAGTTATTGATCCGCACCTCCCTGCACTTGATATGCAAGCTCCCACATATACTCCAGCACAAATTCGTGAAACCGGTGCACGTTTAGGAAAATATGAAATAAAACTTGGTACCAAAGAAAATTTATCCAACGATTTTCCATTATTTCGCCTCTCCGATTTTTACCTTATGAAAGCAGAGGCAGAAATTAGACTTGGAAATAATGGCGACCAATGGATAAATCCAATTCGTATTAGAGCAAATGTAACTCCTTATTCTGGCGCTACACTCGATGATGTATTAGCAGAACGCGGTCGCGAATTATATTGTGAAGGACACCGTCGCCAAGACCAAATTCGTTTCAATAAATGGCAACAATCATGGTGGGAAAAAGCTGCACATGGACCTGAGAGAAATACTTTTCCAATACCAAAATGGGCTACAGATGCAAATCCTAACCTATTATTAAAATAATTTTTATTAACCAAATTTTTTTTAAACATTAACCAAATTTTTTAATTATGAAAAATGCAATTTTTAACAAAACAGTAAAGGTTAGCTGGCTAATCATGCTTGCTGTATTAGTGAGTTTCTCATCATGCAAAAAAGATCCTGTAGTAGTTACTCCAGCGATTGTTCTTGATGGAATCTATGTAAATGGAGCTGCCACAGCTTCAAGTGACTTTAGCGCAAAACAAATGATGAAAGTTGCTCGCAACGAGGTAACACAAGCTGACAGAGCAAAACTTTTTGAGCTCTACATTCCTATCAAAGCTGGTACAGCTGGATTTAACATTGTTGAGGTAAAAGGTTCAACAAAAACTGTTTACGGTCCAGATGCTGACTTTGCAGTTGTTACAACTCCCACAAATGACGAACCTCATTCAGGTGTGTTTTCCCGTGGTACTGCAGTCGTTTCTGCAAACAAATTTACTGTAGCAAAAGATGGATTTTATCATGTTGTTATCGATATGGAAGTTCATAAAATAGTTGTTGCTGAAGTACATTGGGGATTAATTGGTGCTGCTACTCCAAATGGTTGGGGAGGGTCAACAGATTTAACCGAATCAGCTTTTAACATTAGCAAAATGTCTTGGACCATAAGCAATATGGAATTACGCGGTGGCGACTGGAAATTTCGCTATAGCAATGGTTGGAAAATTGAATTAGATACTGCTTTTGATTTAGGTGGAGGAAATAAAGGTATTAAAGTAAATACCAATTTAGGTGATGCAGTTGCTACACTGATTCCTGGCGGAGCCAACATAGTAAATGCAGCCCCTGGAATTTACACCATTGATCTTACCTACGAACTTGGCATTGGTTATAAAGCAACTGCTACAAAAACTGCTGACCTTCCTTTAACAAACTGGACAGGTGTAATTTGTGATGCTGTTGGGTCAGGCGTTAGTGTTGACAATGCTTCTGCAATTCCAGACCCTTCAAGCTGGGGATGGGGTAATAAACTATTAGCCGATGGTGCTCCTACAAAAAATGGCGATGTTTATACTTGGACATGGACCAACATTACTTTAGAAGCAAATGAAGGCTTTAAATTAAGAACCGAAAACGGTGTTGCTCCTACTTCTGGTGGTGCAAATTTCGATGCTGGATTCTCAGCAGTTGACGTTGCTAACAGCTCTACTAATGTTGCTGATAATGGCGGAAATCTAAGTGTAACCGTTAAAGCTGCATACACCATCACTTTAACAATTGATGCTGGTAATAGCGATGCTAAAAAAATTATTATTCAATAATTTGAATTTTTAATTTTAAAAAAAAAGGCTGCCCATTGGACAGCCTTTTTTTATAATATTTTTTTATAATGCTATGCTAAAATTAATTTATAAAATGAATAATAGTTTCTGAAATGTTAACATTGTAAAGGAATTATTTTTATCAAATTTGTATTTAGTTATAAACATCTTTTATTATCTTAGTGCCCTAATTAGTTCATTATGAAACAGCTTATTACAATTGCAATCTTATTAATTAATTTAAATACATTTTCTAATAGTGCTTTACCGAAAATTGAGCCACCATTCTGGTGGACAGGTATGAATGACAGCAATTTACAGCTAATGATTTATGCTAAAAATATTGCCATTTACCAGCCCACAATAACTTATCCTGGCGTTAAAATTCTTAAAATAAACAAGGTGGAAAATGTAAATTATCTTTTTGTTGATTTATCAATTAGCCCGAAAACAAAAGCAGGAAGCTTCTTTATTGAATTTAAAAATGGCAATAAAACCATCACCAAATATCATTACTTTTTAAAACAAAGAAAATCAGATTCTGCCTTTAGAAAAGGCTTTGACAATAAAGACATTATCTATCTTTTGATGCCAGATAGATTTTCAAATGGAAATCCAGAAAATGATAATGTTTCTGGATTGTTGGAAGAAGCAAACCGAACAAATCCCGATGGCAGACATGGAGGTGATATTCAAGGCATTATAAATCATTTAGAATATTTTAAACAAATTGGAGTAACAGCTCTTTGGATAAATCCTCTTTTGGAAAATAATATGCCTAAATATTCATATCATGGTTATGCAATAACAGATTTTTATAAAGTTGATAGCCGTTTTGGAAGCAATCAAGATTATGAAAAACTTACTTTAGAAGCACATGCCAAAGGTTTGAAAATTATACAGGATATGGTTTTTAACCATTGCGCAAGTGGCCATTGGTGGATTAATGACTTGCCATCGAAAGATTGGATTCACCAGTTTAATGAGTTTACCCGCTCTAACTATCGCAGCGAAACTATTATGGACCCTTACGCAGCCGATTCCGACAAAAAATTGATGAGCGATGGTTGGTTCGACCAAAGCATGCCAGACCTAAACCAGAAAAATAAATTTCTTGCCAAATATCTAATTCAAAACTCAATTTGGTGGATAGAGTTTGCTGATATTGATGGCATTAGAATGGATACTTATCCATATTCCGACCAAGAATTTATGAATAATTGGGTAGGCTCTGTAATGAAAGAATATCCAAATTTTAATATTGTTGGAGAAACTTGGTTACAGACAGAGGCTCATACTGCTTTCTTTCAAGCCAACACTTTTACAAACAAAAAACCTTTAAGCTCGCTTCACTCAATTACTGATTTTCCACTATGTTATGCAATAAATGGGGCAATAAATCAAGGCGATAGCTGGACAGAAGGGATGGCAAAAATTTATATCACCTTAAGCAAAGACTTTCTATATTCTTGCCCCGACAGCAATTTAATCTTCTTAGATAACCATGATATGTCTCGGTTTTCATCAAATATAAATGAAGATTTCGACAAATGGAAAATGGGAATTGGGTTTCTTTTAACCACCAGAGGAATTCCTATGATTTACTATGGAACAGAGATAATGTTGGAAGGCAAAAAGGAATCAGGTGATGGAAAATTGAGAGAAGATTTCCCCGGTGGTTGGCCCTCAGACAGCATAAGTGCATTCACTTCCAAAAATATTAGCGATAGACAAAAGGAAGCATTAGCATATATATCATTTTTGATGAAATATAGAAATGAAAATTCAGCTCTACAAAATGGGAAATTGAAGCATTATATTCCAGAAGATGGAGTTTATACTTACTTTAGATTTAATGATAATTCCAATTTTATGATAATGATGAATAATAATTCTGAATCTAAATCAATTGATGTGCAACGTTTTAAAGAATCTACATTAAATTATTCTACTGGTACAGATATATTTACGTCAGAAGAATTTCTTTTAAACCAGAAGATTCTGTTGCCAGCCAAATCAATTTCTATTTTTAAACTAAAATAAAATGAAGACAAGATTTTTTTTATCGGCAGTAATAAGTCTGATATTCTTTGGAAGTGTAGCTTGTGGCAGTAAAAACGATGACAATTTACGGGATAATATTCCCAAATTAGCAGCTCCATTGCAGCTCGATTATGAAAGAACCCTAATACATCTTGATGATTTTTTGCCAGATACTTTAGATGCAGATTCTGTGATTATTTTAGGCAAAAAAATAGATTTTTATCAAAATAAAAAGACAATATTATTTGAGCCAGAAAACATCGACTCCTTGCCCGCTATAATGGAGATGAAAATTTGGGCCAAAGGAGTTTCATCGAGCATAATTCTTAAAAAATCTAGAAAAAAATCCTTTCTTTTTCTGTTTGATGCAAAGGGTAAAAGCTATAAAAATGTTCAAATTGCTGGTGAATTTAATGGATGGGTACCATCAAAAACAAATTTAACTTTCGACAATGGACTTTGGGGAATTATGCTTCTGCTTAATGAAGGAAATTATCAATATCAATTGGTTTTAGATGGCAAATGGCAACTCGACGCGGATTGTAAAAACAAAGTTGACAATAACCAAGGAGGTTTCAATTCGCTTTTGACAATTGGTGAAATGACAGATAAAAACCCAAAGCTAATTGCTGAGAATTACACTGATAAAATTACCATTTCATATATCAATAAGATTGACGAAATATTTGTATTGTGGAACAACAAAAGACTCGATACTACATATTATTCCATTGACAGCAAACATATTACTATCAATATTCCAGCTAATTCCAAAAATATAAAAAGATCGTTTATAAGAGTTTTTTCTTATAATAATTACGGTCAATCCAACGATTTACTAATTCCGTTGGAAAATGGAAAAGTAATTACTGACGCTAAATTATTGAACCGCAGCGATTTTCAGTCAAATATAATTTACAATGTTTTTGTTGATAGATTTTTTGATGCTAACCCTAACAACAATTGGCGTTTGCCCGACAGTTTAGTGCTATGGCCAGCAAATTATCAAGGTGGCGATATTGAAGGCATAACAAAAAAGATTAAAGACGGCTACTTTAATCAGCTTGGGGTTAATACTTTATGGATTTCTCCTATTGTAAAAAATACTGAAGGAGCATACGGCATTTGGCCAAAACCGAAGACATTATTTTCGGCTTATCATGGTTACTGGCCAACTTCATTTACGCAGATTGACAGGCATTTTGGCGATGATAAAACTTTCCGCCAAATGGTAAATACTGCACATGAAAACAACGAAAATGTGCTGCTCGATTATGTAGCAAATCATGTGCATCTTGAGCATCCATATTATATTGCTAATCCACAATGCGCCACTAATTTAGTATTGCCTAATGGCAGCTTAAATCTCGAAAAATGGGATGAATATCGTTTGACAACCTGGTTTGATAAATTCCTTCCAACCTTAAATTTGGGGAAAACAGAAATTGCAAATATGTTGTCCGATTCAATAGTTTGGTGGGCAAGAAACTACCAACTCGATGGTTTTAGGTACGACGCTGCCAAGCATGTGCCTTTAAGTTTTTGGCGAATTCTAACAAAAAAACTCAAAGAACAAGATGAAAAAGCATCGCAAGGAAAACTTTATCAATTGGGCGAAACTTACGGAAGTCCTGAATTAATTAGCAGTTATGTAAGTAATGGTTTGCTCGATGCACAGTTCGATTTCAATGTGTATGATGCTGCTTTGCAAGCTTTTGCCGCTGGTGGGAACTTCCAAAATCTAAGCAATAGACTTCACGAGAGCATATCGTATTATGGAAGCCATAATTTGATGGGCTATATAACTGGAAACCAAGATAGAGGAAGATTTATCTCTTATGCTGGTGGTTCATTAAAGTTTGATGAAGATGCTAAAGCAGCAGGCTGGTCTCGCAAAATTGATGTTGGAAATCCTGAAGGATATAAAAAGCTTCAGATGTTGATGGCCTTTAATATGACCATTCCAGGTAATCCAGTAATTTATTATGGCGATGAATTTGGAATGCCTGGGGGCAACGACCCCGACTGCCGAAGAATGATGCGGTTTGGTAATGAGCTCAGTGCTGAGGAAAATAATAACTTGAATATTACCAGTCAATTATGCAAATTGCGAAATGAAAATATGGCTTTAAATTATGGGGATTTTTGCTACTTTTCATACCTAAATAATAACTTGGTTTATGCCCGAAGATATTTCAATAATATTGTTATAACTGCATTCAATAATTCAAAAGTAAGCAATACTGTTAAAATTGATTTATCGCAATTCTCTGACAAATATAACTTTACAATCGTTTTTAAACATAAATATTCTATTTCAAAAAACTTCCTAACTTTAGAATTACCACCAAATTCCTTTGAAATATTTATCAAGAATTAAAATCAAATATCATGAAAAACTTATCAGGCATAATTCTACTTTTGCTAATATTAACAACTACGGCTTGCAGAAGTCAAAAAGCTCAGAAACAAAATTTTACTATGGATAAACTCACAACATTAACGCATCCAGAATGGTCAAAAAAATCAAATATTTACGAGGTAAATATTCGTCAATACACCAAGGAAGGTACATTCAAAGCATTCCAGCCACATATACAGAGGTTGAAAAATATGGGAGTTGACATAATTTGGCTGATGCCGATAAATCCTATTGGCGAAAAGAACAGAAAAGGAAGTCTTGGGTCTTATTACGCTGTTAAAGACTACAAAGGCATTAATGCAGAATACGGAACTCTTGCCGATTTTAAAGATTTAGTTACTGAAGCTCACTCACTTAATATGCATGTAATTATTGATTGGGTAGCCAATCATACTGCTTGGGACAACAATTGGGTGGAAGAGCATCCAGAATGGTACAAAAAGGATTCTTTAGGAAATTTTGCCAGTCCTTATGATTGGACTGATGTTTTGGCACTTGATTACTCAAATCATCAACTATGGAAAGGAATGGCTGATGCTATGAAATATTGGTTGGATGAAGCCGATATTGATGGATTCCGTTGTGATGTGGCCATGCTGGTTTCCACAGATTTCTGGGATTCAGCAAGAGCTGAACTCGACAAAACAAAAGCTGTGTTTATGCTTGCAGAAGCAGAACAGCCTAATCATCATCTAAAAGCGTTTGATGCCAACTACTCCTGGGAGATGTTTCATGTGATGCAGAAAGTGGCAAAAGGCGAAAATAAAGTGAATGATATTTATAAAGAAAGATTAAAGGAAGACGGCTTATTTTCAAAATCGACATACCAAATGCTTTTTACTTCCAACCACGATGAAAACTCATGGAATGGCACTGAATATGAAATGTTTGGCGAAGCTACAAAAACATTTTCTATCCTAAACTTTGTAATGCCAGGCTTTCCACTTATATATAATGGCCAAGAGGCAGGACTAAATCGCAGGCTTAAGTTTTTTGAAAAAGATGAAATAGACTGGAAAAATCTTAGCAAAGAAGATTTTTATAAGAGTTTGATTGAGCTTAAAAACAGGAATTCTGCTTTGTGGAATGGAGAATTTGGCGGAGATTTCACCAAATTAGAAAACAACAATCCTTCGAATATCTTTTCTTTTTTGCGTAAGTTAGATGGCAATACTGTATTGATATTATGCAATTTAAGCGCTAAAAACTTTATGACAGAAATAAATTTTGCAGGTTATGAAGGAAGTTACATAAATTCCTTTACAGGAGAAAAGGTAGAAATAAAAATGAAGAATAATTTTGACTTAAAACCCTGGCAATATATTGTGATGGAAAAACATTAAAAATAATTTTTTGCTTTATAATATAGTTAGAATGCAGCAAAAATATTTTCCTAATTATTCATAATTATTTTCAGACTAAAACCTCAGATTTTATAGATGAGCCTCTTCAAGACTACCAATTTCATTAGCTTTTCCATCTTGAAAATGGATTAGTCTTCCAGGAAATTTATGGATAGTATCGTAATCATGAGTTGCCATAATAACAGCAGTACCTTGCTTTTTGATATCCATTAAAAGTTCCATAATTCCAGCAGAAGTTGTAGGGTCGAGGTTACCTGTAGGCTCATCGGCTAAAATCAACAACGGCTTGTTTATCAAAGCCCTTGCAATAGCAAGTCTTTGTTGCTCACCGCCAGAAAGTTGGTGAGGCATTTTATGGCCTTTGGTACTCAAATCTACTTGTTCAAGAACAACATTTATAGCGGCATCCATCTTTTTTTTATCTTTCCAGCCAGTAGCTTTCATCACAAAAATCAAATTTTCATTCACAGTTCTATCGAATAGCAATTGGAAATCCTGAAAAACAATTCCCAGTTTCCGCCGTAGATATGGTATTTGCTTGTTTTTCAAAAGATGAATGTTATAAGCAGCCACTTCGATGAAGCCTTTTTTAAGTGGCAAATCAGCATAAATTATTCGTAATAGACTGCTTTTCCCGCTGCCAGTTTTACCAACGAAATATACAAATTCACCCTCTTCCACAGTAAAAGTAACCTCGTTGACAACCATTATATCTTTTTGATATACAGATACATTCTCTAATTTTAAAATAGTATTTGCCATAAATAAGTTATTTCGTTTCTTTGATAAAAATCACTTCATTAAAATCAGCATTATTCATGCTTTCAATAATTTCATTTTCATAATCCATGAGGTTGTTTTTTTCTATTCCTCTTTCAATTCCAGCATAATTGATAAAAGCTTTCAAGTTAAAATCATCATCTCTAACCTGCACATAATCAGGTAATTTACCAGCTCCTTTAATTTTCAATAAATACATATTCAGATTTCAAATTACACTTGACGAAAGTAATAATAAAAATATGAATGGGGAGCAATAATTTTGGTTTATAAATATTTACTGCTAATTTTCTAAATTTATTGGCAATTAATTACTTAAGTTTTATGAAAGTTTTTCCAGAACCACCCAACTCGATTGGGGCATCGCAGTAATTTTCGATTTGCTTTTGTTTTGATAGATATTCGCGTAGCAATTTTCTCAAAATACCATCACCTTTGCCATGCAATACTTCCAAATCCTTATGTCCAGTAAGCATAGCCTCATCAATCCAATTTTTTATAATATTGAGAGCTTCCTCTACCCTAAGTCCTCTAATGTCGATATTTGCAGAGAAATCTGCTACTCGATGATGAATCTCCTTTAAGATATTTCCATAATTTGAAGAGTTATTTATTTTATTCACTTTTGGAGGTTTTATCCTACAAAGTTTTTCTACACTTATGACAATTTTGACAGAATTAAAATTGACAACAGCATTTTTTCTGGAGATAGATTCTACCACACCAGGAGTATTTTGGTTCTCAATTATAACGGTATCTCCAACATTTATAGCTCCTTCCAAAATATTTATACCTTCAACTTTTTTTGCAACTTTTTCTTTTTTAGCAGTTTTGATAATTCTCTTCTCGCTATTTTCTATATCACGATCCAATTTCACTTTAACATCTTCCAAATCTTGACGGACAATTTTACTGACTTCCTTGTCAGCGCCAGATTTTTTAATCGCCGAAATTGCATTTTCTATTGCTCTATTTGAGCCAGCAATTATCTCTTTAGCTTGCCTTTTTGCTTCAAAAATTATCTGCTTTTCTTTTTGCTTAACATCTTGATAAAGTGAATTATACTTATTAATAGTTTCTTCTAAAATCCTGTCAGCATTATTAAATTCCGCAAGCTTTCGAGATATTAAATCTTTTTCATTTTCCAACTCTTGCAATTGAAAATCGAAATTCAATTTTTTATCCCCGATAAATTCGGAGGCGATTTTTAATATTTCGTCAGAAAGTCCAATATTCTTAGCGATTTCAAATGCGAAAGAGCTTCCAGGTTTACCAGCTTTGAATTTAAAAAGCGGTGAAAGATTTTCAGTATCGAACATCATAGCTCCATTAACAATATTTTCATTAGAGTCGGCCAAGAGTTTTAGCTGGGCGTAATGAGTTGTAACAATGGCATATACCCCTCTTTTATAAAGTTCAAGTAAGGAGGCTGAAGCAATAGCTCCTCCGAGTTCGGGCTCGGTACCAGTGCCAAATTCATCAATGAGAATTAAGGAATTTTCATTGGCATTATCAACAAAATATTTAATATTTCTAAGGTGCGAGCTATAAGTTGACAAATCGTTTTCGATAGATTGCTCATCACCAATATCTATCAATATATTTTGGAAAATGCCAGTTTCGGAAATTTCGCGCATCAACACAGGAATTGCACATTGAAGCATATATTGGTTTAGAGCAACTGTCTTTAAAAGCACAGATTTTCCACCAGCATTAGGTCCAGAGACAATTAAAATTCGGCCCTCTGCATCGAGCTTAATATCCAGAGGGACTACAATTTTCCCTTTTAACTTATGCGACATTGCCAAGATTGGATTTTCTGCTGCCAGCCAATTTATCAACTTCCTATCAGATAAAAGTGGGACAATAGCACCAGTTTTCTGGGCGAATTTCGCCTTTGCTCTGATAAAATCTACCAAGCCCAAAAAATAAAAAGCGTCGGATAATGCTTCCACATCATTTCTTATGAAGTCGCAGAATCTCAGTAATATACGCTTTATTTCATTAATTTCTTCTGTCTCTAATTCTTTAATTTTATTATTGGTTTCAAAAAGTTCAATTGGTTCCACAAAAGATGTCTGACCAGACCCAGATTCATCATGAATAAATCCTTTGACGCTTCTTTTAAAGTTTGCCAAAAGAGGAATTACAACACGGCCATTTCTAAGAGTAACCTCAGCATCATCACGCGCCCAGCCCTGCTTTTTTGCCGATCGCAAAATATCATAAATTTTATTTCTGCTACTGCCATAAAGTCGTTGAAGTTGATGCCTGATATTGCTTAATTCCTCTGAAGCTGAATCTTTTACCCTTCCTTTTTCGTCGATAATTCTATTGGCTTCAATAATAATTTCTTTGCGAAAATAAATGTATGATACTAATTCATAAATATTTGGATATTTATCTTTGCGCTCACCACCGAAAAAACTTTGTATGTCTTTGCAAGTTTGTAAGGAGAGAAATAGATTGTAAAGTTCCTCAATTCCTATTGTGCTTCCTGAGGTTTTCAACCTCAAAACGACCTCGCGCATATCGAAATAATTGTTACTTGGAAACTGATTCTCCATCAACAAAATATCCTTAAACTCCTTGACTTGCAGAAGTTTTTTTTCAATTTCTTTGAAATTTGAGCGAAAAGAAATCTCATCAACATGCGATTTTCCAAGTTCGCTAAGGCAATTTTGTTTTAGAAGAATTCTAATCTTATCAAAACCAATTTTTACTTCTATATTTTCTGGATATACCACTACTTTCATTTAATTAATTGGCAAAGATAGAATTTATGTTCAATATCAAATCTTGAGATTTACTAAGAAATTGTATAAAAATCCTTTTGAGAAAAAAATCTAAAAATCTAATCTTTAGCCGATAAATATCTTAAATAAATTCTTCTATTTTTGCATCAAATCTAAACAATCGAGATGATGATGAGTGCATCCACAAAAACTAAATATTTGCGCTATTACAAGCTTGCTACAAAAATCTTTAAAATTGCAGTTGTAGTCTTTTTAGCCTCGTCAATTGCACTCACAATTGTATATAAATGGGCAAATCCTCCCATAACACCACTAATGCTAAAGCGAGTGGTGGAACAAGTTTTCGATGGCAAAGAAATAAAACTTAAGAAAGAATGGGTTGATATTCGAGATATTAGCGGCAATATGACTATGTCGGTAATTGCCTCCGAAGACAATAATTTTTTGAAGCATTATGGCATTGATTTTAAAGCCATAAAAAGAGCAAGAGAACTCAATAAAACGAGAAAGCATAAGTTAGGGGCAAGCACTATTTCGCAGCAGACAGCCAAAAATGTCTTTCTTTTCCCTTCACGAACATATATCAGAAAAGGATTTGAGTTATATTTTACAGAACTTATTGAGTTAATTTGGGGGAAAGAACGCATTATGGAAGTATATCTTAATGTGATAGAAACTGGCGATGGAATTTATGGGGTGGAAGCTGCTTCAAGGCAATATTTTAATAAGCCAGCCTCAAAACTAAGCAAAATGGAAGCTGCCAAAATTGCCGCTATTCTTCCCAATCCACTGAAATACAAAATATTAAACCCAGGATCTTATGTAAGAAGGCGCTCTGCCACAATTTCACAGCTCAGTGGAAAACTCATTCGACCAGAATGGGTGAAAAGGAAAAAACAATAAAAAAATCTAAATATTCGCTTTTGTAGCCCCAAGCAGACTCGAACTGCTATCTAAAGTTTAGGAAACTTCTATTCTATCCCTTGAACTATGGGGCCATTTTGAGGCGGCAAATATACATTTTTTGTTTGTGTAAATTCTTATGCTTTCATATTATCGTCTATTCCTTTTCCATACATTTGCCTCAACAAATCTTCCAAATATGTATAAATCAATTTTCATTCTTGTTTTTATCATAGAAATAATTTCTATTTCGCCAGTTAGAAATCAAAATCTTAGCAGTAATAATACTGATAATATATTAAATTACAATAAATTACCATCATTTTATAAGGCAGAATTTGATAGCATTTATGTTACTTTAAATAATGAACAGAAATTAAATTTTAGTCGCATATACAGAATGATGCCGCTTGAAGATGCTCTTGATTATTCTCCAAAATTCCATTTTGAAAATCTTAAAACAACATTGGAGGCAAAAGAAAATATGAGCTGGGGCAATAAAATATCTGAAAGCGATTTCATTTATTTTGTTTTACCGCTTAGAGTAAATAACGAAAACCTTGATACATCAAGAATATTTTTTTATAAAGAGCTGAGAGCAAGAATTAGAAATATGGAAATGCTTGATGCAGCAATGGAAATAAATCATTGGTGCCACGAGCATGTGACTTATAGAGCCAGCAACAACCGCACCTCCTCGCCCATGACAAGCTATCGCAATGCTTATGGTCGTTGCGGCGAGGAATCTGTTTTTGTAGTATCCGCACTTCGCTCGGTAGGGATTCCCGCTCGACAAGTTTATACTCCCCGCTGGGCTCATACCGACGACAATCATGCATGGGTAGAATTTTGGGCCGATGGCAAATGGCATTATTACGGAGCCACTGAGCCAGAAGCCTCTGTTGACCATGGCTGGTTTACAGAGCCTGCCCGAAGAGCTATGCTTGTGGGTACCAGAATTGATGGAAAATATGATGGCATTGAAAGGATAAATTATCAGACTTCAAATTTCGCTGTAATAAACACTCTAAAAACTTATACTACTGTAAAAGAAGTCTTTGTGAAAGTGATTGATGAAAAAGGAGAAGCCGTAAAAGGTGCTAAAGTGGATTTCCAAATTTACAATTATGCTGAATATTATACAATCTCACCAAAAACAACAAATGATTTAGGCCTTTGTTCATTTCTTACAGGCTTTGGTGATTTGCTCGTTTGGGTCTCAAAAAATCAGAAATTTAATTATGCCGAGCTGGACGTGAGAGCAACAGATACCATGGAAATAAAACTCAATAAATCGCAGGCAGAAGAATACAAATTTCAGTTGGATTACAATCCGCCGGTAGAAAAAACTCCTATTGAAATCTCAGATGATGGCTTTAAAAAAAATAATCTGCGGCTTAAATATGAAGACAGCTTGAGAAGTAACTACGAAAAAAGTTTTATTGACTCCAGCTCTTGCCAAGAACTTGCTCTTAAAAACTCTCTGCCATTCAATGATTTATATAAAATAATGCAAAATAGCAGAGGTAATTGGAGAGAAATTTCTGACTTTATTAATAATGCCAGTAAGGAGAAAAAAACAGAAGCCCTTTTGCTTTTACAAGTTATCTCCGAGAAAGACCTTCATGATATTAACTCCAATATTTTGTTGGATCACCTAAATAATGTTGTGCCATTTAACTCAATGAACAAAAATATTAACTATGAAATGTGGAGCAAATATGTTTTAAATCCAAGGGTAGAATTTGAAATGTTGCTGCCATACCGTCGGTTTTTAAGTTACAAATTACAAGAAAAAAAACTCTCTAATCCAAAAATTATTTCCACTTGGATACTTGACAGCATCTTGCTCGATTCAACAAATTTTTCTCATGTACCCATAAGTGCCCAAGCAAGTTTTGAAAGTAAATTAACCGATGGGATAAGCCGCGATTTAATTTTTGTGCAAGCCTGCAGAAGCATTGGCGTACCAGCCCGACTTGAAGCAGCAACGCTCCTACCTCAATATTTCGATAATAATCAGTGGGTTACAGTGAATTTTATGAAAGCTAAAATCGAAAATGTTTTGGAAAAAGCAATTTTACATTTAAGCTATGCAAGCAATTCCAATTTGAAATATTATAAAAACTTTACCATTTCAGCATTTCAAAATGGAGCATTCAATACACTCGAATTTGATTGGGATAAAGACATCAAAGATTTTCCAAAGGAGATTAAACTTGACCCTGGGTATTATAGATTATGCACTGGCACAAGACTTTCCGATGGAAGTGTTCTATCGGAACTCACACTTTTCAATCTTGAATTGGGCAAAGTAAAAGATATAAATGTTGAGCCAAGAAAAGCATCAGTACAAGCTAAAAAATTGGGTCAATTAAAAATGGAATCCGAAGTGCTTTCGGCAAATAAGAAATCATGTACCATTGTTTCCACAAAATCTGTAGTAGCTATTTGGATAAACCCAAATACAGAGCCAGCAAAACATATTATACAAGATATCAGTAATTTGAAAACTGAATTTGAAAACTTAGGCAACAAAATATTGTTGATTACTAAAGATGAGATAGACCCAAAATCTCTTGATAAGGAATATTTTAGCACCATTCCCAAAAATGCCGAATTTTTCATCGATTACGATTTTAGAATTCTAAGTACGCTAAACACAAATTTCAAAACCTCTTTAAAAAATCATTTGCCAATAGTGATGATTATCAATGACAAAGGAGAAATAAATTTTATGAAAATGGGCTACACCATTGGCATAGGTGAAGACTTGCTCAATTATATTAAGCATTAATAATTGAAAATGATTCAGAATTTTACTCACAAAATCATTTTATGAGGCGCTAATTTCATTAAAATAATTTTACTACTTTTGCCGCCCTAAAACAACCTTAAATAAATATCCAAATATGAAAGTTGGTATTCCTGTAGAAGTTGTACAAGAAGAGCAGCGAGTAGCTGCAACACCGAAAACAGTACAAAGATTAATTAAGCAAGGATTTGAAGTTTTCATCCAAAAAGGAGCCGGATCAAAAGCAAACTTTACCGATGAAGATTTTACAAATTCTGGCGCTTCAATATTAGCAACAGCTAATGAAGTATATCAAAATTCAGACATAGTGTTAAAAGTATTAGCACCAACAGAGTCTGAAATTGACATGATGCATGAAGGACTGGTAACTTTGAGTTATCTATGGCCAGCGCAAAACCCAGAGCTATTGAAAAAGCTATCATCCAAAAAAGTAAATGCTATCGCCATGGATTCTATTCCAAGGATTTCGAGAGCGCAGAAAATGGATGTTTTGTCATCTATGGCAAATATAGCAGGATATAGAGCGGTGATTGAGAGTGCAAATTATTTTGGTCGTTTTCTGAATGGCCAAATTACTGCTGCTGGAAAAGTTGACCCAGCCAAAGTATTGGTTATTGGAGCAGGAGTCGCAGGCCTTGCAGCCATTGGCACCGCCAATTCACTAGGAGCAATAGTAAGAGCCTTCGATACTCGCAAGGAAGTTGCCGAGCAGATTCAAAGTATGGGAGCAAAATTTCTTACCGTTGAAATTGAAGAAGATGGAGCCACAGCTTCAGGTTATTCAAAAGTTATGAGCCAAGCATTTATTGATGCTGAGATGGCACTTTTCAAGGAACAAGCTGCAGAGGTTGATATAATAATTACTACGGCACAAATTCCAGGTCGCGAAGCACCCAAATTAATACTTGCCGACCATGTAGCAGCAATGAAACCTGGCTCCATAATAGTTGATTTGGCGGCATCATCAGGTGGAAATTGTGTTTTTACAAAAAATAATGAAATTATCACCACAGAAAATGGTGTAATAATTATTGGTAAACTTAATCAATTACCATCCCAAGCAAGTCAGCTCTATGGCAACAATTTATGTCATCTTTTAGATGATATGGGAAAAGCTGAGAACTTTAAAATTGATATGAATGATGACGTGGTAAAGCGTGCCATGGTAACATTCGACGGAGAAATACACTGGCCACCAGAGCCATTGCCAGTAAGTCCAAAAAAAGAAGTTGCCGCAGTTGTAATTGAAGATAAAAAAGAAAAAACTGCCAAAAGCATTGCCTTATCAATGGCAATTAAATTGGGTGTAATTGGAGCTTTTTTGTTTTTGATTGGCCAAGTTGCTCCAGCAGAATTTATGGGTCATTTTACAGTTTTCGTACTGGCCATTTTCGTTGGTTGGCAAGTGATATGGAATGTTTCGCATTCACTTCATACACCATTAATGGCTGTAACTAATGCCATCAGCGGAATCATTATTATTGGCGGATTGTTGCAGGTAACTGATAATATTTCTGATCCAATTACAATCATTGCTTTTATAGCTGTGTTGGTTGCCAGCATAAATATTGTTGGAGGATTCCTTGTTACTCACCGAATGTTAAAAATGTTTAGAAAATAGAGATATGATCACAGCACAAATTCAAACTGCAGCATACTTATTTGCTGCAATATTATTCATTCTTAGCTTGGGCGGATTGTCTTCGCAAGAATCAGCCAAAAGAGGAGTTTTTTATGGAATAATTGGAATGGCAATAGCCATAATTTCAACCGTATTTGGTGGCGATGTTCATGGTCAGGTTTACATTATTGTTGCCATTGCTATTGCTTCACTTATTGGAATCACTGTAGCGCGCAAAGTTGAGATGACTTCTATGCCGCAGTTAGTTGCAATTTTACATAGCTTTGTTGGTCTTGCTGCAGTACTCGTTGGCTTTGGCTCCTATCTCGACCCAAAAACTCAGTCGCTTATTGGCTCAGAGCATACAATTCATCTTATCGAAGTTGTTTTAGGCGTTTTTATTGGAGCTGTAACTTTCACAGGTTCTATAATTGCTTGGGGAAAACTTGAGGGAAAAATTACTGCAAAAGCGCTCGCATACAAAGGCAGGCATTTGGTAAATATTATTCTTTTACTCATTTCCATTTATCTTGGAGTTTTATTCGCAGCAGCACCTGGCACTGAAGGACTTATTTACCTTTTAGTTATCGCAGGAATATCAGCTTTTATTGGTGTTATGTTGGTAATGGCTATTGGCGGTGCAGATATGCCAGTAGTAATATCTATGCTTAATTCATATTCCGGATG
>Ga0210044_10000325_pt1 | contig 71990 bp, 66 predicted proteins | sample CryGey13umfilter_2_FD_183959 | JGI IMG/M metagenome (GOLD analysis project Ga0210044, IMG submission 183959) | Groundwater microbial communities from aquifer in Utah, USA - Crystal Geyser 4/9/14 3 um filter (SPAdes) (version 2) | ecosystem: Environmental > Aquatic > Deep subsurface >... | reverse complement strand
AAAATACAAACCGCCTTCATCAAAATCATTCATGGTCAGAGAAGGACGATCTTCCCAAGCATCATCAGCTCTATCTATAGCAGTATTGCGAGAATCAAGGTTCATAAAAAAAACGCATATAAAATTACAGAAAACAGATCTTACATCAAATATGCGATTACGCAATAGAAATATGAGAAGGTCTAGTCCTCAATCACATTCCAATGAATCTCTCTTGGCTTAGCACCGTTTGCAGGACCGATAACTCCATTGTCCTCAAGCATGTCTATCAGACGAGAAGCACGAGCATAACCAACGCGCAAATATCGTTGTAGTGCACTAGCAGAAGCCTTGCGTGATCTACGAATACATTCCAACGCCTCCATATACATCGGATCATCCGCACCGGCAGCTTCAGCCGCCATTCGGCTGTCTGGGATACCTATAAGTTTTTTGTTTGCAACATCTTCGGACGTGATTCCGTCATCATAAGAAGGATCGAAGCCAATCTTGATCTTGTTCGTAACCTTCTCAATCTCCTTGGAACCGACAAAGACTCCTTGAATACGCACAGGCTTACCGGTAGTCCCAGACAGATAGAGCATATCTCCATGACCCAAAAGATCTTCGGCTCCGATACCATCAATAATAGTTCGGGAATCTATAGAAGACGCGACTGTAAAAGCTATACGCGCAGGGATATTCGCTTTGATAAGACCTGTGATAACATCAACAGAAGGTCTTTGCGTAGCAATAAGCAGATGCATACCTACGGCACGAGCCATTTGAGCAATACGACAAATCGAAGCTTCAACCTCTTGCTTAGCGACCATCATCATATCCGCAAGCTCATCGATCACAATGACAATACGAGGAAGCTTCTCTTTGATCTTAGGATCATCATTGTAGTCTTCGATACTTCTATGTCTGGCATCAGCACAAACCTTGTAACGACGTGTCATTTCCGCAACAGCCCAACGTAGAGCAGTCGCAGCTTTGTCAGGCTCGACAATCACAGGAGTAAGCAGATGAGGGATTCCATTGTAATTATTAAGCTCAACTCTCTTAGGATCGATCATTATCATCCTAAGATCCTTGGGCGAATTATTATAGAGAAAAGACATCAAAAACGAGTTCATCCCAACAGATTTACCACTTCCGGTAGCACCGGCAACGAGCAAATGAGGACATTTTGCCAAATCGGCAACAATAGGTCTGCCACTAACACTGCGACCAAGCGGCAATTTGAGCTTACCTTTTAGGTTCTTATATTCTGGAGCATCCATAAGCTCTCTCAAACGAACGGTAGCCCTTTCTTGATTAGGAACTTCAATACCAACCAAATCTTTGCCCGGTATCGGCGCTTCTATACGCACTGACGGGGCTGCGAGAGCCATCGCCAGATCATTCTTGAGAGTAGTGATTTTGGAAAGCTTTACACCATCACTGGGTTTCAGCGAATACTGCACGACTGTAGGACCAACGTGAACATCGTGCATTGCAACTTTGATACCAAACTGATCCAATTTATTGCGAATTTTCTCGGCACCATCTCTAAGGACATCTTGATCCAAAGCAATATTATCGACAGTAGCATCAAGCCATGCAAGATCAGGGAAAGAGTACTCATAATCCTCATCATCATATGAAGTATCTGTGTCTTGTGTCTTGTTATCTGCGTTCTCAAGATCTACTTCAATATCCATATCTTCAGGCTTTACTTCCCTTAGAGCTATCTCATCATCACGAATAGCCTCTTTCTGCTCAACCTGAATCTGTTCAGGCTTCACTATATTAATTCCGCTAACATCAAAATCGTCAAAATAATCTTCCTCTGCTTCCTCGGACTCATCCTTCTCTGTAACTCGCCTACCCTTCGAGACTTGCTCGCTCTTAAACACAGCAATTATTTCCGTAAGAGAGACGTCGAAGATAAGCAAGATCGAAATAACAATGCTAGCCATAAGCACAACGTAACTGCCAATATTACCCAGAATAGATTTGAGTATAAAACTCGCTACAAAGCCGACATACCCTCCGTACTCACCGGCTTTAGCAACCTCCAGAACGTCAGCATCAGGAACAGATAAGTGTACCAACCCCAGGGCGGAACCGGATAGCAGCACAATACCAAGCCACCTCGTAATACCGACATGGATACTGCGGGACAAAAAACTCATAATAGCCATTCCTATTAGCACAACCGGAACGGCATAAACACCCCATCCGAAAACAGGCTCAAGAAAAGCTACCCAAAGCCGCCCGACAACACCAAGATTCCCTCTGATACTCAGGATAGTAAGAACTCCAAGAGTCGCATAAAAAACCGCCCAAATATCCTTGAGAACGTGCGCTTCTACATCAAGTTGCATATTATTCTTACTTGAGGCTCTGCGTCTACGCGTTGTTTTAGCAGGTTTGCGATAAGTGGTTTTCCTTCTTCTGCGAGCTGCCATAAAGGTAGGTTAAATTTGCAGAAGGGATTCTAGCAAATATGGGGAAAAGAAGGAAGCCTCAAGACATATTAATGATCATCCTGAGCTCCAAGCGTATCCTCTACAGGGAAGCCGGACTCATACCACTGCCCCCAAGTCCCATCAGCTTTCATAGAAGCTTTGATCTCGACAACTTTCTTCTTGTACTCCTCCTCGGAATACTCCTTATTCAGTATGCAATACGAAGCATGATTAAGCGAGACGCACAGGAAACAATCATGGCTATTGTAAACCAGATCACAGTACTCAAGATCATTGCTATACCAACACCCATAACAGAACATGCAATTCATAAGATTACCTCCACTCATAATCTCATAACAAACCTCTGACCAACCAAGATGACTACAATCGTACAAATCTTTCGCATCATCACAGTGATATACATAATAGCAATCTCGTAACCCCTTTGAGTCAAAAGCCCAATATGAGTCTTTGCAATTATAGATATTTTCGCCGCTACACCCTTCGTTATTGTCACCATAAAGAGAAACAACAGGAACGGATGTTATAAGAGGCCACATCATCTTATAAACCTCTGAAGCCGGAAGTTTACTTAATTCAGCAACCTTTTTCTCATACTCATCTTTGGAAAATTTCTCATTAAAAATATGGTACTCTGCCTGCCTCAGACCAACACATCCGAAACAGTACTTGCATCCAATACAGAAATGACAGAACAGCGAGTCGGAAACCTGCTTACAGTGATAGCAATAATCGGAATTATACGAATTAACGCAATCCACGCACTCATAACAAAGTTCGCACTTCTGACAAAGCGTACAATCATTACAATCCGTACAATAAAAAACACGATGATTATACATACAGTCCTCGGACTGATAACTTGCATACGTCATGTAACAGTTACGACTTTTCTCGGTATACTGACAATAAGGACTGTTCTCGTTCTGAACACACTGGAGCCCCATGCGTGGCGCTTTCAGTTGAAGCCTGCGGAATTCTTCCAAAAAATTCATGAGTAGTATTGGGTTGTCCGAGTGCAATTCTATCAGGATCCATGGAAAACTTGCAAACGGAGGCCTCGTCTGTAAACTGTAATAGACTACAACTTGCGCGAAGCGCTCCACTCACTAAATCCTAAGTCCTACATCCTAAGTCCTAACATATGAAAACTCGCTTCGCACCCTCCCCTACAGGATTTCTACATATCGGCGGATTACGCACCGCTCTTTACGCATATCTATTCGCACGCCAGAACAAAGGAGGGTTCATCCTCCGCATCGAGGACACCGACCAAAAACGCTACACAGAAGGCGCAACCGAGAATCTAATCCGCACACTCGACTGGTTCGGCCTACACTACGACGAAGGACCATACCTAGAAAACGGCGGACTCAAAGAGAAAGGCGACTTTGGCCCGTACTTTCAATCTCATAGAACGGAAATTTACAAGAAGTATTCAGACGAACTAGTGGCGCAAGGACACGCATATCCATGTTTCTGCTCGGAAGAAAGGTTGGAAAAAATGCGCATGCAACAAGCAGCAAATAAACAGGCTCCAATGTATGATCGCCATTGCTTGTTCCTTTCTCCGGACGAGGTGAAACAGCGTATTGAGAGAGGAGACCTGTATGTCATCAGGCAGAGAATACAGGAAGATCCACCAAGGATTGTATTTGAGGACACAGTCCGTGGAAACATGGAATTCGACCCAAAAACGATTGACGACCAAGTTCTGATAAAATCGGACGGCTTCCCTACTTACCACCTTGCAAACGTAGTAGACGATCACATGATGGGCATAACTCACGTAATAAGAGGTGAAGAGTGGCTTCCCTCAACACCAAAACACATCGCACTATATCAAGCTCTTGGATGGGAACCACCAACTTTTGCGCACATTCCACTCCTGTTAAATCCGGATAAAACAAAACTCAGCAAACGCCAAGGAGACGTCGCGGCGGAAGACTACATCCAAAAAGGCTATCTCCGCGAAGCGATAATCAATTTCATAGCATTTCTTGGTTGGAATCCGGGTACTGAGGAAGAGTTTTTCTCAATGAACGACTTAGTAGAAAAGTTCTCGATCTCAAGAGTGCAAAAAGCTGGAGCAATCTTCAACATAGAGAAGCTGGAATGGTTCAACGGACACTATATAAGGCAAAAAACACCGGCAGAGCTCGCGCAGCTGATTCTTCCTCGCCTCCAAACCAAGTGGTTCCATGAGTCAGAGTACGGACAAATAACAGAAGAGTCAGTAGACAACCCGGATGAAAAGACAAAATACTTCCTAAAAGCCGTAGAAGTCATACAAACCCGAATGAAGACACTGGAAGAAGCGCCTGATATGCTAAAGTTTTTTCTGGAAGACGAGGTTCCTTTTGACGAAGCATTGTTGATGCGCGAGAAGATGAAAGTAGACAAGGGAGTTGCCATTACGGCATTCACAAAGCTCATAGAAACAATGGAAGGTATGTCGGAAGAAGACATCAAGGACGAGGAGAAGCAAAAAGAGATCTTGATGCAAATGATACAAGATGCTGGACTCAAAAACGGCCAAGTCTTGTGGCCAATGAGAGTCGCCCTAACAGGAGCAGAGTACTCACCAGGCTCGTTCGAAGTCGCAGCAGCTCTCGGGAAAGAGAAGTCTCTACGAAGACTACAGGCGTATCTAGACAAACTCAGCTAAAAGTGGTATAATTGAGGCAGTAAAAATAAAAATACCACCATGGAGCCAAATACTGCCGAGAGAGAAGATACGGACGTTCAAAATACGGAACTCAGCGATCAGCAGGCCGAGCAAGTCGTCGACAAAACTCCTGTGAATACGGAAAGTCTCGAAACAGCTCTGGCTAAGGCCAAAAAACTTGAGGCAACATTGGATTCGCTGGATGGAAGAGACGACGGAAGCGAAGTGTACAATCTCATAGCGGATGTATTCGAAGCTATTTACGAAAGCGGCATCTGGAAATCAGCCGAAGGGGTTTGGAACAATCTTTCTCCGGGTATCCAGAAAGCCCTTTTGGGGAAAGGACTCGTAGGATTCACGATCAACAATATCTCTGTTGGCAGACCGGTAGTAGAAGCGTTCCGCGGACTTGCTCAAACAGGTATGATACAGGCTCCGGAAGGAATCGATCCGGCAAGCTTCACAAAAGACACATTAAAGATGCTAAAAGTAGCAAGATGGTTAATTGTCATAGGAGCTTTCGTTCAGCCGGAAATAGCCCCATTAGAAGCGCTGATTCCGGTAATGGAAAAACTCGTGGTTAAATACGATCATTTAACGGGAGTAATAAGAGTTCGCATAGAGGAGATAAGCGATAGCGCAAGAGGACAAGCCCAGAAGACACTGGGTTCAGAGATCATACGCGAAGACACGCCTGGCAACGTCATCCCACTATTCTCGGGAGATACAGACGACCGAGAAGAAGAAGGACGGCTCGCAGCCTAATTTTTCCTGGACTTCACTCCGTTAAAGATGCTATAAATAGGTACCAATCATTATAGCCTTTTTGCATGCTTTTCAGGGAATTAAAAAACCTGCTAAAACAGCTCATAGACGAGACTTCGTGCCCTCATTGTGAAGGAGGTTACAGCGAAGAAGACATTGTAATTATAGGGAGCCTCAAAGATGAGGTGTATTTGCACGTCGGCTGCAAGAACTGTGATGCGCACATACTTGTAAACGCCGTGATCAACAGAGTCAAAGGAAATAGGGTTCACAAAGGACTGAAAATACGGAACTTGGGCAAAAACATAAGCCCTATAACTACAAACGAAGTTATCGAGATACACCAATTCCTTGAAGAGTTCAATGGTGATTTCAAAACACTCTTCTCGGTATAAAATGGATTTACTATAAAAGCTACTGACTAAAATAAAAATGGAAAAACTCACCATTCTACTATCCGCTCTCTACATTACGCTGGCTACTGCAGGCTGCACTCTTAGCGAACAAGCCTTTAATGTATTCTCAAGCGTATTCACAGAGGCTACCGAAGGGTACGAGAATGTGAAGAGCGAGGTCGATACAAAAACAGCAGCAGTACAAGAGAAGATAGACAAGGTTAACAAAGCGGCGGAAGACTTGAGCAACGCAGCGAATGCGGTGGAACAAGCAATCGACAGCGTCCAAGCAATAAACGGCGACCCTACGGAAGAGACTGCAGGGGGAATCGCAATGGAGGAGGCGGAATCATAATGCTAGCTTCACTCCATAATCATACCAGTGCGGATCCGATAGACCCAATCCAGTATTCGGATAAGGATCTTATTGATCATGCCAAGAAGGACGGGTTCAAGATACTTGCGATCACATGTCACAACAAAACAACCGTCACAAAAGAAGCAATAGCTTACGCGAAAGAACAGGGCTTGTTACTCATACCGGGGGTCGAACAAACCATAGAACACAGGCATATTGTAATATTAAACGCTGCGCAGGAGGCAGACACAGTCAAGACATTTAAGAGCCTCAGAGAGTACAAGGGCAAGCACCCTGAATGCTTCATTTTTGCAGCACATCCATACTTCCCAAGTCCAAACTTTTTTCACGACAAAATAGAACCAAATATCGACTGCATCGATGGTCTCGAACTGTCATGGTGGTATTCCAAGCTGATTGATTTTAACAAAAAAGGGCGAAGGATCGCAAAAAAACACAATCTCCCATTCATCGGAACATCGGATACACACTCTATACATTTGCACGGCAAAACCTACTGCCAAATAAGCGCGACATCCCTAACACTGGAGGCTGTTATAGAAGCTCTTCGCAAAGGGAACTTCAAGAACTTCACCAAGCCCATATCAACATGGCAGATGGCAATGACTCCACTCATAGTCCTCAAAGATAAAGCTTGGCTCATCAAACAGACTTTGCTAAAATTGTTCAGAGGTCACTAACTACTGACTTCCGACTAAAAAACAAAAATGAAAAAATTTCTGGCAAATATTAAAACTCAAGCCCGTAAAAACCCTGGACGGATTGTATTCCCCGAAGCCGCATTAGACGATAGGGTGCTCCAAGCGACAGAGATGGTTCTAAAAGAAAGAACGGCACATCTCATCCTGCTGGGCTCGGAGCTGGAAATCAAAAAACGTGCAAACAAACTCGGAATCAAGTTGACTTCGAAAAAAGTACAAATCATCGATCCTGACGATTCGCCATTAACAGAAAAATACGTCAAAGAGTTCATGAAAATACGCAAAGACAAAGGCGTAACAGAGAAAAAAGCGTGGGAGACAATCAGGCAAATAAATTACTTCGGGACAATGATGGTACATGTTGGAGACGCTGACGGCATGGTGTCGGGAACAACATGGTCAACAGCCGATACCGTCAGACCTGCCCTGCAAATCATCAAAACAAAGGAGAAATTCCACAAAGTATCAGGAGTGTTTTTTATGATATTGGAGAAACGACTTCTGCTGTTCGCGGATTGCGCAATCATGATAGAACCAAATTCGCACGATCTTGTCGATATAGCACTTGATACGGCGCAAACTGCCGCCGATTTCGGACTGGATCCAAAAGTCGCAATGCTATCTTTTTCTACTAACGGATCCGCAAATCACCCACTGGTAAACAAAGTTCGTGAAGCGGTTGCAATGGCACATGACGAATGTCCATGCCTGGCGATAGAAGGAGAAATGCAGGTCGATGCAGCCCTTGTACCAAGCATCTGTGCGAGGAAATTTCCCAACTCCAGCCTAAAAGGAGACGCGAACGTACTAATTTTCCCAAGTCTCGAAGCCGCAAACTGCGCTTACAAACTTGTAGAGAGGCTGGGTGGCGCACAGACGATAGGGCCAGTCCTTCAAGGCCTCAAGAAGCCGATCAACGACTTATCGAGAGGTTGCAAATTTGAAGACATAGCAAACATAACAGCGATCACATCAGTACAAGCACAAGGAAGCGGAAAGGCAAACGTATGTAAGCACTGCAAGAAATAAGCTCCATCCCTACGCCCTACACCCTATCCCCTACACCCTATCCCCTACACCCTATGATCCTATTAATCATCAACTCAGGCTCGTCATCTTTGAAGTTACAGGTCATAGACGGAGGCAAGTGGAAAGTACTTTACAAAGGGCATGTAGACGGCATCGGAATGCCATTTTGCGAATACAAAAGCTCTCATGGAAACGAAGATTGCAAAGCGATAAAGACGCATCACTCTGCTTTTAAACTAGCCACAACGCACTTACTCAAGAGCGGCGTCATAAAAGATTTAAAAGAGATACAAGCGGTAGGCCATAGAGTCGTACACGGAGGAGAAAAATACAAATCTGCAATCAAGGTAACTCCAAAAATCCTCGAGGAAATAAAGAAGCTATCCAATCTGGCGCCTCTTCACAACCCACCGAACATTGAGGGAATCAAGGCATCACAAACACTTCTGCCAAAGGCTCAGAATGTAGCGATTTTTGACACGGCTTTTCACAGCACGCTGGAAGAAAAAGCTTACCTTTACGGACTTCCTATCGAGCTTTACAAAAAATACGGCATACGAAAATACGGATTTCACGGAACAAGTCACAAATACGTAGCTGGAGAAGCGCGAACTTACCTTGGAGCTAAAAAATCCAAGCATATGATCACGTGCCATCTTGGCAACGGAGCTTCGATAACAGCTATCAAAAACGGAAAATCTATCGATACATCCATGGGATTCACTCCACTTGAAGGCGTAATGATGGGAACGAGAACCGGAGATTTTGATCCGGCAATAATCTTCCATCTTACAGACAAAGGAATGAAGCCAAACAAGATATACGAAATGCTGAATAATGAATCCGGACTCAAGGGCATAGCAGGCAAATCAGACGTAAGAGATCTAAGAGACGCTTGGTTCGGCAAACAGGACAAAAAAGCCAAACTCGCGCTCGACATGTATTGCTACAGGATTGCAAAATATATCGGCGCATATTTGGTGGCACTCGGCCAATTGGACGCACTTGTCTTCACAGGAGGCATCGGCGAAAACGCTTGGTACATACGCAAATGGGTATGCGATTACCTCTCTATTGAACTAAGTGACAAGAAGAACAAACACACGGAATTTCCAAACCAGAAAACAGTCAAAATCTCACACGGGAAACCCGCAGTCCTCGTCATTCCTACAAACGAGGAACTGCAAATAGCCAAAGAGACTTACGAAATCATAAAATAGACGTTTCGCACAGCGAAACATACCATTCACTAATCCCTACATCCTAAGTCCTAAATCCTAAGCAATCTCCCCTATGCCACGCATCAAAAATCTCATACCAAAAGACCCCGACAAAAACATAAAAATTCCAAAAATACACCACGCGTTCAAGAAGGGACATTGGCAAATAGACGTCGATGTCAGGAATTTTATCCAGCTTAACTACAAGCCATACAAAGGCGACCACAAATTCCTCGAAAAACTTTCACGCAATACAAAAAAAGTGTGGAAAAAAATCGAGAAACTGCAAAAAACCGAGTTCAAAAGAGGCGGAGTTTACGGGATCGATACAAAAACACCATCTAACATAATCAGCCACAAGCCTGGGTACATCGACAAATCGGCAGAGGTAATAGTGGGTCTACAAACAGACAAGCCTCTGGTAAGAGCGATCAAACCGAAAGGTGGAGTAAGGCTTGTAGAGACAGCATGCGAATCTTACGGTTACAAGCTGGACCCAAAAGTCCGAGAGCTATATTCGGAGCACATCAAAACTCACAACGACGCAGTTTTTGATATCTACACAGGATGGAAAGATTTTTTCACACTAGAGAAGCATGATCTATTTCGCAAAAAAGGAATAATAACAGGACTGCCTGACAACTACGGACGCGGTAGAATCATAGGAGATTACAGAAGAGTGGCTCTATACGGAATCGACAGACTCATAAGCGAGAAGTTTGAGGAAATCAACGATGAGTGCACATACATGAACGAGGAGAATATGCTCCTGCGTGAAGAAGCCAACAAGCAGATCGAAGCTCTGCAGCAGCTCAAAGAAATGGCAGCGTCATACGGGTTCGACATCGGAAGACCGGCAGAGGATACGCGCGAAGCTATTCAATGGACTTATTTCGGGTATCTTGGAGCGGTAAAAGAGCAAGACGGAGCAGCAATGAGCTTTGGCAGAATAGACTCGTTTTTTGACATTTACGCAGAAAGAGATTTGAAAAGCGGAAAATACACAGAGAAACAAATCCAGGAATTCGTAGACAATTTCGTCCTCAAGCTAAGACTTGTAAGACATTTGCGCGCGCCGGAATACAACTCGCTGTTCGCAGGTGATCCAACATGGGTAACATGCGTACTCGGGGGGATGGGCAAAGACGGAAGACCTCTTGTCACAAAGACGTCTTTTCGAATGCTACACACGCTGGAAAATCTCGGCCCTGCCCCGGAACCCAATCTGACCATTCTGTGGTCACACAATTTGCCGCAAGAATTCAAGGACTACGCATGCTCGATATCCATAGACTCAAGCTCGATTCAGTTCGAGAATGACGAACTAATGAGGCCACTACATGGAGACGACTACGGCATTGCGTGTTGCGTCTCGGCAATGGAAATCGGCAAGGAAATGCAGTTTTTCGGAGCTAGATGCAATTTGCCTAAGATACTACTACTGGCAATCAACGAAGGACGTGACGAAATTGATGATGAACTTCTTGTAGAAGGAGTACCGAAACTTAAAAGCCAAAAACCACTGGAATACACGGAAGTTAAGAGAGAATTTTTCCATCTTATAGATTGGCTATGCAAGAAGTACGTCGAGACGATGAACGTAATTCATTACAGCCACGACAAATACAATTACGAGTCTGAGCAAATGGCATTACATGACCTCAAAATCCACAGATTCATGGCTTTTGGTATCGCAGGAATATCCATCGTCATAGACAGCTTGTCGGCAATCAGATATGCCAAAGTTACTCCCGTTAGAAACAAGAAAGGAGTCGCAAAAGATTTCACGATAAAAGGACAGTACCCTGCGTTCGGGAATGACGATGATCGCGCAGACAAGATGGGCATAGAAATAACACGCAAGTTTATCGAGACTTTGCGCAAGTACGGAGCTTACAGAAATGCGGAACATACAGTCTCGCTACTCACTATCACAGCAAACGTTGTTTATGGACACCATACGGGAGCAACACCGGACGGACGCAAGGCTGGAGAACCTTTCGCACCAGGGGCAAATCCGATGGGTGGCCGTGACAAATCAGGCGCACTCGCATCACTCAACTCTGTTGCAAAATTCCCTTATGAGTATTGCCGAGACGGAATCTCAAACACGTTCTCAATCACACCGGGTAGCTTGGGCAAAACCGATGATCAACGCATAAACAATCTGCGAGGAATGATGGATGGATATTTTCATAAGAAAGGACACCATCTAAACGTCAACGTACTAAATCGAGAGACATTACAAGACGCAATGAAAAACCCAGCAAAATACCCACAACTTACGATTAGGGTCTCTGGGTATGCCGTACATTTTATCAAGCTAACAAAAGAACAACAGGAAGAGGTCATCTCAAGGACATTCCATAAGAACTTCTAATAAGGAAGAGGAGCAATCAAGTGACATTGCACAGCAGATCCAGAACGCAGATTCCTATGGACACTCACACTCAGCTGAAAACCTTGAGAGGCAGTGTCCCTGGAACTTACTACACGCACCCCACCAAACAGAAATACTACTCTTACGCCACCACGCTTGGCCTCAATAAAAGTCAGCTCACGCAAATCGTAACCAGAAATAAAACCACCTTCCCCAAGATCAAACGAAAGCTCATGTCCATAAGCTCCTAAAGCAAAAGTAGAGATCGCCGACTCCAATGCTTCACGCAAGTGAGGGGTATAAATATCAAGCGCAGCAGCAGCAGAGATAGCACCATCTAAAGCTGCACCAAAATCCAATGCAGCAACTTCCTCAATCACATGCTCATCATCATCTGAATCAAAACCGCTGTCGAGACCAGTACCCATACAAATAAACATTAAAGAAAAAGATTGTATGCCTGCCCCAAACAAAAAACAATGCAAAACCCTGACAAAGCGCAGCACGAAAGGCCGTATCCACTCTTTTGAATCATTCGGTACATTAGATGGCCCTGGGCTTAGATTCGTTGCATTTCTGGAAGGCTGCCCACTAAGATGTCTGTATTGCCACAATGTCGACATGCTCGACATGTGCGACTACCACGAAATGACTCCTCAGGAGCTTATTAAGATAGTACTACCATACAAGCCTTATTTCGAAAATTCCGGAGGAGGAGTGACATTATCCGGAGGAGACCCCGTCATGCAACCGGATTTCGTATATAAGTTTTTCTCGCTCTGCAAAAAAGAAAAAATTCACACAACTATCGACACCTCTTGCTACGTAGCGCGAAAAAATCTGGAAAAACTCATCCCCGTAACAGATCTATGGATGATAAGTCTCAAGCACTTCGATGAGAAGAAACATCTCAAACTTACAGGAGTTGCAAATAGGCCAATACTTGAAAACATCAAATACTTAAGCAAGAAAGGCGCAAAAATCTGGCTCAGATACGTCGTATTACCAGGATGGACAGACACATCGAGCAATTTGCGCGCCCTACGCAAATTCCTATATGAAGTAAAATTCGAACAGATAGAACTACTTCCTTATCACACACACGGCATTTTTAAGTGGAAAGAGCTTGGCAAAAAGTATGAACTGGGAAGCGTAAAAGAGCCAACTCACAGATCAGTACATAAGATACGGGAAATGCTCGAAAAAGACGGCCACAAGGTAGTTGTGAATGAATAGAGCCCATCGCCTACGCGACAATCGGCCATTTCACACGCCCCTCTGAGTCACGAGCGGCTGCGTTGCCATTTGGACCATCCACGTAACGCTTTAGAAGATAAGCAACTTTGGCAAGGGCCGCTTTGGCCGAAACGAGGTAAGCCTCAATTTCGTCAGAAAAAACATCTCCTTCTTGATAACGATGATCGGGTTTAAGAAGCAGCTTCGCTCGAATACCAGCTTCAGCAAATAAGTATTGACCATAGAAATACCCGATCGAGCAACCGGTCTCATCATCTTGGAGAGCGAGTATTTTTTGCATCTCGGTGAGATTATCGGGATGGTGATAAATTTTGGCTTTTTTGGCATAACCTCCCGACATATCGGGACACTGACCTGCGATATCAACTCGCGAATCTGTAGCTACGCCGGCGTTATAAGTCTTAACCAAACGATGGAGCCACTGCAAACCTGAACGATCCTTGAAAATATCATCAACCGTAATATCCTTAGAAAGACGTTCTATAACCGACAAAGGATTATGAGGTTCTCGGAGAGCCACATTGGGCACATGTTCACGCCCGTGAACATCTTCGAGCTCCAGAACGACATCAAACGCGGTCAACAAGCCTTGCAAATGGTCATACGCAAGAGTGGACAAATCAAACGAAACAGCTTCTTTGGAGTAAGGGCCATGTCCGGCCTGAACATAGTATCCGAACACTTCGGCCAAAATTCTTTTGGCGGCGCTGAGATTTTTTGCCTGAGACAACACACCAATGATTAGAGGCGACTGATCAAGCCGATTCGGGATAAGATCGATAAGATCATCATGTCTCTCAAGCCAACCCATAACAAGCTTCACCTTTTTGGCCGTCTCCGATTGGATATCCGCAACGCTTTGCGGCTGACTGACGACCTCGGAAACCATCTTGAGCGCCAACGGATTCCGAACATCCCCGGCTTCGGTTCGCTCGAAAGAGTCCTTAAGCCTGGAGACATGCGCCTCTTCTGCGAGGCCAAGAGCTCTGGAGAGCGTCGGCGTTAAGCCGATAAAAGCAAATGGCATAGGCTGGGAAGCGGAAGAGCGAAGAGCACCTATCATGCCATTAAAAGGGACTCTCTTGAAAGCCTCGTCAACAACATCAGTAGTCGCATAATCACGAGCCATCGTCGCATTATCGACATCGCAAACCAAATAATAATCTCTACCCATCACCTTGCCGCGACCTTTTAAAGCCTCAACCAAGTGATCCGGCAAAAAATCGGCCGTTGTGGAATCTTTATGGGGAGTCACAAAAACAACATTCGTTTTCCCTTCTTCCATCTGATCACAGAGCCGAGAAATAACATGGTCCATCTCGGAATGTTCCGTAGTCGTCCAAGGCGTCTGAACTTTCTTAACGGAAATCCCCGCACTACGAAAAACCTTAAAAGCTGCATCGCTACCGGTGTCATTCACAACTTGAAGCAAATTGACCGAATCTGTTCTAGCGGCAATAGCTTCGGCTAGCATCCCAATACATTTCAGCCTCGACGATTCAAACCCCATTGCGAATTTATGAGGGACCCCAATCTTGGTTTGAAGAGCGGAAGTAGCTGCTTGCTGATCTGGAGCACTCATCTCTGAAGAACGATCAATTCCGCGAATTACTTTCGAAATATTCACACCTGTTGAATCGGCAATATGGATATCTCGAGCTTCACCATAAGCCTGACAACCCGGATCATCTTTCTGTAAAATCAGAGCTAACGCGGCGATAGCCGGAACATTGGGCACATCGTCGCATTCGTAAGGCCATTTGGACCACATTGTATAGAGGTTACCATAAGATGCCTTGTTTGAACCGGCCACCATACCGTCATAAGCCGCTTTTACCGCATTATGAGGCGCAATCATTATCGAAAGTCCGGGAGGAATCCCAAGCCCGTCAAGCTTAACGACATAAAAAGTATTCGGATCCGCTTTGGAGAAATCCATAACTTCAATATTCGCCGCCTCGACCTGGTTAATCTTATAACCGGCCGATTCGTAGTCTCCGAAATTACCGCGAAGGATCACCTCGCAATCATCGGGATGATCCAAAAAGAGTGGATATTGCCTATCCGTAAGCCCAAACTTAGCATGAATAGTCGCCAAGGTATCGGCAACAAGTCGTTTAACTTCGGGACTACCAACAGGAAGCTCCGCAAAGTCCAAAATGGCATCCCAGTGAGCATCGACAATGTTCTCTTTATCACTGGTGACGCGATCGCCATTAAGCAGCGCTTTAACACCGCCTGGTGTTCTCACAACTTTACCCGCCATTTCATGAGGGACTCTTGCTCCCAAAATCGCCATGGCGGGAGTGCCGTCCTCATTATGTGAGTAACCGTTCCTTTGCACCGAATCAACGTATTCGGCAGCCTGGTCGGGATCGTTGAGGATAAGCCAGTTCCAGTACTCGGCATTGGTAAAACGGCTTTTTTCTGGACACATGATCTCGATACCATAGTTACCATGCAGAGCAAGTAGCTTGCGATAGAGTTGTTTTTGCTTGGCTTTCATGGCAAGCACTTGCTCCGGAGCGTTGTAGCGACTCCCCGGATCACTCAGCTCAAAAATAATGCGAATATGAGGATCAATGCCGCCACCGATACCGATACCGGGATGTAAATGACCGTAAACCGCAACATTCATACCATCGGCGGAATCAAATCCATCGATATAGTCGGCAAAAAGATTAGCGACTTCTTGTCGAGCCAACTCATCTTGCTCAGAATCACCGGAAGTAAATCGTATATTAAGGTCGCTGGAAGCAGTGACGCCACCAAGATCTTTTGCTTTTTCCCGAGAAGCCGTTGGAGCCCCATGACGCAAGCGGTTCATAATACCAGCCTGCCTATCGGGGTTGAGAATTGTTAATTCCTCAAGATGGTCATAGATATCATCAGTTTCACACTGACAAATTTCGGATAGAAGAGAGGTGAGCGTCTCAACAGAGAGGAGCTCATCAAGGCGACCCTCTCCACCAAAGGAGGAGAACGTGACATAAAGTCCGTAAGGATTTTGCTTGTAATGATTGGACACTTCTTCAAGAGCTCTTTGCTCATCACCTTGGAATTTCGACAGCGCCATCTCGTAAACATTTTTGGAAAGAGGCTCGATACCGGTCACAAGCAATCCATCGTCATTATTCCCTTCAAGGACGCGCCCGGGATCTCTGACCTCCGCATACTTGGACAAAAGCTTCTGCAGCCTGAGCATATTCGTCCACGCTTCGCGTTCATTCTTTCCGGGAACGGGAATGAACAAGCTGTATTCGTGTTTGGGAAGCGCCGTAGCCTCAAATTCGGCCTGCATAACGAGTCCTCCCGAGCCATTGAGACCAACGATCTTCCGAGACTCTTCGAGTGACAAACAAGAAACCTGCGCATCGCCATTTACAATCGTTGCCGACAAGATATCATCCGATGGCTTGGAGCGATTTCCTCCCTCGGCGCCGGTCGAAATAATGCCGCCTATATGAGCCTCCTTCTCGCTGGTCGGCTCGGACATAAGGGAAAAGCGATATTTATCATGAGGACAAACCTGATTAAGAAACGTACGTACGTCCGCCACTTTAGCTCCGGCATGAGCGACAACACGATGAGGATGAGATTTATCCTGAGGGAAGGTCTTGGACTTAAGAATCGCAACAGGCAGCGAAGGGTGCTTGACAAGATCGTATACAGAATTGTCGAATTCGGGAATAGTCAAAAATTGATCGCAAGGTGACACCTCCGGAGTACGATCATCCATAGAGGGATTAAAATCGGCAACTTGAATACCAACAACACCATTCAGGCCTTTTTGCTTCGCCAAATCCATAACTTGAAAAACGCCAAGTGCACTGGTCTTGGAACCGATAGGTAGAGCCATAAGTCGATTATCTATACAGAACCGAATGGCACGTTGTGCTTCTTCCACTGTTGCGACTTCGATCTTGAAATTCATTTGCACTTCATGACCGCCATCGTCAGTCTCTTGAAGGTAATCAAGACGTCTACTATTGAAAACCGCTTCTTGCTTTATCTGTTCAACACGACGCTGCAACCTGTCTTCAAGAGCTTGTTTAGCTACATGTTGCGAACCGCTAGACTCTGTATCGTCTTCACCGTTTTGAAGCAACGAAATCGTATCCGTGAGAGGAATAACAATCGCGTCATTTTTGACCAAGAAGGCTATATCATCAACTTCTTTAACCCGTAATCCGGCACTTTTAGCCGCATTCCACAACGCCATTCGTTTATCTTTGACATTGCGCAGGACGGAAATTGCCCCTGGTTTCTGTTGCTTAATACGAGTACTAATCTCGTCGGAAGCCGATGCGATAGCCGAGATAAGCTGTCCTGATTCGCGAAAACAAAAACGACCGCTCTCAATCAAATGGCTAAGATGGAAACTGGGTAACATAACAATAAATTACAACATAGGAGAGTGATTTTAGTAGAAATAAACTTAAAACTCAAACAATAAAGCCGAGTCAAAATAAAATGACATAAAGAACGATGGCGATTTTGTCATAGGGCGAGGTGTCAAAAACGAGGAATAGCAGAGTTATTTAAGGCTTTTGACAATAAAGCCATATGGCAAAAGGACCTTCTTCCGCTTATGTTATTTTATTTTGACTTGGCTCTAAACCAAAAATCCATCTTCATAATTCGAAGGAGCTCTGTTAAACTGGAACTTGATTTTAGGAAAAAGCAGGAAGTAGCAAAATAACACTACAACCCTATCCCATATACCATATAAAAACAAAAACACATGCTCAAACTCATACCAAACCGCATAGAAATCAGAAGTGGAAACCAATACATAGTGCTTCTGAACGAGACAACAGCTCACATTTTGGATCTCCACATCGGCGACCGCGTCAAAGTTAAGAATGGAAAATACGAGGCTACGGCTATTTTGCAAATTTCCGAAGACGGCATAAAAGACGGCCACATCGGACTCTACATGGAAGCATGGAAAGAGCTCAGAGCTCGCAGAGGACAGCGCATAACGTTGTCTCTCGCGGACAAACCGCTTGCAACAAAATACATACGCAAAAAACTCGACGGCGGAAGATTAACAACAGAGGAAATAGACGAAATCATCAAAGACATTACCGATGACAACCTAAGTGACATTGAGCTTACATATTTCGTCTCGGGATGTTATATACATGGACTCGATAACCACGAGACGGCGGAACTGACAAAATCCATAGTCAAACACGGCTCCAAACTCGACTTTGGAAACAGACTGGTACTCGATAAACACTGTATCGGTGGAGTCCCCGGCAACAGAACAACAATGGTGGTAATACCAATAGTCACAGCTGCGGGCTTACTAATGCCAAAAACGTCGTCCAGAGCCATCACAAGCCCTGCCGGTACAGCGGACACGATGGAGGTTTTGGCAAATGTAAAAAACGAGGCTCCAAAACTAACAAAGATAGCTGAAAAGATAGGAGGATTCATCACGTGGGGAGGCGGAGTAGACTTAGCTGCGGCGGACGACCACATGATTAAGGTCAGGCATCCATTGTCGCTTGATCCGGAGGGAATGCTACTGGCATCCATCATGGCGAAGAAACATTCCGTAGGAGCAAAGAGGTGCCTGATCGACATTCCAGTTGGAGAACAAGTCAAAGTACAAGACATCAGGAGAGCAAAACATCTGAGAGCAAGATTTATACAGATTGGAAAAATTCTGGGCATTAAAGTCAAAGTGATATTTTCCAACGGCGAACAGCCTATCGGAAACGGCATCGGCCCTCTTTTGGAGGCTCAAGATGTAATGAAAGTACTTGCGAACGCTCCTGATGCACCTGCAGATTTGCGTGAAAAATCTCTCTACATGGCGGGCATCTTGCTGGAACTTGGTGGCAAAGCGATGTCAGGCTTCGGATACCGAAAAGCTAAGAAAATCCTGAAAAAAGGACAAGCACTCGAGCAAATGAACAAAATTATAGACGCTCAAGGTCGCAAGAGACTGCCAAAAAACGCGAGCCTTATATACAAAGTCAAATCAGGCAAAGAAGGTAAAGTCAGTTACATCAACAACAAAGCAATATCGAGACTGGCACGCGTTGCCGGAGCTCCTCTTGATGCAGCCGCAGGTATTTATCTCAGAAAAAAACTTGGCGACACGGTCAAAAAGAATGAGGTTCTATACGAAATCCACTCAAACAACGCAGATCGTGCAGAATTCTCAAAAGACATGTCAAAGAAAGAGTCCGGATACACAGTCAAATAATTGGTAATTTGCGCGAAGCGCGGTGTCCCTAATCCCTAAATCCTAAGTCCTCCGTACAACCCTACACCCTATCCCCTACACCCTTCCCCTACATGGACTTCCAACAAACAGTACAAGGAATCAAAGATTTAAGCATCCAAGGAGCAACGGCAATCGCAGTCGCAGCAACGGAAGCTTTGGCTCAAAAAATCGCACAAGGAGCAAGCGAAGAAGAGCTGAGATCAGCAACGAAGGAACTCGTAGAAGCTCGAGCGACAGAACCTGCACTGAGAAACGCCCTAGCTTACTGCCTTACAAACTACAAAGCTGATCCGGAGGCGGCACAAAAAGCGGCTGAGCACTTCAACGACGCCAAAAAGAAAATTACAGAGATAGGAGCAAATCGCATAGAAGATGGAATGACGGTTTTTACTCACTGCCACTCCTCAACAGTAGAACGCATAGTGATAGAAGCCCACAAACAAGGTAAAAAAATACGCGTCCGCAACACCGAAACAAGACCCAAGTTCCAAGGACGCATCACTGCGCAAAAAATATCAGAAGCTGGTATTGAGGTGGATCACTATGTGGATTCCGCAGCGACAGAAGCGATACGAGGAGCCAACATATTCTTGTTCGGATGCGATGCAATCACGTCAGACGGACGGATCATAAACAAGATCGGAACTGCTTTGATGTTAGACATAGCAGAAAAATACGACGTACCATCATACTCATGTACGGATTCATGGAAATTCAATCCAGCGACAATCATGGGACACGACGAAGAGATAGAGCAGCGCGAACCTGCGGAAGTATGGGAAGACGCTCCAAAAGGGGTGAAAATCCACAATCCGGCATTTGAAGTATGCTCTCCGGACAGCTTAACAGGGATGATATCCGAATTGGGAATTTTTAAGCCAGAAGCACTTATAACAGAGATCAAAGTGGCATATCCATGGTTAATCAACTGACAAGACAATGCATTTCCTAAAGATCCAACTTGAAAAAACCAAAGGGATTAAGATACCTTACAAAATCTTTGAAGGGGAAAAAGCTGGGCCAACTTTCGTGATTTCCGGGGGGATGCACGGCGACGAACTCAACGGAATTGCTTTGGTGAAAAAACTAATAGACTATTGTACAAGACATAAAATAGAGAAAACACTACATGGCAAACTAATTATATTACCGATACTCAATCCAACGGGTTTCGAGAAGAAGAGAAGGACGGTGCAGTACGACAAGAAAGATCTCAACCGCAGCTTTAACAGGAAAGAAAAAAGTCCTAGTAATATCATAGCAAACGCACTAGTCAAAGAAATATACAGCCAAGCGGACTACGCGATAGACTGCCACGATTCCGGCCACCGAAATGTCCTAATCCCGCATGCACGAATTCATGACAGCCAACGAACAACCTGCAAAAGATGTACACGTAACATGGCGCAAGCATTTGGATCAAAGATCATCATAGAGCGAGAAGGCAAGGCAGGGATGATAGCAGTCGAGATGGAAAGGAAATTCAACTTGCCTGTACTAACAATCGAGACGGGTGGCGCACTCAAACTATTCGACAATTTCGTCAACAAAGGACTCGACGGAATAATCAACATACTAAGATTCTACGGGATGCTGCCTGGAGAGGTGAAAATTCCGAATAAACAATATTTCCTGAAATATCGGTTTGGTATCAAAGCACCTGCAACCGGCATTATGAAATTTATCAAGAAACTGGGACAACGCGTACATCTAGGTGACAAAATCGGCGAACTTTACATCCCAATGCGTAATAGAACGATAGATCTGATAAGCCCGATGTGTGGACTACTTTTCTCCATACAATACGGGGAATCTGTCGCAAAAGATGAGATTGTATATTCCGTCTTGGAAGATCGCAAATGCCATGTAAAAAGACGCCACACAACAAGCATGTTCGAAGAAGTGGAGAACATCGTCATGTAGAGCCAATCGGCAAATAGGATTGTGGGCATAGGCGAAAGAACGTACTTTACGTAAGTGAATGAGCCTATAGCCGGGCTACCATAAAATGGCATAAAGAGCGGAGGCTATTTTGTCCATATGGCAAGGCAGCAAAAACGTAGACTAGCAGCGCTAATCAAGGCTTTTGATAACAAGGCCATATGGCAAAAGAGTCTTTGAGGTTTACTGCCGTTTTATGGTAGTTCGGCTATACACCCAAAATCCACTCGGAAGCCCTAGCGAAGAACATAATCATAAAGCCGTTAATTCGTTTTGATTGTCGAGCGAGTATCAGCAGTGCTCATAGTCTTTTGAGAGCGTACATGCTAGCTCGAATGTAGTAGCGAGTTTTGCGTTTGGCAGCGTAGGCAAAGAAACCGATTTTTGCCGAAGCGAACAATCATTTTCAAGAAATTAGGAGAATAATTCTAAAAGAATCTATTCGACTAATTTAGTAGAAAATGAAGCAAAACCCTATTGCAAAAAGACAGGAAGCGATGCCACGAGCAAGGCAATCACCATAAAGAATTTATTTTTTATTCGGAGCGGCTCTGCAGTCCCGCGTTGGCGGGGCGAAGCCCTAGCGAAGAACATAATCATAAAGCCGTTAATTCGTTTTGATTGTCGAGCGAGTATCAGCAGTGCTCATAGTCTTTTGAGAGCGTACATGCTAGCTCGAAAAAGACAGGAAGCGATGCCACGAGCAAGGCAATCAAAACAAATTAATTCTGGTCCAAATGCCCCTCCCTCACCACAGTAAATCTGCCGGACTCAGTATCAAGATCGTAGATATTGAAATTCGTCTTAATATCAAACCCTGCTTCATGAGAAGCAAAGTTAATGTTTTTAGAACCTGCTTCCCCACTTTTAACACGATGAAAGACGTGCGTATCCCAATGCAGGATAGCGGGACCATCATGCACAACCAAACCATTATGGATGATCTTATCGGGATAAACCTCAAAAGACTCCACTTTCCCGTGTGACAAAGTATACAGATCAACATATCTCTTCCCTACCAGTACGATCAGATTGTCTTGCTGATGCGGATGCATATACCAAGGCCGCTCAACGTCACCGACACTACCGGGAGACAATGCGTTAGGCCCATGATTAACATTTGTGATCTCTTTCAAGTCCTCTACAAGAGGGATATCATAAAATTCGACCTTATCGGTCTTACGAAACTCCTTGAACGGTATAACTTTATAGAAACTTGGCATAGTGTTTTGGTTTAAATTTGAGGCTACCACGATTATAATGGAACAAATACACCCAGTCTATCAAGCTAAAACAAAAAATATGCAAATAATAGCGCACAGAAGAAAGACGAAAAACTACATAAAGACAAGTAAGAAAGCACTGACAGATGCAGATCATGAGTTTTTAAAAAAACTGGTCGAAACGCAGAAGAAGTCCGAATGCCTAAGAGCACACGTAGCCTCGATAGTAGTCAATGCCGATGGAGAAATAATAGCAAAAGCAACTAACTCACCTCACAAGATATACAGCTGCAAAAAAATCGGCTGTATCCGCGACATAAGAAAAGTACCATCGGGCAGCAGAAGAGAGATATGCTATGGAATTTGCGCGGAACAATATTGCTTTGTAGAAATGGCAAAGAAAGGAGTCTCCTGCAAGGGTGGAACAATTTACGTAACATCACATCCATGCCGCATATGCGAATCAATGATTGCGGAAAGCGGCATCAAACGCGTTGTATTTATCAAGGGTTACCCTGATATGATCCCGGAATATGACATCCTCCCGGATTACAAAATCGAGGTTGTCCAAGCAAAAGAGTATGGCGACACAAAACCTCACACAATTTAAAAAGAAGCGTAGCCACCATAAGGGGACCACGCTTCCTATAACTTATTTGAGAGAGTCCCTAGAAGGTATCGATCCAAACTCCATCAATGTAGATCTCACTACTGCTACCTTCATAAACAGTAAATCGTGCGAAATCTATGGCCGTCCAGTCTACAGAGCCATAAACAGTAGAACTTGGCAGGCTGACAGAATAGTAATGCCAATCATTATCGGTAGGCATAGACGAAACATCACCATAAATATAATGAGTATTAGAATCTCCAACTGCAATCCTCAAGCCACTCACCGCAGTATAATCATCTGTCTTCATCCAGAAGCCTATATGTCCGGTTGATGGCTTACCTGAAGTTTTTCCCAGAAGAGTGGAGAAATCATAAGGACCGCCTGGAAGAGTCCATGTAGACTGAGGTTTCCATGTAGCTTCACCTACCGACGAATGACTCCAGTTGAACAGAGCACAATAACTACCCTGCATGCAATCCGTACTGGAAACATTTGCAGTATTAGCATCGTCATAATAATGATAAACACCACTAATAGAACTCCAAGAGCTGTACTCCATTTGATCCACATAAGAATAATCCGATGAATCATCGATAGCCGGATCTGTACCATAATAGTTGACCTCATGCCCATCAAGGAGTCCATCGCTATCAGAGTCCGTAGAAGTAGGATCCGTACCGTATGTATTGACCTCGTCACCATCGGAAAGACCATCATCGTCAGAGTCAGTATCTGTCTCGTCGGAACCATAGTAGGCTTCCTCGTCATCATACAGTCCGTCTCCGTCCGTATCATCGATACAGCCGTCGGCATCATCATCGTAACCCGTAGCATCCTCAGTCGGACATAGGTCGTCGACGTCATTGACGCCATCTCCATCACTATCAGAAGGATAATCGGAAGCATCAGTAGGATCGGTAGCGTAAGTAACCTCAACGCCATCTGAATAGCCGTCGGCATCACTATCGGAATTGTTCGGATCGAGAGAAGACGCGTCAGCTCCACTCCAACCGAAATCGGAGATAACGTCGTAAGTCACGATTTCTTCATAGTCTGTAAGACCGTCGGAATCGCTGTCGGAGTCGTTAGGATCTGTTAAGTACGTGATGACTTCTTCGTAATCGGTAAGCGAGTCATCATCACTGTCCGTATCGTTGGGATCTGTAGCGTAAGTAACCTCAACACCATCGATAAGAGAGTCTCCGTCCGAATCTTGAGTGGTAGGATCTGTTGAGTATGTTTTTACCTCCTCTCCATCGGAGAGACCATCCGAGTCGCTGTCAGGATTAGTAGGGTCCAAAGTATAAGTACCCGTATACGTACCGGCATAAGTCACAACCTCTTCATAATCATCAAGAGAATCGGCATCGGTATCAGGATCACAAGGATCTGTACCGGCGGTATACTCTTCCATATTGGTAAGCAGGTCTGAGTCACTATAATCGTCTGCGTCATACGTGTAAGCATCAACACAGGTATATCTAGCCTCCCATGCATCATCCATGCCATCAAGATCGGCATCGGTAGGATAATCGGAAGCATCCGTTGGGTCTGTTGCATATGTAACAACTTCGACTCCATCACTATAGGAATCTCCATCGCTATCGGAATTATTCGGATCGAGGGAAGACGCATCAGCTCCGCTCCAACCGAAATCGGAGATAACTGCGTATGTCACAACTTCCTCATAATCGGTAAGAGAGTCGTCATCGCTATCGGAGTCGTTAGGATCTGTGAAATAAATAGCAATCTCCTGATAATCCGTCAGGCTATCGCCATCACTATCGGAATTAGATGGATCAGTACCATAAGTTTCAACCTCATCCCAATCGGAGAGGCCATCCGAGTCGCTATCCAGAGTATCGGGAGTTTCGGAAGAGTCGTTAGGATCACTACCGTATTCGATCTCGACATCGTCATTATAGCCATCGGCATCGCTGTCAACATCCGTAGGATCGGTATAATACGTATCAACCTCATCTCCATCAGATAAATTATCACCATCAGTATCGGAATCGTTAGGATCAGTACTTTCTAAATACTCTTCCAGATTAGTCAAACCATCGATGTCAGGATCCAAAGCACTATCATCGATGCCGACGGAGAGTCCGTTATCCCCTTCCCAAACATCGTCCATGCCGTCCGCATCCGTATCGACAAACGAAGGGTAGTCGGAAGAGTCCGTAGGATCGGTTCCGTAAGTATATTCAATCAAATTACTGTAACCATCGGCATCTGGATCGGAAGATGCGTCATCGGTATTCGGATCCAAATCAGGTGAGTAAGAGACCTCCCAGGCATCATCCATACCATCGGAGTCTGTATCCGCATCAGATGGATCGGTACCATATACGGAAACCTCATCACCATCAGGTAGCGTATCATCATCGCTATCCGTATCTGTCGGACTGCTGCCATAGACCTCCGCTTCATCTCCGTCAGAGAGAGTATCTCCGTCAGTATCCTGATCGGTAGGATCACTTGCGTAGGTATTGACCTCTTCGCCATCATCAAGTCCGTCGGAATCCGTATCGCCATTAAGTGGATCAAGCGCCGATGCATCGGCTCCGCTCCAACCCATCGCTGCCGTATCGGCATACGTCACAAGCTCCTCGTAATCCGTAAGAGAATCATCATCAGTATACGAGTCGCAAGGATCCGTACCTGCTTCATACTCTTCTATATTGGTAAGTCCGTCAGAATCGCCATCATCATCTGCATCATAAACAGACGAGTCTACACATGCGTAAGAGTCCTCCCAAGTATCATCCATATGATCCAAATCCGCATCGTCCGGCACACTGGTCGAATCGAGAGGATTGCTGCCTCCGTCGATTTCTTCGGCATCATTGTAAGAGTCACCATCCGAATCCGCGTCAATAGGACTAGTGTTATAGAGTAGAACTTCGTCACCGTCAGAGATTGAATCACCATCGGAATCAACATTCGCTACATCCGCTCCCCATCCGCTTTCCGCTTCATCCCAAAGTCCATCCGCATCGGTATCGGAAGTCAAAGTCACCTCCATAGCACCCATATCGGCACCGCCTCCCATACGAGCAACGCCGTACATATCGGTTGCAGGGCTGACGCTGCTATCCGCCGAATCAACGCCAAAAGAAGTCATCTCAAGCATATAATCGCCACCGGAAGGATCGGCATAAGGATAGTAGTCGTACCAAGCAAGCTTATTGTGGCTGTCTATAGCACGCAAAGCCTCTTGTTCCTCAAGAGAGTAATCGTTGTAACTTGAATAGTAAGAATAAATCGATCCATCTCCAGGAGTAGAAGATCCGGTATATTCGACCAGAACGTAGTCGGTCATGCCACCCTCCATCGGATAGAGGTTGTAATCCAAATCAATCAGCGAAAAGACATCAGCACTCACAAGCACAGGGAGTGATTTACCGTCAATCGCTGAGAAAATATTGTTGTAGGCGCTTAACCCGCCTGAGCTCAATCCATCAACGACAATGTCATTATAATTCGTGCCAAAGCTGTTGTTTACAACGGAGGCATCGGAATTCAAATAAACAATCTCGACACCGACATCACCGTTTGTAAGCAGATTATTATATACATCGTTAACTTCCGTAGAATTGAAGCTCATAGCGGTATCAGCCCAATCAGATTTATTTCCTGAAACTTCAAGAGCGCTACCACCTTCAAACAATATAGGAGCAGCAACACGATAAAACGTATTCCCACTCAGGCTATCAACATCCGTATCTACGGCATCAATAGCCGTAACCACTCCAGAGGAGAAATCATTGCGATCAATATTCGCCACATCAACCTCATCCAAATCCAAAGCCACATCGCATGTCGGCATATAGTTCCCGGATATACTGGTGACCGTAGCAATTCCGGAACTAGGAGTTGCATCCAGTTTTATACAACTGCTGGAATTATAGAAATTATTACTATCAATTTCGGCAAACATAATGTCCCAATTATTAGTAGCGGCATGGAAACCATTAGGCGCCCCTTTGAATTCATTATTAATAAAATATCCAGTCGTAGACCCTCCATAAAAAGCATCAATAACGATATCGGTGTCCGTAGACAAGAATTCATTACCGTCAACGGTGTCAAAATACCCACCATCAATATAAATGGTCTGCAGATAAATAGGATCATTTGATGATAATTGGTAAAAACGATTCCCTTTATAAATATCAACATAAGAGTCCTCACCAGTTACAGCAGCGTAATCAGAAGTCCAATCATACATATAAGCCCCTGTTTCATTCGATTCGACAGAATCAATAACAGAGGAAATAAACATCATAAGCTTCTCGATACCATACTGATCAGCCGCTTCTCCACTTACGGAAGGCAAATTGAAAAATCGGTTCTGGAAAATATCACCAATAGCAGCACCATCGGAGTAGATGCCTACCGATGCGTTGCCATAAAGACCGCTAATAAAATCTATATTGCTTATAGATCCAACAGTAGAAGGACCTGTATAATCTAAAGGAGGAGGTGTCCCATCGTTAGGATCATCACAATAATCTTCGCCGTCGCCACAAGGAGTGCCGAATCCAATGATAACAATTCCATCATCAAACTGAGTGATATTCACATCGTGTATCGCATCAACCTGTGAGCTATTCGCTATATAAATACCCGTTTCAACAGCCGAAACGGACGAATTCGAAATTTCACCGACATACGCGCCAATGATGCTAATCCCATAAGTACCAGGCTGCCAATCGACACCCGAGATCATACTTCCATAAATATTGACATCGTCAACGGAGACAACATCATTACGCAAATATATTGCCGTATCACCAACATTGCCATACACGTCACCGGATATGGAATTAAGCGAACCGACCCAAGAAAGAAAAATACCAAAATCAAATCCGCTATAAGTGTTGCCAGATATAGAATCAACATTGCCAGAGATAGTAATACCTCTGATATCAGTTGCACTACCACCACTTAGTACAGAGAAAGCATTATTAGTAATAGACCCGACATCTCCATCTATCACATTTACTTGAGTACCGTCCGCATTAGAAGTAGCTTCAAACGTATTGCCATCGATTGAACCTACAGAGCCCGATGCCGTTTGCACAACAACGCCTCTTTTGTGATTCACAAAAGAATTGCTTTGAATAGTACCTACAGATCCGCTCATAACACGAACACCTGCTGAGAAATGACCGGGAACAGTGTCGTAAACCGTATCGGCATACTCGAAATTATTATTTGTAATTTCAGAAATAGTTGGGCTCCAACTACCAGGCAAACCCATTACAATCGCATATTCATTGTAGAAATCATTTCCATCAATCAAATCAATATTCCCATTCGCAAGGTACAAACTGCCAGGAGCACCGAAAGTTGATGTATAAACATTGAACGTATTATCAACAATTTCATCAACATCGGCATGACTATCACCTACATATGTCCTCGATTCATTAAATATATTATTACGGACAGATGAGACATGCGTTCCAATATTAAGATTAGTGTAATTAAATGTATTTAAATACACTTCCACGTCAGAAACAGGATAAGAACCATAAGGATTGCCTAGACTCAAAACCCCCCTGTTGTAAGAAGTTCCATCAAAAGTGTTGTTATAAATTTTTATTGCATCAGCAACACCACCATGCAACACCAACCTACCACCAATACCAAAATTGTTACTACTAACAACCAGCTCTTCATGATTCATCGAAGCAAAACCAAAAACCTGCAAACCTGCCGATGCAGTGGCGCTAAAATCAAAACCAGAATAATTCAAATATTCGACTCCGTTACCCTTAGATGACGGATATGCAACACTCATACTACCAGTTTTTGGGCCACAACCACGCGAATAGTCCACCCATGGCTCAACCCAAACGTTTATGTTGCTTGGGTAAGGTTCTGTTGTTGACCCAGAATAACCTCCACTTGGACTGCAATATTCAATAATTACATCATTGTAACCGCTTGCACTAGCTGCATAAATCGCAGCTTCAACCGAACCATAAGGATCAGCTGTAGTACCCCATGTAGTTTTCGGTGGCCTGCCCGAAGACTCACGGGTCGTACCATGATAAGTCAGAGAAACACTATCATCAACATACAACACCAATGCTGATGCAGCATGAGTAGTCCCTGACAAAACAGGTACAAGGCCAATAAACAGAATAGCTACGATCAAAGTAGCTACAAATCCTTTTAGGAGTGTCTTCACATTCATATTGAGGGGGTTAAAATCCATATAAATATCTTGCCAAATAGAGATTTCGAAATTAACTATCGAAACCTCTTTATTGTTTAATCCAAGAGAGAACGTATTGAAACGTTTCTGAGCAATTATTTTTTACGGGCCCGCCCAAGTTAAGCCCAAAAGCCATTTTTACAAAGGTTGCAAATATAACTCAATAATTACGGCATGTCAATCAATCAATCAATTAAGCTTGGATTCTAGCCGGAAACAGGACCAAATGAGTCATGCAAAAAAAACCACACACTCTACTCTCTGCGTCTTGCAGTCTGTTATCTGTATCTTGTTATCTGCTCTCTAATAACCATAGTACCAAACCTTGTCTCCGGTAAGCAGGTACATCCTGTTCTCCGCTTGTGATATGTAGATGTCTCGTATGTCGTCAAGACCTTCAAAGACATACTGGGTAGAATAAACCAAACCTCCTGTCTTAGCATCCTTGTTAAAAACCAAAACTCGACTATTAGCAGGATCAAGAACATAGAGCTGACTCATCTCATAAGCTGTATGAATCTTGGTCGCACCTGCAAAACTCGTAAGCGGAGATCTGTCGATATTGAAATCCTCCTCGACACCACTTAGGAGCTTGGTAATCGTGCCATCACTATTAAGAATCCAGACAGAACCATCTATAGACATCGAGACAGCACCACTCAAATCCACGTCGTCAGCTAGCAAATAAGACTCAGCTGACCCATAAGATGCCCTTTGGCGATAATATTTCCAGATTTGTGACCCGATAGGGTCCAGAACATAAACCTTGGTAGCATAAGGAACGACATCGATGCCGCTTTTAAATCCGGACTCGGCATCCATAAAATTAAAGACAAAGCCATCGTACTCAATGATTCCGCCATCTTCCGTATAGAATAGTATACTGTTCTGGTCTTCGAAAGCAGCACCATCAATAACAACTTTCTCATCATCGATAGTCAAAGGATCTTGAACCTCGCCAAGTTCAATCTCATATAGCCCATTGTATTCATAAACATACAAACTACCATCGTAAGGTATGATACCAAGCGCACTTACGGTAGACCTCTTTTCTGACAAATCAGCGTACATGGTGACCTCAGGAACCCTAATTACATTGTCCAAATAATCACGCTGCTCTTCAATGGAACTCAAATATTGACTAGCGCTAGCCCTCAAATAACCCGAAGCGAGAACCTCCATCGCCATATCCTCTGCATCATTTAAAAGTTTCTCAGCACTACTTTTGTCATAAGTGCCTTTTGTCTCAGCTTCATCAATTTTATCAGAAACGGAAACAAGTTGCGCTTCAAGATCCTCAATATACTGCTGCTTATGGCCTTGATTACGAACAAGATAAATACCTGCAACAAGCACAATAACAACCAAAATCAGTGATAACAGAACCTTATCTCGACCAAGACGACGCCATTCTGAAAGAGCACCTTTATTCTCCACCCATTTATCAAGCAAATGCCTAAGATCAGCGATCTTCTCAGATACAAACGATAGGACTTTATTATCGGCAAAAACTCCTGAGAACTTAGAATACCAGCCTCCTTTCGCCCTCTTAGGCTTAGAATCGGGAATCTCAGCTACAGGCGCATGTCCTTCGCCTCCAACAATGCCTACCGCGCAAACAGAGATTCTATCTGTAGCATCCATAGAGACAAAGCCATGGAGATCAACCAGACTATCTTTCAAATCATTATCGGAAAAAATCTTAGCCATATCCATTTTCGTCACATATCGATAAAGCCTCGCCGTACTATAAACAAGCCTATCACCGGGAACAACGCCTCCACTGGCGATATTAGCAAAAAGCTCCTTACCCGAAGTAGTACCCTCATGCAAACCTTCGCTAATAATATTCACGTGCCTCTTTCTAACCAAATATGCTTCGGCGTCGCCATGTTGAGACAAATACAAAGTCCCTCCAGTAACAACAGCTACAACGGTACTCATATTTGGCAAAAACTTAGTGCCATATTCAGACTCTTTCTCAACAATAATATCGTTCATCATCTTGAGACTCTCCTCAAAGCGCGAATAAGGATCTTTCTCCAAATCCTGAAAAAAATTATTTTTAAAAACATCGAAGAGCTCGGCAGCCACCTCTTCACCAGGTATAGAAGTACTTCTAATATCAATATTCAAGATTAGCTGAGCAGCGTCATCGCCCAAGTCCTCATCCCATTCGGCATGGTAACACTTGGAAAACCCCACTTTTTCTTTACCAATGAACGCGTGCTGATACACAGGCTTCCTAAACATATTGAGAGATTAAAAACTCGGAGAAAAGATACTATCTCAGCCTCTAATTCGCAATAGAAAGAGCCACAAAATGCCTTTACAATACGAGAAATCAGCGAAAAACCGCATCGGGCAGCCATCGCAGATAAAATTGCCTTGTAGCAAGATATCTCTTCCGCTAGAATACCTCAGCATAAATTCAGAAAGGTGGTTGCGTACATACGCACAAACTACAAAACCCTACGCCCTATACCCTACACCCTAAACCCTAAAAATTATGTTAAGCAAAGCCAGTACCAGAAGACGAGCTAGAAGACATGGATTCCTAAAAAAGAGTGATTCGCCGGGAGGAAAGAACGTTCTAAAAGCTAGGCGCCAGAAAGGACGCAAGAAGCTAACCCCTAATCAAAAATAACTTTAGACTTTTCGTCAAAGCCCTTTTGCCGACAAATGTCGCACTTCCTGATAAACTCACAAAAAGGGAACACAGCTCCAAGTGCTAACACCGCTAATTCAATGCTAGCCAAGCAGTACAAACTTACAAAAGCGGACAACATCAAAGGCATCTTAAACAAAGGCAAACAGTATTCATCTCAGTATTTCGTTATCAAGACGCAAGAGACAGAGGAACCAATCAGCCGTTTTTCAATAGTAATAAGCAACAAGATTTCGAAAAAAGCCGTAATCAGAAACAAGCTAAGAAGACAACTTTTCGAAATAATCAGATTGCACCCGGAAGAAACCTCACTAAAAAAACCACACAAGATCGTGATACTACCAAGGACTAGAGCATTACAGCTTGATTACAACAGATTGGAAACCGAGCTAATACAAACCTTTAAGGCTAAGCCTGTGCAAAAAGACCTACCCACCTACAATCATCAAAAATGAAAAAAAATCTCCTAGTATTCCTGGTCATATTCGTGCTTTTCTCATTAATCAGTCGTAGCTGTGGAAACAATACAAGCATAGAGACGACTCTGACGCAGGACAACATAGGATTAGCGACAAACAAGATCACTTATGCCTATGGCAAAGAGGTTAAAATAGAAGTCCAAAATAACCTCGCAGAGACAGTAACGATTGATGACCAATGCCACTCCGAACCACTGGATGTATACCAATACAAAGACGACAGTTGGCTACAGGTAGAGGCTTATCACGACTTAGACTGTACAGACGCACAGTACGCAGTTGCGCCTGGGGAGAGTATTACACTGAGCTACAGCAATTGGGTATACAGTCTTTTTGACGAACTTGGAATATACCGAATAGAATTCAGCTTAGAGGGACAAACATATTACTCAAATGAGTTCACTATAGAAGCACCGGGGCTGCTTACAACATTTTGGAGAGAAGCATTTTATAGTCCAATCTACAACACACTTATCTTCTTAATCAGCGTACTGCCAAACCATTCTTTGGCACTGGCAATCATTTTGGTAACACTGATAATCAGGACCATACTGCTCATACCTTCGCAGCACGCAATCAGATCACAGCGCAAGATGCAGGACATCCAGCCTAAGCTTGAAGAGGTAAAGAGAAAATACGCAGGCAATCAGGAGAAAATAGCCATGGAGACAATGAAAATATGGCAAGAAAACAAGGTAAATCCACTGGGAAGCTGCTTGCCTCTTTTAATACAATTCCCAATACTAATCGCCTTATTCTACGCGATCAAAGAAGGTCTGAATCCGGACAAAGTGGCACTACTTTACGAATTCCAGAAAGATTTCTCAATGACAAGCATCGATACCGGACTATTCGGCATCTTTGATTTAACAAAAATAGACATATATTTCTTCCCGATTGCAGTAGGAATATTGCAGTTCATTCAGATGAGACTCGCACTGGCAAAAAAATCAACCAAGAAGATCGCCGAGAAAAAACCTGCAAAGAAAAATGTGAAACAAGACTTATCAAGCGACATGGAGCAGGCCAACAAGATGATGCAATACTTCATGCCACTTATGATCGCATTCTTCACCGCATCCATACCATCGGGAGTAGGATTGTATTGGGGAACATCAACTCTGTACGGAATAATTCAACAGATCGTTGCAAATCGTGAAAGCACAAAAAAAGAGCCAACAATAAAGGTAATAGAAAAAGAATAAATATCCATTCACTAAACCCTAAGTCCTAAACCCTACTATCATGGAAGCTGACATCAAAGACATCTTGCACGACCTGTTAACTAGGATGGATATCCCATACTCGGTCATTGATGTAAGTCTTATGGATGATGACAAGACTTACAAGGCAAACATAGAGTCTGATGATTCCAGTTTGTTAATCGGCAAACACGGTGAGAACATGCAAGCTTTGCAAACAGTCGCAAAACTTATCGTATACAAGAAATTTCCTGAGAAAAAAGACTTCTCTTTGACCTTGGACGTCAACAATTACAGGTCTCGCCAAGAAGACAGCGTAATTGAAATGGCAAACAGAAAAGCCGATTACGTAAGGCAGACTGGAAAAAGCCAATCACTCCCGCCAATGTCACCGTATTTCAGAAGAGTCGTTCACATGCACCTAATGCAACCGGAATTCGATGACCTCGAGACGGAGAGCCACGGCCAAGGCTCGTACCGGCAAGTAAAAATTAAACTCACAGTATGAACAAACTATCTATTGCCTTCCTAACAGTTCTTTTCTCCCTCGCCGTCATCATACCTGTATATGCTGATGATGAGCAGCCATCTCCATTCTCAGACATCGAGCTGGGAGACAAATATTATGACGCCGCAGTATACCTGGATGGCAAAGGCATCATCGAAGGATACGATGATGGCACACTTAGACCAAGCCAAGAAGTCAATCGAGTGGAAGCGCTCAAAATGATCCTAGAGAGCGCGGGGATAGAATGCGAAGCGGGTGAAACCGAGATAGAATTCAATGATATAGAAATTGAGTCCTGGTACTACAAGTATCTATGGGAAGGTGTAGACCGCAACATAATCGAAGGCTACGAAGATGGCACGTTCAAACCGGAAGATACCATCAATCTGTCGGAAGCATTGAAAATGATAGTCAATGCAAATCAGCTGGTATCAGTATACCCGGAATCTGCAGAAGATTTCTTTGCTGACGCAGATGCTGAAGCTTGGTACGCAAAATATATCAACTTTGCATCAGAAAACGGACTAATCTACCCAGACTCAGGCAACAACATAGAACCGGGAAAAACACTTACAAGAGCGGATCTTATATATATAATTTACAGACAAGAGACAGCAGCATTCTCAGGAAACATAGAATATGGACAAGCAACTTATTACGGCAATATATTCGAAGGCATGGGAACAGCAAGCGGCGAACCATTCGACGAAACAGAGATGACAGCAGCACACAAGACACTTCCTTTCGGAACTTACGTAAGAGTCACAAACCTGGCAAACAATCAAACAGTAGAGGTCAAAATAAACGACAGAGGCCCATACGGAGAAGGCCGCATTATAGATCTGTCAAAATCCGCATTCAAAGAAATAGGAGCCCTCAGTACCGGCGTACTCAACGTAGAAGTAGAAATAATCTACCCGTAACCACTATATACCATCAATGTCCAAAAGTTATTACTACAGAAACTCAAAGCAAAAACACAAGAAAAAGGTGACAAAAGAAGCCCATAAAGGGCCGCGCCTGCTTTCGGAAGAGATCAGATCAACCTACTTCCTTTTGTTAGCGACAATCACATGCATGCTGGTAGCGAGCGTCCTTGGATATCTTTATATATCAAGCCAGAAAGCGGCAAAGGGATACTTGCTGAAACAATTGCAGATAGAATACGAAGATTTGACCGTAGAATCAAAAACGTTGGATTCCGAGCTGCTCGAAGTAATGTCTATAACGAACATTAACGAGACGGAGCCTGTCGCAAATATGGAACAACCGGACAGCGAGGAATTTAGTTTTATAAACAACAACGCAGCCGTCGCACAGAGTAACGAATAGAGAATACAGGGGACACCCTATGTCATCCACGATTTCAAGATCTTCATATCGTCGACATGAGTCCTGCCATCTCTTTCTGGTGTCTCGAGAATAATAGGCACAGAGTGTTTACCTGCCGCGTGAGCAATAGATTTTAAATTGGCACCTCCTATTTCGCCTGAATCTAAGTTCGCATGGCGATCAACCCGAGACAAGCGACTTTTTAGCGAGTCGTTAAAATGGATAACATCGAGCCTATCCAGTCCTATAACTCGTGCGAATTCCTCAAAAACAGCCTCGCTGTCACTCCAGTCATAACCCCATGCAAAAGAGTGACAAGTATCAAGACAGGCCTTAACCCGATCACTTTTAAGAGCCTCAACAATCGCAGCAATTTCCTCAAAAGACCGCCCCATCTCAGTCCCCTGCCCTGCGGTATTCTCAAGAATGATTTTCGCTTTCAAATCGGAAGTCTCGGCAAGAACGGTTTTTAAATTAGGAATAAGAAGTTTAAAAGCATTAGTATATTCAAGGTCCAGGTGCTTCCCGACATGCAATACTACGCCGGAAGCACCAATCATCTCCGCCCCACGCAGATCGTCAATAAGCGAATCAAGAGCCCATCTGTCCTTTGACACGTCTTTTGCGAAATTGAGCAAGTACGAACAGTGAACGACAATATACTTAAAATCCACTTCGGCAGAATACTTTTTCACCTCCGCGGCCTCTTCGGCAGTCAATTTACTCTTGAAGCGCCCTCTGGGACTCTTGAGAAAAATCTGCATAGCATTCGCACCAAGGGAATCATGAGCACTACGAATAGCAGATACAAAACCATCCGAAATCGACATGTGAGCACCGTATATATAAGTCATTACTGGACACGATACACGTTAAACAACAAGAGCTCAAGTATGTATTGCCGAATACGTCAATAAGTGGTATAATTGAGGGAAAACAAGTAAAAATACAGTACAATGATCGTGGCAGATAACACATTCAGAAATAAGAGAGAGATTTTAAAAATGGTTGGAAAAACGCTAGAACAATTGTTAAAAAGACCTGATATGACAGAACAGATAGCACAAGAACTGCGAAACGACATTGATGAGCATCTAGTTCAAGCATCAACGCCTATGAAATTCGCAGATAATCTGAGAACTTTCTGCACAAAACACACAGCATTCAAGGAAGTGCTTATAAAAGCACAGAACCTTAATTCTGAATATTTGCAGTCAGCAGGGACAGAAGCTATAGACACATTGATAGATGCAGATCCGGAGAAATGGCAACTAGCCGGAGAAGCATTGCAAGAAATGGATGAAGCCAATTTTGAGAGCTGGGCACAAACATTGCCAGTAAACGCACGTTCGAAATTCACAGGACAACTAATAATAGAATAAACTCATGGGCGTAGAGAATTACGGCAGCAATGAAAATGTCGAACCGCAAAAAGAAGAAAGCTCAATCAGCATTGAGAGTGTAGCTACATGGCTGCGTGACACCAATGAATACGCAAAAGCACTTATACATGGGGATACCGAAGCAATAGCTGAGCATCACATCACGCATAGTGATGAGTTTGACGACGAGGAAGCTGTAGATGTTTTAAACACAAATAATCTTGATACGATAGCAAGATACTTGGAAGGAGATCGTACTGGCTCCATCAGCGAGCCAACATTACTGGCAATCAACGACCGAGTGAGGGCACAAGTCGGACCTCATTCAAATGTATCGGCAGAAGAATTCAGGCAAGCAACAAGAATTTTTAGGATTTTAAACAGAAATCAAGCAGTTGCGACATCAAATACAGATGCGTACTTGCGTTTAATAGCAAGATCGCAAGACACTGAAAGCAAAATACAATTCGGCTTATCAAGTGCACCAGCATATTTGGCAGGGATCGAACATACAGCATTAGTCAATGAAGGAACACCAACAGAACGTGATCTACAAGCCGAAGTGTATTCGGCAAATCCACGACTATATCTCACAACTTACCCAGCATTTAAATCGCTAGATAATGAACTATTTGCCGAGGTACTTGATGATATTACAAGTAATATAACGGGGGCGGGGTTGTTATATGTAGAGAACTCAGGATATCTCGACAAAGTAATACAAGTGCTTGAGCGAGGCGGATTAGAACCAGAGCAAAAAGTACAACTGGGAGACGCTATCGCAAGTATCAGATTTGGAGGGAAGGCACAGGATTTGGAAAGAGCCGAAGGGGTCATAGACAGCGCCAGGCCAGCAACACGATTAATGAGAGCAATCATAGAAAACAGAGGTGTCATACCTGCTGCACAATACACTGCAATAGTCGAAAACTTCTACGGACCAGCAGTAACCCATGGATATATGCCTGATGATATCAGAGGGAATATCGCAGAAAGGGCTGAAAGAATGAAGGAGCGTGGCGTGATAGATGAAGAGACATACCAAAGATTGACGAATATACATCGGAACTTCGGTAAAACAGATAAAAACACTTAAGACCGTTCTAATTTTTTTGATAATTCACGTTTAGTATTCTAAACTAATTCTGCCATGAAAATCGCAGAAATATTAGAAAAACTGTACCCTGACCCGCAACCAACTCTGGATTGGAATACCCCTTTTGAGGCATTAATAGCAGTAATGCTTTCGGCACAATGTACAGATATCAAGGTAAACAAAGTTACAGCAGTCCTGTTCAAAAAAGCTAACACACCGGCAACAATTCTTAGCATCGGACAGAAGAGATTATCAGAAATCATCAAGCCATGCGGACTATTTAACGCAAAATCAAAAGCAATAATCGGCACATGCAAAGCTCTCAAAGGCAACAACATCCCGAATACATTCACAGAACTTACAGCACTACCGGGGGTAGGCGAAAAAACCGCCCAAGTGATTCTGGCGCAAGTATTCAACAAACCCGCCTTTCCGGTCGATACACATATACACCGAATCGCAAACAGACTTGGCATATGCAGGACAAAAACCGCAACTCAAACCTCAGACTGCCTCAAGAAAAAAGTTCCGCAAAAATACTGGCATAATATGCACCTGCAACTCATCTTCCATGGTAGAGGAACCTGTACGGCAAGGAGTCCGAAATGCGAAGAGTGCAAACTCAAGGAGTTCTGTAGCTACTATAGGACCAGAACCCCTAAGGCCTACACCTCGTCATCATCCTTGGGAACGGAATAGTCTCCCTGATATGCTCAATACCGGTAACCCATCTCACCATACGCTCAAGGCCAAGGCCAAAACCGCTGTGAGGAACGCCACCGAATTTTCGCAAATCAAGATACCACTGATATTCAGGTCCTGCTAAGCCTTCGTGTTCAATCGCAGCCTTCAGTGTTTCGTAATCGTCCTCTCTCTGTGATCCACCAATGATCTCCCCCGCCCCTTCAACTCCAATCAAATCATTATTCAGAACCAACTCAGGATTTTCAGGATCAACCTTCATGTAGAAAGGCTTGATCGACTTGGGCCATTTGTGAATGAAGACAGGAACTTCGCTATCTTGAGTCAGGAGTTCCTCATCGGGCGCTCCAAGGTCATCGCCAAATTTAATCTCCGATCCATTGGACTGCAAAAAAGGAATAGCCTCTGAATAAGTCATCCTCTTGAAAGGCGTTTTAATCTTTTTAAGCGGCTCAGTATCACGCTCAAGCACCTCGAGCTCTTTCTTGCACCTCTCAAGACATCTCTGAATGATAAAAACCACCATATTCTCCTGAATTCGCATGCTCTCCTCATGCTCAACATAAGCCGCCTCAGCATCCATCATCCAGAATTCAGCCAAATGCTTACGAGTCTTGCTCTTCTCAGCACGGAACACGGGACCAAAATCAAAAGCCCTACCGACAGACATAATAGCCGCCTCAAGATATAGCTGACCCGACTGAGACAAAAAGACTTTTCCTTCGTCAAAATACTCAAGCTCGAATAAGGTTGTAGCTCCTTCACACGCGTTCGGCGTAAAAATCGGCGTATCGATTTTGATAAATCCATTTTCGTGGAAATAGTCATAAACCGCAGTAATGATACAGTCACGAACTCTTTGTATCGCCCACTGTTTCCCTGACCTAAGCCATAAATGCCGATTATCAAGCAAGAAATCGGGCCCATGCTCTTTCTTGGAAATCGGATAATCCTCAGGCGGGATCGAAACAATCTCGATATCCGTGACCTGAAGTTCAAAAACATCTTCCTGCTTCGGATGCTTACTAACCTTGCCAGTCACCTTACACGCAGATTCAATAGTAAGCCGCTCCGCCTTCTCGAGTAACTCAGGCTCAGTAACAACTCCCTGCGTCATCCCGCTCCCATCGCGAAGCTGAAGAAAATAAATCTTCCCACTCCCCCTCTTATTATACATCCATCCTTGAATAGTAACTTCTTGATCAACATGGTCACGCAGATCTGAGATTCGTACAAACATAAAAAAATATTTATAAAAATATACGAGCGTATTTTAGCACCTAGCGGTTAAGCCAACAAACTCGAATCACATCCCAAGACGCATATCCGGACAAACCGTCTCTATATAAGCACGACTTCGGAAATCATCCTGTAAATCAGCGAGAAATGACTTCGCGCACTCATCATCCAAGAAACATGCGCCGGATACCGTGGCATGCGCAGGATCAAGATTGGTCATACCCACGGCAACATCAACACATATATCTCTCCTGTCATAAGACATACTTCCACCATCGCGACTATCACCACAACCAACAAACGTGCCTGCCATAACAAGCAATACAGCGCCTAATTTACCCACCGACTCGACAGAACGATCTCGAGCTTCCATAAAATATGTTATATAGCCGATTCTGAATAATATGGCATAGTATTAGATATAAGAAAATACTTCGGAAACACTGCATTTCAGTTTTTTCCGTATCGCTTTGACCTGAGCCCATTTATGCTCAATAGGATTAAGGTCTGGGCTATAAGGCGTGAGATATTCGATGCCATGGCCTTGATCATGGATGGTGGCAATCATGTCACTTCGTTTATGGAACGAAGCGTTATCCATAACAATCACGCTGTTTTCTGGTAATTTTGGTATCAGATCGTGAGTCAACCAAGCAAAAAAGACATCTGAATTGATATTGGTATCAAAGAGACAAACGGTGAGCAAATCCGAACCGATAATGGCACCAATTGCATTTAGCCTGCCTCTGGCATGCCAATCTTTCTGTCCGTAACAACGCAAACCTGTTTGCGAGTATCCGTGAGTTCTCGGCGTATCTATAGCAAAACCGCTCTCATCCAAATAAACTATATTTCTACCCATTATCTCGTACTGGGTCATTCGTATCATGAAACGAACTCGCTTAATTTCGTCTGCTTTTGGGTGAAATAGAGGTTTTTTTATAGCTGATATCCAATCTTTTCAGGGCATAAAATATACAACTGATACTCACATCAAAATGTTCCGCTCTTTCCGACAAATATGCGTCTGGATTTTTCTCGACATCTGCCTTTAACTTACACATATCTATTTTTGTTGCAGGTTTGTTTCTCGTTGTCTTTGGTTCTATGTCGCGTTGCCATCGAAACAATGTCCTGATCCCAATACCAAATCTTTTACTTGTTTTTTCAAACGTCAAATCTTCTTCTTCCTTGATCTTCATTATACGTTCCCTGAAGTCCAGCGAGTAAGTCATATCTTTTGGGTTAAGAATATGGCTATATTATGCCAGATTATTCAGAAATAGCTATATTAGAATTATTCAGAGAGCTACCATACCATAGGTAGCGTATTTTGCAACAAAAAGAGCCCCTTACGGGGCTCTAAAGCCACTCACTACTCCTTATGTCTTACATCTTATAACTACTTCCTACTCCTTCTCCTTCGAACCCACTTCCACACTACCCAGATGACAGCAAGCGGCCAAACATAGATAGCGATCCATATGACACCAGAAACGACATCCTGCAAAAATCCGACCCAGTTTGAGAAAGCCTCCTTGATAACCTGAACAGGCCTCCATTTATCGGGACCTTCGAATACAGAAAGCTCTTCCTCCATATAGACAGTGATCGTTGAGTAAGATGACTGATTCTCGTAGTACTGCATGCTGGATTCCAGAGATTCAATCTCCTCACGAACATTCTGCAAGTAATCATAAACCATCAGAATCTCCTCAACAGTGTAAGCACTATCAAGAACAGCTAGGTACTGAGCCTCAAGCTCATAGAATGTGCCAAGTCTGGCATCAAGATCCATATAAGTCTCCGTCACATCGGAAGAGTCAACGGATTCGGAACTGACATAATCGGAGAATTGACGCACTTCTTCCATGGCGCTATCGAACTGATCCACGGGAACGCGAAAAGTGACATCACCGACAAGCTGCCCATTGTAATCCTCATAAGTATAAGATGACTGGACATATCCATTATGTGCCTTGGCGATATTGGAAACCTCTTCAACACCGGCATTAGTATCAGCAACCTGCACGCTGAGATAAGCTGTCTTGATAACCATTGCCTCCGTAAAATCTATCTCCGAAATATCGACACCACTAACGGGGCTTGGCAACTCATCGTAATAGTAATCGTAAGCAACCTCCTCGGAAGATTTCAAAGTGGCTGACTCGCTCTCAACATAATCATAGCCATCGTAATAGTCGTAATCATAAGACGAACCCATCATCATACGGCTCGGGTTTGCTCCTACGCCCATCAGAAACACGACAGCAAGAACAAGTACTCCTAGAACAACTTTCACCCAAGTTTTCTTGAGATGTTTTTTGATTTTCATTTTTGCCAAAATTAAAGGCTAAAAGTAAGAAGAGTGTATCACAATGGCAGTCAGCGTGAAATGTTGACAGACCTTTTTTGAGTAGCCAAATTCTAACGACCTTTTCTTCCAAATAGCAAATAAGCAAGCAAAAGAGTAAGGAGTATAGAACCTACAAGAAAAGGAATGAAATAATCATTAGACATCATGCCCCTACTACCGACCACATACTCTTCTGAGGCAATCTCCCCAACATAATGGTAACCAAGAATGCCACACACAGCCTCGGGATCACTGATGTCAGCATAAACGTCCAGTCCCCATACCAAATAATCGCAGTACGAACCTCCTTCATCAAGCACATAATCAGGATCAAGATTGTTAACAATATATTCGCATCCGGGCTCGTAACTCTTGCCGGCAAGCCACATACCATCTTCCCACCCATCATCCGAAGGACTGTATTCATAGTATTCATCACCACCCCATACGTATCCGCATTCGCCAAAATCCTCATTCAAATAGAGCATATTAGGCATCGGCTCGGCAGACGCCACAATAGGCAGGAACAAAATCAGCAAAAAGAATAGTACCTTTTTCATATACAAAATTTACCATACAATAGAGACATCTAACAACAATTCAAATATGAAAAAACTGCTACTGGTGCCGTTACTGCTCGCATTTTCCGCCCCATCCGTATTCGCTTTTTCCGACATCTATGAGTCAGACCCTCTGACTTTTACAGCCGCATATTTGCAAGAATCAGACATAATAGATGGATACGATGATGGCACATTTAGACCACTGAGCCTAATCAACAGAGCTGAATTCATGAAGATGATAGTCGAAGGCGTTACAGGAGAAACACCTGATGAAGAGACATACAAAGACTGCTTTAAGGATGTTGCAGACGAATGGTTCGCGAAATACATATGCTACGGAGAGGATCAAGGCTGGGTAGAAGGCTATCCCGATGGCGATTTCAAACCGGCAGTCGAAATCACAAGAGCCGAAGCTACCAAGATCATCGTCAACGCATTTGAATGGGAAGAAAACGACATGCAATATAGTAGCTTCTACGACATAGATATGGCTGCATGGTACTGGGAATACATGTTAACAGCGGAATCAAACGGACTTTCCGACACAATAGACCCTTATCTGTCACCACACGAACTGATAAGCCGCCGCCAATTCAGCGAACTGCTATACAGAGCTATAAAATTTGAGAACGGCGAAGAGTTTTCAGTTTTGTCGACAGATGGCACTGCAGCGAAAACATACGAAGATTGGCTTGCCGAAGGCATAGCTGCAGCATATCCGTCAAATATGGAATTCCCTGCGCATTCACAAAGCGGATGGCCTTACGGATGCTACGCATTCGCCACCAAGAACATGACCGAATGGAAATACGGAGAAATACTAGATATAACGGAAGTCCAAGAACAAATCGAATGGGATGGAGAATCCATCTGGAATTACGATGAGATGACAAATTTCGCCGAAGATTATCACTACGACATCATCATGACTTATCAGGCTTCACCAGAATTTCTTCTCAAAAAACTCGCAGCAGGAGAACCGGTAGTCCTATACATCCCCTACTACTTAGGGGAAGACAATATCGGACACCAGCTGGTGGCATACTCATTCGACGAAAACGGCGTTTGGGTAGCAGACAGCTTGTCCGGAGGAGTACGCAGACAAATAGGATGGGATGAAGTCTTTGTAGATGGCGCAAATTACACCCTTAATGTAGCACAGATAAAAAAGCTCAAAGACGGCGGACAATATGTTTACCAGTATGGATTATGAGCGTACAATAAGCCCTAAACTCCATTCAGCAACTCGGACAACCCATTACAGCCACGAAATGGAAAGAATAGTCAAAATACACGAAGGAGACCTTGGTATACATGACGTACCAAGGAATCCACAAGTGATCGAAAGAGGACTAAGGAGGGCTTTGGCAGAGAATCCACAACTCAGGGAGGTAGTTTCCGCTATAGTTTTTGGGGATAGCGCAAAAGAAATCCACAGCGCCGCTGGAGAACCAAGCTTAACAGTACACCGCAACGGCACACCAAAAATAGCAATAGCATCGGATGATCTCAAAGTGCCTGCAATCAGAGGGCACATTCGAACTCAACTATTACAAGCATTAAGCCTTATCGCATTCCCTGTATCCGCACCGACAAACGGCATCCCGCATAGGAGGGAACTTTACACCAGAGCTCACTTGGAAAGATTCTTGAACGTCAGCGACCCCAGACTCACAGACTCCCTCTCCATAGTCGTACAAGGAGGACACAGGATATCGCCCGATGAATATGCTTTCGTAGCTGCAGTAGCGCAAGAAATCACAAGGGTACAGAGGAATGTAACATGGATAACAGGATGCGGACACGGAGTCATGGAAGCTCCTTTTGATGGTGCTAATCAAGCACGCAAAATGATGGCTCAGCGCCCCGACATACGCAAAGCGGTAAACATAGGCGTAACTGAACGAGGCATATTGGCCAAAGAGAGACCAAATAAGTATGTAGATCTTTTGCTGACATATCCGGATATAGAGCAGCGTATGGAAGCATTCATAAGGCTAGCGGATATCATCATGGTATTCCCTGGCGGCGTAGGCACTGCGGAAGAAATCATGCAGCTACTCGGGATCATGATGTTCAACAATGGCAAACACCCAAACCATACTGTGGCAATGCACCTACTGGAACAACAAGGAGGAACATGGATGTCTCAAATCAGAACATTGCTTCAAGCATGCTTCACAGCAGAAGAGCTAAAGAAATACATAAATGTATTCCCTGACACAACACCGACTCAATACAAAAGACACTTGACCGAAGAGACAGGCCGCAATAGAAACAGTGGCTGGAACAGCATATTGGAAATTCCGGAAAGGATGCAAAGGCCTATAGGGATAACTGACCCAAATGAGTTCTATAGGTGGATGGAGTCTATACGCCTCTCAAGAGGAGAACACGACCCGTTCACTCTAGCGGCTACTCTCAGAGAGGTGTTCTCAGCAATTGTAGAGCTGACGGTCAAGCAACCACACATTGCGGCACAGTGGCAGAGCCAAGGTCAAACACCGGCACTCATTGGAGACAGGGAAACAGTGACCGCAATGATGCAATTCATTGACTCGATGTATGCACAAGGCAGACTGTTTGAGGGATGCCCACCAAGAGAGCGCCTACTAAGAGCGGCGGCATAAACAAACTAGAGCCTATTAATGCGCCCTTAAAAAAAAGCCTTAATACGCTTAGGCCAATGACGCCTGGAGAACTCTGATGAAGCTTCAAATTCATCAGCAAGATGCCTATAACTGCGAGGTGTAGCTTCGGCTATTCCAAATTCGCCTAATTGCCACCCGCGAAACTCAACATCATCAAGATAATTATCTTTATCGGCAAAAGCTCTAGCAGCAGCCGACATAGCGACATCGACATACCCATCACGCACATTCATGTACAAGAACCTCTCGAATTCGGACCTGAAGACGTCTCTACTCTGGGCTAATTCAACAGTTCCATCTGCAAGCACGTCATAAGACTGATGATCTACAACACGCGCTCCTCCCAAAACAACTCTACGAGGACATCTGTAGAAAATCTTAGCACCGGCACTACCAACTAAATGACCTCCAATAGCAGTAGTCGGAATTCCTTCATACATCAAACGATCAAGCATTCTCATAACAGCCTGCGCATAAACCATCCTACCACCAGTAGTCCTAACAATGAGAGTGCTTGTAATATCATCAAGCGGCACACCGGAAAGAGCATCACTGCTTGGGTCCTTCCCGTCATGAACGAATTTCGCGACATCCCCTGTCTCAGAATCTACAAGCAAGGAATATGGGATGTTTTCATCGCGAATGCGACCATCCACAACTGTAACAAGAGCATTTCTCATAAGAGAATCGGAGTTGGATAGGTAACACTATCTATTTTATGCCAAAACCGACTGTTACCGATGTTTCTCATCTTCTGCAGGGATTAGTATGGCTTTGCGATCTAGCACCCTCCTGTGAAATTCAATAAGATTTTTGGCAGTAAACGACTAAACGTACTTCCGTAAGTGCAGGAGTTTACTGACCAAAAATCAATTGGTAGTCCCAAGGGGAATTGAACCCCTGTTTCCAGGATGAAAACCTGATGTCCTAACCACTAGACGATGGGACCGTATTGTGAAAAAGCCTTATAAATATAAGGATTAACAGAGAAAAGTCAAAACAAAATCCCCCTATAGAAGTTTCATAATTGGATAAAGAGCATCAGCAGGGCTCATAAGAAGATATGCCATCACAGAAACCATAAAGTTTTTTTGATAAGCGAGAGAGCATCAGCAGGCCTGAAAGGCCGATGCCGCGAAACGACTATATAAACAATCCGGATAAAAAATGATGGAAGTAATATCAGCAGTGCTCTTAGTCTTTTGAGACCGTACATGCTAGGTCGAAAAAGACAGGAAGCGATGCCATTACTCCCATCATTTTTTATCCAAACTTCTTCCCTTCATACCGCTTAAGTTCAAGTCCGGTCTGCTGCCCCAATATCTCCTTAGAGAGAGGATCATCGTAGTCACTATCGTAGACGACCTTTGTGATGCCTGCATTCAGCATCATTTTTGTACATATGACGCACGGGAAAGTATTACAATAAAGCGTACTGCCTTCTATGCTTATACCAAACTTAGCTGCTTGAGTAATAGCATTCTGCTCAGCATGCGTGCCACGACAAATCTCATGCCTCTGTCCGGATGGGATTCCAAACTTCTCCCTAAGACACCCACCAACCTCTGCGCAATGAGGCACGCCACGAGGAGCACCATTATAACCGGCCGTTATTTGCTGCCCATCTTTTGCGATCACGGCACCAACTCCTCTTCGAAGACAAGTTGTCCTTTTCGCCCATGTATAAGCAATCTCCATAAAGATTTCATCAAAAGTCGGCCTAGCCTCACCACTTTCAAGTTTCAAAAAATGTTCAAACTTATGCAAAAAAGCCTCCAAACTGCTATCGTTCAGTATGAAATAATCGACTTTATCAAGACACTTACGAACCTGCTGACCATCTGTGGGCTCTCCTTCTCCTTTTTCACGCTTCAAGCGAGCATAAACATCATCACAAGTCATAGATAATCCTTCTCGCCTGCGATCAAGGATTCTATCTATAAGCAGTTCATCATCAGCGCTCACTCCAACAATTTTAAGACCGGGAAGCTCGCGCAGCTCATCCATACAAGCAGGATTACGGACTCCATCAACGACCCATTTTTGATCGGGTTCACGCGTAATAGTCTCGCGAACTTTCATTCCAAGCACACCTGCCCCATACTGAGATCTGAGCTCATTTCCAATATTTTGCAAGTTTTCTCTAGTATGTTCAAGCCCTCTGGACGTAGCCTCTTCCCTGACAATATCTGACAGCGAAACATACTTATATCCACTCTGTTTTAGCATGTCGGAAAGAACCCCTTTCCCACTCCCCATGTAACCTGTTAACGCTATATATTGCACCACCGCTTTTTTTGATTAAAAACTACTTAATTCCTATGAAAACAGAAACAAGAGCCAAAATCAACCAAGAAACATCTGAAAAATAAGTAAAGTCGACTATCCTTCAGGGGGCTTTACTTCGTCAAACCTGTAAATATATACTTTCCTCCGTAAATACTCCTAACCCAAAAAACCCATGGCTTACAGCGTAAAAAACAGCAAGGGACAAACTTATTACCTTCATGGTAAAGTTGTCACTCTACGTGGGGGACGCAAACAGCAGATCTATTACTTCGCTCGTGAAGAGAAAGGTAAGGACGAGCTAGAAGCAATGCCAGACGGATACAAGGTTGTTGAGAACAAGAGAACAGGTCTTCCAATGCTAAAGAAAGACGCATAGTTCTGGCCTCAAAACACAAAGAAAGAGCCCCGCAACTAGCAGGGCTTTTTTGTTTTCACTAACTATTTCCTACTGACTATTTCTTAGCTCCTAGTAAAGTAGCTCCTCATAATTCACTGTCTCAATCAAACCTCCTTGAGCCAAACCATACACCACCCCAATAACAACAAGAGTCAGTAGCAAAATCATAACTAGAGAAGAAAATAAAATCCTCATACCATACTCAATCTTTTTCATCTTGTAAGTGTAGTAGAAAGGAGGGCCAAAAATCACAAGCAATTGAGCGGATATACCAAGAACAAAAAGCACCATCGTCACCCATGAGTACAAAAAGAACAGACCTTTTGCGTAAACGAACTCGAGAAGGTAGCCTGGAAAAACAGCCATAGCTGCTAGGACCAACAAGGATATTGCAGCACAAACAACGCTAATTAGAGCGATATGCTGCCATCCCAATGCTTTAGCTTTGTGGAATAACATGTTTTGTTTTGGTTATTTTTTGTAGAAGAACTATACTCTGCTCGCTTAAAGATACCAGAAACCGCATTAAATATGCAAATCCCAACAATATCGCCGATAGAACTGATAGCGTTTTTAATATTGGTTGTACCAACAATTTACGCACTTTTAGGAGCACCATTCGTTCCGACTCCTCTCCCGCGTGTCCGCAAAATGTTGGAGCTTGCAAAAATAGAACCGGGAGACAAAGTCTACGACCTAGGGTGTGGCGATGGACGACTTGTGCATCTCGCATCACGCGAGAAACAAGCTAAGGCGGTAGGATTCGAACTGTCTCCACCAATATGGCTCTGGGCAAAGATCGCACAACCGTTCTGGAACTCAAAAGCAAAAATCAAATTCAGGAATTTCTACAAGCAAGATATCTCTGATGCGGACGTTATATTTTGTTACCTGATGCCGGAAACTCTGAAAAAATTTCAGAAAGAACTCGGCAAACTGAAAAAAGGCACACGTATCGTTTCATATGCATTCAAAATACCGGAGCTCAAACTCGTCCATCACGAAGAGAAAGTCGCAAGCAAGAACTACTCCCCTATTTGGGTTTATGAGATTTAGGGCGTATCCATAGCGCCCTACCGGCAAACAGAAGATACACTGCGCACATCCATGGCTCAGTATAATCAATCGCAACCGAGGCAAAAGGGATCTGCGAGCATTTTTCCGCAATCAAAACTATAGCTTCTATAAAAAACCACGCGACATATCCGATAAGCAGGCCGCCATATACAAATCCAATCATATAAATAACTGCTGAGGCAAAGGATAGAAGCATCGCCCAAGGTATCAGCACGGCAACAAACATATTTGCAATTGGAGAAACGAGAGAAAGCTGTCCGAAATTGAGCAAAATAATAGGAAGCGCCGTAATCTGCGCACTAACAGTCAAAAACAGCGACTCACGAATACAGAATCTTTGCGGAATAAAGCTGTACAAAGCTCCGAATTTTCGCTCAAAAAAACTTTCCAATACGGGAGATACGTAAACCAGTCCACAGGTCGCCGCAAAAGAAAGTTGAAATCCAATGTCATATACAAGGATTCTCGGATTAACAAAATTCATGAAAAAAGCTGCGAGCAAAAGGGACTGAGTGACAAAAGTTTTTCGCCCAAACCAAATCGCCGCAAGTCCAATCACTCCCATGATAGAAGCACGAACAACGGCAGCGGACGCACCTACAAGAACCGTAAACAAAACAACGAAGACCAGAGATGCAACAATCTGTTTACGCTTTGGCAAAAAAGAGAGGAGTGCGCCAACAAATGCGATAACAATTGTGATATTATAACCGGAAATCGCAACGATATGAGACAGCCCCGTGATACGAAAATACTCCTGCACCTCATCGGGAATCCCGCGCCTGGATCCCAAAAGAAGCCCTGCCGCCAAACTGGATGATGGCTCAGGAAAAATCTCATTCAGAACGCCCTCAAAATAAGATTTGAAATCAAACATTTTAGACCAAAAAAAATTCCCGTTAAAAGCACTGTAGCGTTCTAAAAAAGGATCATACATCACGCTATATACTCCATAACGGGACAAATAATCCTTGTAAGAGAAATCGTCAAAACTCGCAGGCTCAAGAAGATCACCATAAACCGACAAAACATCTCCATATGAGTGTTCCGGATAGCGCGAAACTCGGACGTGAACAAGCCCATGCAATGGAGCATCAACTTCGAGAACCAAATTCTGATGGTCGGGACGCACATCGACTTCTCGAACAATCTCTCCCATAAATGCAAAGTCGCTACTACCATTGTAATGACTTACAAAACTCATATCGGCAAAGTCAGGACAGCTAAGAAGAAAACGCCATATACCAAGAAAGGCAGCGGCACAGAATATCAGAGCTTGCAGCCTGTATTTTGCAGCCACCCAAAGCGACACAACAGATACAAGTAATATCCACTCAGCATAAGGCACTCCAACCATAAAATCTTTGGCAACAAAAATCCCCACAAGAAAGCCTGAAACAAACAAATGCACAGGAGACAAAGATTTCATATGAGAAAAACCTTATCACTGACTCCTGAAAAATATGTGAAAAAAACTAGGGCGTCCTTGCTATGACGATAGCTACATACTAAAATACGATGCGCGTCAGCACACTACTGACTACAAACTACAGGCTACTAACTACTCACTATTCCCAAATGTCCTTCAAAACAAAAAAAATACGCTCAGACAAGAAAGTACACATAATCAGCAAGACAAGTAAGATCAAAGACGCAGGTTTGTCTATAATAAAGACAAACGCGATCTTAATAGTCATTATTTGTGTAGCCGTTTTTGGCATATACAAAGCAACAGCGAAAGTTTCATCAATAATAAGCGACATCTCTTCTGGCGTATCGGTAAAAGAGATACTTTTATCGGTTATTAGCAGCCCCCTTGATGAAGACGAGTATGGACACACCAACTTCTTGCTACTAGGGATAGGTGGGGGGGATCATGATGGCGGAGACTTAACAGACTCAATAATAATAGCGTCACTGGACGAATACAGCAATCTGGTACCAATGCTATCAATTCCAAGAGATCTATACGTGGAGTATAACGAAGCAGGCACATACGGAGACCGTATCAACAGATATTACGAACTTTCCAAACTTGATTACGAAGATAGCGTCGAAGACGAAGAAGAAGCTCAAAAGTTAGCTCTGGAAGACACGGCGGAAAAAGTCAGCGAAATACTCGGAATAGAAATACATTATTACGCACTTATAGATTTCGTGGGATTCGTTGAAGTTGTAGATGCCATCGGAGGCATAGACGTATACCTCGAAAGTAGTTTTTACGACAATGCATACCCAGTCGAAGGGACAGACTACTTCCAAACATTCTCTCTCTCATCGGGAGACAACCATCTGGATGGCGAAACAGCACTGAAATACGCCAGAAGTCGTCACACAACATCGGATTTTGACAGAGCCATCAGGCAACAAGAGATATTAAATGCGATCAAAGACAAGACATTCTCTCTCGGAGTTCTAGGCAGCCCTGGCAAGCTAAAAGACTTATACGAAGCAATATCAGACAACTTCGTCACAAACTTGAATTTTACGGAAATAGCACACTTGGGAAAACTGGCAGACGATTTCTCCGGAGATTCCATGCTGTCTCAAGTATTCACAGACACGCCGTGGGAAACGGCAGGATTCCTATACGCACCGCCAAGGGAAATGTTCAACGGAGCTGCAGTATTCCTACCAAGCTCAGGGGATTATTCGGAGATACAAGATTTCGCAAATCTATTCCTATACCATACAGATTTATTTGAAGAACAAATACCACTACAAATCGTGAACTCCACAAAACACGAAGGCCTCGCAACCGACACCATGGTTTATTTGAAAAGATACGGATTCAACGTAACGAGATACGGCAATGCAGCTCGAGTTGGAGAAACACAAACAACGATTTTCAACCTTGCCGGCGAAGAACTCGAAGGCAGCAAGACGCTTGAGTACCTACAGAAGATGCTGCCGGGCGCGGTAATAACAAGTGAAATACCGGAGGACTATTCACCAATCAACTGGGAGACGGAAGCAGATATCATAATAGAGATGGGAGAAGATTTTATACCTTATTACGAAGCAAACTACGATGCAAGATTCTACTATTGGGTCTCAGAATAGAGTTCAGAAAATCATAGCAAACTCAGGATACTGTTCTCGCAGAAAAGCAGAGACCTTAATAGTGGAAGGAAAAGTTTTTGTTAATGGCGAGAAAGCGATTTTGGGACAAAAAGTATCAGAAAACGACAAGATAGAAGTGGCGGGAAAAGTAATCAAAAAGCAAAAACATATCTACATAGCCCTGAACAAACCAGCCGGATACATATCTACAACTGCAGACACCCACAAAAGACAAACCGTACTCAATCTATTGCCAAAAGAACTCCACTCGGCAAAGCCGGCAGGCCGATTAGACATGGATTCGGACGGACTAATGGTGATGTCGACTGACGGAGAGTTTATTAACCACCTCACCCACCCGAAATTCCCACATCATAAGGTTTACAACGTAACACTCAAAGGACAAATCCAAAAATCACAACTAGAAGAGTTGACCTCGGGCAAATTAGAGCTCGAAGGATACGAACTCAACCCGATGACATACGAATTATTAGATGAAAACGAATCTTACACGAAGCTCAAGATAACACTTTCAGAGGGACGTAAACGCCAAATAAGAGAAGTATTTAAAATTCTTGGATTCCACGTGGTATACTTACGCAGAATACAAATCGGCCCAATCAAACTCGGAGCCTTAAAAAAAGGAGAGTTCCGACACCTAACAGAAACAGAAATTAAAAAAGTACTCGCATGCTAAGAGCTCTGCTCTCACTACTGCTGCTTGGCTCGCTTCAAACAAACTCATTCGACCTAATAGAAGAGCCACCTATCCCTGTGCAAGAAGAGGAATTCGACTTAAGCTCCATTATTCAAGTGAGCTCGATCCCAACGCTCAAAACAGGGAAAATAGAGCCTGTCATATATGCAGATGCCGCTTATTCAATGGATATAACATCCAACACCATACTCTATACAAAAAACGAACATGACAAACTGGCCATAGCGAGCCTTACCAAACTAATGACAGCCTACATAATTCTCGAAGAGGAAGGAATGGACGAAGTGGTGACAGTAAGTAGCAAAGCGGCCGCAACAGAAGGCTCTCAGATTTGGCTGGGGCAGGGTGAGACTATAACGATAGAATCGCTCCTTTATGGACTGCTCATTCAGTCAGGCAACGACTGTGCGGTTGCACTGGCGGAATACAACGCTGGCAGCGAAGAGAATTTTATCAACAAGATGAACCAAAAAGCACGCCAACTTGGCCTTAACGAAACTTACTTCACAAGCGCATCCGGCCTAGACGACCAAGGCTATTCATCAGCTGGCGACCTCGCATTCCTCAGCATGTATTTGCTAAAAAATGACTTCATAAGAGAGATTACAAGTTTGTCTTCCGCGACAATTACCGGAGCCGACGGATACCCAACTCACAGCCTAACGTCAACAAACGAGCTTTTAGGATCATATCTCAACGTAAAAGGCCTCAAAACCGGCAAAACTTACGGAGCCGGCGAATGCCTCATAACCGTTGCCGAGAATGATCATGGACACGAAATACTCACAGTAATGCTGGGTTCAGAAGATCGCTTCGGCGAAAGCAAGTTGTTACTAGACTGGATTTACAACTCGTACACCTGGTAAAGTAGGTACTGAAAAACACCATAACAAAAGACGCCATTCCATTCCCAATCACAGACACAGTCAGGCACTTAATTCTAATATTCGGATCATTCGGATTGGCATTCGTTCTTGCAATGATAGCAGCCAAGCCTTTCATATGTTTTCTTGAAAAAAACCGCATAGGCAAACAGATACGAGAGACCGCAACCGATGGAACCGCCGCCAAACTGTTCAACGCACTACACATCAAGAAAAGTGGCACTCCAACTATGGGAGGAATATTAATCTGGGGAATAGCACTCTTGGTGATATTAATATCTCACATATTGGCATATTTCGGTGTTTTTGAGCATTCTCTGTGGGACAGAAGCGAAACTTACCTGCCGGTATTCACCTTAATCACAGTAGCATTACTCGGCGCTATAGATGATTATTTCAACATACGCGGCTGGGGCAAAAGCAAGGGCATCAACGTAAAACCAAAGCTGTTTTGGCTCACATTATTTGCAGCACTTGGAGGATGGTGGTTTTATTCAAAATTAGGATATAGCGAAATACACTTACCGGGTATCGGAGACTTCGAAATCGGACTTTGGTACATACCACTATTCATCTTCATCATCATCGCATCGGCAAATTCGGTAAATATAACGGATGGACTCGACGGACTGGCAGGAGGACTGATTATTATTGCATTCTTGGGCTTTGGCGGCATCGCCTACGCGCATGGACTCTTGATACTTACAGCTTTCTGCGGAGTAATATGCGGCGCTACAGCAGCATTCCTATGGTTCAACATCCCTCCGGCAAAATTCTATATGGGAGACACTGGAGCATTATCTCTAGGGGCTACAATGGGCGTTATAGCAATGCTAACGAACTCAGTGGCCGTACTTCCTTTCATAGCTTTTATCTTTGTCATCGAGACAATCTCAGTCATCATACAAATATCTTCGAAGAAACTACGCAAAGGGAAAAAGGTCTTCAAGATAGCTCCCATACATCACCACTTCGAAGCAATAGGTTGGCCGGAATCGCAGGTGGTAATGCGCTTCTGGACCATCGGCGCAATAGTCGCATTCTTCGGCCTTATCCTAGGCCTCATTGGCATGGGGATATAAAATTTAGTGACTCACTAAAAAGGGAGCGAATCAAAAAGTCATAAGGATTTTTATGATTGACGAAAGAGCATCAGCAGGCTCGAAAGAGCCGATGCCGCGAAAGAGTTAATCAAAAAATCCCTCTTATTCGCTCAAAAGGAAAATCAACTCCCCATCGCTATAATAGACCTCTTCGAGGTCGTTAATCTTTTTTATAAGATCGTAATCCGAGATATTCTGCTTAAGACTGTTAAGTACTTGCACCTGCATAGTCTCGTCAGCTTGGACTTGCGACAAGAAGTCGGAGATTGTACCAATAGCTCTCTCTTTCAAAGAAACTATCAACGCATTGATCTCAAAAATGACCTGCTGTTTAGTCTCTGATAACTCTTCTTTAAGCTGAGGATCAACAACTCCATCTAAAGCATCAAGCTGCCCTGCAATTATCTTAAGGAGTTGTAGGTTTTCGACTTTTTGATCAAGAAATTCTGAAACAACCTCACCACGTTCTTCTTGTGGAACTTCTGTTATCTCCATAGCCACAGAAAAAACTTCATCCTTATAATCCTCGAGTTTATCAAGTGCGTCACTATAAGACCCGGCCGCAATAAGTTCACTGACGGTATTGAGCTTATTGGAAGCATTGTTGATTTTTTTAACATTTCTGTCCCCTTCACTTGCCGAAGCGCCTTCTTCGGCTACATCAAGTGCTTGCTGTATGACAGACAGATTGCTGTTGGTGGGAATCTTCACGCTCATTTCCTTGGTAGCTTGGTCTATATGCTGTGATACGGTAGATGTTCCGCTTTCTTGCCCGGAAATCTCTTCTACGATGCTTAAATATTCAACTATCTTCACTTCAGCCTCTTCGTTTTTGCCGTCATTAACAAGCTGCTCCGCTTCTAAGATAGCATCTTTGGCATCTTCGATGCCAAGAGTGGTAGCAAACCCAACAGCTTCATATGCACTCTTTTTGAACTGCTTCAAAACATGCAAAGGATCTTGAGAAAGCAGATGAGCCTTATCTGCGGACTCAGTAATGTAATATTCGGTAACAGAGAGTAAGTGCTCCTTACTTTGAACGGAGTTATATTCCGACCAAGTATCGCCAATCTCAGCCGATTCATCTATAGAAAATTCGCCGTTATAAATTGTCAATTGTGTCCCCTCTCCAAGCATACCAGATGCATCAGGCGTCATAAAAGAAGCCAAATACTTAGCAACTTGTGCCTTAACGATTTCTCCATCAAACGAAATATTTAAATCGGCTGCACGTTCGATGCGTAGCTCCCCCTCTGTCGTCAAAACCGAAAAATAATCATCGTCAGACGTAAGATTGATCACCTGAGCCCAGATCTTTCCATTCTGGAGTAAAACCTCGACTTCAGTCGAAGCCTCGTTCGCTTCGTCACGATGCAACTTGCGTATAGCGACTTCCGAACCCGGATACATAGCCATGCGACTATCGTCCATGAAATAAACTTGAGCCAACGACCCATCCATAACATGAATAACATCGCCTTCAGAGAGCAGCATAAAATCAAAAACCTCAAACACCTTATCATCTCTTGTAACCTCTACAGACCCTTGCTCGACTTGCACATATGTATTTTTCTGAGCAGAAGCGCTCGGAAAGAAAGGCATTTTTGGATAGAAATTAAAAAACAGGACCGCGAGCAAAGTTGCCGCCGCCCAAAAACTTTTCTTAAATAAGAAGAACTTGTAGCTCTTCATCCGTACAGATTCGACATACTCCATCACGACTTCCTTGATCTCAGATTTTTTGATAGGAGAGACTCGGATTTCAGGGACAGAAACAATACCAGCTGCAACCTCTTTGAGATCACCACAAGCTGTTGTCCTCACATGCGGCTCTATCTTCTGCCAAATCTTGGCTTTTGAGCTGCCTTCATCCATAATCTCAAGCTTTTTGTAATTAAGCTCATCAATAAGTTCAACAAGATCCCACACACTATCCGAATTTTCGTTATTTAAATTATTCATATTCCAATGCTGTACAACGAGGCAAAGAACCGATTGTTACGCTTTAGAGATTTCTTCAATATCCCATTTTCTGCAAAACGACCTTGAGTTCCCTAAGAGCTCTGAATTGCAAAATGCGAACATTACCCTCTTTTCTTTTTAAAATATCGGCAACCTCTTGGTTAGAGAAACCATTAATAAACTTGAGAACAATAACCTGCCTATAAGCTTCCTTCAGGTGTGAAAGAGCTTCTTTGAGTACAACTTGATCCAGCTTATTTTGCGCAACTTTCTGCGGATCATAAGCTTCTCGCTCATCGACAATATCAGACGGCAATTCCACAATACTTCTATGTTTTCTGTATTGATCAATAACCAAATTATGAGCGATTTTGAATAGCCATGAGCTAAAAGTAGCACCCTCTCGCGCTGTGAACTGGCCAAGATTATCCCATGCTTTCATAAAAATCTGTGCGACAACGTCATCAACATCTTCACGATTAACGCGGTAATAGACATAGCGATATATATGCGCGAAATACTCGTCATAGAGGTACGAAAAAGCATCGGTATCTCCAGCTTGCGCCTGTTTAATCAAGTTTTCTATTTTTGTGTTCTCAGCCATAACCAAAGCTTAGCGAAAAACAAAGCAAAAAGTAAAGCAATAATGGACTTGCTGACTATTTCCTACCCCCTACTACAAGCTCCTAACTGCCGTCAATTCTCCCACAATAGGACGCAAATACTCTAGGAAAGCACCGGTGACATCATGCCCGTTTTCCGCAACAAATTCGGGAGGCAGAACACGTGTTACTTTTGCGACATTACAAAGTTCCGTAAGCCCGGCTTGAGACTCATAAGGCTCATTCGACAGGCGCTCAATATAAACAGATCCACTGTCACGTCCTTCTAGCGCAAAGCGTACAGCGGCGGCTCCAACCATCTCAGCCTCCTGAGCATCAACATACGACACAATGCCTGGGAAAGACCTCTGAGCATAGCCCAGCGTATCCGTACGCACGCGCAAACCTTCATGCTTACTATGAGTCTTTACATAATCAGCCAGCATATCGCCAAGAGCTCCATTACCGGACAGCTGAAGATTGCCATGTGAGTCTACTTCTTTCGCAAATTTCTCGGCAAAAAGCTGCCCGCTCGAATCGCGAATGCCCTCCGAAACGGCTACGACACACCGCCCAAGTTTGGAATAAACTTCATCAATTTCTGAGACAACGTCATCAAGGGATTTTGGCGCTTCGGGCAAGTAAATCAAATGCGGCCCAGCCTGACTATCATACCTTGCCAAAGCACTTGCCGCAGTAAGCCACCCTGCATTTCTACCCATCACAATATCAATCTTCACTCCTGTCAGAGATCTGTTGTCAAGATCGTTACCAAGAAAACACTCCGCAACATATTTGGCCGCACTCGCATATCCGGGACAATGATCTGTCACTCTGAGGTCATTATCAATCGTTTTTGGAATATGAAAAGCCTTAAGAGGATAACCGCTCTCTTTTGCAAGCTCGCTGACAATATGCACAGTCTCGGCAGTATCGTTTCCTCCAATATAAAACCAGAAATTAATCTCATGCTTCTGAAAAACATCAAAAATCTTCTGGCAATCTTCGGAAGTAGGTTTGTGCCTACAGCTCCCAAGTGCAGAGGCCGGAGTACTGGCGACGGCATTGAGCTGATCCTCGGAATACTTGCGGAAATCCACGAAATCTTCTTTGAATACACCTGTAATCCCATGCTTCATACCAAGCACCTTTCCTGCCTTATCACTCTCCAAAGCTTCCCTCACAGCACCAATCAAACTCTGATTAATAACACGCGTCGGGCCCCCAGATTGACCGATGATTATGTTCTTCATAAAACTGTAAAAGGTAAAGTGTAGACTGTAGAGTCAAAATACATCATTTTTTAATATTTTATTAAGGCTCATATGATAACCTAGCATCATGAGTATAGAAATGCTGGAAAAATCGATAGGATGGCAAAAATCTCTGAATATTGCAACCGCAGTATACAAAATAACAGAGACTTTTCCAAAGGAAGAAAGATATGGACTAACATCACAAATCAGAAGATGCGGAACTTCAATCTTATTCAACATTGCCGAGGGAATTCTAAAACACTCAAAAAAAGACTTCGCAAACTACCTTACAATTGCCAGAGGATCATGCGGAGAACTATACACGCAGTTAGTATTATGTGAAAAGCTTGGCTACATAGATCATACAGCCTGCAAGGAGATAATGATACAACTCGAAGAGATTATAAAGATACTTCAGTCATCAATAAAAACTCTCAGAAAAAGATAACCCCCTCTACAGTCTACAGTCTACACTTTACAGTTTGCAGTTTACAGTCTACAGTTTACAGTTTGCTTTCTACCCTCTACCATCCGTCGCCTTCCCATGACTGCGGAAACCCCTCATCATCATCATGATGATGTGACCAGAGACAGCATCCATAGCTTCTTGCATTATCGCAGGATCGACCTGATCAATTTTCTCTTCAAAAAGATCAAGAACTTTGCGCCGCGGTTTCCCAAGCTCCTCGCCTTTGGCATCCATCTCGGCAAGAAGATCTTTTGGGAAATATTCGAACCAAATATCGGAAATACTCGTAGCATAGTTGATCTTCGTAGCCCCTGAATCAATAGCCTGATTAAAAGTTTCTGGCGACAATCCACTTCCTCCATGCAAAACCACCTGAACTCCAAGAGGATTCACAGCCTCGGCAACCTCGCGTATACGATCAAAACCAATACGAGGCTCTTTCAAATACTTACCATGTCCGTTGCCAACAAAAATCGCAATGGCGGCAGGACGAGTAAGCTCAGCCAACTTCTTAGCATCTTCTGCCTTGGTATAATAGTTCTCAATATTCGCATCAATATCAGGGTCAGCAAGTGCGTCAGAGGCGCCGATCTCGCCCTCTTCAACCTCAACAGAAACTCCAAGAGGATCAAGCTTAGCTACGATTTCCGCACATTTAGCACCGTTCTCCTCAGTAGGTAATTTTGACAAATCGACCTCGACAGATGAGAACCCTGCGGCAACAGCCAAATCTACAAGCGAAAGGTCTTTCTGAATATGATCCATGTGCAAACAAACCGGCACATAGTAGCCATATTTCTCATACATCTTCTTAATATAATCGTGGACAAAATCGGACAAACGATCCGGCATCATATTGCAGTATCCTGCCTCACTCTCTGCAATCTCGCAAATCACAGGCGACTTTGCCTGCCACGCAGCCTCCAGAGTAGCCTCAGTGATATATTTAGACCTCTGATTTATCGCGACAACACCATACTTGCCGGCCCTTGCTGGGACCAGAAGATCGGTAAGATTGCTCAGCGTATAACCACCATCAAGAACCCTGACATTCGGGTTATTGTCTTGTGTAAACTCTGCTAGCATTTTTATTTAAGTTAAAGTGTATTTGCGAACCACAGAATACAAGAAAAAACACTTGGCAGAAAGACAAAACTCGTAAGCTGAAAACGATTAGCTCTTGAAACTATCTAGTAATACGATCAACGAGGGCACTCTGACACCATCCTCGGCTAACGCATCAAGATCCTCTTCTAGAGATTGCATAGGATTCTGACCTTCAGCATCGGCAACTCTATCAAAAGGGTTCTCGCCAACTGCAACTTGCCCAGCGAATGCGACAACACGATTAACAACCTCTGCATTACGCTCCAAACCTTCCCCACTAAACAATGTTTCAGCTTCCATGATTTTGAATTTAACAAATACAGGGATTATAGTTACCACAAAACTCAAACAAATATCAACCCAAACGCCAAAAGATCCCCTCTCCGGCCAAGATGGAGAGAGAACCCTTTGGTGATCTATTTGCCTCCTAACCCGATCAGTTGACTGATGAGTCAGTGATTGGACCTGAGATGTCAGATCCACACACCGCTCCACCAATCCACACCCTATCCCCTACACCCTGCCTAATACGCACTACTCGCAACAGTAACAATCGGCTCTATGTAAGCAACCTCGCTTGAATCAGCTCTCACCATACGAGAAACCACATCACTCTCCATAATCGTATCGAGACTTCTCGCTTCAAGAATCAACATATCGTTAAGCTCGCTATCCTCAAGGAGATCCTGTCTTTCGTTCTCAAGACGATTGATTTCATAACCCATAGTCGCCTGCGAATTGAGAGATGTCAGCGAAACGAGACTCATAATCGTTATCATAAAAAGCATCGCCATCACGAGCGAAACCATCCCAACATTAACATGCATCTTAAGGGTAGTCTTGCGAACCCCGCGCCTTGTAACTCCTTGATGTGTCATCATGTACTGTCCCATGCTAGTTTATTTCTTTGTTTTCCGCCTCAATCTCGGAGAGAAGCAAATCTCTGACGAGATAAAACAGTGTTAACGTTAGTGATAAAATTCTTGTGGTTTGCAAACTGTAAGTTATTACCTACTGCATTCTGATTTGAACTAACCTTACTTAGACTTTTTGAGCGACCCTCAGCTTTGCGCTTCTGGCTCGTGGATTCTCGGAGATTTCCGATTCAGATGGAATGATTGGTTTCTTGGTAAGAAGATCAATCTGCTTGGCTCTGAGAACTTTATTAACAAAATGCTCATCAGGGTCTTCAAGATCTTTCGACAGATCTCTGAAAACATTTTTTACAATGCGATCCTCAATCGAGTGATAACTGATAACAGCTATCCTGCCACCAGGCTTAAGCACCGAGATCGCATCAGGCAGAACCTTCGCGAGAACATCGAGCTCATCGTTAACCGCAATCCTTAGAGCTTGGAAGACATTCGTAGCGGCATCTTTCTTCTCTCTGATGTGCTTCTTCTGTTCCCTGATAAAATCAGCTAGTTGCTCAGTAGTCTCAAACGGCCTATTTTTCCTGGCATTGACTATTTCTCGGGCAACTTTCTTAGAAGCTCGCTCCTCCCCATATTTAGAGAAGATTTCCACAAGATCAGACTCAGACCACTTGTTCACGATATCCGAAGCCTTGAGCTTCTGACGAACATCGTATCTCATATCTAGAGGACCATCAGCTTTGAAAGCAAAACCGCGACTGGGATCATCAACGTGAGGCGACGACAGTCCAAGATCGAACAAAGCAGCATCAACAGAGGTAACTCCATCGTCCGTAAGGCAAGTTTTCAAAGACACGAAATTAAAATGGTAATATGTGATTCTATCCTCGTAATCAGCCAAATTCTTCTTAGCCTCCAACAGATTTCTCTCGTCCTGATCAAACGCATACAAATGCCCTTTTTCTCCTATTAGTTCAAGCATCTCAAGCGCATGTCCGCCCAATCCCAACGTCGCGTCTACAACCTTATACCCGGGTTTCAGCTTCAATGAGTCTAGGACCTCTTCCTTCAGTACCGGAATGTGCATTTTCTTTTTGTTCTCCGTGTGCAAAACTTGTGTACAAGCAGTGTATAACTTTTTTGCGCAGCTTGTGTATGAAAAATAATCCACAAACAAAAATCGGTCAAACCCCAAATGCCAAAAACCACTACTCTACTCCCGTTAATTAGTCGCTATATTTCGTTGCAGCCAGATAGTTTTATTGTATAACAATTTTATACGCACAAAGGTGGTTTGTATCGGCATACTACATGTTGTATTTGACGAATTCCCAACACACAAGAACCGGAAAAACTCTCGCAACGAGCTGACGAGTGATCTATACTACACACCGAAATGAAAAACGAAATCATCACATTTATACTGGCGATGCTCCCTGTGACAGAACTCAGGGGTGCAATTCCATACGCGATACTGGAGCTGGAGATGGCTCCTATTCCAGCTTTTATATCTGCAGTGCTCGGGAATATATTTGTATCAATCATAATCCTTAAGCTATTAGGCCCAGTCTCCGACTTCTTTAGGGAGCACTCGGCATTTTTCGAAAACTTTTTCGACAAGCTATTCAAAAAAACTCACAACAAACACGCACATAAGTTCGTACTATACGGCGAAATCTTTCTCGTATTATTCGTCATGATACCGCTACCGGGAAGTGGCGCATGGACCGGATCTTTGCTAGCATTCTTACTCGGCTTAAAATTCAGGACATCATTCCCTCTAATCACATTGGGCGTTGTTTTGAGCGGCGTCATAGTAACTCTAATAAGCACAGGCGTACTTGCGGGCCTCCAAGCTATGCTATGAGAAACTACACCCTATCCCCTACAATTTAAACTCCCCCGCTCTAATAACAGCAACCTCATCTCCTACCACCTTAATAATAGTAGACGGCGGATTTGCAGGTATAACACCGGCATCAACAACATAGTCCCCTCTCAAAGCATCGGCAGCAGAATAAGGAGGAGGATCGCCATGCAAGTTAGCACTCGTAGTAGTAAGCGGACCACCCCACTTGCTGAGTAACTCCAGCGTAAAATCATCACCGGGAACACGGATCCCTATAGTTTCATCACTATCATGCCTAGGCAGGACAAGTGTAAGCGCACCAGGCCACACCTCACTGCCAATCTCCAAAGCTCTCTTGCCAAAAACACCGTATTTCTGAGCCTCACCCATATCATAAACCATAATAGTAACAGGTTTATCATCAGGCATTTGCTTAAGCTGCTTAACCTTATTCATAGCATCGCGATTCAAAGGATCGCAAGTAAGCCCATAACACGTATCAGTAGGATGCGTGACAACTCCACCATCTTTCAGAACTTTGATAATTTCATTCCATTCGATCATACATCTCTTTAAAAACATTTTCGGGCAAGAGTCAAGACGTTGAGGGTAAAAACCGCTCCACAAAGGGATTTTTATTGCTATAATCACCCCCGTCTTAATATACACACACTAACCTATACATTCAATGAAGCCACGTGTTGCGATTAATGGATTTGGTCGAATCGGACGCGCATTTTTACGCGCAAACCTAATGGCAGACTTGGTCGAAATAGTTGCAATAAACGACACTTCTCCAAACAAAGAATTGGCATATTTGCTCAAAAACGACTCAATATACGGACCTTGCAAAGTAGACGTGGAAGCAGTAGGAGAAACCGCAATCAAGATTGACGGAATCGAGATCCCAACGTATTCCGACAGAAATCCGGAAAATCTTCCATGGGGAACACTTAACGTAGATATCGTCATCGAATCCACAGGAGTATTCCGAGATAGAGAAGGCTCAGAGAAACATATTAGGGCTGGGGCAAAGAGAGTAATAGTCAGCGCGCCAGGGAAAGACTTGGACAGAACAATCGTACTTGGAGTCAACGAAGGCTCTCTCAACAAAGAGACTGACAAGATGATTTCCAACGCATCATGCACTACAAACTGCCTAGCCCCAATCGTGAAGGTACTAAACGACAAGTTCGGCATAGTAAAAGGCTTAATGACGACGATTCACTCATACACGAACGACCAGAACTTGATGGACAACTCTCACCCAGACCTGCGCAGAGCACGCGCAGCAACTCTCAATATGATTCCTACTTCTACGGGAGCCGCAAAAGCTATAGGTGAAGTAATTCCAGACTTACAAGGTAAATTAAACGGCCTATCTGTACGCGTCCCAACCCCAACAGTTTCACTTGTTGACTTGGTATGCGAAGTAAAAGCACAAGTAACAGCCAACGATGTTAACGCGGCATTAAGGGAAGCTTCCGAGAACGGAATGCGCGGCATCATGGGATTCTGCGAAGAGCCACTTGTCTCAAGCGACTTCATCAAAGACAACCGATCTTCAATCATAGATGCTGAATCCACAATGGTCATAGAGGGTAATATGGTAAAAGTCCTCGCATGGTACGACAACGAATGGGGATACTCGGTAAGACTTGTCGAACTGGCAGCCTACATGACTAGGTAGAAAAGCCCCGCCCATCTTGCCAAACAAAACCTAGCACTATAAACTAAGCAGTGCTAACGGTTTGCAGTTCACTACTTCTTACTGACTACTCGCTAATGACAATCGATCCGCGCAAACAGAAGATACTTCAAGCAATCATTCAGCAATTCATAAATACCGCTGAACCTGTTGGATCGAAGACAATTGTAATAAGCTACAAGCTTTCCGTAAGTCCTGCGACAATCCGCAACGACATGGTCGAGCTTGAGAAACAAGGACTGATTATACAGCCTCATACATCAGCGGGGAGGGTGCCAACATCGGCAGGCTACAGAATGTACGTCAATGAACTGGCAGATTATCCAAAAGCCAAAAAACTGGCACACACAAACCTGCTGAAAATACGCGAGCAGTACAAGCTAAACAAAACACGGGAAAAAATCTACGAAGCTGTGAAGCTGCTTTCGCAGGCAACTCTCAACGTAAGCTTTGCCACAATCCCGGGAAGTCGCACATTCTACTTGGGAATTTCGAATATCCTCAAACAACCTGAGTTCGCAGACGATCCCAAGCGTGCAAGCCAAGTAGTCGAAGTTCTCGAGGAAGGCGCACATTTTGCAAAAACACTAGAAAAATTGGACTTGGACGAATCAGCAAAAATTTTCATAGGAGAAGAAAACCTTTTAAAACAGATCGACAGCTGCGGCCTTATCATCTCAACTTACGAAATAGAAGGACACTCAGGCTACATAGGAATACTAGGCCCATGCCGCATGCCATATGCTTATAACAAAGCGCTGCTCGAAGAAATACGCAAAATCATCCACGAGTAGCCACCCTACCCTCTACCCCTATACCCCCTCCATGCCTACAAAAACGCAAATAGAACTGGAACTCGAGCAGCTGAAGAAAGAGCACTCCGCTCTGACAGAAACAGCCAAACGCGCCGTTGCTGATCTGCAAAATTTCAAAAGACGCGTCGACGAAGAGCGCTCAGAGCTAAGAATTTTTGCAAACGCAGAATTAATAACCGCACTATTCCCTATTATAGACAATCTCAAGAGAGCTGAAGGCAACCTTCCCGAAGAACTTACCGACAACGAATGGGTCAAAGGGATTCAGTCAATCGAGAAACAGCTGGTAGACACACTCACCTCATTGGGACTGGAAGAGACGGGAGAAGTAGGAGAGAAGTTCGACCCTCAATTGCACGAAGCAGTTATGCAAGATACTGGTACAAAAGATGAAATAACAGAAGTATTTGAAAAAGGATTCTCATTCAAAGGCAGGTCTATAAAGCCGGCAAAGGTAAAGGTTGGCGACGGATCAACATAAGCAACATCAAAACAAAAAGCATGCTAGAACCACTATGGGGCATAAAAACAGACGCAATATTCGACGTATGGACTTTCGAACATATCCTGACGGGACTGTCCGTAGGATCAATAGTCATATTCAACAATAGAAAAAGCCTGGGAAGCCTACTAACAGACGCCACAGACCGAATAATACATCCGAAACAGGTCAACTATCTCAAGTACAAATACGACATCATCTTCGTACTGATGATTGCGTACATCTGGGAAACAATTGAGCATTACCTCGAGACTGGACTATGGGGAGAATGGGTTCAATACTGGTTTCAAGGAGTGGAATTTTGGCCGAACAGGGTTCTGGCGGACCCTTTGATGCTAGTCCTTGGATACTTAATAGTAAAAAGATTCCGCTGGTTAGCAACACCGGCAAGAGTCCTTTCTCTGTTATGGATCATAATACATTTATTCGTGTTCCCTCATTCGATGTACCTTCACGAAATATTTTAAAAAAAAGTTTTGACAGCAACTTATTAGCACTCTATAATCACGTGTGCTAATTTGCATCTATAAAATCATATTGAGAAAAGCACTCAATAACTATAACCCTACAACACTATGTCACGAATCATCGGAATAGATCTTGGAACCACGAACTCATGTGTCGCAGTAATGGAAGGTGGCGAACCTACGGTGATAACGAACTCCGAAGGACAGAGAACAACGCCTTCGATAGTCGCAGTCAAAGATGGAGAACGCCTAGTTGGAATTACTGCTAAACGCCAGTCTGTAACCAACCCAGAGAATACAATTTTTTCAGCGAAGAGATTTATCGGACACACTTACAAAGAGTCAAAGAAGGATTGCGATCGAATGCCTTTTAAAACAGTAGAGGGAAAAAGCAAGGAAGTTGAAATCATTCTCGGCGGGAAACAGCACAGGCCAGCGGAAATCTCAGCAATGGTCTTGCAGAAGCTCAAGGCAGATGCAGAAAAATACCTCGGGGAGACAGTGACAGAAGCTGTAATCACAGTACCTGCCTATTTCAACGACGCACAGAGACAAGCCACAAAAGATGCCGGCAAAATCGCGGGGTTAGACGTAAAAAGGATCATCAACGAACCTACTGCCGCAGCTCTCGCATACGGACTGGACAAGAAGGGAACGGAAGAGAAAAAAGTCGCAGTATTCGACCTTGGAGGTGGAACATTTGATATTTCAATCTTAGAGCTGGCCGATGTGGACGGAGACAAGCAGTTCGAGGTCCTATCTACTAATGGCGATACTCAGCTTGGTGGTGACGATTTTGACGAAGTAATAATTGACTGGCTAATAGCAGAATTTAAAAAAGATCAGGGAATTGACCTGTCAAATGACAAAATGGCAACTCAACGCCTCAAGGAAGCTGCCGAGAAGGCCAAAATCGAACTCTCTTCAACTCATGAGACAGAGATCAACCTACCATTCATCACTGCAGATTCAAACGGACCTAAGCATATGACAATCAAGCTCAACCGAGCAAAGCTGGAAGACCTAGTAGCAGATTTGTTGGAAAAAACCGTCGAACCATGCCGCAAAGCTATGGACGATGCAAAAACATACGCTTCGGATTTAGACGAAATCATCCTTGTGGGAGGTATGACAAGAATGCCTTCGGTACAGAAGGAAGTGGAAGAGATTTTCGGCAAAGAGCCTCACTGCGGACTTAACCCCGACGAAGTCGTAGCTCTGGGAGCTGCAATACAAGGTGGAGTTTTGCAAGGCGACGTAAAAGGAGTTTTGCTTCTAGACGTCACGCCTCTAACACTGGGTATCGAGACTCTCGGTGGAGTCAGAACGCCGCTGATCGAAAGAAACACAACAATCCCATCGAGTAAATCGCAAGTTTTTTCAACAGCGGCGGACAACCAGCCATCGGTTGAAATCCACGTCTTACAAGGTGAAAGACCTATGGCGGCAGACAATAAATCCCTAGGGAAGTTCGTCCTGGATGGCATTCCACCGGCACCACGTGGAGTCCCTCAAGTAGAAGTGACATTCGATATTGACGCAAACGGAATCCTTAACGTAAAAGCACTCGACAAAGGAACAAACAAGACTCAGCACATCACGATAACAGGATCCAGCGGTATGAGCGATGAAGAGGTGGAGAAATTACGCAAAGAAGCTGAAATCCATGCGGAAGAAGACAAGAAAAAGAAAGAGTCTGTCGAAACTCGGATTAACGCAGAGAACTTAGTTGCTACTTGCGAAAGAACACTCAAGGACGCAGGAGATAAAGTTGGTGACGACATCAAGAAACCGGTTCAGGAAAAAATAGACGAGGTAAAAAAACTACTGGAAGACAAAGACGTTAATGAAGAAAAATTGAAAACGGCCACCGATTCACTATCGGAAGAGATTCAAAAAGTTGGATCACAAATGTACAAAGATGCCGCAGGCGCGCAAGACGCAGCGGATGCCGAGACAAAAGGAGCCGATGGCGATGACGAAAACGTCAGAGTATACGAGAAGGAAGACGACGTAGTAGAAGGAGAAGTCGTCGACAAAGACAAAAAAGAGTCCTAGAACCAAAACTACTATAGTCAAAAGCAATAAAGGGCGCCCACCACAATGCGCCCTTTATTTGAATTAGCCTTTAACAGCTCCTAAATAGATTTAAGGACCTCTTCCGCATGACCCTTTGCATTAACACCATCCCAAACTTTATCTATAACACCATCTGCTCCAATCAAAAAAGTCGTCCTTATAGTTCCGAGAAACTCGCGCCCCATAAACTTTTTAGGCCTCCAGACTCCATACGATTTTTGAACTTCCGAATCCGGATCAGACAAAAGGCTGATTGTTAAGTCTTGCTTGTCGATAAATTTCTTATGAGACTCACAGCTATCCTTGCTGACACCCAAAATCACAACCTTCTTCTTCGCAAACTCAGCTTTTAAGGCAGAAAAATCCAGCGCCTCAATAGTACATCCTGGAGTATTGTCCTTAGGATAAAAATACAAAACCACCTTCTTCCCATCGAAATCATCCAAACAAACATCCTCGCCATCAGAATTCTTCAAACAGAAAACCGGAGCTTCTTCACCTTCTTTTGACATTCTGGTAACCATACTTTATGTATCTTATTAGTAATCATTATTGATAATACAAGCATTCTTGTATATTGCAAACACATAGAGTTGACAAAACCACCTACCAAGAATCAAATCTTTTCTATAGAATCCATTCACCATGAACATACTCAAACTAATAGAAAAATACTTCTGGGCCGTACTACTCTCGGCTTTAGCAATAGGGATGCTACTCCCGGAATACGGCAAAGACCTTGAGCCGATGCTGACACCAATACTGATGCTGATCCTGTTTTTTGTATTCTTAAAAACAGACTACCTGCTAATCCTAAAGCAGTTCAAAAACCCGACATTCATAATCTACATACTCACGCTGTTCCTCATCATTATACCAAGCGCAACATATCTCATCATGAGCTCGATTGATGAGAATCTTGCAATAGGACTGCTTCTTCTTGCCGCAACTCCACCGGCAGTAGCAGCGCCAGTATTAACAGATATAGTAAAAGGCGATCGTAGCCTATCACTGGCAATCGTAATACCATCATACCTATTTGCACCTATCGTAATACCTCTAATGTTCTCATTCTGGACAGGGGCAAGATTAGACATAGACGGGGTAGGTATGTCCAAAGTGCTGCTACTCATGATCTTTATACCACTCGTAGCATCACAGATCGTCAAAAGGCTTGGCGCATCAAGGATAATCAAAAAAACAGAAGAGTATTTCGGAGGAATAAACATCCTACTCGTAGGAGCAATTGTTTTTGTAGCAATATCCATGCAAGCGGATTTCATAAAAGAGAACCCAGAGAAAATAACAACTAATCTGGCATGGGTATACGGCCTTTTCGTCATAATGCAAATAGCTGGATATCTATCCGGCTTTTGGCGGAAAAAAGAAGACAAACTCGCACTGGCGATAACAAAAGGGTACCCGAATAACGCACTTGCAACAGTTTTGGCTTTGCAATTTTTCACACCTGGAATAGTAATAATCACAGTACTATCTCAATTCCCATGGAACACCTTGATCGGCCCTTCCAAATGGGTTTCCAAACACTTGAAATAGATGTTTTGCGAAAGCAAAACTCCCGCCACTACTAACGAAAAACTACTCACTACCAACTACCCCATGTTCTCAGGATTCGGACTTAAGTACTTCAACCTCGACGGCGCATCAACGCATCATCTCATCAACGAGATAGCTTACAAGCACGCACTACGCAAAACACGCAAAAACGGATTCCCTTTAATTATAAGCATAGATCTACACTCCGGATACTATGGCCCTGATGGAAAGTGGGGAAGGCAAATCAGCAAAGTTTCGCACCATATGTATAATCCGGTAACGGATACCGGAGAGGCAATCAACAGCGCCATAGAAGCTTACAAATTCGCACGCGACCATATACATCGACCAAAGAGGACAAAACTCAACAAAAAACTTGGGCAATTCTCATGCGCGCGGGGCCTACATTTCTTGGTAGACGGACTAACTCCGTCTCACCATATCGGACACTATTTACTGGCAGCGACAGACCACAGGGATTGGCACGACCCATACTGGGATCACTCAAAAAGCCCAGGCAGCAATATACTTTTCCGAAACCACGGAAAATTCGAGGTAGTTTGCGCCAAATACATGTTCTTTCACACAAAAAAAATCACAAATAACTACCGAGAATTACGGAAACACAGGCCTCTAAAACCATATAGCAGCGCAGGCACACTAAAAACATTCATCAAACAAAAAGCGCTGGAAATACACAGTGAAGGCATTTACAAAAAATTCCTGCAAGGCGACAACATCAAGAAAGAAGTCATTGAATACCTGATGCCGGAAATACTCTACACAGTTGAAATATATATAAGAAGTCTCTATTCTAGCCACGAAAATAACAAGAAAAATGACAACCCTCGCATACACATTCCTAGGCCTTCTGATATTAGGCGCGCTATGGTACAGACTTTGGTTTCTAAGAAATCCAAAAATCGAAATACCTCAAGGTAGAAACATAATCAGCCCTGCCCACGGAAAAATCGCAAAAATAATAGAGATAACACCAGAAAAAAAAGCGGAGATAGAAAAAGGGAAAGGCAGAATAAAAGTTTGGATTGATGACGTACTGGAAGATTCAGGATGGCTCATATCAATAGTAATGACGCCAATGGATATTCATTTCCAAAAAGCACCTATCGAAGGGATTATTCAGTCAATAAAACACACTTCCGGGAAACACAAAAACGCGATGAGCAAAACACAAGACCCCAACTGGCACGCTCAAAACGAACACCAAGAGATAATCATAGCAGGACCAGAATTTAAGCTGAAAGTGATTCAGATAGCTGGCTTCATTGCACGACGAATCGTTGCCATAGCACAGCAAGACAGCACCGTAACAAAGGGCGAAGACATTGGACTTATCAGGCTCGGCAGCCAAGTAACATTGATTATTCCCAAGCTCAAACTCAAGGTGAAAGAAGGTGACAAAGTAAAGGTTGGCAGAACAATCATTGCAGAATATTAAACAACACCCTGCCACCCTTCTATCTCGCGCGAAGCGCTCCATCCCTACACCCTATCCCCTACACCCTA
>Ga0210044_10000323_pt1 | contig 72017 bp, 74 predicted proteins | sample CryGey13umfilter_2_FD_183959 | JGI IMG/M metagenome (GOLD analysis project Ga0210044, IMG submission 183959) | Groundwater microbial communities from aquifer in Utah, USA - Crystal Geyser 4/9/14 3 um filter (SPAdes) (version 2) | ecosystem: Environmental > Aquatic > Deep subsurface >... | reverse complement strand
CGGTGCGTCAACACGCCATAAGAAGCTTGGGTGCGCAAGCTCAGCACACTTTCACCATCAACTTGAACCGGCTCAAACCGCGTCAGAGGTGTTTTGCGATCGGGCAACCCGCTGAGTTGCCACTTAGGATGTAATCCGCGTTGATGCAACTCAAAAAAATCGGCCAAAACGATGTCATCGATTTTGGTTTCTTGTGAAAAAACGCTTGTCGTCAAGCTGATGTGGAGGCTTGCAAAGCTCGCAATAAGTGTCAGTCGAAGTTTTCTATTCATGTGTTGTGATTTGACAATGCAAGGCGCTGATAGGGTGAATAACACCGCGTACCTGAAACGGTGAGCTTTCCCATAGAGAGCACATTGGTTGACCCTGGTGGAAGAATTCGTTAACTCTTTTGTGCAGAATGTACACCGCACTGAACCATATTCCAGCAGTCCCACATTGGCCACATTCCGTAAAGGGAGCCAGCAGCGATTGAATATGGCGTTAACCTGCCGATTCAACAGAGATTGACGTTCATCAGGGTTTGAAATGATGACGATCAGGTTTGCGAGGCAGTATGCAAGGCTGTGAGGCGTTCCTAGCATGGCTATGGACACCGAGCAGACGCTCAAAATGACCGCAAAGCTGCAGCCAGCGTTCAAACAGGTGCCAAGCACCGCCTAATGAACAATCTCGGTTCAATACTGAGTCAAGGCGAGCTGCCTGCTGTCGTTGAAAAATGCCTGAACCATACCAAGTCGTACAAGAATAAACCAGGCATCATGCAGGCACGAGTACGCTTCGATGCCGAAAGTTCGACAGCCTCCTAGTAGTCCGTTTCACCAAAACACGTACATGAAATCGTGCCTTTTCCAGCCTGGCGTTGTTGTTCGTTGTTGCCATAGCTACGGCTAGGTCGCCTCCTCTGGCCTAGCCAGTTTAGAAAATTCATCGATTTCATTTTGTAACCGTTTTGATGAAACGAACTGCTAGCCGCCGGTTTCCACCTCAAACGCCTTGTTTTTGCCTTGCGCGAGCAGTTGAGCCGCCTGTTTGAGTGCGTCATGCAAAGTTGCTTTCAGCGTGTGCGGCGGGTTGATGACAAAAACACCGCTGGCGGGCAAACCCGGTCGCACGGTTTCGCCTGCGTCGTCGGTAGTGAGTTTGCTCGACTTGACGGTTAGCGTGGCGTTGAGCCAAGGTCGGCCTTCGCGGTTGGCCAGCGTTTTGAGCTTGCGCGGCAGTTCATGCGCTTCGGGGCGCGGGATGATCGGGTACCACACCATGTAGGTGCCGGTGGCAAAGCGCTTGAGCGCGTCGGTGAGCAGGTCGACCACACGACCGTAATCGCTCTTGATTTCATAGCTGGGGTCGCACAGCACAAAAGCGCGTCGGGATGGTGGCGGCAAGAATTTTTTGAGGCCTTCAAAGCCGTCTTCCTGCATCACGGTGATGAAGCGCCCGGCGTCGAGTTGGGCGACGTTGGCCTTGAGCGTCTTGGCGTCGGTGGGGTGCAGTTCAAACAGGCGCAACCGGTCGCGCTCGCGCAAACAGCGCTGCACGATGAACGGCGAGCCGGGGTAGATGGCGTGGCTGCTGCCTGGGTTGAAACTGGCGACCATGTCCATGTAATCCTGCAGCGCCGGGGCCAGCACGGTGTCGGGTGTCAGCGCGGCCTGCAGTTGCAAGAAGCCATGTGCGGCCTCGCCGCTGGTCTGGGCGTAATCGCCGTCAAGTCGGTACAGGCCCGCGCCCGCGTGGGTGTCAAAGAAGTGGATGGCGGTGTCTTTGAGCGTCAGGTGACGCAGCACCGCCAACAAGGCGGTGTGTTTGAGGACATCGGCATGGTTGCCGGCGTGAAAGGCGTGGCGGTAACTGAACATGGCGTCATGTTAACCGCCTACGCCCAAGTGGGCGTTGCTGTGTCAGCCGAGGTGGCGGCCAAAAAACCGCAAGGTGCGATCCCAGGCTTGCTGCGCCCAAACCGGGTCAAACTGCGTGGCGGGCAAACGGCGCGGCCCCACCGCGGTTTCATTGGCAAAGGCGTGGCGCGCCAGATAGCGGTGAAATTCAAAGCCGACGTTGACCGCGCGCAGCTTGGCCTCCAGCGCGTCGATGGTGTCGATGCTGAAAAACTCGTCCTGCGTGGCCCAGTGACCTTGCAGCGGAGCGTGGATTTTGCTGGCGTCGATGTATTCGAGCGGCGGGCAACCATACCAGGTGGTCGCGGCATCGATCTCGGGGGATTGGGTCAACGCCAGCAGCGTCAGCGCGCCGCCCATGCAAAAGCCGGTGACGCCGACTTTTGGGGCACGGGTCTTGAGGTACTGCACCGCGCCGCGGACGTCTTGCGAGGCGGCGTCGCCAAAGTCCAGGCCAGTCATCAGGTGGTGGGCTTCTTCGGCGTCCAGGGTCGATTGACCCCGGTAAAGGTCAGGCACCAGCGCCTGGTAACCGGCCAGCGCCAGGCGGTCAGCAACGCCGCGAATCTGGTCGTTCAGGCCCCACCATTCCTGAATCACCACCACTGCAGGCGCGCCCGCGCCCTGCGCCGGTTCGGCCAGATAACCCTGTACCGCTTTGCCATCGGGGCGATTGAATTGCACCATTGATGCCATGTTGTCTCTCCTTGTTGTGGGCTGAAAGTCAGATATTAGCCTGATCCGGGGTGCAATCCAACGTGTTGTGGCGGACGCGTTGGACTGCTGAGCACATGGCTGTGGTCAATGAATCAGCCGGGTGATGCGCTTTGCTACACGTCCTTCGGCCCGCGGCCTCCCCCTTGACCTTCGCTAAGGGATGTGGAAATTGCAAATGTACCGTTTATGGCGAGTGCTGACGGGATGCAGTGCTAGGCGCAAGACGCGCCGTTTAGCTCTGCTAAACAAGTGGATTGAAACGACGCAATGCGCCCGTCAGTGCCGCCGGAAAAGGGATATTTGTAATTTCTGCATCCCTAAGCGCATCACCCAGTCGCCGCGCCGGGTTTGAATCGATACGATGGCTTTCCGCGTTGACACATCAGTTTAAGTGGCACACCCTGATTCGGGCGGCGTTGACGGATCGCCTATAATGCTCGGCTTCGCAGCGCTTTGTGGCTCCGCGGCGAAGATCAACATCCCTACCTAAGAGATTCCCATCAGAAGGAAACCCGACCGTAGAAAAGAGCCCGCCAAACCTTCTTTTTAAAGAGAAATCTCATGTCAACTTTCAGCGCAAAACCCGCTGAGGTCGTGCACGAGTGGTTTGTGATTGACGCGACCGACAAGGTCCTCGGACGAGTAGCCAGCGAAGTTGCTCTCCGTTTGCGCGGCAAACACAAGGCCATTTACACGCCTCACGTCGATACCGGCGACTTCATCATCGTCACCAATGCAGCCCAACTGCGCGTGACCGGTGCCAAGTCTCTGGACAAAATTTACTACAGCCACTCTGGTTTTCCAGGCGGCATCAGTTCCACCAACTTCCGTGACATGCAAGCCAAATTCCCTGGCCGCGCTTTGGAAAAAGCCGTCAAGGGCATGCTGCCTAAAGGCCCGCTGGGCTACGCCATGATCAAGAAGCTCAAGGTGTACGGTGGTGCAGAGCACCCGCACACTGCCCAGCAACCCAAAGTGTTGGTACTTTAAGGAGCTTTAAATGATTGGTGAATGGAACAACGGTACCGGTCGTCGCAAATCAAGCGTCGCCCGTGTTTTCCTGAAAAAAGGCTCAGGCCAAATCGTGATCAACGGCAAAGACATTCAAAACTTCTTTGGCCGCGAAACCTCGATCATGATCTGCAAGCAGCCCCTGATGCTGACCAACCACGCTGAAACCTTTGACATCATGGTCAATGTGGCAGGCGGCGGTGAGTCGGGTCAAGCCGGTGCGGTGCGCCACGGCATTACCCGCGCCTTGATTGACTACGATGCTACGCTCAAACCGGCGCTCAGCCAAGCCGGCTTTGTGACACGTGACGCGCGTGAAGTTGAACGTAAAAAGGTCGGTTTGCACGGTGCTCGTCGCCGCAAACAATTCTCCAAGCGCTAAGTTTTTCGACTGGGCAGACACCATGCCGCGTTGCAACTACTCACAAGGCATCAGCCTTGTGGCGTTTTGCGTCTTGCCTGTTGTCTCCTTGCTACGCAAATCTCAGCATTTGTGCAGCCCTGTTCAAACCGCCTCCGGGCGGTTTTTGCGTTTTAAGAAGTAAAGGATCAGCGGCCTATGCGACTTCGTCTGTTGATGCGCCGGTTGACGATCAGTGCCCCACGCATGGCGGTGCGTAGCGCCTTGCCCTGGCCGTTTCGCTGGGTTGTGCTGGCTATCGTGGCTGGGTTCTGTGCCGCCATTGCCATGTGGGCATTTGAGTTTGGCAAAGACATTGCGGGCTTGGATCGGGGTACAAAAGAACAATTACAGCAGGTGCGGCTGCAAAACCAGTCTTTGCAGGATCAGTTGGTGATCGTGCAGGGCGAGCGAGACCAAGCCCGCTCGGTTTCCAACACGGTCGACACCCTGCTGATGGCTGAAAAGGTGGCACAAGAAAAATTGGTGGCGCTGAATCGGCAACTGGAGGCGGAAAACCAGCGCCTTAAAAGTGACCTGGGTTTTTTTGAACGCCTGATTCCAGCAACTGGCGCTGTGGGCCCTTCCATTAGGGGCTTGCAGGCCGAATTGCAAGCCAATGGTGAACTGACATGGCAGGTGCTGGTGATTCAGGCGACCAAAAATCCGGCGGCTTTCAGCGGGCGGCTTGAAATCAGTTTTTCCGGCCTCATGGATGGACGGGCTTGGTCGGCCAACTTGCCTGGTGGCGGTCAACCTGTGGTCGTGAAACAATACGCGCGGTTTGAAGGGGTCTACCCAGTGCCAGCCAACGTGGTCATTCACAGCGTGACCGCCAAAGTGATGGCCGGGCAATTGGCGCGTGCGACGCAAACCCTCAAGCTGTGAGTGCACATACAACCGATAGGAAAAGCAAATCATGTTTAATCGCAAAAAGCAGCCGGCCATCAAGAGCTTGGTGGCCGAGGGCAGTCAGATTGATGGTCATTTCACGTTTTCGGATGGACTGCGGCTCGATGGCAGCCTGACCGGCAATGTCACGGGGTTGGCAGATCGCCCCAGCATCTTGGTCATCTCGGAGTCGGCCGTAGTCACCGGCGCAGTGCAGGCCGATCACATCATCATCAATGGCCGCGTGGATGGCCCCGTGCATGCGCGCGTGATGCTTGAGCTGCAACCCAAGGCACGTATCACGGGGGATGTCAGTTACAAATTGCTGGAGATGCACCAGGGAGCCACAGTGGCGGGTCGACTATGCCCGCTGGTAGGTGGTCAGTTGGGGCAGGACGCTGAAGAAAAACCCACACTCAAATTGGCGGCAAATAACCAATAATGCAATATCCGACTGATTTGCTGTAGCATTTGTACATTCAACTTACTGGAGTGATTTTCATGAGCGCTGTTGCTGAAAAAATTGAAACTGAAATGCCGGCTCCGATTCTGTTCACTGACAGTGCAGCTGCCAAAGTGGCTGACCTGATTGCCGAAGAGGGCAACCCTGACCTGAAACTGCGTGTGTTCGTGCAGGGCGGGGGATGTTCGGGGTTTCAGTATGGTTTCACCTTTGATGAAATCACCAACGAAGACGACACCACCATGACCAAAAATGGTGTCTCCTTGCTGATCGATGCCATGAGCTACCAGTATCTGGTGGGCGCAGAAATCGACTACAAAGAAGACCTGCAAGGCGCGCAGTTTGTCATCAAAAACCCCAATGCGACCACCACCTGTGGTTGTGGTTCGAGCTTCTCGGCCTGAGCTTTTGGGTCGGGTGTCGGATTCAAAAAATCCGGCTGCGCAAAGCCTGCAAATCGGTGACGCGCAAGCCACCGTATTCCACCTCAATCGCACCTGCAGCGGCCAGGGTGGTCAACGCCTCGTTGACCCGCTGGCGTGACAAGCCCACAAGGTAGGCTAATTCTTGCTGCGTGATCCGTAGCACCGTGCCCAGCCCTGGATACAGCACCGGATTGAACAGCGCTGCCAAGCTGCGTGCCACGCGTATGTTGGGATTGGTCATGCGGTCAATTTCACGCGCCGCAATGAACTGCCCTAAGCGCTCGTTGAGCTGGTTCATGACAAAACGGTTAAAGCCTATCGAATGGTCTAGCAGCCAGTGAAAGGTGTCTACGTGTAGCCCTGCCACCAGGCTCTTGCGCAAGGCCTGAATGTTGTAGCGGTAGGCCTCACGTTTTAATGCCGTGCCTTCACCAAACCATCCGCCTGGTGGCACGCCGGTGAAGGTCATGGTTTGTCCCTCGGCGTTGTCGCTGCTCATTTTGAGCAAGCCGTCTACCACGCCAAACCAGTAGGTGACCGGACGCCCGGTTCTGCAGAGGTAATCGCCGGGCAGGGCATCGGTGATTTTGAGGTCTTCCACCGCACGCTGGCGCTCGTCCACCGTGAGCAATTTCAGCCAGGGAATCACGTCCAGTTCTTCGGTCAGAAGTGTTCTGCGCCGCTGGAATAAAAGGCTTTCTGGTTTCATTTTTAAGATCGTAAAAACGTAAGTTGTTGCACTGGATGTGCAGGGAAAACACCTACTCTTATGCGGCTAAATTGTCGTCCAAACGACAACATAACGTCAAACCGAGTCTTATTATTCGCTCATGCCCACTGAGCCGATGCTGGGCGGTTGGCCATGATTTGAAGACAAAGGTTAGCGATGCAAACGACGTTTCCACAACTGCTTTTAAGCCACGCCGCCCAGCGCCCGGGCGACGCGGCCATGCGCGAAAAAGAATACGGTATTTGGCAAGCCTTTAGTTGGGGCGACATGGCTGGCATGGTGGAGCAACTGGCTTGCGGTCTGCATCAGGCCGGCTTGCGCCAACACGACCACATGGTGGTGATCGGAGCCAACCGCCCGCGTCTGTACGCCACCATGTTGGCGGTGCAGTCGTTAGGTGCGGTACCGATTGCGCTGTACCAGGATGCCGCAGCGCTTGAGTGCGTGTTTCCCATTAACAACGCCGAGGTGTGCTTTGCGTTTGCCGAAGACCAGGAGCAGGTGGACAAGCTGCTGGAAATTCGCGAACAGTGCCCGCAGCTCAAGGCCATTTATTTTGATGACTCGCGGGGCCTGCGCAATTACGACGAGCCTGGTCTGTTGTCGCTGGACGACCTGATGGCCCAGGGCAAAAGCTATGCCGCGCAAAACAACGGTTTTTTTAAAGCAGCGGTGGACAAGGTGCAGCCTGACGATGTGGCGGCGATGTTTTTCACCTCGGGCACCACTGGCAACCCCAAAGGCGTGGTGCACACGCACGACAGTTTGCTCAACCGCGCGCGCGCCGGAGCCGAGTTTGACAAGCTGACCCACGCCGAAGACGTGCTGGCGTATTTGCCTCCGGCCTGGATTGGACAAAACATTTTTTCTTATGCGCAGTGGCTGAGCTGTGGCTATGTGGTGAACTGCCCTGAAGATGCTTCCACCGTCCACATCGACCTGAAAGAAATTGGGCCCACCTATTACTTTGCGCCGCCACGGGTGTTTGAGGGCATGCTCACCAGCGTGATGATTCGCATGGAAGACGCGGGCAGCCTCAAACGCAACATGTTTCATTACTTCATGAAGGTGGCCAAGAAAGTCGGCCCCACCTTGATGGATGGCAAAAGCGTGTCTGTGATCGACCGTGTGTTGTACGCCCTGGGCAACTTCCTGGTCTACGGCCCCTTGCGTAACAACCTGGGCTTCAGCCGTGTGCGGGTGGCTTACACCGCCGGCGAAGCCATTGGCCCGGACTTGTTCAGTTTTTACCGATCCATTGGCATCAACCTGAAGCAACTCTATGGTTCCACCGAGACGGCAGTTTTTGTGTGTTTGCAGCCCGACCACGAGGCGCGTGCCGACACCGTGGGCATACCTTGCAAAGGGGTGGAAATCAAAGTGGCGGACAACGGCGAAGTGCTGGTCAAGTCGCCGGGCTTGCTCAAAGGCTATTTCAAAAACCCCGAGGCCACCGCCGAGGTGTTGACTGCGGATGGCTGGTATCACACCAGCGATGCCGGTTTTCTGGATGCGCACGGTCACCTCAAGATCATTGACCGTGTCAAGGATGTGGGGCGCATCCAGGGTGGGGCGTTTGACGGTGCCATGTTTGCCCCTAAATACGTGGAGAACAAGCTCAAATTTTTCCCGCACATCAAAGAGGTGGTGGCCTATGGCGATGGCCGCGAGAAGGTGTGCGTGATGATCAACATCGACTTTGAAGCGGTGGGTAATTGGGCCGAGCGCCGCAACCTGCCCTACGCGGGTTACACCGATCTGGCGCAAAAACCCGAGGTCTACCAGCTGATCAAGGAATGTGTTGAAAAAGTCAACGCCGATTTGAGTGTGGACACGCTGCTGGCGGGCAGCCAGGTCAGCCGCTTTTTGGTCTTGCACAAAGAGCTGGATGCCGACGACGGTGAACTCACCCGCACCAACAAGGTTCGTCGTGGCTTCATTGCCGAGAAATACGATGTGCTGGTGGACGCGTTGTATGGCGGCAAGACCGAGCAATACGTGGAAACCCAGGTCAAGTTTGAAGATGGTCGCACCGGCAAGGTGAGCGCTACGCTGCGCATTGACGATGCCAAGCTGTTCGCGCCTGTCAAGGCCGCAGCCTGAAGCAGAGACCGAGAGAAAAACCATGGCAACTAAACAAATCGGCGATGTCATTCTGGATGTCAAAAACATTTCGTTGAGTTTTGGTGGCGTGAAAGCGCTGACCGATATTTCTTTCAATGTCCGCGAGCATGAGGTGCGCGCCATCATTGGCCCCAACGGTGCCGGCAAAAGCTCCATGCTCAACTGCGTCAACGGGGTCTACACACCGCAGCAAGGTTCCATCACCTTCCGGGGTAAAACCTTTAGCCACATGAACAGCCACGCGGTAGCCGTAATGGGCATTGGCCGCACGTTCCAGAATCTTGCGCTGTTCAAAGGCATGAGCGTGATTGACAACATCATGACCGGGCGCAACCTGCGCATCAAAAGCAACCTGTTTTTGCAAGCCCTTCGTAACCCGTTTGGCATTGGCCCGGCGCAACGTGAAGAAGAAAAACACCGCGAGTTTGTCGAACACATCATCGACTTTCTGGAAATCCAGGCGCACCGCAAAACCCCGGTGGGGCAATTGCCTTACGGTTTGCAAAAACGTGTTGACCTGGGCCGCGCCCTGGCGATGGAACCGCAACTGTTGTTGCTTGACGAGCCCATGGCGGGCATGAACGTTGAGGAAAAGCAGGACATGAGCCGCTTTGTGCTCGACGTGAACGAAGAATTTGGCACCACCATTGTGCTGATCGAGCACGACATGGGCGTGGTGATGGACATCAGCGACCGCGTCGTGGTGCTGGACTATGGCAAAAAAATTGGCGACGGCACGCCCGATGAGGTTCGCAACAACGAAGAAGTCATCAGTGCCTATTTGGGAACAGGACATTGAATATGCAACAACACACGAATGATTTGCAGGTGCAGTGCTTGCGTTTTGGCGCGACCAAGCCAGGGATGCGGTGGAACCAGCTTTGCCGAGCCACTGGCATCGCCCCCTTGAGGGGGGATGCGGCTTCACGAAGTAAGCAAGCAACGGGGGGGAGTCAATAATCATGGGATTTTTCTTAGAAACCTTGCTCGGAGGCCTGATGGCCGGCATGTTGTATTCGCTGGTCGCGCTTGGTTTTGTGCTGATCTACAAAGCCTCTGGCGTGTTCAACTTTGCCCAAGGTGCGATGGTGCTGTTTGCAGCATTGGCCATGGCTCGGTTTGCCGAGTGGATACCCATGTACACCGGGCTGAACAACGCTTTTTTGGCCAACCTGCTGGCCTTTATCGGAGCCGGAGCGGTGATGTTTGTGGTGGCCTGGCTGATTGAACGCCTGGCCTTGCGCCATCTGGTCAACCAGGAAGCCACCACGCTGCTGATGGCCACGCTGGGCATCAGCTACTTTCTGGATGGCATCGGGCAAACCCTCTTTGGCAGCGACATTTACAAGATCGATATCGGCATGCCCAAAGACCCGATCATGGCCTTTGAGAGCGTGTTTGAAGGCGGCATTTTGCTCAACAAAGAAGATTTGTATGCGGCACTGATTGCGGCGGTTCTGGTGGCCTTGCTTACCTTGTTTTTCCAGAAAACGGTGACTGGACGCGCGTTGCGTGCTGTGGCTGACGACCATCAAGCCGCGCAAAGCGTAGGTATTCCGCTGAACCGCATCTGGTTCATTGTGTGGTGCGTGGCGGGAGTGGTGGCGCTGGTGGCCGGCATGATCTGGGGCAGCAAACTGGGCGTGCAATTTTCTTTGACCACGGTGGCTTTGCGCGCGCTGCCGGTGGTGATTCTGGGCGGTTTGACCTCTGTGCCGGGGGCTATTGTGGGCGGCCTGATCATTGGTGTAGGCGAAAAATTGTCCGAAGTGTTTTTGGGCCCGTATGTGGGCGGTGGCATCGAGATTTGGTTTGCCTACGTACTGGCGCTGATGTTCTTGCTGGTACGCCCGCAAGGCTTGTTCGGCGAAAAAATCATCGATCGTGTATGAAATAAACGATCTACCCGCTTGCGGGTTCTTCGCTGCAAGCAGCGAAGGATGATTTTTCAGTGAAGGCTCACTTTGCGTAGCAAAGTTATGCCGTAACTAAAAGATCATTGTTTGGAAAAAATATGTTTTACAGAGAAAACGGCCAATTCAAAACCAACTACCGCGACGACCAGCAAATCTTTGCCATCACGCAAGACCGCGTGGCGGTGCTGATGCTGATTGCCGCTGCGTTTCTGGTGGTGCCCTTCATCACCAGTGAGTACATGTTTCGGGCCATTTTGATTCCGTTTGTGATCATGTCGCTGGCGGCATTGGGCGTGAACATTTTGGTGGGCTACTGCGGCCAGATTTCTTTGGGCTCGGGTGCCTTCATGGCGGTGGGTGCGTACGCCGCGTTCAACTTTTTTGTGCGCGTTGAAGGCATGCCGCTGTTGTTGGCGCTGGTGCTGGGTGGCATCTGTTCGTCGGCATTTGGCATCCTGTTTGGCCTGCCCAGCTTGCGTGTCAAAGGCCTGTACCTGGCGGTGGCCACACTGGCGGCGCAGTTCTTCAGCGACTGGATGTTTTTGCGCATCAAGTGGTTCACCAACGACGCCCCGTCCGGGTCGGTTCAGGTGTCCAACTTGCAAGTGTTTGGTTTTCCAATTGAAAGCCCGATTTCAAAATACCTGTTCTGCCTGAGCATTCTGGTGGTGATAGCGCTGCTGGCTAAAAACCTGGTGCGCAGCGCCATTGGCCGGGAGTGGATGGCCATCAGGGACATGGACGTGGCTGCCGCGGTGATCGGAATCCGCCCGATGTACGCCAAGCTCAGCGCCTTTGCGGTCAGCTCGTTCATCATCGGCGTGGCCGGCGCCTTGTGGGGCTTTGTTTACCTGAGCGCCTGGGAGCCCGCGGCGTTCTCGGTAGACCTGTCGTTCAAGCTGCTGTTCATGGTGATCATTGGCGGCATGGGCTCCATCATGGGCAGTTTTTTTGGAGCTGGTTTCATTGTGGTGCTGCCTATTTTTCTGAACCAGTTTTTGCCGTTTGTCGGGAACTTGGTGGGTATTGAAATTTCGACCTCAGGTATTTCGCACACTGAGTTGATCATCTTTGGCGCGCTGATTGTCTGGTTCCTGATTGTGGAGCCGCATGGCCTGGCCAAGCTGTGGTCGATTGGCAAACAGAAGTTGCGATTGTGGCCTTTCCCTCATTGAATTGTTGAGTTGTTGATTTCGTTAACCCAAAGCACTGCGGTGCATTACATCTAGGAGACAAGCATGAAAATCAAACACATTGCGTTAGCGGCTCTCATGGCCACGGTGGGCGCGTCAGCGTTTGCCCAGCCCAAAGAACAGTTTTTTCCGGGCTTGCCCTACCGCACCGGTGCCTACGCACCCAACGGGGTGCCATGGGCCAACGGTTATTCAGATTACCTCAAGCTCACCAACGCGCGTGGCGGCATCAATGGGGTCAAGATCATTTACGAAGAATGTGAAACTGGCTACGCCACCGACCGTGGTGTGGAATGCTACGAGCGCCTGAAGGGCAAGCACGGCGGCGCCACGGTGTTCCAGCCTTTGTCCACCGGCATCACGTTTGCCCTGACAGAAAAAGCACCGCATGACAAAATTCCCTTGATCACTGCAGGCTATGGCCGCAGCGAAAGCCAGGATGGCACGGTTTTTAAATGGAACTTCCCTCTGGCCGGTACCTACTGGCTGGCCGCTGACGTGCTGGTGCAAACCATTGCCAAAAAAGAAGGTGGCTTTGACAAGCTCAAGGGCAAAAAGCTGGCACTGGTTTACCACGATTCCCCTTACGGTAAAGAACCCATTGCGCTGCTGCAAGAGCGTGCCGCCATGCACGGCTTCAGCCTGCAATTGTTGCCTGTGGCCCACCCTGGCGTAGAGCAAAAGGCCACCTGGCTGCAAATTCGCCAGGCACGCCCTGACTACGTGCTGCTGTGGGGCTGGGGCGTGATGAACTCCACCTCACTGAAAGAAGCCCAAGCCACTGGTTACCCGCGTGAAAAAATGTACGGTGTGTGGTGGTCTGGTGCTGAGCCTGACGTGAAAGACGTGGGGGAAGGTGCCAAGGGTTACAACGCCGTGACCATGCAGCATGGTGCCGAGCACAACTCCGCGGTGGTGAAAGAAATTTTGGCCAAAGTGCATGACAAAGGCCAAGGCACGGGGCCCAAAGACGAAGTTGGATCAGTGCTGTACATGCGCGGTGCCATGAGCGCGATGTTGGCTGTGGAAGGTGTGCGCCGTGCGCAAGAGCGTTATGGCAAAGGCAAATGGGTTACCGGCGAACAAGCACGCTGGGGCTATGAAAACCTGGCACTAGATCAGAAGAAGCTTGACGCTTTGGGCTTCTCGGGGGTCATGCGCCCGATCAGCACCAGCTGTGCTGACCACATGGGCGCCAACTGGGCACGCATCCACACCTGGGACGGCAAAAAGTGGGGCTTTACTTCAGACTGGCTGCAAGCCGACGAGCAGATTCTGAAGCCGCTGGTGAAGAAGACTGCCGCCAAGTACGCAGCCGACAAAAAGCTGACACCACGCACCCCAGCGGACTGCCAGTCCTGATCTGGCGAAAGCATCCCGGCCTGCGCTGGGATGCCAATCCGGAGTGCTGCGTGCAGTGCTCCTGATTGGTAAAGGCTAAATCTATGGAACCCAAAAACATCGTTCTCAACGTCAATGGCATCGAGGTCATTTACAACCACGTCATTCTGGTGCTAAAGGGCGTGTCCCTGAATGTGCCTGAGGGCAAAATTGTGGCCATTCTGGGCGGTAACGGGGCGGGCAAAACCACCACCTTGCGCGCCATCTCCAACCTGTTGCACGGCGAGCGCGGCGAGGTGACCAAGGGCTCGATTGAGTTGCGCGGTGAACGTATTGAAAACCTGTCCCCGGCCGATCTGGTCAACCGTGGTGTGGTTCAGGTGATGGAAGGTCGGCATTGTTTTGCCCACCTGACGATTGAAGAAAACCTGCTCACCGGCAGCTACACGCGCAAAGACAAGGGCGAGATTGCAGCCAACCTGGACAAGGTCTACACCTATTTCCCGCGCCTCAAAACCCGCCGCACCAGCCAGGCGGCCTACACATCAGGCGGTGAGCAACAAATGTGCGCCATTGGCCGTGCACTGATGACCAACCCCAGCATGGTGCTTCTGGATGAGCCCTCCATGGGGCTGGCACCGCAAATTGTGCATGAGGTGTTTGAGATTGTGAAAGACCTCAACACCAAAGAGAAGGTCACGTTTTTGCTGGCCGAACAAAACACCAACATGGCTCTGAAGTACGCTGACTACGGCTACATCATGGAAAGTGGCCGGGTGGTGATGGACGGGCAGGCCAGTGACCTGGCGACCAACGAAGACGTGAAAGAGTTCTACCTTGGTGTGGGTGGGGCTGAGCGCAAGAGCTTCAAGGATGTCAAGAGTTACAAGCGGCGTAAACGCTGGCTGGCTTGAGGGGGCGAGCTGAAGTTTCAATTTGTTGATCGCTCAGCGCTTAGGGATGTGGAAATTGCAAATGCGCCCGTTAGTGCCGCCAGAAACGGGATATTTGTGATTTCCGCATCCCTTAGGTCGTAGGGTCGACTTTAGTCGACCGTGGCGGACTCAAGTCCGCCCTACAGGTTGGCAAAGTGGGTGCAAGTCGGTCTTTTTTTTACGGATTGTCTTGGCGCAGTGAATTTGTTTTGAATGGATCATTCCTATGCCTGATTTTTTTGACGCGCTAGAAACGCGTGACCCTGCGGTGCGTGAAGCAGCCTTGTTCGCGGCTTTGCCGCTGCAGGTGGCGCATGCCAAATTGGCCTCTCCGGCGTTTGCAGAAATTTTAAAAGACGTGAATCCGGCACAGGTCACCAGCCGTGCTGCACTGACCGAATTGCCGGTGATACGCAAACATGAATTGCTCGAACTGCAACTTAAAAGTCGTAGCAGCTCAGGCAATGTATTCGGGGGCTTCAGTACTAAAAGCTTTGGAATTGATCTGCCACGTGTGTTCGCCAGCCCCGGCCCAATTTACGAGCCTGAGGGCACAGCCAAAGACTACTGGCGCATGGCGCGGGCCATTTTTGCCGCCGGGTTTCGCACCGGCGACTTGATTCACAACAGCTTTAGCTACCACTTTGTGCCAGCTGGCTCGATGATGGAAACCGGTGCGCACGCACTGGGCTGCACTGTGTTCCCTGGTGGCACCGGTCAGACCGAGCAGCAGGTGCAGGCCATGGCTGACCTTCAACCGGCAGGCTACATCGGCACACCCAGTTTTCTGAAAATCATTGTGGAGAAAGCCGCCGAGTTGGGTGTGGCCTTGCCCAGCGTGACCAAGGCCATGTTTGGCGGCGAGGCCTACCCGCCCAGCCTGCGTGACTGGTTTGCGCAGCACGGCATAGACGGCTACCAGTGCTACGCCACAGCTGATCTAGGCTTGATTGCGTACGAGACCCCGGCACGTGAAGGGCTGGTGCTCGACGAAGGCGTGCTGCTTGAAATTGTGCGCCCTGGCACCGGTGACCCGGTGGCTGAGGGTGAAGTGGGTGAAGTGGTAGTGACCACGCTCAACCCCACTTATCCACTGATTCGTTTTGGCACCGGCGACTTGTCTGCGGTGCTGCCAGGTTATTGCCCCACCGGTCGCACCAACGTGCGCATCAAAGGCTGGATGGGGCGCGCCGACCAGACCACCAAAATCCGTGGCATGTTTGTGCACCCGGGGCAGGTGGATCAAATCGCCAAACGCTTCCCGGAGGTTGTCAAAGCACGGCTGGTGGTGAGTGGCGAAATGGCCAACGACCAGATGACGCTCAAGGTAGAAACCGCGTGCAGCGGCCCGGATAGTCTGGCGCAAAAAGTGGCCGAGGCCATTCGTGAGGTGACCAAATTGCGCGGCCTGGTGGAGGTGGTGCTACCGGGCAGTCTGCCCAACGATGGCAAAGTGATTGAGGACGCGCGCAGTTACCAATAACGATCTAACGTCCATGTTCAACAAGGACACCCCTAAGCATGAAACACGCGTGCCCTGCGTAGGACGGGTTTCTAAGCATGAAACACGCGTGCCCTGCGTAGGGCGGGTTTCAACCCGCCATGGCCGACTGAAGTCGACCCTACGACAAGCCATTCTTGTTGGCTGTGGGCGTTGTTTCACGTTAATGAACGCTGTCGCTAGACACCCCAGGTGATGGCTGCCTCAGCTTGCAGGCAGGCGCGCATCATGTCCATTAGCGGCAGGGCGCGCTGGCGCAAGCTCACGGTATCGAAATGGGGCATGGGGCCATGCTCGGCTTGGGCTTGCGCTACGGCTTGCTTGCGTTGGGCTTCTTCCTGTTCGATGGCGGCTTGCAAGGCGGTCAGGGCTTGGGGCATTTGCTCAGGCAGCAAAATTCCTTTGACGCTTGGCTCGGTGCTGCTGTGTTTGCCGATGATGCCCAGCACACGTTCGCCGTGAGGCTGCAACATAATCACATCCCCTGTGGTTTTGGATTTGAACTTGTACAGCATGGCGAGTCTCCGGTGGTTGATGCAAAGCGCTATCGTAGTCCTGTTGGCGTTGCTAGCAGGCTGTGCCGACACGCGCTATTACGCCCAGTCGGTGGCGGGCCAGGTGCAATTGATGTGGGCTGCCCGGCCAGTGGAAGACTGGCTGGCAGACCCAGCCACACCTGAGCCCTTGCAGCAGCGCCTGCGCCAGGCACAAGACATGCGGCGATTTGCGGTAACCGAGCTGCACTTGCCAGACAACGCCAGCTACCACCGCTACGCTGATTTGCAACGCCGCCATGCGGTGTGGAATGTGGTGGCCGCGCCTGAGTTTTCCTTGACGCTGAAAACCTGGTGCTTCCCGGTGGCCGGCTGTGTCGGCTACCGAGGCTATTTTTCAGAAGCTGATGCGCAGGCACAGGCTGCTCAATTGCGCGCGCAAGGCCTTGAAGCCAGTGTGTACGGTGTGCCAGCTTATTCCACCCTGGGCTGGTTGAACTGGCTCGGTGGCGACCCGTTGCTCAACACCTTCATCCATTACCCCGAAGGTGAAGTGGCGCGGTTGGTGTTTCATGAACTGTCGCACCAGGTGGTTTATGTGCCTGATGACACCGTGTTCAATGAATCTTTTGCCACCGCCGTAGAGCGTGTGGGCGGTGCCGACTGGCTGCAGAAAAAAGCCACACCGCAGGCGCGCTTGGCTTACGCCGTGTTTGAGACGCGCCGTGCACAGTTTCGTGCTTTGACCCGTAGCACACGTTTTCGCTTGTTGCAAGTTTATAAAGAAAATAGAGCTCTAGCCCTTGATAATAAAGGGCAAGTAGCTATGAAAAAAGAAGTACTCAACGACTTTCGTCAAACCTATCAAACCTTGAAGTCCACTTGGGGCGGCTACCCTGGCTATGACGCCTGGGTGGCGCAAGCCAACAACGCTGCGTTTGGCGCACAGGCTGCCTACGACGAACTGGTGCCTGGCTTTGAGGCCCTGTTTGAACGCCAGGGGCGCGACTGGGCAAGGTTTTATGATGCAGTCAGACAGTTGGCCACGCACCCCAAAGACGAGCGGGTGCGTCAACTGAAACAATGGACAAGTCAATCACAAGGGTAATGCAGCATGGCTGAATTGAACATCGTCAGGGAACACAGCTTGGGTTTGGCCAAAGCGCGCAAAGTGGCCTTCAAATGGGCCGAGCAGGCCGAGCAAGAATTTGACATGCAGTGCACCTATGCCGAAGGCAAGCATGCCGATGAAGTGGACTTTGTCAGACCCGGTGTCAACGGCAATTTGATGGTCACCAAAGACCGGTTTGAGTTGCGCGCCCAACTGGGTTTTTTGCTGGGCGCGTTCAAGGGCAGGATCGAGGCCGAAATTGTCAAAAATCTTGATGCCTTGCTGACGTTGCCTTCAACGCACAACACCACCCACCACGCTGCCCACGGTACAGAGCAGAAGTTGAGCCAGCCAGTCGGCCAGACCCTTGCGCGCAAGCGACTGGCCAAAAAAGCCTGATCAGCTCAGCGACTCGATCAGGTCAATGTACTGCTGCATCGCGTCGTTGCTGGATGTGCCTTTGAGCGCGTTCCAGGCGTCCCACTTGGCGCGACCCACCATGTCTGAAAAGCCAGGGCGTTTTTCACCGTTGTCGCCAGAGCTGCCTTGTTTGTAGAGGGCGTAGAGCTTGAGCAATGTCATGTTGTCAGGGCGTTCACTGAGGTTTTTTGAGTTGGCAACAGCGGCTTCAAATTTGGCTTGCAAGTCAGACATGGTGGGTCTCCAGTAGGTAAAAATATACGAGGTTTAGGGTAAGCAGGGATATCTTAAGCTGCGTTTTGATTACAAAATAGATTACTTTCCCCAAACCCATTTGAACCATGCTCAAGAGACCTGTGACACCGATTGTTGTTGAGCGCATGACCAAGGTCGACACGGCCTGGCTGCGCATGGACTCACCCAGTAACCTGATGATGATTTTGGGCGTGTGGATCATCAAGCCCGGGGTCAGCTACAAGGCCACCTGTGAGCGCATTCAAGAACGTTTACTAAAGTACCCACGTTTTGGCCAGCGGGCTCAGATGGATGCCACTGGAGCGAGTTGGATTACCGACGATGATTTCAAAATCAATAGGCATGTAGTGCGTGAGAGTTTGCCTGCATCGACCAAGAAAAATCCCCAACTTGCCTTGCAAGAGCGATTGGGCGTGCTGGCCATGCAGCCGTTGGACATGCGCTACCCGCTGTGGGAGTTTCGACTGATCGAGCGCTATGACGGCGGATCGGCTTTGGTGGTGCGTATTCATCATTGCATTGCAGACGGACTGGCACTGATTGCTGTGACCCAGTCATTGGTAGATGGTGGCCTTGCACCACCCAAGCGGCGGTCCAAACAATCTGCAATCTCAAGCTGGCAAGCAGCCGAAGACTGGATGCAACACACCTTGATCGAACCGCTGACTTCGGTGACCGTCAAGGCCTTGGAGGCTGCTGGAGACGGTGCAGCACAAGCTTTCGGGGTCTTGGGTGAGCCGCGCCAGGTGCTTGAGAGCTTGCTCGAAAAAGGCATCAGCAGAGGCATGAGTGGTTCTGCTGATGCCGCCCGGCTGGCTTACCAGGTGCTGCGCGACGGAGCGGCTCTGGCGCTCATGAACGACGACTCACCGACCCGGCTCAAGGGGCAGCCCGGATTGGCCAAACGGGTGGCCTGGTGTCAGCCCATTGCCTTGGACGAAGTGCGTGCAGTGGGTAAAGCATTGCACTGTTCCATCAACGATGTATTGTTGGCCTGTGTGGCTGGTGCACTGGGGCAGTACCTGCGCACCCATGGCGATGCGGTGAATGGCAAAGAGATTCGCGCCATGGTGCCAGTCAATTTGCGACCCATGGAACAAGCCTATAAGCTCGGCAACCAGTTTGGTCTGGCTCCGGTGGTGTTACCCATCGGCCTGGAAAACCCATTGGAGCGGGTGTTTGAAGTGCGCAAACGCATGGGTGAACTCAAAGGAAGCATGCAGCCGTTGATGGCCTTTGCCTTGTTGGCCGTGGCCGGTGTGGTGGTCAAGCCGGTGCAAGATGCGATGCTGAATCTGTTTTCCAAAAAAACCACGGCGGTCATGACCAATGTGCCCGGGCCGCGTGACAAACTTACTTTTTGTGGCTCCACCTTGGAACAAACCCTGTTCTGGGTGCCACAGTCTGGCACGGTCGGCTTGGGCGTATCCATTTTGAGCTACGGCGGTGGGGTGCAGTTTGGGGTCATCAGCGACACCACCCTGATTCCTGACCCGCAGGCCATCATTGATCAGTTCGCACCCGAGTTTGAGCGTCTGAGCCTGCTCACCCTGATGCTGCCTTGGGGTGAATGAAAGCTATTAAATAAATAGCTTGTCGCCCTTATATTAAAAGGGCTAGCGTGCTAAAAGTACAATAATTAATCAGCCAGTTCGGTACGTGCCAGTTCTACGTCCAGCCGCTCCAGCGCATCCAGTGGGTGCGCTTTGGCGGCCAACTGGTACAGACGGTTGGCCTCTTCCAGCATGTTGTCGCCGTCGAGCATCAGCATGGCGCGGGCATACTCAATCATGGCTGAGGCTGATTGGGCTTGAAGTTTCAAAGCCTGGTTAAACAGCGCCATGCCGGTGTCGTGGTGGGCGCCGTAAGCCATGGCTCCAATCAGCGTGCCGACCTTGTCGATCACTTCGGCGTGAAACGCGCCCAGTGCAATGTGCGCATCTGGGTGCTGGGGTTGGGCATGGATGACAGCTTCAAGATCGGTTTTTACCTTGCTGCCGATGCCCTGAGCCAGCGCCTTGGCCACACTGATGCCTTGGCTGTAACGGCCTAACGCATAAGCGTGCCAATAGTGGGCGTTGAAGTTATCGGGTTCCTGGCTGATGTGGTGCTCGGCGCGTTTGGCGGCTTCCAGCAACAGCTCCAGCCTGCGCGCTTCGTGTTTTTCAAGGTAGGTGGCGTACATGCAGGTGGCTTTGTTGGCCAGGTTGACACCTGCCAGACCCAGCTTCAGGCCAGCGTTGCAGGCCTTGTGAAATTCACCGTTGTGAAACAGTGCCCAGGCATCAAGCAGCTTGGTGTCTTGTGGTAAGGGCTCCAGATCACCGGCATGCAGTTTGAACCAGTTTTTCTTGACTCCTGCCGAATTAAAATTGAATTCTCCTGGAAAAGGAAAAGCAGTCCACCTGGCCATGTTGATCTCCTGAGCGCTATTTTTTACTTGGAATCTTTATTGTAGGCATCAGCGAGGTGGATCAAGTGGGCACGTTGGGTTGGTTCAAGGTAAGGGGCGAGCAGGTTCAGCACATGCTTGGCTCCGCGCAACAGAGCCGCCTGGGCATTGGCGGGCTCCAGCGCGTTGCGCGGGTCGCGCACATACTCATAACTGAGCCAATAAGTCAGTACCACCACCATGCTGGTGGCAGTCGGCTCCAGTTCGCGTGCATCGATGTTCAACGTGCCGCCGCGGCGCATGCCGTCAAGCAGGCTCTTGATGGCACGTGTCTTGTTTTTCAGCACCGATTGAAAGTGGGTTTCAAGGCGACGGTTTTTGCTCAGCAGGTCATTGAGGTCGCGGTACAAAAACCGGTATTCCCAGATCAGTTCAAACAGCGTGTGCAGAAAAAACCAGGCATCTTCCACGTTGCGCACATCGTCAGATGCGCCCAGCAGGTCGTTCAAGGCGCGCTCAAAGCGGTCAAACAGGGTGTTGATCAGTTCATCTTTGGCCGGGTAGTGGTAGTACAGGTTGCCGGGGCTGATGTTGAGTTCGGCCGAAATCAACGTGGTCGACACATTGGGCTCGCCAAAGCGGTTGAACAATGCCAGCGTGATTTCAAGAATGCGCTCTGCCGTTCGCCTGGGGGCTTTTTTTACCATGTGGGTACACCTTCTAGTGAGGCCGTGTTGACCACCTGCTGAAGGTTGTCCATGATGTTGTGCAACTTGGTCAACGACTGACCAATGCGTGTGGGCGCGCGGCGCGGCGGGCACAGATGGCGCTGGTTGTCATCCAGCACCGCGTGGTTAAGGGTGATGCCGTGGTAGCCCAGCTTGGCGCTTAAGCCGGTCTGGCGTGAGCGCAGCAGCTGGCGGGTTTGCTGGTAGGCGTGTTCGGCCAGATGGCGGCGCTGGCTGTAGCTGAAGGTGTTGGCCAGGTACAGCTCGGGGTCGCGGTGGTTGGGCTCAATCAGCACGATGTCGGTGTTGGGGTAGGCTTGCTCGTAGGCCTTCAGGCCCAGCACCAGGCGCGAGTGTATGAGCGAGCGGAAGGTCTGGCTTAGCACCGCAGGCAGGCCGCCGTCGGCAATGTGCGGAATGGCACCTGGCGTGGCCCAGGGGGCAGGGGTAGAACTGCTGGTTTGAGGCGCTGACGCATCAAAGGGCACCAGCGGGTTCAGGCACAGCATCAGGTCTACGCCATCGTCCAGTGCTACCGTAGCGTGCATGGTTTTGATCAGAGCCCCATCGACAAAATGCTGTCCGTCAATTTCTACCGGCGGGAACAGCCCTGGCAGGGCGGAGCTGGCCTGAACCGCTTTGGAGATCGGCACATGATCCCAGCCGACCCGGCCAAACGACACGGCACTGCTGCTGTCCAGGTGCGTGGCGACCAGCGTCAGGCGACCTTTGAGTTGCCGAAAATCATTGGTGCGCCCGGGTTTTGCAAACAGGCGCGTCAGCTCGGTGTCGATCTGCTGGTTTGAAAAAATGCCAGTGGGCAGGCTGGGGCCCAGGCGTTCTAGCACGCGCATGAACGACTGGCGTCCCACGCTGCCATGCCAGGCGCTGGCCATCAAGAGTGCGGGCAGGCGCAGACCGCGCGAGAAAAATTCAGAAAAGGCGGGGGTCAGCAGGCAGGCCGGGTCAAAGGCTTCGGTCTGGTGCTTGCGGTCTTCAATGAACAGTGAAAACAGTTGCTGCGGTGTGATGCCATTGGCCAAACCCGCAGCAATAAAGCCACCCGCCGACACCCCCACGTAATGCTGCAGGCGGGTGAAGTCGATGCCAACCATGGACTCTTGCAAGGCACACAAGGCACCAATTTCATAAATCGCACCCAGTGGGCCGCCACCTGCCAATGCGAGCGCAAATTTTGGGGTGGGTGTTGAACTGTTACGAGTCATGAATGCATGAGTTTAGGCTGAATTTGCCTACAACTACTCAGGGTTTACCTGAGCCGCAGGAGCCGCTGCTGGCTTGGGCGCTGTCTTTTTTGCCGGGGCTTTTTTGGCCGGAGCTTTAGCCGGAGCTTTAGCCGTTGGGTTTTTTGTGGCGGGCGTGGCGGCCGCTTTTTTCACAGGTTTGGCGGGGGTTTTGACTGCAGTCTTGGTGGGGCTGAGTTTTTGCACGCTGGCATTGAGTGCATCAATGCGGGCAATCAGTGCTTCCACGTCTTTGGCTGAGGGCACGCCCAGTTTATTAAGCGCCTTGGCCACGCGGTCTTCAAAAATATTTTCAAGCTTGTCCCACTGGCCTGAGGCCTTGCTGGAAATGTCGGTAGCCATGCTGGTCATTTTTTGTGTAGCTTCGGATATTTTGACTTCTGCTGCGGACTGGGTCTTGCGCTGGAAACTCATGCCCTCTTTGACCAGGGCTTCAAAGGCTTTCGTACCTTCAGATTGCGCTTTGTTGAACGCGCCCAAACCAGCTTGCCAGATTTGTTGCGCCGAATCCTTAACTGAATTTGATAACAGCGATGCCTTGGATGCGCTAGGCTTTGCGCCAGCTTTGATCGTGGCCTTGGCGTTGGTTTTGGAAGTCGGACTGACTTTTTTCAATTTGGTGACCATGTAAATCTCCTGAAAAATGGGTTGGGCTAAATATAAGCTGAACTTTAAAGGGCACAAACCGCATTGTGTAGGGTCATCATCCTAAAAACAAAGCTAATTTACGCGGGTTTACGCTAAAGACTTTAACTTCAAATCTAGGCAAAAATACCGTTTTTAAATGGAGTTGAAGCATGCAGTATTTCGTTACAGGAGCCACCGGTTTCATCGGTAAACGCTTGGTTAAAAAATTGCTGGAGCGCAAAGGCGCGGTGGTTCATTTTTTGATCCGCAAAGACAGCGAAGGCAAAGTCAAAGCCCTGCGTGATTTTTGGGGCGTCAGCGCGGCACGGGTGGTTCCGGTGTTTGGCGACCTCACCAGCAAAAAGCTGGGTGTGAGCGCCGAAGCGGTCAAGCAGCTCAAGGGCAAGGTGGATCATTTCTACCACCTGGCTGCCATTTACGACCTGGGTGCGGACGAGTCCAGTCAGATTGAGGTGAATGTGGACGGCACCCGCAACACGGTGGACTTTGCCAAGGCGATTGAGGCTGGGCACTTTCACCACGTGTCATCGATTGCCGCTGCCGGACTGTACGAAGGCGTGTTCCGCGAGGACATGTTCAACGAGGCCGAAAACTACGAGCACCCCTACTTTCGCACCAAACACGAGTCTGAAAAAATCGTGCGCACCGAGTGCAAAGTGCCCTGGTCGGTGTACCGTCCGGCGATGGTGGTGGGCGACAGCCAGACCGGTGAAATGGACAAGATTGACGGCCCGTATTACTTCTTCAAGCTGATCCAGCGCATGCGACAGCTGCTACCGCCGTGGCTGCCGTCGATTGGCCTGGAAGGCGGACGCGTCAACATTGTGCCGGTCGATTTTGTGGTGGCCGCGCTTAATGCCATCAGCCACCAAAAAGGCATCACCAGCCGCTGTTATCACCTGGTTGACCCAGTGGGCTATCGGGTGGGCGACGTGCTCGACATCTTCAGCCGCGCAGCGCATGCGCCCAAGATGAACCTGTTTGTCAACGCGGCGTTGCTGGGTTTTATTCCGCGCAGTGTCACCAAAGGCCTGATGGCGCTGGCTCCGGTGCGCCGGGTACGCAACGCCATCATGAAAGATTTGGGGCTGCCCGAAGACATGCTGACCTTTGTCAACTACCCCACGCGCTTTGACAGCCGCGACACCCTGGCCGCGCTTAAAGGCACGGGCGTTGAATGCCCCAACCTGAAAGATTACGCCTGGCGCTTGTGGGACTACTGGGAGCGCCACCTGGACCCAGACCTGCACATTGACCGCAGTTTGCGCGGCACGGTCGGCGGCAAAGTGGTGCTGGTCACCGGCGGGAGTTCAGGCATTGGTTTGGCTGCAGCCCACAAGTTTGCTGAGGCTGGTGCTATTACTTTGATTTGTGGCCGGGATCAGAAAAAGTTGGATGAAGCCTGCGCCGAGGCCAAAGGCAAGGGCTACAAGTTCATAGCTTATGCGGTGGATATTTCAGAGCAAGAGACCTGCGCCAACTTTGTCCAGCAGGTCATGCAAGAACACGGCGGTGTCGACTTTTTGATCAACAACGCCGGCCGGTCGATTCGCCGCGCCATTGAGAGCAGCTACGACCGCTTTCATGACTACGAGCGCACCATGCAGCTCAACTACTTTGGCAGCTTGCGCGTCACCACCGGCTTTTTGCCCGGCATGGTGGCCAAACGCAAAGGCCATGTGGTCAACATCAGCAGCATTGGCGTGCTGACCAACGCGCCGCGCTTTAGCGCCTACGTGGCCAGCAAAGCCGCGCTGGATGCGTGGACACGTTGCGCCAGCAGCGAGTTTGCCGACCAAGGCATCAGCTTCACCACCATCAACATGCCGCTGGTGCGCACCCCCATGATTGCGCCCACCAACCTGTACAACAACGTGCCCACCCTGGCTCCGGAGGAAGCCGCTGACATGATCGCGCAGGCCTGCATCTTCAAGCCGGTGCGCATTGCCACCCGACTGGGCATTACCGGCCAAATCTTGCATGCGGTGCTGCCGCGCGTGGCGCAGATTGCCATGAACACCAGTTTCCGGATGTTCCCGGATTCAACAGCAGCCAAGGGTGCCAAGCCAGGTGACAAGGCGGACAAACCCAAGCTCTCAGCAGAGGCGGTGGCAATGCAGCAGATGATGCGGGGCATCCATTTTTGAACTTTGATCTGCTGCCACGCCAGGCTATCTGGCGTGGGCGCGACCATCTTGAACGCTGGCACAGAACCTGTGTTTTAAAAACATTGGCGTGTCAATGTGCCACCTGTTGACAGTGTCTTCCGGGTGAATTTTTGCCTCATCACCAGGACGTCAACCTGCCCCAGGCCACCGAACACTCTGACCCATCGTGGTTTGGTTTCCCGATTACCTTGAAAGAGAACTGCCCGGTCACAAGGCGGGACCTGCTGACCCACCTGGACCAGAACAAAGTCGGCTCCCGCCCGCTGTTTGCCGGCAACCAGACTCGCCAGCCGTACATGATTGAAGCCAACTACCGTATTAGCGGTGATTTGACCAATACCGACAACGTGATGAACAACACCTTCTGGATTGGGGGGTAACCGGCGCTGACTCGCGAGATGCTGGAGTTTGCTGCGCAGAAGATTGAAAGTTATTTGGGTGCGAACTTCTGATGGAATCTTCCGGCCTTTGGGAACTGGCCAGCCCGATTACCGATCCACAAGCTTTTGCCCTAGAGTCGAAAATTCGGGAACTCAAGCGCTTGCTTGATGCCTACGATGGAAAGAACTGGAAAAAGTGCAAAGGCTATGCGACCATTCGATTGCTGGATTGCGGTGAGCTGTTAACCGCAGAACTGCACTGGTACGAGGCGCACGGCATGATCAGAGTCGTTGACGAATCGGGCGAGGGTTACTTGTACCCGGCACAAATGTTTGCACCCATTGCGGTGCAAAACACGCTTGAATCCCAGTTGCTGGCAGCTTGATGCCTTGATTTGGACAGGTGCAGGAACCATGCATCCGTGACAAATGCCATATATGAAATTAGCCTATAGCCCTCGTCCAGTATGCGTTAGCAGCTATTAATAAAGAAGCAATTTAGACTATGACTCAAGCTCAAAACCTTCACCCGTTTAACCAGCTTGTCTGTCGCAGTGGCGATCTGACCAACACCGATAACGTGATGAACAACACCCTCTGGGTTGGCATGCAGCCAGCGCTGCCCCTTGAGATGCTGGAGTTTGCTGCCAGCAAGATAGAAAGTTACTTGGGTTTAAATTTCTGATGCATAAAACATCAAGCTAATTCCTGTCAATCAAGCATTAGAGGATATTAAGCCCTGGCCAGCCGTAACCTGGTTGCGCAGGCTGACCTACCTGCCTGGAGCGCCATCATTGGTCTGCGTAACCGCATCGTGCACGACTACATAAACATCGACATGCAACAGGTGCTAGACCTGATATCTAACGTCCATGTTTAACAAGGAAACCCCAAAGCATGAAACACGCGTGCCCTGCGTATGGCGGGCTTCAGCCCGCCATGGCCGACTAAAGTCGGCCCTACGACACGCCATTCTTGTCGGCTGTGGGCGTTGTTTCACGTTAAGGACAAGGCTCAATTTATTGTGCTTTTTTTGCTCAGAGAATTGTCGTAACTGTTCGCCTGAGCCCATCACAAAACAAGACAGCAGGCGCGGTGCGCCAATACTCACGCCAACCATGGTTTGCTGGCAGCCATCAGCCGATCAAAATCAGCGCCACTGGGCGGCTGATCAAGCAGTGCATCTTCGGCCACTCGCCTGGCGGTATCCATCATGAATTCTGAGCGGGATTTGCCGAACGTCTTGGCCGCGCGGGCAATCAAGGCTCGAATATCGTCGCGGATGCGCAAATTGACACAGTATGTGGGATGCAGGGCGCTGCTGGCTGAAAAAATCCTGATGCCCCTCAAACAAATCCTTGAGCGTATCGAGCAGCAGGCTTTTGCCAAAACGCCGCGGGCGGCTCAGAAAATAGCACGAGCCCTGCTCAATCAAATCAATGACAAAGCCAGTTTTGTCCACATAGTAATAGCCATCAAGCTCGCGAATTTTGCGAAAAGTCTGAATGCCAATGGGCAGCTTGCGCCGAACCAGCAGTGGGGATGGGGTGAGCGATGGAGGCCATCGCGGTATTCTAGGCGTGGCCGTCAGATGGCAGAAGCTGGTGGATAGGTTTTGCGTGGCCATGATAAATGTGGATGCAAAAAACGTAGCTACCTACGCATGTTATACAAGGGAGACAGGGTCATTTGGCAAGTAATAGGCAGAGTGTTGATGGCACAGACGACTTGCTGCCAACCGCAACACCGCCAGAAATAGCCGGAAACTCTGCCGTTTATCGCCCTTTAGCCTTGGCTGAATTTTTGTAATCTCGCTCCATCTCACCAAATAAGTGAGGTAGCGAGCTTCACTAACCGTAAAGCTCAACGTCCGGTCAGCGCGCTAACCCGCGCACCGGTCATAGCTGCCAGTCTTCGGGCTGGCGTTGAGATTGGCAGCAATGCCGGATTTATTCAGCTTTAAAGGAGCTTCACAATGTCTTCCGTAATCAACACGAACATCAGTTCGCTGACCGCCCAACGCAACTTGGGCATGAACCAAGCCTCACTTTCAATGTCCATGCAACGGTTGTCATCTGGTTTGCGCATCAACAGCGCCAAAGACGATGCTGCTGGCTTGGCCATCAGTGAGCGAATGACAGCCCAAATCCGCGGTAGTAATCAGGCGGCGCGCAATGCCAATGACGGGATTTCGCTGGCGCAAACAGCCGAGGGTGATTTGACTCAGATCAGCAGCAATTTGCAGCGCATGCGTGAATTGGCAGTGCAGTCGGCCAATTCAACGAATTCCACTTCCGACCGGGTGGCACTGGATGCAGAGGTGCAAGCCCTGTCTTCGGAAATTGACCGGGTGGCTCAAAATTCGGCATTCAATGGCGTTAAGTTGCTGGACGGCTCTTTTGTTGCTCAAAAATTTCAGGTTGGTGCCAATGGCACTACCACGGACAGCATCACGGTGACGGGTGTTTCGAGTGCGAGGACTTCTTCGCTGGGTGGAAGTGGGTCTTCCACAGCAACGACACTGACTGGCGGCCCTGCAGGCGCCGCTAAGCTGGCTGCCGGCGAGTTGACGCTCAATGGTCTCCAGGTGGGGGCATCCGCTGTAGGGGCTGCGCCTGGGCAATCAGCTTCCAGCGCCTATTCGAAGGCCCTGGCCATTAACGCGGTGTCTGCGCAATCTGGTGTCACGGCAACCGCGCTTGCTACGACTGTTACAGGAGCTGCTGCAACAACGTTCTCGGGTGTAACCACCGGCGCGACGACGACTATCAATGGTATTCAAGTTGGTACCATTGCAGCGGGTACTGACGCCATTGGTCAAGGTGCCAATACTGCGGCTGCCATCAATTTGGTTTCTAGTCAGACAGGCGTTACCGCGACAGCAGACAACACTGGCAAAGTGACACTGACGGCGGCTGATGGTCGCGACATCGTTGTTGGCGCTGGTTTGACCGCAGCCGATACAGGCCTAACTCCAGCGACTACAAACGGCACCATCAAGCTCGACACCAACAACGCCGCAGGCATTGTCATCAGTGGCGGCACGCCAGCCAATGCAGGTCTTACCGCTGGCACGATTTCCCCCACCACCACTTTGACGACCACCGCGATTTCGTCCATCAATGTGCTTACCGCCACCAACGCCACCAACGCGTTATCTGCGATTGACGGTGCTTTGTCCACGGTCAACGCGTCACGGGCCGCGCTGGGTGCTGTGCAAAACCGCTTCACTTCTGTGGTGGCCAGCTTGCAAACCACTTCCGAAAATCTGTCTGCGTCACGTAGCCGGATTCAGGATGCTGACTTTGCCCTTGAAACTGCCAATCTGTCGCGCGCCCAAGTGCTGCAGCAAGCGGGCACGGCCATGGTGGCGCAGGCGAACCAGTTGCCTCAAAGTGTCCTTTCCCTCCTTCAATAGTGCTGTTAAAAAATCTTCACACGCCGGGGCGCCATTGATTGGCGCCTTTTTTTTACAAAATTTGCTTAAGTTTTTACTGAACTCACCCGAAATATAAAGCAACGGGTTCCATTCAGGGCTCGTCGTCCGGCAAGCGCCATGGGGCGTTCCGGTCATAGCGGTCAATCTCAGGATTGACGTTGGACTTGGCAGCAATGCCGGATTAACTTAGCTTAGGAGCTTCAAATGTCAGTTATCAACACAAACATCGGTTCATTAACTGCCCAGCGTAATCTGGGGATGAGCCAGGCCTCGTTGTCCACCTCCATGCAGCGTCTGTCGTCAGGTTTGCGCATCAACAGTGCCAAAGACGACGCTGCTGGTTTGGCTATCAGTGAGCGGATGTCAGCCCAGATTCGCGGCAGCAACCAAGCCGCACGCAATGCCAATGACGGCATTTCTCTGGCGCAAACCGCTGAAGGTGACTTGGCGCAAATTGGCAACAATTTGCAACGCATGCGTGAGTTGGCTGTTCAGTCTGCCAATGCCACCAATTCTGCTTCTGATCGTTCTGCGCTAGACGCCGAAGTGCAGGCCCTGTCTTCAGAAATTGACCGGGTGTCGCAAAACTCTTCTTTCAACGGCGTGAAATTGCTTGACGGCTCATTTGTTGCGCAAAAGTTTCAAGTGGGTGCCAACAGTACGACAAACGACAGCATCACGGTTGCTAACATTGGCAGTGCACGTACCTCCTCACTGGGTGGCAGCGGGTCTTCTACCGCAACCACCACCACCAGCGCGGCGGTAACCGCTACCGTGTTGGCTGCTGGTGAACTCACCCTTAACGGGTTCCAGGTGGGGGCCTCAGCCGTCGGTGCTGCCCCTGGTCAGTCGGCTGGCAGCGCGTTCTCGAAGGCTGCAGCCATCAATGCAGTGTCCGCACAGTCTGGTGTCACGGCAACCGCGCTTGCTACGACTGTTACAGGAGCTGCTGCAACAACGTTCTCGGGTGTAACCACCGGCGCGACGACGACTATCAATGGTATTCAAGTTGGTACCATTGCAGCGGGTACTGACGCCATTGGTCAAGGTGCCAATACTGCGGCTGCCATCAATTTGGTTTCTAGTCAGACAGGCGTTACCGCGACAGCAGACAACACTGGCAAAGTGACACTGACGGCGGCTGATGGTCGCGACATCGTTGTTGGCGCTGGTTTGACCGCAGCCGATACAGGCCTAACTCCAGCGACTACAAACGGCACCATCAAGCTCGACACCAACAACGCCGCAGGCATTGTCATCAGTGGCGGCACGCCAGCCAATGCAGGTCTTACCGCTGGCACGATTTCCCCCACCACCACTTTGACGACCACCGCGATTTCGTCCATCAATGTGCTTACCGCCACCAACGCCACCAACGCGTTATCTGCGATTGACGGTGCTTTGTCCACGGTCAACGCGTCACGGGCCGCGCTGGGTGCTGTGCAAAACCGCTTCACTTCTGTGGTGGCCAGCTTGCAAACCACTTCCGAAAATCTGTCTGCGTCACGTAGCCGGATTCAGGATGCTGACTTTGCGGCAGAAACTGCCAATCTGTCACGCGCTCAAGTGCTGCAACAAGCCGGTACCGCCATGGTGGCTCAGGCCAACCAGTTGCCGCAAGGTGTGCTGGCGCTGCTGCGTTAAGAGGCTTGGCAATCGCTGAGAGGAAGCCCTCGGGCGGCTAGCTCTGGAACAAAGCGACGATGGACTTCGGTCTTTCGTCGCTTTGGTTTTTGTGAATACATCTCCTTTTCATCTTTTAGATCTAGGGTGAACGTCACATAATAAAACTTCGAGGTTAACTTAGGAGGTTTGCATGCCTAGTATTTCATCAGCAGGTATTGGTAGTGGGCTTGATGTCAATTCCATTGTGTCGCAGTTGGTTGCGCTGGAGAAGACGCCGCTGAAGACGCTCGCGCTCAAAGCTACCAATGTGCAAGCGCAAATTTCGGCGTTTGGCGAGATTCAGGCCCAGTTTTCTGCGCTGACGGACGTTGCGACGCGAATCTCTGTTCCTGGCTCCTGGGGCTCCCGTACTGCGGCATCGTCAAATTCAAGTGTGGCGACCATCACTGCGGCTCCAACGGCCAACGCCACGTCATTCACCCTGGATGTTGACCAACTGGCGAAGCTCCAATCCGGCTCAACGGCCGCGTTGCCACCGGGCACCATGCCCGGCGTCGGCACGTTAACGCTTCAGTTGGGTACCTGGAGTGCAGGGGGGGCATCGTTTACGGCGGGCGCGGCTGCCAGTGTTGACGTGAGCATTGAAGCGACCGACACGCTTTCTGCCATTGCAGCCAAGATCAATGGTGCCAAGGCGGGCGTTGTGGCCACCGTGTTCAACGATGGCACGAATGAGCGCTTGTTGGTGCAATCCAGCGATACAGGTGCAGCGGCTGGCTTTCGGCTGCAGTCTGCCGATGTGGCGCTGGCGGGTTTGGTTTTTGACCCACAAAATAAACCTGGAGTGGGTTTGGCTGCGGTGGGCATTCCGGTGCAGTACGGGCAAGATGCCAAGGTGCGTATCAATGGTCTTGCTGTTACTTCAGCGACGAACACGCTTACCGACAATATTCCTGGCGTGACGATCAAGTTGCTCGCCACAACGACCACAGGTTATGGGGGTGGCAGTGAGGTTTTGTCGCCACTCACCATGAAAATTAGCGAAGACGTGACGCCGGCCGTGAAAAACGTGAATGACTTCGTGACGGCTTACAACACGTTGAATAAATCGTTGTCAGACCTGACCAAATACGTGGCAGCTACAAAAACAGCGGGTTTGTTTCAAGGGGATTCGTCGGTGGTGGGTTTGCAAAATATTTTGCGTAATATGCTGGGGTCTTCCAGTCTGGGTGCAACGTCACAACGTTTGTCAGATATTGGTTTGCAACAACAGTTGGATGGGTCTTTGACGATCAATACTGATAAATTGAGCGTGGCTGCCAACAATGGCACGTCTTTGCAGCAGCTTTTTACCAATAACAACAACGATTCGATGACTGATGGTTTTGCTCTGAAATTCAAAGCTTTGGGCAAAGGTGTCTTGGCGACTAGTGGGGCCATTGCGTCCAAGGCATCGGCTCTCCAGGGTACGCTGGACAGAAACACCAAGGAGCAGGCCAAAGTGAATGACCGTGCCGCCTTGTTTGAAACCCGCCTGCGCAAGCAGTACACCGCTCTGGATGCGCAGATGGCGCAGTTAAACGCGCTCAATGCATACGTGACCCAGCAGGTGGCAGCCTGGAATAAATCTACAGCATAAATGATGCTCTTTTGCTTTCGAAAATGCGCTTGATTTGGACAATGAAATACCGATAACTAAAGTAACAAACAAAATGGAACACACCATGTTTACTTCAGTCAGTCAACGATCAGCCTCAGCTTACCAACGGGTCAGTGTTGAGACAGCTGTCAGTGAAGCCAGTCCTCATCAGTTGGTGAATTTGATGCTTGAGGGTTTTTTGCAAGCCGTTGGTTCAGCGCGTGCGGCGATGGGGCGCGGTGATGTTGCGACAAAAGGCAGACAAATTACCAAGGCCGTTCGCATCATTGACGAGGGGCTCAAGCCTGGCTTGAATTTGGCGCAAGGTGGTGACTTGGCGCAGAACCTGAACGGCCTGTACGGCTACTGCGTGCTGCGCCTGACGCATGCCAATTTGCACAACGATGATGTGGCTCTGGCTGATGTTATCAGGGTGATTGAGCCAATTGCTCAGGCCTGGAAGCAAATTGGTGGCGACCAGGATGCGGCCAACCGTTTGATGTAATCGCAGGAGCCCGTCATGTCACAAATCCTTATCGACTATTACAAAGCCATCGAAGACAGCAGCGCCAAAATGCTTGACGCCGCCAAGTTGGAAGACTGGGAGCAGGTGGTGCACTTTGAAGGCACTTGCGCAGTACTCATAGAGCAATTGCGTGAACGTGCGGCACAAGAGCACTTGCAGCCCGAGCAACGCGCCGAAAAAACCCGCATCATGCAGCGCATTCTCAACAACGACGCACAAATCCGCTACCTGGCCGAGCCCTGGCTCATGCACTGTGAACAAAACCTGGAAAGCCCGCACCAGTATTTGCATTAAATGCTATATTTAGCATAGCTGTTTACCCAGTATTTATAAGGGCTAGAGGCTTATTTCTTATAAATTTTTGAGAAGACGGAAAGGCATGGTCTGCCCAAAGGCACTGCCCACAGACCCTCTCCAAATGACAGTGCTTGTGTGCCGTCATAAAGCACGATGCCAGTCACAAATGGGGCGCCAACAAGTTCGCGCAGCTTGTGCAGGCCTTTGAAGTCGCCTGAATTCACACTGGCAGTCGCCTTGACTGCAACGCCAATCACCTCACGCAGCGGCGGCTCCAGCACAAAGTCAACCTCAACCTAGTCTTTGTCCCTGAAGTGCGACAAAAACCATGGCTCAGGGGTAATGCTGAGCAGTTTGAATAGTTCACCGTAAACCCAGGTCTCCAGTGTTGCGCCAAATCGTGTGCGTTGGGTCAGCACGAGTTCCGGGGTTAGGCGCGTCAGGGTTGATTGAAGGCCAGCTGCCTAATTCTTACACCTGCATGTTCATGATGTCGGTGTAAGCCTGCACCATGCGGTTGCGCACGTGCAGCGTGGCCTGAAAGCCAATCTGCGCTTTCTGCATGGCCACCATGGTCTCTTCCAGGCTTACCTTTGGGTTTTCCAGCTGCACCTCGTGTTGCAAGCGGGCGGCTTCCTTTTGTGTTGCACTAACTGATTGCAGTGCATTGCTCAGAGCCCCAGAAAAACTGTCCGATTGTTTACCCCCCACATTGACATTGCCCAGCCCGGTGGCGAGGTTAGGGCGTACCGCAAGCGGCATCGTATTGGGGGTGAGTCTGAGGTTCATGGTGTTTGTGCCCTTGGCTTCTTGGGGTGGGTTGATGCTAGCGACCTGCTGGTCAAAGCTTTAATTTGAAGTAGGGGGTAAAGGCAGTTCTTTTCAAACTAATGTTTTCAGGAGCGAGCCCAATAATCAATTGCATCAAGGGTGCACCACGCCCTTTTGACATGGAAGATTTTTATGACTGCCGCTCTTGCTATTCCCATAAATCCCACTTTTGCCCAGCGTCTGGCTGGTTTGGATCAGGCCCAAAAGCTGCGCTTGGGGGTGGGCATTGTGCTGTTTGTGGCCATTGGCATCATTGGCTTGGTGATGGGCCGCCAGGCGGAATACCGTGTGCTGTATGCCAATTTGCCTGACAAAGATGGTGGCGCCATCGTGGCGCAACTTAGCCAGATGAATGTTCCATATCAGTATGGCGCAGGTGGGGGTGTGATTCTGGTGCCCGCTGATCGGGTCTATGACACGCGGCTCAAACTGGCGTCGCAAGGTTTGCCCAACGGCTCGGTGACAGGCTTTGAGTTGATGGATACGGCCAACCGGTTCGGAATGACCCAGTTTCAGGAGCGACTGACTTTTCAGCGTGGGCTCGAAGGCGAGTTGACGCGCTCCATTCAGGCTTTGTCTTCAGTACAAAGCGCGCGAGTGCATCTGGCGCTGCCTAATCAAAACGGTTTTTTTCGCGATCAGCAAAAACCATCGGCCTCGGTGCTGCTAAGTTTGAATGCCGGGCGTTCGCTAGATCGGGGACAGCTGGCAGGCATCATTCACCTGGTGTCTTCCAGTGTGCCAGAGATGGATCCCAAGGCCGTGAGTGTGCTTGATGACACGGGTAAATTGCTTTCAACGCCCGCCGAGGCAGGGGGCGGCATGGGGGCTGATGCTCAGCAATTGCAATATGTGCAGCAGATTGAGCAGCTGTACAGCAGCCGCATTCTGGATATTCTGGAACCCGTGGTGGGGCGGCAAAACGTGCGTGCTCAAGTCACGGCAGAGCTGGATTTTTCGCAAACTGAATCCACTTCTGAATTGTTCAAACCCAATCAAACGCCCGATGCCAGCGCCATTCGCAGCCAGCAGTTGCTTGAAAGTGGTGCTTCAGCAGCGGGTGCGGTGACCCCCACCGGCGTACCCGGAGCCACCACCAACCAGCCGCCTGGCCCGTCATCGACACCGATTAATGGGGCGGCGCAAACTTTAACTGCAGCAGGTGCTAACGGCACTTTGGGTGCTGGTGGTCGCAAAGAATCGGTGATCAATTACGAAGTTGATAAAACCATTCGGGTGGTGCGCGGCGGCACAGGTTTGGTCAAGCGTATCAACGCGGCGGTGATCATCAACCACCAAACCACGACCGATGCCAAAGGCAAAACCAGCACGGCAGCCATGAGTGATGCCCAGCTGGAGAAGCTGACCGCGCTGGTACGCGAAACCGTAGGTTTTAACAAGGAACGTGGCGATTCTGTCAATGTGGTGACCGCACCTTTTACCAAAGAAAAAGTCACTGTGGATCCGCTGCCGCTGTGGCAACAGCCCGCTTTGCTTGATTTGGCGCGCAGTCTGGCATGGCCTGTGGGCACCTTGATGTTTGGTGCGTTGGTGCTGTTGGGCGTGATACGCCCAGCCATGAAGGTGATGGCACAGCCCATCGTGGCAGATAAGTCCGAACGGGTCGGGCAGCTTGATGCGATTGAAGCGGAGGAAATCGACCGCCCGCTGCTGAATGCGCCCAGTTCTGCTACAGCAAAACCTGCTGAATTGAGCTCTGCCGACGTGGCGCTTGAAGATGCCCGTAAATTGACGCGTGACAATCCGGCCGCAGTGGCTAACATTGTCAAAACCTGGATCAATGGCGAGGCACCCGCCTGATATGTCCGCCAAATCAGCAAACCAGGAATGGATGAGGACGCAAGAACATGTCGCAAACTGACGGATTGGAAGATGCCGCTATTCTGATGATGTCTTTGGGGGAAGCCGAGGCCTCTGAAGTCTTTAAGCATTTGTCACCCAAAGAGGTGCAAAAGCTGGGCGAAGCCATTGCCAAAACCAAGGCCATCACGCGTGAACGGGTCAATGACGTGGTGGACAAGTTCACCGGTATTGCAGCCGCACAAAGCTTGTTGGTCTCCAACTCGGGCGACTATGTGCGCTCGGTGCTCAAACGCGCTTTGGGGGACGACAAAGCGGCTCTGCTGATCGACCGGATTTTGCAGGGCGGTGACGTGTCAGGCATCGAAAGCCTGAAGTGGATGGAGCCTTCAAGCGTGGCAGAGCTGTTGCGCAATGAGCACCCGCAAATTGTGGCGGCCATTCTGGTGCACCTGGACTTTGATCAGGCCGCCGACATTCTCAAGTTCTTCACAGAACGTCAGCGTAACGAGGTGATGCTGCGGGTGGCTACCATGGAAGGGATTCAACCCTCGGCCTTGAAAGACCTCAATGAAGTGCTGTTCAAGGTGCTGGCTGGTGGCGACAAGATGCGCAAGTCATCCCTGGGTGGCGTTAAAACCGCTGCTGAAATGATCAACCTGATGGGTACCGCCATTGAGGGCACGGTGATCGAGTCGATTCGCAACCACGACCCTGATCTGGCGCAAAAAATCATGGACAAGATGTTTGTCTTTGATGATGTGCTCAAACTGGACGACAAGGCCATTCAGACTGTGCTCAAAGAGGTGTCTTCCGATGTGCTCATTGTGGCGCTCAAGGGGGCACAGCCTGAGCTCAAAGAGAAAATTTTGGCCAACATGTCTACCCGCGCCGCAGAAACGCTGCGCGAAGACCTGGAGTCGCGCGGACCGATGCGCTTGTCCGAAGTGGAAGCGCAGCAAAAAGAAATTCTCAAAACCGTGCGTCGCCTGGCCGATGAAGGCACGATTGTCATCGGCGGCGGTGCAGATGATGCGATGGTGTGAGCATGCGGAACTATTCACGTTTTATTCCTGGTGACGAAATTGATGCGGTGCAGCAGTGGCGTTTTGGCGCTATTGAAACCGCCGCGCAGCTGCTGCAAGCGCAGGTCAAAGTGCGTGAAACCGAGCACGATGCGGCACAGCAAGAAGTAGCCAGGCAAGAAAGTTTTCGGGCGGGTTATGCCGACGGGGTGGCTCAGGGGCACGCCCAGGCTCAGGCAGAGGTCCAGCAGCAAATGGCTGATTTTCTGGCTAACCAGGCCGCACAGTCCGGTCAGCATTTCAGTGAACTTTTTCAGTCGACACAGGCACAACTCGATCAGGCGCAGCAGGTGATGGCGCAAGGGGTGCTGGAGCTGTCTTGTGAGCTGGCGCGCCAGGTGTTGCGCCAGGAGCTGTCGGTCAACCCGAACGTGCTGCTGCCGGTGATCCGCGAAGCCATTGATCTGCTTGGCGCTGAGCACCGCAGCGCCGTGGTACGCCTGCATCCCACTGACCTTGAAGTGCTTGAGGGCGTGTTGGCCACAGAGTTTTCTGGGCTTGGCCTGAGTTTGCGTGCGGACAGCACATTGCAACCGGGGGGCTGTTTGGTGGAATCTGCAGGTATGGTGGTGGATGCTACCTTGCAAAAACGCTGGCAGCGTGCGGTGGCCACTTTGGGGTTAACCAGCACCTGGGAGGCTACAGATGAGCCAGCCTGAGGCCGCACTGAAATGGCAAACTTTTTTGGCGGAATCGATGCAGCGGGTGCACTCTGGCACGACGCTGGAGACCCGTGGCACCCTCACACGGCTTACCGGTTTGGTGCTGGAAGCGGTGGGCATTAGGGTGCCGGTGGGGTCGCAATGTTGGGTGCACATGAAGGCGCAGGCTCCGGTGCTGACTGAAGTGGTCGGATTTTCAAATGACCGTGCATTTCTGATGCCCGCAGGCGATGTGCATGGCCTGTCAAGCGGTGCCAGTGTGGAGCCTGCGCCCGCCTATGTCACCGTACCCCGTTTGGGCGAGCGACGGCAGGTTCAGCGTGAATTTGGCCAGGGCGTGTTGCGTCTGCCCTTGGGGGATGGGTTGTTGGGGCGGGTGGTGGATGCCCATGGACTGCCCATGGACTACAAGGGACCGATTTTGAATGTGTTCTCTGTGCCAATGGATCGCCAGCCCATCAACGCCATGGATCGTGCACCAGTGCGTGACACACTAGACACCGGTATTCGTGCCATTAATGCCTTGTTTACCGTGGGTCGTGGTCAACGCCTGGGTTTGTTTGCCGGCTCTGGTGTCGGCAAAAGTGTGCTGCTGGGCATGATGGCCCGTTATACCCAGGCGGATGTGATTGTGGTGGGGCTGATTGGTGAGCGTGGTCGTGAGGTCAAAGAATTCATTGAAGACATCTTGGGCGAAGAAGGCCGGGCTCGTGCGGTGGTGGTGGCGGCACCTGCAGACGCACCCCCCTTGCTGCGCATGCAAGGCGCGGCCTATGCCACGGCGGTGGCAGAGAGTTTCAGGGACAAAGGTAAACACGTGTTGTTGTTGATGGATTCGCTTACGCGTTATGCCATGGCGCAGCGCGAGATTGCGTTGGCTATTGGTGAGCCCCCTGCCACCAAGGGTTACCCACCTTCGTGTTTTGCCAAACTGCCGCAGTTGGTGGAGCGCAGCGGCAATGGGCTCAATGGGGTGGGATCGATCACTGCGTTTTACACCGTGCTCTCAGAAGGTGACGACCAGCAAGACCCGATTGCCGATGCGGCTCGGGCCATTCTGGATGGTCACATTGTGTTGTCACGCAGTTTGGCAGAGGCTGGGCATTTCCCGGCGATTGATGTTGAACAATCGGCATCCCGGGTGATGCAAAACGTCACCTCTCGCGAGCATTTTGAAGTGGCACGGCGTTTCAAGGCTGTGTATTCGCGCTATGAAAAAGGGCGTGATCTGGTGCAAATTGGGGCTTATGTGCGGGGCTCGGACCGGGCGATGGATGAAGCCATCGCGTTGCATGAACCGATGATGCAGTTTTTGCAACAAGATATGTTTGAATCAGCCAGTCTGCCGGACAGTGTGAATGAACTTTCAGCCTCCATCACGTTGGCTGAAAGCGTGTCTTGAGCAAGATTGATGTTGTAGCCACTATGCACAAGTTCAACAGTTTATGTGTGGCCATTGAACTGGCTGAGACAAGCCGCGATCAGGCGCTGGCGTTGCTGCAACAGCAGCGTAACCACCTTGGGCACGCTCAGGATCAGATGGATCAGCTGCAGTCCTATGCAAAGGAAACCGAGACCCGCTGGGCACAAAATGCCCAGGCTGGCACCACACCAGAGCTGCTGCATCACCATTACCAGTTCATGACACGTTTGCAGCAAGCAGTGGTGTTGCAACAAGATGTGCTGGCTGGCTCAACGACCAGGCTCAAGGCTGCACAACAACAGGTGTTGCAGGCAGAAGTTCACATGGCCGGTTTGAAACTGTTGCTGGCGAAACGCCAGGCAGGTCAATTGCAACAGGAACAGCGCCGGGAGCAGAAGCAAATGGATGAATTTGCGGCCATGCAAACCTTGCGACAAACACGTCAGAAATTGGAGAACCACCATGGCAATTGAATTGACCCCACCACAAAGTAACAAAACCAATGCCAGTGCTGAAGCTTACGGTAAAAAACCAGGTAAACCTTCAACAGGGGAAACTGATGGTATCAACGGATTTTCTTTTTTGATGCATTCACTGTCGACTGCTGATGCAGTTGGTGCTCAGTCTGAAGACGGTGCATCGCCTGTGGCATTAGATGATGCCTCGGATACATCTGCTGCGGACGTGGGTCTCATGATACCGGGGCAGTCAATGTTGTCAGTTTCGGTCGTCCCTTTGGCTTCATCAACCCCGGCTATGACGACAGTACCGTTGGTTTCTTCCGCATCTGACATGTCGTTAACTTCACTGATGTCAACAGGTTCGGCCGCGTCATCTGAGAGTGCCGATGCTGCGTTGCCTAAATTGTCAGCCCAAGCTGCCCTCAACACTTCACCGGTGGCAGCGGACAACCTTCAACTTGCAGCGCAGATTGGTACAGAAACTGATGGAAGTGAGGGGGGGGTTAATTTCCAACAAGCTGCAGATCAGCAAGCCGTGCAGGATCATTCGCAGGCTTCAGCGCCGCTTGCGTTCACTAGGTTGATGTCGCAGCGGATTCAGTCTGCCTCCAGTCAAGCGCAGCTTCAAGAGTCAAATGACATGAGTCAACCGATCTTTCAGGTGGCTTTGACACCAGCGACAGACTCAGCACCAAGCGTGTTGCTCACTGAAGGTGTAGAAATGCAACGGTTGTTGGAGCGACCAGGGAGAAAATCGGCTTCGGTGAAGTCTGGGCTTGCAGGTCTTGATGCAGGTTTAGGGCTTGGAAATTCGTCTTCCTTAAGCCGCTCTGATGCTGTGTTTGTCGTGCCGTCAGCCGCAGCCACGGTGGCCAATACCGCAGTGGCTGAAACGGTAAGTTATTGGGTGAGCCACGGTGTGCAACGCGCTGAATTGACATTAGACGGTTTTGGAGACTCTCCCATAGAGGTTCATATCTCAATGAATGGTGATCAGACTCAGATTGACTTTCGTTCCGACCAAACTGGGGTTCGCCAGGTGCTTGAAAGTGCTGCAGCACAGCTTAAAGAGTTACTGTCCGGCCAGGGTTTGCAACTCGCGGGAGTGTCAGTGGGGACATCCGGGCAAAGAGAAAACTCGGGTGAGAGCCGTCGTGCCCGCGCCAACTCACAACGCATGGGGCAGATTCAGGCTGAGGTATTGACCCCGGCGGCCAATAGAGCAGCACACCCTTCAGTCGGCCGGTCACTTGACTTGTTTGTCTGAAGGTAGACTCATGATCTCTACGGATGCCCCATCTTTGGGGTGTTTATCAAGCGCTCAGACGCTTGTCTGTGTTAAATAATCAAGACAATTTGAAGTAGCGAAGGAAACATCGTGGCCACAAAACCTGAAGAACACGAAGCAGAAAAACCACCGGTAAAGAGCAAAAAGAAGCTGTTCATCATCATTGGTGCGGTGCTGGCACTGGTTCTGGTGGGAGGTGGAGGGGCATTTTTTTACATCAGCAAACAAAAAGCAGCTGCTGAAGCCGCTGCTTTGGATGCCGAAGAGTGGGACTCAGCAGCGGCTACACATGCGCCTGCTGCGGCGGCTCATGGTGCAGCCAAGACACCGCCGGTTTACCTGCCCATGGACAATATGGTGGTGAACCTGGCAGACCCCGGAGGCGAGCGCGTGGCCCAGGTGGGCATTACCCTGGAGGTGGTTGATTCACATGCGTCAGACCAGGTTAAGGCCTATCTGCCAACCATTCGCAGTTCCGTGTTGATGCTGCTTTCACGTAAAACTTCAGAAGAATTATTGTCTGCTGAAGGCAAGCAAAAACTGATTCAAGAAATCCTGCGAGAAACCTCAGTGCCTTTTGGCGGCAGTGCGGAGGTGGTGGAAGAACCCGCTGCCAATAATAGGAAGCCCAAACGCAAGGCCGCGCCAACCTACCCGGTGACGGGCGTGCTGTTTTCCAGCATGATCGTGCAGTAACCCGCTGGTGTTTTTGCTATGAGCGAGTCGTTCTTATCCCAGGAAGAAGTTGACGCCCTGCTTGAAGGTGTCACGGGTGAGAGCCAGAAAATGGCTGAAGAAGTGGTTGAGCATGGAGAGGTTCGTGCCTACAACATTTCAAGCCAGGAACGTATTGTGCGTGGGCGCATGCCCACGATGGAAATCGTCAACGAGCGCTTTGCCAGAAATCTGCGCATTGGTTTGTTCAACTTTATTCGACGCAGCCCTGAGGTTTCGGTAGGGCCGGTGTCGGTACAGCGGTACAGCGCGTTCCTGCGTGAACTGGCGGTGCCTACCAATTTCAATATTGTGGCCATTCGGCCTTTGCGCGGTAGTGGTCTGATTGTGTGTGAGCCTGCGCTGGTTTTTGGTGTGATCGAATCTTTGTACGGTGGTATTGGTAAATTCCAGACCCGCATTGAAGGCCGTGACTTTTCCGCTACTGAGCAGCGGGTGATCAACCGCCTGGTGGATGTCATTACCGAAGAATATAAAAAAGCCTGGATGGGCATTTATCCGCTGGTGCTGGACTACCAGCGCTCCGAAATGCAACCGCAGTTTGCCAACATTGCGACTCCCAGCGAGATTGTGGTGTCGACATCATTCCAGTTGGAAATTGGAGAAATCACCGGGGGCATTCATCTTTGCATGCCCTACGCCTCACTGGAGCCGATTCGCGATGTGCTGTATTCCTCTACACAAGGCGATTCGATCGAAGTGGATCGCCGCTGGGTGAATGTGCTGACCCAGGAAATCCAGGCAGCTCAAGTGGAACTGGTGGCTGAGTTGGCGCATGCCGATGCAACGATTGAGCAACTTTTAGCCATGAAACCGGGCGACTTCATTGAACTTGACCGGCAACCCCGCATTCAGGCCAAGGTGGATGGTGTGCCCGTTTTTGAGTGTCAGTACGGCACGCACAATGCCAAATACGCATTGAAAATCGAAAAATGCCTGCGGAACAATGACCGCAATTGGAAAGGGTAAAAAATGGCAACTGACGAAAAACCACCTGAAGATGATGGCATGGCCGATTGGGCTGAGGCATTGCTGGAACAAAAAACGGCAGATGCACCCGCTCCTGATCCTGAGCCTGGTAGCGTGTTGTCGGGTGACACGCAAAAACCTTTTTCAGGTGGCAGCGACGCGCAAATCAACGACATCAACCGGGTGCTGGATATCCCGGTGCTGTTGTCGGTGGAGTTGGGGCGTACCAAAGTACCTATCAAACACATTCTGCAATTGGGGCAGGGCTCTGTAGTGGAGCTGGACGCCCTGGCGGGTGAGCCCATGGATGTGTTGGTGAATGGCTACCTCATTGCCCAAGGTGAAGTGGTGGTGGTCAATGACAAATTTGGCATTCGCTTGACCGATGTGGTCACGCCGTCAGAACGCTTGCGTCGGGTAAGCAAGGGTTAAAAGTTCTATGTCACAAGCCTGGATTCCGATTCTTTTTTTTGTGGTGCTATTGGCCATGGTGCCCGTTGGACTCAAGTGGGTGCAGCGCCGGGTAGCAGGCACTTCTGAGGGGGGGGTGTCTGCCAGCAAAATTGTCTCGGCCATAGGGGTTGGGCCGCATCAGCGCGTGGTCACGGTAGAAGTGGGTCCTGACGACGCGCGTGTCTGGCTGACCTTGGGTGTCACAGCTCAAAACATCACCTGCTTGCACACTGTAGCGGTGCCCAGGCAAGTGATGCCAGCAACTGCTGTGTCGGTTGGTCAGCCCCCAACAGTCATGTTGTGACGGGGGACAGGGTTTGCATACCATGAGCAGTTTTTGGATTCGCACCTCATTTAAATGCCTGGCCGGTATGGCGTTGGCTTTGACGATGCTGCCGGGTTGGGCGCAGAGTGGTGGGCAACTGCCTTTGTTGGTGGGCAATGGGGGCAGTGGTGTCAGTTTTTCAGTGCCGATACAAACCTTGCTGTTTTTCACGGCGCTGTCTTTTTTGCCGGCCATTTTGCTGATGATGACGGGCTTCACCCGGATTGTGATTGTGTTGTCCTTGATGCGTCAGGCGCTTGGCACGCAATCAGCACCACCGAACCAGGTGATTGTTGGTCTGTCACTTTTTTTAACCCTGTTTGTCATGGGGCCGACGTTGGACAAGGTGTACGACGATGCGTATCTGCCCTACAGCAACAACACCTTGCCGTTCGATCAAGCGCTGGTGAAAGCTGAGGCACCAATGCGGGAGTTCATGAGCAAGCAGACGCGTCAGTCTGACCTGTCTTTGTTTGTCAAACTTGCCAAACTCGATGTCAACACCACAGCGGTTAATGCTCCCATGCGGGTTTTGATTCCGGCGTTTGTAACCAGTGAACTGAAGTCTGCGTTTCAGATTGGCTTCATGATCTTCATTCCGTTTTTGGTGATTGACATTGTGGTGGCCAGTGTGTTGATGTCACTGGGCATGATGATGTTGTCACCGGTGTTGGTGGCCTTGCCCTTTAAGTTGATGATCTTTGTACTGGCCGATGGCTGGAACCTGTTGTTAGGTTCCTTGGCGGCCAGTTTTGTGACCTGAGGTAGCGCCATGAATTCGCAAATGGTATTGACCATGGGGCAAGAGGCCTTATGGATGTTGCTGATGATTTCCACACCTGTCCTGGGAACGGTGCTGGTGGTTGGGTTGCTGATCAGCTTGTTTCAAGCCGTGACGCAAATCAACGAGGCCACGCTTGCCTTTGTGCCTAAATTGGTAGCGGCCGTGGCTGTATTTGCGCTGACTGGTCCGTGGATGTTGGCCACCTTGGTGAATTACATTCGTCGCACCATGGAAGCCATACCGGCTTCGGTCATGTAAGACCACGGGATGGTCACGTTTACCGAGGCGCAACTCACGGCTTGGCTGTCACCGTTGATTTGGCCATTTTTGCGTACTTTGGCGGTGTTTACATCCGCCCCTATTTTTTCTTCCAGGGCTTTCCCTGTCAGAGCGCGCATTGCTCTGGCTTTTTTTGTGGCACTGGCAGCTCAACCCAGTCTTGAAGGCCAAACACTCATCAGCATCAACGATCCCGGCGCTTTTGGTGCGGTGGTACAGCAAGTGGGCATTGGTCTGGCAACAGGTTTCGCGATTCGGGTGGTTTTTGCTGCTGTGGAGTTGGCGGGTGAAGTGGTTGGATTTCAGATGGGTTTGGGTTTTGCATCTTTTTTTGATCCTTCCATTGGTGGACAATCGAGTACCGTGGCAAGGTTTTTTGGGCAAATGGCAGCGTTCATGTTTATCGTCATGAACGGGCATGTGCTGGTGTTGTTGACCGTGATCCAAAGTTTTTCTGCGTTTCCTGTGGATCAAAATTTTCTCGAAGCCATGAAGCAACTACGAATCATAGATCTCGGCACGGAACTGTTTGCCAGCGGTTTGTGGATGGCTCTGCCCATGATGGGTATGTTGATGTTTGCCAATCTGGCCTTGGGCATCGTGTCACGCGTTGCACCACAAATGAACGTTTTCGCTATTGGGTTTCCCATCACACTCACCGTGGGTTTGGTTGGCATGGCTGTGACCCTGCCGATGTTGGATCAGCCATTTTTGTCACTCATGAGCCATGCCATTGTGCTTTTTTCAACCAGATAGCATCTCAACCCCGCACGCGGGCCAGGCGTTCTCAAAGAAACAAGATACTTGTTTCTTGTGAGCTTGTTGCGCTATACAAGTCCGCTGCGAATGGCGTAGACCGTCAGTTCTGAATTGTTGGAGAGTTTGAGTTTTTCAAGTACCCGGGCGCGGTACACACTGACGGTTTTGGGGCTGAGCATGAGTTCTTCGGCAATGTCCGACAAACGCTTGCCAGAAGCTATTTTGAGCAGCGTCTGAAGTTCGCGCTCGGACAAGCAGGCATGGGGACTGCTACTTTCGGGCATGTTGAGGTTGTCCACCAGCATTTGTGCCACACCTGGGGTGACGTATTTGCGACCCTGTGCCACCGTGCGGACGGCAGTGATCAGGTCTGCGGGGTCGCCGGCCTTGTTCAGGTAGCCCTGTGCACCGGCTTTCAAACAGCGAATCGCATACTGGTCTTCAGGAAACATCGAGACCATCAGCACCTTGATGGGTGAATCAGTCTCGCGCAGGCTGGACAACACCTCTAGACCACCACGCCCAGGCAGGTTGATGTCCAGCACCAACACATCACAGGCGTGCTTGCGTATTGACTCACGCACTTCTGTATAGCTGCCGGCTTCGGCAGTGACCTGGATATCGACCGCCTCTGACAGGGTGTCACGAATGCCACGGCGAACCATGGCATGGTCGTCGCATAAGATGACTCGAATCATGTGTTGAACCCTTTTACCTGGTCGTCTTCCAATGGTTTGATTGGAATAGACAAGAGAATAGTAGTGCCCAAACCGGGCATGGAGCTGACATCCAGCCAGCCGCCAACGGTGCGGGCACGCTCTTTCAACCCACGAATGCCAAAAGAACTTGTTTTGGTGAGGTCATGTTCATGGATGCCCAAGCCGTTGTCAGAGACTTCAAGCGTCAACACGCCCTTGGCATCAGACAGCTCGATGTTGACCTGTGTGCATTGTGCGTATTTGCCGATGTTGGTTAAAGCTTCTTGCGTGGTGCGGTAGGCCGTGAGTTGGACGGTTTTGGGCAAACGCTCAAAGTTTTGGGGAGAACGAATGGCAACAGGGATGGTGGTTCGTTTTGTAAAACTGGTCGCTAGCCATTCAACTGCCGCTACCAACCCCTGATCCAGCACGGCGGGGCGTAGGTTCATCATGATGCGTTGGCTGGCATTCAGTGCATGCGAGAGCATGTCGCTTGCTGCCGCAAGGTGCGAAAGCATGGCCGGTTCGGTGGAGTGTCTTGAAATCCATGACAGATCAAAACGGATTGCAGCCAATGATCCTCCAATGTCATCATGAATTTCCCGGGCAATGGCGGCACGTTCTTGCTCAATGGTGGCTTGCAAGTGTTCGGCAAAATCAGCCAGCCGTTGTTCAGATGCGGCCAGCTCGGTATCAGTGGCTTCTTTGTCCATCTGGATACGGTGCATTTCGATGGCACGTTCCAGAACCCGCCCGAGTTTTCCCATGTCTTCTTTTGGAAGGTAGTCGCTGATGCCCATTTTGATCGCGGCTACGGCGGCCGACTCACCAATCGCACCAGACAGCAGCACAAAAGGTATTCGGCAATGTCTGTCCTGCATCAGCTCCCAGGCATTCAGGGCAGTAAATCCTGCGAGTCGATAGTCGGCCAGCACCACGTCGAAGTTGTCTGACCTTAACTCCAGGGCAAAGCTCTCCAGGGTCTCAATTCGACAGATTTCAAAGCTCGCTCCTGCACGTTGCAACTCACGCTTGACAAGTTCATGGTCAAGCGTGGAATCTTCCAGATGCAAAATCCGCAAGTTGGGGTTGCTACGAGTGTTGCTGTTCATAATAGGCGCTATGATTGTCGACGATAGCAAAGGTTAACTGCATAGCATTTTGTCCATAGGAGCGTCCATTGGCCATGCCGCCTGATGAAACATCATTTTCGGTTCCTACTGTTGAGCTCCCGGTCATGCTGGTGGCTGAAGTGCAGGACTCGCTTTTAGTGGTTGTTCACGACTTGACTCGGTTGGACGGTCTGTTGGCACACACCATGGAAAACTTGATGATGCGGTTTACCTCGGCGAGTGCCAACCTGTCAGAGCCCGCATTTGCGGCCGTCAAGGAGCTTGACGAAGTGCGCGTGGCGTTGCGCGCTGCGGTGACCGAGTTGCAGTTTCAGGACATGGCATCGCAATTGATTATTCATACTTCAAAAATTCTTCAGGGGTGTGCATATCGCCTGGCATCAGATGCCATGGGCCATGAAGATGGTGAAGCCGTGCCGTTTGTTGAAGAGGTACCTGAGCGTCCAAATCCTGTGACACAGGATGAAATGGAAGCCGGGTCGATTGAGCTTTTTTAAATTTCTGGTGACAGATTGGAATAGTGGGAGTTTTACATGCCTTTGATACTCGCTGTTGATGATTCGCCATCCATGCGAAAAATGGTTTCTTTCACTTTGACCGGTGCTGGTTATCAGGTGGTTGAAGCAGTTGATGGTGTAGATGCTTTTGAAAAAGCCCTGACGCAAAGTTTTGACTTGATCCTGACTGATCAGAACATGCCGCGCCTTGATGGCTTGGGTCTGACTCGCAAATTGCGCGAACACCCACAGTTCAAAACCGTCCCGATTTTGATGCTGACCACAGAGTCCAGTGACCTCATGAAGCAAGCAGGGCGGGCTGCGGGTGCCACAGGATGGCTGGTTAAGCCTTTTGACCCGGCGCGATTGATTGAGGTGATCAAAAAAGTCGTCAAGTAACCTAAACGTACAGTTATTAACCTAAGAAAAGATGTTAGGAGACAGGTATGGCAGAAGTACATCAAGACACAAATAGCGCCGGGTCTGATTTCGATTTAACCCAGTTCTATCAAATCTTTTTTGAAGAAGCTGGCGAAAATCTTGATTTGATGGAGCAAATGCTGCTCAATTTGAATCTTGAAACGGCAGATGACGAGGAGTTGAATGGCATCTTCCGCTGCGCGCACTCTGTCAAAGGGGGCGCTGCCACTTTTGGTTTTTCTGATGTGGCTGAACTGACGCATCAAATGGAGTCGCTGCTTGATCGTTTACGCAGACACGAACTGCAACCCAACTCAAGCATGGTTGATGTGTTGCTTGAATCAGCAGATGCCTCACGTAGCCTTTTAGCCAGGCATCAGGCGGGAGCCGAGGGTGCAGGGCCACCCACGACCGACCTGGTCAGCCGGATCCGTTCACTCGCCAGTGGCGAAATTCCCGCACCCAAAGCTGCAGTTGTGCAAGTGGTCGCGCCAGTATCAGTACCAGTAACGCCGTCGGCTGGAACCGTGCCAGAGCAGCCCAAGGCTTTAACTGCTGTTGTCTCTGCGGATGGCGTCCGTCATCTTGAAATTCGGATCAGTCAGCTGGATCGAGAAGATCAGGTGGTTGCGCTCATGGAATTGTTCCGAGATATCCCTGGTTTGGGTGACATCAAGGCACGGCCATGGACTGCTGGAACACCCCGCGAGTTTGAGGTGCATACCACTTCTTCAAATGAAGACTTGCTGGATTTGTTTGCTTTCCATGTGTCACGCGAGCAAGTTGTGATTCAACAAGTAGCAGAAGAGGCCGCACAAGATCATGCGCTATCCTCCTCGCAGACAGGTACCCCCTTGGGGTTTGGTTTTTTTGATGGCGCACCGGGTGCGCCGGATTTGCTAGCCCCGGCCGCTGCAGCACCAGCAGCCGCAACGGTTGCTTCCGTAGTATCAAAGGCCGCCCTGCCTAAAACAGCGGGTGCAGCTAATGCTGCAACATCACAACCAGAAGCAGCCACCATCCGCGTGGCCATCAACAAAGTTGATCAGTTGATCAATTTGGTTGGTGAACTGGTGATTACCCAGGCCATGCTGGCGCAAAACAGCCGGGCGCTTGATCCTGCGCTGTACCAACAATTGCTTACCGGTCTGACCGACCTAGATCGCAATACCCGTGACCTGCAAGAGTCGGTGATGTCGATCCGGATGATTCCCATGTCCATCGTATTCAGCCGGTTCCCGCGCATGTTGCGCGATTTGGCTGGCAAGCTGGGTAAAAAAGTTAATTTTGTCACCCTGGGTGAAGCCACTGAGCTGGACAAAGGACTGGTTGAAAAAATCACCGACCCCTTGACCCATTTGGTGCGCAACAGCTGTGACCACGGTATTGAAATGCCTGCCGACCGGATCAAGGCTGGCAAACCAGAGACCGGTACGATCACTTTGTCTGCGGCGCATCAAGGCGGCTCCATCGTGATCGAGGTGCGTGATGACGGCAAAGGCATGTCGCGTGAAAAAATTCTTTCCAAAGCCAGAGAAAAAGGTTTGGATGTTTCTGATGCCATGACCGATGCTGAAGTTTGGCAGTTGATTTTTGCCCCAGGCTTCTCGACTGCAGAGGTGGTGACCGACGTGTCTGGCCGCGGGGTTGGCATGGACGTGGTCAAGCGCAACATCACCTCACTGAACGGCACTGTGGAAATTGATTCTTCTGAAGGTTACGGCATGAAGGTGTCGGTGCGCTTGCCTTTGACCCTGGCCATCATGGATGGCATGTCAATCGGGGTCGGCAACGAGGTTTACATCCTGCCTTTGTCCTCAGTGGTTGAGTCGTTCCAGGTCAAGTCTGATGCGGTAAGCACCGTTGGCCAGGGAGCTCAATTGGTCAAGGTGCGTGACGAGTACATGCCTGTCATTGAACTTGAAAAAGTGTTTCAGGTATCCCGCTTTGACTCTGAAAAAGTCAGCGACATCATGGTAGTCATTGAAGCCGAGGGCAGCCGCGTGGTGCTGCTGGTGGATGAACTGCTGGGGCAACAGCAGGTGGTGGTTAAAAACTTGGAGTCCAATTACCGCAAGGTGCCCAACGTCTCAGGTGCAACGATTCTGGGTGATGGCAAAGTAGCTTTGATTTTGGACACAGCTGCGCTGGTTCGTCGTTCACGTCATTAATGTCTGAGCCCGTTTCAGGAGAAAAAAGATGAGTGCAATTGAAAAAATAAATGAATCGGTGGCCGTAGGTGCACGTGAATACCTCACTTTCAAGCTTGATCAGGAAGAGTACGGCATTGACATTCTGAAGGTGCAGGAAATTCGGGGTTATGAGCCCCCCACACGCATCGCCAATGCGCCAGCCTTTATCAAGGGTGTGGTGAATTTGCGTGGCACCATTGTGCCGATTGTGGACATGCGTTTGAAATTCAACTGCGAAAGCGCCAAGTACGATTCTTTCACAGTAGTGATTATTCTGAACCTGCACCATCGCATTGCGGGTATCGTGGTGGACTCGGTGAGCGATGTGATGCAACTGGCTCCAGAAAATTTGCGCGCCGCCCCAGAGGTGGAAAGTGTGATTGACAGTGACTCGGTCATAGGCTTGGGGTCGCTGGGGGAACGAATGTTGATACTGCTTGATATCGAGAAGTTGATGTCAGGCGATGACATGGGTTTGAACTCTGACGCGTGCTGATTTTTCAAATTGAATTCAAATGGCAGTCTCCCGGTCAGGCCAATTGCAGCAGGAGGCCGGTTTGCCTGACGCACAAGGACGTGAATTCGCCTGGACTGATGCCGACTTTGACCAGGTGCAGGCTTTAATCTATCAGCGCGCAGGAATCAGTCTGCACGACGGCAAACACGCCATGGTTTATAGCCGCCTTTCACGCCGTTTACGTGAAACCGGCCATCAAAGTTTCAGGGACTATTTGGGCTGGCTGGAGCATCATGACGGTACTGAATGGCAGGAATTCGTCAATGCGCTCACGACCAATCTGACCTCTTTTTTTCGCGAACATCACCATTTTGAGATTTTCAGCGAACACCTGAAAACACACAAAACTCAGGGAGCTTGGAGCGTATGGTGCAGTGCCGCTTCCACAGGGGAAGAACCCTATTCCATTTTGATGACAGCGGTAGAGGCTCTTGGCCCGAATGCCCATTTGACCCTGACTGCCAGTGACATTGATTCCAAGGTGCTGGCGACGGCTGCGCAAGGCGTTTACCGGCGTGAAAACCTCAAGAATGTTTCTGATAACCAGTTGCAGAAATTCTTTCTGAAAGGAAAGGCTGCCAACAGCGGCATGGTCAGGGTCAAACCCGAGTTGCAACGCATGGTGAATTTCATCATCGTCAACCTGATTCGTGACGATTGGCCGTTTCGTGAACCCTTTGATGTGGTGTTTTGCCGCAACGTGATGATTTATTTTGACGCACCCACCCAACGCAAAGTGCTGGAGCGTATTCACCGCGTGATGGCGCCCGGCGGTTTGCTCTTTGTTGGGCATGCAGAAAACTTCAGTGAGTCACGAGACTTATTTATATTGAAGGGAAAGACCGTGTATGAGCGACGCTAAAACTGGCAGCGCCCGCGTGTCAAGAGTTGACCATTTGAAATCCTTGCCGCGCAGTCCTGGCGAGGCCTCCTTCTTTTACAGTGACCATCACTTTCAGTACGATGCGGTCAAGGTGCTGCCTGGCGAATACTTTGTGTCGAACGAAGAGATCATGATCATGACGGTGCTGGGCTCATGCATTTCAGCCTGTATCTGGGATGGCCGTGCCAGGGCAGGTGGCATGAACCATTTCATGCTGCCTGACGGTGAGGGTGGTGACGGTGGCGGACGGTATGGTTCGTATGCCATGGAACTCTTGATCAACCAGATGCTCAAGATGGGCGCACGCCGGGAGACCATGCAAGCCAAGATATTTGGGGGAGCCCAAGTCATGGCGGGGTTTACTTCCATGAATGTAGGCGAGCGCAACACCAAATTTGTGTTGGACTACCTGGCCACCGAGCGCATTCCGGTGGTGTCTCAGGATGTGCTCGATATTCATCCCAGAAAAGTGTGTTTTTTCCCGGTTTCCGGCAAGGCGCTGGTGAAGCGGCTGGCGCATTCACATCCGGAAACCCTGGCGGTTGAAGAGCGCAAAGGCAATGCAGCCTCGGTCGCCAAGTCGACTGCGGGTGGTTCTATCGATTTGTTTTGAGGGTTGAGTTTTGAAGAAAATTAGAGTGGTTGTTGTCGACGACTCTGCCCTGGTCAGAAGCCTGTTGGCAGACATCATCAATCGTCAGGTGGACATGGAATGTGTGGGCGCAGCCAATGATCCTTTGGTGGCACGGGAAATGATCCGCGAGCTGAACCCGGATGTGATCACCCTGGACATTGAAATGCCCCGCATGGATGGGATAGATTTTCTGGGTCGCCTGATGCGTCTTCGGCCGATGCCGGTGGTGATGATTTCTACCCTGACTGCACGCGGCGCGGAGGTCACCATGAAGGCGCTTGAACTCGGTGCGGTGGACTTTGTTTCCAAACCGCGCATCGGGGTGGCAGATGGTTTGAGTGAGTTGTCCAGCCAGATTGTTGAAAAAATCCGCATTGCTTCAATGGCACACATCAGTCGCCGCGTGGCGGTGGCTGACAAAGGCGTCATGGTGGGTGGGCAGGTTGCTGCGGCGCGTCCTGCCATGACCCTGGTGGGGCGCGTGTCGACTGAAAAACTGGTATTTATCGGGGCATCTACGGGTGGTACTGAGGCCATCAAGGAAGTGTTGACGCCTCTGCCGGCGGATTTTCCGGCCATTGTCATCACCCAGCACATGCCCCCCGGTTTCACCACCAGCTTTGCGGCGCGGTTGGACAGCTTGTGCAACATTGCCGTGCGTGAAGCCATCAATGGTGAACGCCTGCTGCCAGGGCATGCCTATCTGGCACCTGGTGGCAAGCAGTTCCGCGTTGACCGCAGTGGCGCCAACTATGTGGCGGTGGTGGAAGACGGCGAGCCGGTGAACCGGCACAAGCCATCGGTCGAAGTCCTGTTCCGATCCGGGGCCAAAGTGGCCGGGCGCAACGCCTTTGCCATCATGCTGACCGGTATGGGCAACGACGGGGCCAAAGCCATGCGTGAAATGAAAGACGCGGGTAGCTACAACTTTGTCCAGGACGAGGCTTCTTGTGTGGTGTTTGGCATGCCCAAAGAAGCCATCGCGCACGGAGCCGCCGACGAAGTTCTTCCTCTGAAAGACATCGCCGCTGCGTTGATGACCAAACTCAACGGCCTGTCTGACCGCTTCCGGGTTTAAAGCCAAAAGCCTGACGGCTTCTTCTATGTAATCAAACCAGCAGCGTGCCCGGACACTCCAGGTAGCCACGGATTTGCTGGATGAATTCAGCCGCGTTCATGCCGTCCACCACCCGGTGGTCAAACGAGCTTGACAGGTTCATCATCTTGCGTGCCACCACCTGACCGTTTTTCATCATCGGGCGTTCTACCATGCGGTTCGTGCCCACAATGGCCACCTCGGGATGGTTGATGACCGGGGTGCTGACGATGCCGCCCAAGGCCCCCAGGCTGGTCAGGGTGATGGTTGATCCGCTTAACTCGTCACGTGCCGCCTTGGCACCGCGTGCCGCTTCACTGACGCGCAGCACCGCAGCGGCGCTGGCCCATAAGTCCAGGGATTCTGCATGGCGGATCACGGGCACCATCAAACCACCAGCGGTTTGTGTGGCCAACCCCAGGTGCACGGCGGCAAAGCGGGTCAGCTGGTTGGCTTCGTCGTCAAACCGGGCATTCACTTCAGGATGATCCCGCACTGCCAAAACGATGGCACGCATCAAAAAGGGCAACAGGGTCAAGCGGCCACGGGTTGCTGCAAATTGCGCGTTCAGACGCGCGCGCAGTTCCTCCAGTTCGGTCACATCGATTTCTTCCACGTAGGTGAAGTGCGGAATGTGACGCTTGGCCTCCTGCATTTTTTGCGCGATTTTTCGTCGCAGCCCGATCACCGGAATCACTTCTTCAGCAGACTGTTGCGCATAGCGCTGGTCGGGGGTCGCAGCTTCACGGTTGGCGAGCTGGTCTGCGTTGCTGGTTGCGCCATACCGTTCCAGATCGGCCAGTGTGATACGTCCGGCCGGACCTGTGGCGCTGACCAGATTCAAGTCCACGCCCAATTCCCAGGCTCTGCGACGCACGGCAGGGGCAGCAATGGGGTGATGGTGCTCAGACAGAGCCGACATTTTTACCGTTGCTGTGGTTTGTGGACTGCGGGTTGCCTTTGACGGTAGGGCGGGTGCAGGCGCTGCTACCGCTTTAGTTACTTCTTCTTTTATTGCTTCATCTTTTATAGCTGCTTGCGCTTTATCTACAAGGGCTAGAGCATCATTTGATACTTCAATATGGATGATTTCTGTGCCCACAGCAACTACTTCTCCGACCGCGGCGTTGAGCGACACCACGGTGCCGGCCACATGCGACGGGATTTCAACCGTGGCCTTGTCGGTCATCACGTCGGCCAGAATCTGGTCTTCTGCCACCACGTCTCCGACCTTGATGTGCCAGGCGACCAATTCGACCTCAGCAATGCCTTCGCCAATGTCGGGCATCTTGATTGTTTGAATGGCCATGGTTCAAGCCTCCAATACACGTTGCAGAGCCGCCGCTACCCGTGCTGGCCCCGGAAAATACGACCACTCTTGTGCATGCGGGTAAGGCGTGTCCCAGCCGGTTACCCGCTCAATGGGCGCTTGCAGGTGGTAAAAACAATGCTCTTGCATCAAGCTCAACAATTCAGCGCCCAACCCGTTGGTGCGGGTGGCTTCATGCACGATGACACAGCGCCCGGTTTTCTTCACTGAAGCCACCAGGGTGTCCAAGTCCAGCGGCCACAGGCTGCGCAGGTCGATGATTTCAGCGTCCACATCACTCTCTTGCACGGCGGCCTCGGCCACATGCACCATGGTGCCGTAGGCGATCACCGTAACGGCACTTCCGGCTCGGGTGATGCGCGCACTGTCCAGCGGCACGGTGTAATAACCCTCAGGCACTTCGCCCAGTGGGTGTTTGCTCCAAGGCACTACCGGGCGCTCATGGTGGCCGTCAAACGGGCCGTTGTACAGGCGCTTGGGCTCCAGAAAAATCACCGGGTCGTCGTTTTCTATGGATGCGATCAGCAGGCCTTTGGCATCAAAAGGGTTGGACGGCATCACGGTGCGCAAGCCACACACCTGGGTGAACATGGCCTCGGGGCTTTGACTGTGCGTCTGGCCGCCGTAGATGCCGCCGCCACAGGGCATGCGGATCGTCAGTGGGCAGGTGAAGTCGCCGGCGGAGCGGTAGCGCAGGCGTGCGGCTTCTGACACGATTTGGTCGGTAGCCGGATAAACGTAGTCGGCAAACTGAATCTCAATCACCGGCCGCAAGCCATAGGCTCCCATGCCCACCGCCGAGCCAACAATGCCGCCCTCGGAGATGGGGGCATCAAACACGCGCTGGTTGCCGTATTTGGCCTGCAGCCCTTCGGTGCAGCGGAATACGCCGCCAAAGTAACCTACGTCTTGCCCATACACCACCACATTGGGGTCGCGGGCAAGCATCACATCCATGGCGGAGCGCAGCGCCTGAATCATGGTCATGGGGCTGGTGTTCATGGTTTTGGTGTCGTTCATGATCAGGCTCCCATCTCTTGGCGTTGGCGCATCAGATGCGCGGGCATGACTTTGAACACATCTTCAAACATGCTGCTCACGTCCTGAGCATGGGCATCGGCCAACGTACCGTATTGCTCAGCCTCTTTTTGCGCGGCAGCCACTTCGGCTTCTACCGCTTTCTTGGTGGCTTCGTGTTCGGCCTCTGACCAGGCTCCAATCACCATCAAATGCTTTTTCAGGCGCGCAATCGGGTCACCCAGCGGGAAACGTGCAGCGTCGTTGGACGGGCGGTATTTACTGGGGTCGTCACTGGTGGAGTGCGGCCCGGCGCGGTAGGTGACCCATTCAATCAGGGTCGGACCAAAGCTGCTACGCGCCCGCTCCAAGGCCCACTTGGAGGCCGCATAGACAGCCAGAAAGTCGTTGCCATCCACCCGCAAAGAAGCAATGCCGCAGCCCGCACCACGTGCAGCAAAGGTCGTGCCTTCGCCACCTGCAATGGCCTGAAAAGTCGAAATAGCCCACTGGTTGTTGACCACGTTGATGATCACCGGCGCGCGGTAAACATGGGCAAAGGTCAGCGCTGTGTGAAAGTCGGCCTCGGCCGTAGCCCCGTCGCCAATCCAGGCGCTGGCCACCTTGTCGTCGCCCTTGATGGCGCTGGCCATGGCCCAGCCCACGCCCTGAATCACTTGCGTGGCCAGGTTGCCAGAGATGGAAAAGAAGCCTTGTTTTTTGCTCGAGTACATCACCGGCAGTTGCCGCCCTTTCATCGGGTCGCGCTCGTTGCTGTAGAGCTGGCAGATCATGTCCACCATGTGGTTGTCTTCACGGGTCAGCAACAAGCCCTGCTGGCGGTAGGTGGGAAAGCACATGTCGCCTTCGCCAATGGCCAGGGCATGGGCGCAGGCAATGGCTTCTTCGCCCAGACATTGCATGTAAAACGACATTTTTTTCTGCCGTTGGGCAATTTGCATACGGGCATCAAAGGCGCGGGTGAGCAGCATGGCACGCATGCCCCGCTTGAGCAGGGTCACATCCATCTGTGGCGCCCACGGCCCCACTGCCTGGCCGTTGTCATCGAGCACACGAATCAGCGCAAAGGCCAGGTCATTGGTCTGCGCGGCGGCAATGTCCACGGGCGGGCGGCGCTTGGCTCCGGCAGCGGAAAGGGGCAGGTAAGAAAAATCCGTGTCGTGGCCTGGACGCCCGGTGGGCTCAGGCACGTGCAGGTGCAGAGGTTTGCGCTGTGGCATGGTGAAGGTCTCCTTGCAGACTTGTGGCCTGATTCAGAATACGTTGAACAGAGCCCGAAGTGCATTGGGTAAAGCACCTAGGCCATGGTGTGCTGCCGCTGCTACAGGATCACTGCGCGCATGGGTTAGCAACGCGGAGCATATCGCATTTATTGGTGATATGGCACGCGTGTGCAGGCTGCAAACTGTGCTGAAGTTTGCAGAGAAGCCCTGAAATGCAGTCGGAATTTGTTCGCCGATATGCTCCAATTTTTAACCAAGGAGTCCACTGATGCTTGATCAGAATCAGACCTTAGACTTTGATGCCCTGTTACCAGGTGAATCAACCAAGGCGGGGGCCAGTCGGCGTACTGCACTGAAAGTGGCCTTGGGGGTGGGTTATGCGGCCACAGCCATGCCGATCATGGCGCAAACGGCTATCAAAACATCGGTTGAAGGCTTGACCAGTGGCGAAGCTATTTACGATGTGGAGGGGTTTTCTGTGCCATTTTTCTTTGCAGCCCCAGAAGGCAAAAGCAATCTGCCTGTGATCCTGGTCATTCAAGAAATCTTTGGTGTGCATGAATACATTGCCGACACCTGCCGTCGATTTGCCAAGGCGGGGTATCTGGCCATTGCCCCGGAGTTGTACGCGCGCCAGGGCGATCCGGCCAAATACACAGAGATGGCAAAACTCATGACAGAGGTGGTTTCAAAAGTGCCTGATGCTCAGGTGATGAAAGACCTGGACGGTGCTGTGGCGTGGGCTGGTGCCCATGGTGGAAACCTTAAAAAAGTGGGCATCACCGGGTTTTGCTGGGGTGGCCGCATCACCTGGCTTTACGCCGAGCAAAGCCAGCACATCAAGGCTGCTGTGGCCTGGTATGGTCGCTTGGTGGGTGTCGCTTCCGCGCTGACACCCAAACACCCGCTGGAATTGGCAGCCGAGCTGAAAGCGCCGGTGTTGGGGCTTTATGGTGGCGAAGACCGGGGCATTCCCCTGCCGACCATCAACCAGATGAAAGAGGCACTGGCAATGGCTGGAGCCAAGGGCAATGCGGCTGCCAAAGCATCCGAGTTTGTGGTGTACCGGGACGCACCGCACGCGTTTCATGCCGATTACCGCCCCAGCTACCGCAAGGAAGCCGCTGCAGATGGATTTGCGCGTGCGCTGGCTTGGTTCAAGGCACATGACGTTGCCTGACACGAAAGCCAAAGCAAGGCGAAAGGCTGTTTGTTTTACCCCTGGGCGCAGGGGCGGTTCGGGTCGCTGCACCAGTCACTCCAGCTCCCGGCGTACAGCGCCGTGCGCCCCAAACCGGCTACCTCCATGGCAATGATGTTGGGCACGGCGCTGACACCGCTGCCGCAGTGGTGCACCACGCTGGCCGGGTCGCGCCCCGCCAGCAAGGCCTCAAATTCGGCGCGCAACTGCGCCGCCGGTTTGAAGCAGCCGTTGGCAGCAAAATTATCGGTAAAAGGCCGGTTCAACGCGCCCGGAATGTGCCCGGCCACCGGGTCGAGCGGCTCCACCTCGCCCCGAAAGCGTGCCGCGCCCCGTGCATCCAGAATCGTCTGGTTGGCATGCGCCAGATTTGTTGCTACTGTTTTTGTATCTACTAGCCCAGCATTAGCAAGGGCTAGAGGGTAATTTTGTGCTTGAAGCGTGGGTGACGTACCGGCTTCTGTTTCTCCACCCGCCGCCTGCCAGGCCTGCAGCCCGCCATCGAGCACCGCCACGGCTTCATGCCCGACCCATTTCAGCATCCACCACAGCCGGCCACAGTAATTAGCCCCCTGGCGGTCATACACCACCACCTGCATGTCGGGGCGCACACCTACATGGCCCAGCCAGGCGGCAAAGGCTTCGCGCCCGGGCAGAGGGTGTCGCCCCCCGCTGGCGGCATCGGGCGCACCCGTGGCGCTCAAATGGCGGTCCAGATCAGCGCGCAGTGCACCAGGGATGTGCCCGGATTGGTATTGCGCGTCACCCGCCGTGGGCTGCATCAGCTCGAAGCTGCAGTCAAACACCAGCAGCGGCTGCCGGGATGCCATCAGGGTGTGCAATTGGGGCGCAGAAATCAGCGTGGCGTACATGGGGTTTCCTTCTCAAAAGGGGGCAAAAATCAGGCCACTCAAGCTCGGTTCAATGGTCTTCTGCCGGGGTGTTGGGCAGCACCTTGGTTCTCAGCACCGTGGCGGCCATGCCGCTTGCCACAATCAGTGCCATGCCAGCCCAGCCGATCAGCGGAATCTGGTCTTCAAACAGCAGCAAACTGTACCCGCTAGCAAACACAATGCCGGCGTATTGCAGGTTGGCCACCAGCAGGGTGGGGCCACGGCTGTAGGCGCGGGTCATGCTCCACTGCCCCAGGGTGGCCAGCACGCCGATCGGTATCAGCCACGCGGCGGCCTGCCAGCTCACACTCTGCCAGGGGGTGAAACCATCCCAGCTCACGGCAATGAGCCCAGCCAGCGTGGTGCCGACCGAAAAATAAAACACCGTGCGTCCTTCAGGTTCCCCCGCCTTGCCCAGCGCTGTCACCTGCAGGTAGGCCATGGCCGCGCCCAGCCCCGAGAGCAGCCCCACCAGACCGGCAAACAGCTGGTTTTGATCCAGCGTCGGGCGCAGCATCATCACCACACCGGCAAAACCCGCCAGCACTGTGGCCATCAGTGCGCCTTGACCGGTGCTTTTGCCGTAGAGCATGGCTCCGCCCACCACAAAGGCGGCCACCCACACGCCGCTCATGTAGTTCAGCGTCATGGCGGTGGCCAGTGGCAAATGGGCAATGGCGTAAAACCAGGTGGCCAGAGAAAACACCCCAATGGCGGCGCGCCAGGCGTGCATCCACGGCACCGGCGTGGCCAGCGGCGTGCCACGGGCGCGCAGCACCAGCGCCATGAACACCACGCTCACCACGCCCCGGTAAAACACCAGTTCGGGCAAGCCAAAGCTGGCAGAGGCCAGCTTGATGCCTACCGCCATGCTGGCAAAGAAGAACGAGGCCAACACCATCCAGAGGGCTTGCATGGGCTTAGTCTTTTAACGTGAAAGAACGACGACAGTCGTCAGCAATTGCTTTTTGTAGGGCCGACTTCAGTCGGCCATGGCGGGTTGAAACCTGCCCTACTTAGGGCTGCACATGTTTCATGCTTCGGGATGTCAATGTTGAACATAAGCGCTATATAAAATGGCCTCTAGCCCTTTATTAATATGAGTAAGCAGCTATAAAAAACATAGTATTTTACAGACCTCTTGACCCCATCTGCCGACGATACCAGGCGTGAAAATGCTGCATGCCGTCTTCCATCGGGCTCTGGTAGGGACCCACCTGGTTGTCGCCACGAGCCAGCAAAGCCTTGCGCCCTGCGTCCATGCGTTCGCCTATTTCGTCGTCTTCCATACAGGTTTCCATGTAGGCGGCCTGTTGGGCTTGAATGAACTCAGGCTCAAATGCGGCTATCTCTTGCGGGTAGAAAAACGCTACCTGGTTGAGCGTTTTGCAGGGGCCGATCGGGTGCAGGGTGGACACGGTCAGCACATGTGGATACCACTCGACCATGAGGTGCGGGTAATAGGTGAGCCATACCGCGCCGCGCTCGGGCTGCACGCCGCCCCGGTAGGCCAGCAGGGCATCAACCCAGCGCTGGTAAACGGCAGAGCCGGGCTGACCAAAAGCTTTGGACACCCCCACGGTTTGCACCGAAAACTGCTCGCCAAATTGCCAGCGCAAATCATCACAGGTGACAAAGTGGCCCAGCCCTGGGTGGAATGGCCCCACGTGGTAGTCCTCCAGGTAGACCTCAATGAAGGTCTTCCAGTTGTAGTTGCATTCGTGCAGCTCCACCTTGCCCGGCACATAGCCAGAAAAGTCCAGCGCCGCACGTTCCTGCATGCCAGCCAGGTCTGCCGCCACATCGCAGCCATTGTCTTCAAACAGCAGGCCGTTCCATTCGTGCAACGGGTAGTTGGACAAGTGCAGGCAGGGGTTGTGGTCAAAATGGGGCGCACCGATGAGCTGGCCTGCTGGCACCTGGCCAGCGGCATCACCCGCGCTGTAGGTCCAGCGGTGGATCGGGCACACCAGCTGGCCGCCGCAGGCAGCCAAGTTGCCCCGTCCCTTGAGCATCAGAGCCTGGCGGTGGCGGCACACATTGGAGATCAGTTCAATGCCGTTGGGGGTGCGCAACAGCGCGCGGCCCTCGCCCTCCTGCGCCAGGGTGGCGTAGTCGCCCACGTTGGGCACGCTGGCGGCATGGCCCACATAGCGTGGTCTATTCTGGAACAGGGTTTGCAATTCGCGCTGAAACAGCGCGTCATCAAAATAGGCGCTGACAGGCAGTTGTCCGGTGCTGGACGTGGGCTGGGCTGATGCCTGGGAATGGGGCAAGTTGTCAGCGGTTTCGCAACGGGTAAGGGGGTGTGTTTTGCACAATGTTTGCACAACTCGGTCTTTCTAAGAAACAAAAACCCCTCGGGGAGGGGCTTGAAGGGCAGCTACCTTGAGAGCTGTCAGGCTCCAATTGTAAGGCTTGCCTCTCGGGTCAGATTCAACGGGTGGTGTGCGAGATGTTGGGTTGAGGGTGACACCACAGTGCTTGCCCCATCGTCACTGTGGTTGATGAATCAGCCAGGCGATGCGCTTTGCTACGTGTCCCCCGCCCGCTGCGCGGTCTCCTCCTTGACCTCCGCAAAGCGCATCACCCGACTGATTCGATGTAGTGGTGGGTTGGCTGGCAGGGGAAATTCATGGACGGCCTGGTCTGCTTATGATGCCAATCCAGGTGAATCGTATTTGCAATACCGACTTCACCCGTAATCGCTTAGGCGTGGTGATTGGGGCATGCGACCGGGCTTTGGGGGCAAAGGCGCGCGTAGGCTGTCGGTAGCGAACTGTTCTTTACCTTTCGCGCGTGTTTTGCCCCCAAAACCGCATGCGCATGACCCAGTCGCCGCGCCGGGTTCAGAATGAACCAGGATGCGGCTTTATTTTGAATCGCACCTTGGCCCAGCAGCGCCTCTGGTGCAGCGCCTAAAATCACGGCTTTGATTCAGGGAAACCCCGCAACCTATGGCTACAGCCTCCAAACACAGTTCAGCGCCCGCCAGTTTCGAGGCGGCCCTGCAGGAACTGGAACAACTGGTGGCCAGACTAGAGTCTGGTGAACTGCCGCTGGCGCAACTGCTCACCCAATATCAGCGTGGCGCCGAGTTGCTGACGTTTTGCCGTGACCGCCTGGAAGCGGTTGAAAACCAGGTCAAGGTGCTAGACGGCACCACCTTTAAAACATGGACACCCGAGTGAGCGCTCTCCCCACACTGGATTTGCAAACCTGGATCACCCGCCAGCTTGAGCGGGTTGAGCACGCGCTTGACCTTTGGGTCAGCGTCGATGCCTGTGCCGATGCCCCCCACCATGCCCCTGCCGCGCTGATGGCCGCCATGCGTTACGCCGTGCTGGATGGTGGCAAACGGCTGCGCCCGTTGTTGGTGCTGGCGGCCTTTGAAGCGGTTCAAAGTGGTCTGACAGAAGATTATTTGCCGATTGAAGAGGGAGTTGACGAGTTAGCCCGGCGGGGTGTGGCTGGCTCCACGACTGCCAACATACAGCCGGGTGAGGCGGCGCTGCGTGCGGCCTGCGCGGTGGAATTGATCCACGCCTATTCCCTGGTGCATGACGACATGCCCTGCATGGACAACGACGTGCTGCGCCGGGGCAAACCCACGGTGCATGTGCAATTTGGCCAGGCCAGTGCCTTGCTGGCGGGCGATGCCCTGCAAGCACTGGCGTTCGAACTGCTCACGCCAGAGGGCTCGGCGATGCAACCCGGTCAACAGGCTCGCTTGTGCCGCCTGCTTTCACGCGCCGCAGGTTGCGCCGGCATGGCTGGTGGGCAAGCCATTGACCTAGCTAGTGTCGGCCTGACCCTGACGCAAGACCAGTTGCAGGAAATGCACCGCCTGAAAACCGGTGCCTTGTTGCAGGCCAGTGTGCTGATGGGCGCGGCTTGCGCCGAAGCCACCGTAAATGCCCTGGCTGGCTTGCAGGCTTTTGGGGCGGCCATTGGCCTGGCGTTCCAGGTGGTGGACGACATTCTGGATGTGGTGGCCGACTCCAGCACGCTTGGTAAAACGGCGGGCAAGGATGCCGACCATGACAAACCCACTTACGTTTCCCTGATGGGGCTGGAGGGCGCACGAGCCTACGCCCAATCGTTGCACTGCCAGGCGCTGCAGGCGCTGGAAAGTACCGGCTTGGCCGATACCCGTGTGCTGCATGGCCTGGCCGACCTGGTGGTGCAACGCTCACATTAGGCGGTGGCTATAAAACTTATATGGAAAAAATGGCTCTAGCCCTTACAAATAAAGAGCAAACAGCTATTAAAAACAAAGCATATGCTGATGACTAACCCGTACGCCCTGTTGCAAACCATCCAGTCCCCGGCGGACTTGCGGCATCTGCCACGCGAGCAACTGGGCCATCTGGCCACCGAGCTGCGTGCTTACCTGTTGGAAAGCGTGGCCAAGACTGGCGGGCACTTAAGTTCCAACCTGGGCACGGTCGAACTCACTGTGGCGCTGCATTACGTGTTCAACACGCCGCACGACCGGGTGGTGTGGGACGTGGGCCACCAAACCTACCCGCACAAAATTTTGACCGGCCGGCGTGACCGCATGGCCACATTGCGCCAGTGGGGCGGCTTGAGCGGCTTTCCCCGGCGTGACGAGAGCGAATTTGATGCCTTTGGCACAGCCCACTCCAGCACATCCATTTCTGCTGCGCTGGGCATGGCACTGGCTGCCAAAATCAAAGGCGAAGAGCGCCACGCCATCGCGGTGATTGGCGATGGCGCCATGACGGCCGGCATGGCCTTTGAGGCCTTGAACAATGCCGGGGTTATGGACTGCAATTTGCTGGTGATTCTGAACGACAACGACATGTCCATCAGCCCACCGGTGGGCGCGCTCAATCGGCATTTGGCCAAGTTGCTCAGCGGGCAGTTTTATGCCGCTGCTAAAAATGCCAGCAAAACCGTGCTCAAAGGTGCGCCCCCGCTGTGGGAACTGGCCAAGCGCTTTGAAGAATCCGCCAAAGGCATGGTCAAGCCGATCACGCTGTTTGAAAAATTTGGCTTCAACTACGTGGGTCCCATCGATGGCCACGACGTGGACACGCTGGTGAGCGTGCTGGAGAACATCAAGCACCTCAAAGGCCCTCAGTTTTTGCATGTGGTCACCAAAAAAGGTCAGGGCTACAAACTCGCTGAGGTAGACCCGATTGCTTACCACGGCCCGGGCAAGTTTGACCCAGCGGTAGGCCTGCAAAAATCCAGCACACAGGCCAGGCCTACGTTTACCCAGGTGTTTGGCGACTGGCTGTGCGACATGGCTGCGGCTGACGACCGCCTGGTGGCCATCACCCCGGCCATGCGCGAAGGCTCCGGCATGGTGGCGTTCCATCAACGTTTTCCGGAACGCTATTTTGACGTGGGCATTGCCGAGCAGCACGCCGTAACCTTTGCTGCCGGTCTGGCCTGCGAAGGCCTGAAACCGGTAGTGGCGATTTATTCCACCTTTTTGCAGCGTGCTTATGACCAGTTGATTCACGACGTGGCCATCCAGAACCTGCCGGTGGTATTTGCGCTGGACCGCGCCGGGCTGGTGGGGGCCGATGGTGCCACCCATGCCGGTGCCTACGACATCCCCTATTTGCGCTGCATTCCCAACATCAGCGTGGCTTGCCCGGCCGATGAAAACGAATGCCGTCTGCTGCTGTCCACCGCCTACGCGCAAAACCACCCGGTGGCGGTGCGTTACCCCCGTGGCGCGGGGGCGGGCGTGCCGGTGACTTGCACACTAGACGCGTTGCCGTTTGGCAAGGGCGAGATTCGTCGCAGCGGTGAACGCGTGGCGATTTTGGCCTTTGGCACGCTGCTTTATCCGGCCTTGCAGGCGGCAGAAGCCCTGAATGCCACGGTGGTCAACATGCGCTGGGCCAAGCCGCTGGACGTGGAACTGCTGCTGCAAGTGGCTGCCAGCCATGACGCTTTGGTCACGCTGGAAGAGGGCGCGGTCATGGGGGGCGCGGGCAGTGCCGTGCTGGAAGCACTGGCGGCTGCCGCTGTGCTCAAGCCGGTGTTGCAACTGGGCTTGAGTGATGTCTTTACCGAGCATGGCGACCCTGCCAAATTGCTGGCGCTGCAAGGGCTGGATGCGGTAGGCATTGAAGCTGCGGTACGGCAGCGGTTTTTTGCCGCTGTTTGAAATTTTTTCTCGGTGCTTGTGACTGAAATTTCAGACTCATCATCTGAAGCTTGCAGAAAGCTGAATCCCCCCCGGAATGTCGATTTTTTCAAGGGAAAACCCGGTGTCTCGCTGGTTACTTGCATTCATAGAATGCTGTGTGACTTTCATCAGTCATCACTGCACCTACCCGTGTGGTGAGCTAATTCTTCAACAACAGGAGTAAATCAATGGATCGTCGTTCCGTTATTAAAAACGCTGGTATCGCTGGCGTTTTGGCTGCAGGTGCTGCACCCGTGGTGCATGCCCAGGGCGCCACTATCCGCTGGCGCTTGGCTTCAAGCTTTCCCAAAGCCCTTGACACCATTTATGGTGCAGCCGAAGTGTTTGCAAAAAAAGTGGGTGAAATGTCCGGTGGCAAGTTCACCATCTCGGTACATGCCGGTGGTGAACTGGTGCCTGCGATGGGCGTGCTCGACGGTTCATCCAACGGTACCGTCGAAATGGCGCACACCGCGCCGTATTACTTCTTTGGCAAAGACCCCACTTACGCGCTCGATTGCGCCATCCCATTCGGTCTGAACAGCCGCCAAATGACTGCCTGGATGTACCAAGGCAACGGCATGAAGCTGCTGCGCGAGTTTTACGCCAATGCGGGTGTCGTCAACTTCCCCATGGGCAACACCGGTGCGCAAATGGGCGGCTGGTACCGTAAGGAAATCAAGTCGGTAGAAGACCTTAAAGGCCTGAAGTTCCGCGTGGGCGGCTTTGGTGGCAAGGTGTTGTCCAAGTTGGGCACCATACCGCAAAATATTCCAGGTGGTGAAATTTATACCTCGCTGGAAAAAGGCACGATTGACGCCGCCGAGTGGGTAGGTCCCTATGACGACCTGAAACTGGGTTTCAACAAAGTGGCACCGCATTACTACTACCCAGGTTGGTGGGAGGGCGGTCCCCAGTTGTCCCTGTATGTCAACAAAAAGGCGTACGACGGCCTGTCGTCCGAATACAAAGCCATTGTGGAAGCTGCTGCTGCTTACGCCCACACCGACATGCAAGCCAAGTACGACATCAAAAACCCAGGTGCCCTGAAGACCCTGGTGGGTCAAGGTGTCAAGCTGCACCCGTTCCCGAAGGACGTGATGGCCGCTGCGTTCAAGTCCGCACAAGAGGTGTACGCCGAGCTCAGCGCCAGCAACCCGGCCTGGAAGAAAATCTACGCTGACTATTCTGCTTATCGTGCTGAAGCCAACCTGTGGTTCCGCTTCACCGAAGCGCGTTTTGACAGCTTCATGCAGTCGCAAAAGCTGTAAGCAGGATGCGCCGAAAGGCGCACCCATAAAAAAGGGCCTCTCGGCCCTTTTTTTATGGGTGTCAAAACCGCTTGGTTTATTGCGACTTGCCTTTGTTCATGTCATCAAGCAAGGCTTTCATGGCATCGTCTTCGGACGGTTCGTTACCCGCGGGTGATGCTGCATCGGCAGGCACTGTGCCATCGGTTGGTGCAAAAGCATCTTCTTCAGCCGGGTCGGCAAAGGGATCGGGCTCACCTTCTTCGGTTGACATCTGCATCTGCTCCATGATCTGGTCGGCGCTCAGGCTTTCCACTTTCTCAATACCTCCTGTCACCAGGTTCGGGAACATCATCACCGAAACCAGCATGGTCAGTTGCAGGCAGATGAAGACTACAGAACCCTTGTAAATTTCGGTGGTCTTGACAGCCGCAATGGTTTTGCCCGTCACACGGTCTTTGTAATCAAACTTGGCGGCCACGCTGCGCAGGTAAAACAGCGCAAAACCAAACGGCGGCGTCAGGAACGAAGTTTGCAGGTTCATGGCAATGATCACGCCAAACCAGATCATCGCCTGGTCTGTGGTCATGCCGGGGATCAAGCCAGGCAGAATTTTTTCGGCCACTGGAGCGAGCAACGGGATGACGATGAAGGCGATCTCGAAGAAGTCGATGAACATGCCCAAGAAGAACACCAGCAAATTCACCACAATCAAAAAGCCCCAGGCGCCGCCGGGCATTTTGTTAAACAAATGCTCAACCCAGATGTGACCGTCTGCTGCGTTAAAGGTGAAGCTGAAGACGGTCGAACCGATCAAAATGAACAGCACAAAGCTGGCCAGCTTGGCGGTGTTTTCCAGCGCCTGCGTCAGAATCGTCATCTTCAGGCGACCCTTGCCCCTGGCCAGAATCAGCGCGCCCATCGCACCCATGGCACCACCTTCAGTGGGGGTGGCCACGCCCAAAAAGATGGTGCCCAGCACCAGAAAGATCAGAATCAGCGGCGGCATCAGCACAAACGTGACCTGCTCGGCCAGGCGCGACAGCAAACCCATTCTGGTGACCCGGTTGACGATCGACAGCACCAGGCCGGTGATGGATGCCAGGGTCATCGACAGGATGACGATTTCATCCTTGGGCGACTTGGTGGCGCGCTCAAGCCATTTCGTCATCAGGCCATCATGTACCTGCGCCCAGCTGTAACCCACGGCAATACAGATGAGCAGCAAGACCAACAGCGAACGGTGGCCGGAGCGGCCGTTGTCTTCCTTGAACAACAGCGCCTCTGGCGGCAAGGCGGGAGCCATTTTGGGCTTGAAGATAGCGACCAAAATGACAAAACTCAGATAAAGCGCCACCGTCAGCAAACCCGGAACCAGTGCGCCTGAATACATGTCACCCACAGAGCGGCCTAATTGGTCGGCCAGCACGATCAGAACCAGCGAAGGTGGAATAGCTTGCGCCAGCGTGCCCGACGCGGTAATCGCCCCGGTGGCCAGCGTGCGGCTGTAGCCGTAGCGCAGCATCACCGGCAGCGAGATCAAACCCATCGAGATCACTGCAGCGGCCACAACACCGGTCGTGGCTGCCAGCAGTGCGCCGACAAGAATCACCGCCACCGCCACGCCGCCGCGCACCGGGCCAAATACCTGGCCGACGGTCTCCAGCAGGTCTTCGGCCATGCCACTTCGCTCCAGAATAATTCCCATGAAAGTAAAGAAGGGAATGGCCAGCAGCGTGTCGTTTTGCATGATGCCAAAAACCCGCAGAGGCAGCGCCTGGAACATGGATGAAGGGAAGATGCCTGCCTCAATACCAATAAAGCCCAACCCCAGGCCGGTGGCCGCAAGGCCAAAGGCCACCGGAAAGCCGGTGAGCAAAATCGCGAACAGCGCGATGAACATCAGGGGCACAAATTGCTGTGCCAGAAAAGTGGTTTGCATTTATTTGGCTCCTGCGAGTTCTTTGGCCAACTGCGCTTCAAGCGCTTCGGCATTTTTCTGGTCGTCGGACTTGGCGTCTTCACCGCTGAGCACGTCAGGCCCCACGCCACGCAGGAAAGCCACGCGCTTGATCAACTCAGACATCGACTGCATCAACAGCATTGCAAAGCCAGTTGGTATCAGCAGGTAAACCGGCCAGCGAATCAGTCCGCCAGCGTTTTGCGACATCTCACCGCTTTGATAGGCCTGCAAAAAGAAAGACCAGCCGAGGTTGATGCTGATGCTGCAAAACGGCACCAGCACCAGCACAATGCCAACGATGTCAATCCAGTTGCGGGTATGGGCACTTAACTTGGTGGCAATAAAGTCAATGCGCACGTGCGAGTTGCGCAAAAAGCCGTAACCCGCTCCGAGCAAAAACACCGCAGCAAACAAGTACCACTGGATTTCAAGCAGACCATTGGAGCCAATGTTGAAGATCTTGCGCACCAGTGCATTGCCAGCGCTGATGAGGGTGGTAGCCAGAATCAGCCACATGGTGGATTTACCGATGCCGGTGGTGATCTTGTCGATCAGCCGGGACAGCGAAAGTAGAAAGGTCATGGTGTCTCCATGGTTGTAGAAATGTTGCCTGCATTTGAACCGGGGTAAGGTTCAGCCGGCAGCCGAACGCTTGCAAGTTTAGCCTTAGAGCGTAAGGGCTGGCGGCTGAAGAAAGCCTGACGCGAAGGGCGTGATTTACCTAGGGAAAACCCTGATCGAATGTGAAAAAGAGGGCGTGGTTTGAGCCTGGTTGCGAATAGGTTTTGAGTCGACCAGGGCGGGTTGAACCCCGACCTACGCGGGCAGCACATGCTTCATGTTTCGGGGCATAAACCTCCACCACGGCAGTACCCGGCGCATGGCCAGTACCTCACCGCTTTGCACCGGTGTGTAGCCTGCAATGGTGGCTACGGTGTGTTGCCATGGCGGACTACGCAGCAACTGCATCAGTTGCACGATGCCGGGTTGTGTCAGGGCCGATTTCAGGCACACCAGGTGGTAGCGTTCTTGCGTCAGAGGTACAAAGTCCAGCCCGGCGCTGACGGCGGCGGCTTCAATGCCCAGCGCGGCATCAGATTGCCCGGCGGCCACTGCGTTGGCCACGGCGGCGTGCGAGGGTTCGCCCCGGTTCGTGCCGTTGAGCTGCGCGACGCTCAAGCCGGCCTGAGCCAGCAGGTCGTCCAGCACCACGCGCGTGCCACTGCCCAGGCTGCGGTTGGCAAAGCGCGCCTGGCGTTGGGCCACGTCTTGCAGGCTGTGCAAGCCCAAGGGGTTGCCGCGTGCCACCATCAGGCCCTGGGTGCGTTTGGCAAAACCGATGATCTTGTGCAGACCTGGTTGCAGCAGCGGCTTGTAGGTGCGCTCGGTGCCGGTTTTTTTGCCCATGTCGATCAGGGTATGAAAGCCCGCCATCACGCAGCGGCCTTCGTTCAGGGCGCGGATGGCATCCACACTGCCGGTGAAGCGGATGTCAAGATGCAATTTTTGATCTTCTGCCTTTAACGCGAATTCACGCAGACGCGACAAGGCATCGTCATGGCTGGCGTAAAGCGTGACCACATGCACCGTGTCGTCAAACGCCAGCGCGTAACTGCGCTCCAGCTCGGCGCGCAAGGCATCGATCTGCGGTGCCAGCCGCGCCTGCGCTTGCCGTTCGGCCCACATCAGCTTGTTGGCAAAGTCGGTGAGTCGGGCTGACTGGCCTTTTTCCCAGACCAGCAGTTCATTGCCGAGTTCTTTTTCCCAACGTTTGAGTTCGCCCCAGACGTGGCGGTAACTGAGGCCCAAGGCGCGCGCGCCGCCCGAGATGGAGCCTTGGCTGCTCACCGCTTGCAGCAAGTCAATCAAGGGGTTGCGTACCGAGGCCGGACTGGCATCGCGCGACAGGGTGTAGTGAAGTTGGAGCTTATGCACAGTGGTTCATATCGTCAGGGTTTAATTCGGTGACTACGATACCGCATCTTGTTTTGAACACCCGCATGACGACTTTTTCTGACAGTGCCGCCACTGCGCTGAACCTCATCACCTCCCTGGACCCCGGCCTGCTCACCATTGTGGGCCGGTCGCTGTCGGTCAGTGCCAGCGCCAGTGCCATGGCTTGTGCGCTGGGCTTGCTGCTGGGAGCCTGGCTGGGTGTGGCGCGTTTTGCCGGGCGTGCGGCGGTGTTGACGCTGCTTAACACCTTTTTGGCCGTGCCCTCGGTGGTGGTTGGGCTGGTGATTTACCTGCTGTTGTCACGCACCGGACCCTTGGGTTATTTGGGCTGGCTGTTTAGCTTTAAGGCGATGGTGCTGGCGCAGGCCGTCCTGGTGCTGCCGGTGGTCACAGCACTGACGCGTCAAGTGGTGGAAGATGCGCAAACGCTGCATGGCGAGCAACTGCAGTCGCTCGGTGCCAAGCCTGTGCTGCGCAGCCTGTTGTTGGCCTGGGACGAGCGCTATGCGCTGCTGACGGTGATGATTGCCGCTTTTGGCCGGGCGGTCTCTGAAGTGGGCGCGGTGATGATTGTGGGCGGCAACATCGACGGCTTCACCCGTGTCATGACCACCGCCATCGCGCTGGAAACCAGCAAGGGCGATTTGCCGCTGGCGCTGGGCTTGGGGCTGATTTTGCTCAGTGTGGTGTTGCTGCTTAACGCCCTGATTGCACTGGTGCGGCATTGGCGCGAGCGTCAAGAGCTGGGTTGGTTGGCTGTGCCGGTGCTGTCGTTGTGACCACCAAATACCTTTTTCGCGCGGATTTGGCTCCTGCCCAGTCAGATGACTGCGGCCGTTTGAGCCCGTCGTTCTCTACAAACATCAGTGGTATTAACAGGAGCAGCCCCCCCGCATCGAGCATCTTTGACCTGGCTGGGGTGAGCGTGCATTTTGGGTCGCCTGAGCGTGCGGTCCGGGCTTTGTCACAGCTTAGTCTGAGCATTTCGCCGGGCGAGCGGGTGGCGCTGATTGGAGCCAATGGCTGTGGCAAAAGCACACTGCTGCGGTTGTTGCACGGGCTGCTTTTGCCAACATCGGGCCAGTTCAGCAGCGCGCCGGCGCTTGGCCAAGCCATGCTGTTTCAAAAACCGCACCTGATGCGCTGGTCGGTGTTGCGCAACGTGGCGCTTGGTTTGTGGCTGCGTGGCACGCCGTGGGGTCAGGCCAAGCAAGCTGCGCTGCTGGCCTTAAAACGGGTGGGTTTGAGCGAGCTGGCCGGGCGCAATGCGCGCCAGCTCTCGGGCGGCCAGATGCAGCGTGTGGCTATGGCGCGGGCCTGGGCGCTGCAGCCGCAGGTGTTGCTGCTCGATGAGCCCACCGCCAGCCTGGACCCGCATGCCAAGCGCGAGGTTGAGGCCTTGATTGAAGAATTTGCCAAGTCGTCAAGCGCCCCAGCAGACGGGATGGGCGCACGCGAGACACCGGTGACGCTGGTATTTGCCAGCCACAACCTGGGCCAGGTCAAGCGCTTGGCCAGCCGGGTGATTTATCTGGAGCAGGGTCGGGTACTGGCAGATTTGCCGGTTGAGGATTTTTTTGGCGGGACGCTGTTGGCCTTGCGCTATCCGGCGGCCCATTTGTTTGTCACTGGAGAGTTAGCATGAAAACTTTGAAATCTTATATGTCATTTAGCCCTCTAGCGCTTATGCAGCGTGCGTTAGTAGCTACATCTTTGGTAGTAACTATGGGAGCCCAGGCAGAGTCCATTGTGGTCGCCTCGACCACCTCGACCGAGCAATCTGGCTTGTTCTCGGTGCTGCTGCCCGAGTTTAAAAAGGCCAGCGGCATAGATGTGAAAGTGGTGGCTCTGGGCACTGGTCAGGCCATCGACATGGGCCGCCGGGGCGACGCAGATGTGCTGTTTGTTCACGACAAGGTGGCCGAAGAAAAAGTGGTGGCCGAAGGCTTTGCGGTCAAGCGCCTTGAAGTCATGTACAACGACTTTGTGGTGGTGGGGCCCGCCAGCGACCCGCTGCAAGTCAAAGGCAGCGACGTGGTTCTGGCGTTGAAAAAGCTCGCCGCTGCCAACGGCGCGTTCATCTCGCGCGGTGACAAAAGCGGCACGCATG
>Ga0210044_10000321_pt1 | contig 72094 bp, 56 predicted proteins | sample CryGey13umfilter_2_FD_183959 | JGI IMG/M metagenome (GOLD analysis project Ga0210044, IMG submission 183959) | Groundwater microbial communities from aquifer in Utah, USA - Crystal Geyser 4/9/14 3 um filter (SPAdes) (version 2) | ecosystem: Environmental > Aquatic > Deep subsurface >... | reverse complement strand
GTAGAAAAGTGAATATAAATCATCCAATTGACGCTGACCCACAAAATAAAAGATATTGGGTGAAGGATTTTAATATTGATGCAAGACATGATAATTCAAAACATTCTGAGGTGAAAGTTATTTATAGTTTAGTTATTAATGACGATTTAAAAAATGAGAACGGAATTTCAACAAACTGGGGGAATGCAGCTTTAATTCATAAAAATGATTTGAATAAATGGGAACCAGTTAGTATTCCTGTTCTATGGAGTGATGTTAATACAAATGGTGATGACTGGAAGGCTATTGATCAAAATGATGATGTAAGAATATTTGCGGTAGTATATGAATATGATTGGTGGAGATTAAATAGAGTACTTGTACATGTTACTTCTAATTATTCTGGAAGTTCCTTATCTGTTGATTATAAATTGAGGATGAAAAGCACGGATGATGTTTATGAATATCTTAATGAAGATGATTTAACTTATTTAAATAATGGAGACTATTTTGTTGGTAATCATGTGAAAATACTTCAAGATTTATAAAATTATTTTTATTGAACATTAACATTTAAATCATGAAAATAAAATCAATAATTTACAGCATATTAGTTCTTGTTTTTGCAGGATTCATCAATCAGGGAATTTGCCAGTCAGACTCCATCAATAATAAATATTCTTTAAGTCTTGATGGAGGCGGATATTTTAGTGTTAACAAGAAAATATTTGGTGCTGTTGCGGGATTAAATTTGCAATCAAAAAACAGCAAGTTTGGATTAAATGCTCGATTGAAATATCAAAATTTTTATTTAACAACACCTGTCAATTTGTTTGCTAATCATTGGTTTATTGGCTTTGCAGAAGTAAATTACAAAATTGAAAAGATTAAAAACTTTCCTTTTAAAATTAGCTTAGGATTAGGGCCAGTTTCTGAAGATATAGATTTATTTTACACTGTTAATCCCTATTGGGATTTAGGTTATATTGTCACGGCATCAATTCAGAAGCAAGTGAAAAACTTCGAGTTTGAATTTAGGATTGACGATCATACAATAAATTTCTTTCATCTTAATTTCCCTTACCTGATAAATGGTAATTCTGGCAATACCATAGGTTGGAGGTATAATTTTACTTTTGGAGTTATTTATAGATTAAAGCTTTTTGAGTTTTAAAAAATGCTTAAGATAGCTCCAATTATAATTTGTGGGATAAAGATGGGGAAATTTATATTTGATTTAGGAGTATTCTTTTGTTCCAATATTTTCAGGAATCATTTCTTTATATTAATTCTACGTAAGGGATATTTGATCTTTTTGAACAATGATAACTATTTTATTGGTAATCATATTAAAATACTTCAAGACGAATAAATTATTTTTATTGAACATTAACATTTAGCAATATTTAAATCATGAAAATAAAATCAATAATTTACAGCTTTTTAGTTCTCATTTTTGCCGGATTTATCAATCAAGGAATTTGTCAGTCAGACTCCATCAATAATAAATATTCTTTAAGTCTTGATGGAGGCGGATATTTTAGTGTTAACAAGAAAATATTTGGTGCAGTTGCGGGATTAAATTTGCAGTCCAAAAACCAAAAATTTGGATTAAATGCCAGACTGAAATATCAAAATTTTTATTTAACAACACCTGTCAATTTGTTTGCTAATCATTGGTTTATTGGCTTTGCAGAAGTAAATTACAAAATTAAAAAGATTAAAAACTTTCCTTTTAAAATTAGCTTAGGATTAGGGCCAGTTTCTGAAGATATAGATTTATTTTACACACTCAACCCATATTTAGATTTGGGCTATATAATTACCGCAGCAATTCAAAAAGAAGTGAATAATTTTGAATTTGAGTTTAGAATGGATACTCATACTACCAATTTCTTTCATCCTCGTTTCCCATATTATATGAGTTCTACTTCAGGAAATACAGTAGGTTTTAAATTCAATTTTACTCTAGGAGTCATATATAGATTAAAGCTTTTTGAGTTTTAATCGATTTTGCGAATTAAAAAATAAGATTTCGATTTTCTAATATTTAATCTTCTATAAAACAATAAAGTCCGTAAGCTATACTTGAAAATATGTATCACTTACGGTCTTTAAAATATATTGATTCTGTTGAGTCTATTATGGTTTTTAGTTTGCAGTTTTCCCAGTGTTTGGATAAATAATAGGAATCATTTTGTTAAGTGGCTGCATCAAAAAAATTACATTTACAAGTTTTAATCATCCTGTGCTACCACAAAGATGTTATTCATAACAGTAACATTAGCTTTTATTATCCCGTGTTTCTTAACATTTCAATTAATTCAGAACGCAGATTACGGATATTTCCAAAAATGATTTAAATTAATCAAAATTTATTAGCTTACTTTTGCAGCCTGAAATCGAAATAAGTTTAAATTTAAATATATGGCCAAATCTACTCCAGGAGAAAAGAAAGACACTAAAAAATCAGGTAGTTATACCAAATTTTATAAAGATAAGAAATCTGCTGATAAGCCTAAAACCAATTCAGATAAACCTAAAGGTAAATTTGTGAAACCAAAAAGCAAATTTGTAAAATCTACTTCTAAAAGTGAAATTGGAGAAGAGAGAAAAGGTAAATTTGGGAAACCAAAAAGCACCTTTGTAAAATCTTCCTCTAAGGACGAAATCGGCGACAAGAAAAAAGGTAAATTTGTGAAAACTGGATTTAAAAAAGAAATCGGTCGCGATAAAAAAACAGAAACCGCCGCTGTTTCACCAACTTTCAGCAACGACGGAACCATGAGACTCAACAAATATATTGCTCATGCTGGCGTTTGTTCACGTCGCGAAGCCGATTCTCTTATCGAAACTGGCGTTATAACTGTAAATGGCAAAACCATTACTGAATTGGGTTATAAAGTGAGCCAAAAAGACAAGGTTTCTATGGACGGACAAACTCTCAAAGCAGAGAATTTGCAATATGTTTTGCTCAATAAACCCAAAGGATTTATAACAACTACAGAAGATCCTGAAGAAAGAAAAACAGTGATGTCGCTGGTAGAAAAAGCTTGTAAGGAAAGAATTTATCCTATTGGACGCCTTGATAAAAATACCACAGGAGTTTTGCTTTTCACTAATGATGGCGATTTGGCAAAAAAACTCACTCACCCAAAACATAATATTCGCAAGCTTTATCATGTTGTTCTTGACAAAGATGTGAGTAAAAAAGATTTGCTTAAAATCATTGAAGGAATTGAACTGGAAGATGGAAAAATTTCCGCCGATAAAGCTTCTTATGTCGATGATAAAGGGAAAAATAATGTAGGAATCGAAATTCATTCTGGCAAAAATAGAATTGTTAGAAGAATTTTTGAAAATCTTGAATATAAAGTTGTTAAACTTGATAGAGTAATTTTTGGCGGCCTTACTAAAAAGGATTTGCCTCGCGGCAAATGGCGCTACCTTTCTGCTAAAGAAATAAATTTTCTAAAAATTCTATAAGCTAAAAGCTAATCATTAGCGTTAATGATTTTTATTTTATTGCTAAAATGACAAAGACCATAAGAATTATTAGGAGAACTTTACTGATTGGCTTCACCGCCATTCTTCTGCTTGCTGGCTTGGCTCTTGTTCTTTCTAATATTTATGAAGATGAATTGAAAGCTTATGTGATAAAAAAAATAGACGAAAAATTTTCAGCAGAAATTAATGTAAAAAAAATAGAACTCAGTTTCTGGCGCAAATTTCCTAATGCAAGCCTTCGATTTGTAAACATCTCTGTGAAAGATGCTCATATTCACGAAAATCAGGAATTTTTCTTGGCAAAAAATTTATATCTACAATTTAGCATCTACGATATTTTACGACATAAATATATACTTAAAAAAGTTGACACCGAAAATGGGAAGATAAATATGCTCATCTATAAAAATGGACAAAACAATTTCAATATCTTTAACGATGGCTCTGATACTTCCAAATATTTTCTTTCGGTAGAAGATTTCTCTTTGAAAAATATACTTTTCAGCTTCGAAAATCAAAGTTCACGACAAAGCTATCTGATTGATTTAAAAAAACTTAAACTACCATTGGAATTTTCAAACCAAGGTTTCAAATGTAAAATAAAAGGCGATTTTGTTATTAATTCATATATTGTCGAAGGCTTAAATATTATTAAAAATCATGATGTAAGTATCGACGCTTTAATTAATTATGAAAATCTTACTGAGAAACTCGTTTTTGAAAAATCACAAATTGTTTTTTCCAATATAGCTTTGAATATTGATGGATATTTAAATTTTAAACCAGAAATTCCCTTGGTAGATATCGATATTTCTTCCAAAGCTATCGACTTAAATCAGCTTGTAGCATTACTGCCACCTAAGATTTTAGAAAAAGTTGAGACATACAAAATCAAAGGTTTTATGGACATCGACCTTAATATTGCTGGCGAAATTGGTGGCGCTGTGATGCCTGCAGTAAATTCCAATTTTGTGCTTTCAAAAGCTTCTCTTGAAGACCCAAATTCGGGCATAAAATTTAATAATCTGTCGCTTTCAGGTTCATTTTCTAATGGCTCATTAAGAAATTTGAGATCTTCTTATCTCAAAATTAATTCCTTTAAAGGGAGTTCTAATATGGGAAACTTAAGCGGATATATTTATTTGAATAACCTCAATAATTTATATGTTCAATCAAAAATTAATGCCAATCTAAAGCTCGAAATAGTGCAAAAACTCTTTAAATTAGAATCTCTTGAAACCCTTGAAGGGAAAGCTAATGTGAGTATTTCATTGGCTGGTAATATTAAGAATTTGCAAGATGCCGATTTGAATTCTATTAACATTATAGGCGAGGCCAATTTGCAAAATTGCATGCTTAAATTAAAATCTCAATCCGTTTCTTACTCTGAAATAAACGGAAAAATCCAATTTGATAAGGAAAAATTGCAGCTGTGGGATGTAAATTTGAAATCAGCCAATTCCTCCATGAAAATTCAGGCACAGTTTGTAAATTACTTAAATCTTGCTTATAATTTAAATAAATTGCCATTTTATTTAAAGGCTGATATCGCTGCCAACGAAATTTCTTTCGAACAGCTGATGAAAATTATTTCCTTTGGCGATGAAGAAAGCTCACCAAATAAATGGATTGCTTTGATAAATTTTGATATTGATAAATTTACTTGGGAAAAATTAATAATGAATCAAGCAAAAGGCTCTTTCCGCCTCTTTGACGATGAATGGTCGATAGATAAATATTCCCTCAATTGCCTTGGTGGCAAAGTAAATGGCGATTTAAATTACCGGTATTTGACTGGTAAAAAGGCAGCAGTAAGCACTAACAATCATGTTCAAAATATTGATGTAACTGGCTTGTTCGATGCTTTTAATAATTTTGGCCAAGAAATGATAAAATCTAATAATATTAAAGGTAAAATTAGTGGCGATATTTCAACAAATTTTACTTTTGATGCTAAAATGAATGTTATTCCCAAAAGTATAAAAAGTGAGGCAAATATTAAAATAGAAAATGGCGAACTGCTTAATGTTAAAGAACTTAATGCTTTATCTAACTACACAAAAATTGACGATTTTTCGCATATTAAATTCTCAACTCTGACAAATAATTTCACCATTGCCGATCAAAAAATCGTTATTCCAAAAATGCACGTTAGCTCCGACAAAATGGATATGGATGTGTTTGGAACTCATAATTTCGAAAATGAATATAACTATCATTTGAACATTTTGCTTTCAGATATTTTAGGCAAAAAATTAAAGCCTGAAAAGGAAAATGAATTTGGAATTATCAGAGATGATGGCTTTGGTAAAACCCGAATTTTCTTAAATATTATTGGCAAAGGCGATAAATTTGAAGTGAAATACGACAAAAAAGAAGTTTCCGCAAAAATTAAGGAAGATGTTAAAAAAGAGGGTGTTGCGCTGAAACAAGCTATAAAGGAAGATTTTATTAATGAAGAAAAGAAAAATATCCGCCTTGAAAAAAGAAAAGTAAAAGAAGCAGAAATTCAAAAAATGAATAAACAATTAGACGGCAAGTTTATAATCGAATGGGACGAAGATAGCACAGCAAATAATTAGAAATTCTTTCCCTTAGCCAAAATAAGCCTTTATCTTAATTTCCAGTAGCCATAAGGATTTAAAATATTTAATACTGACCTAAATTTTTTCGTTTTTAAGGTTTTTTAAAACAGAGAAAGCAGAATCAACATCATCATCGTGCACAATTACAGTAAATTCATGAGTGGTTGAGACAATTTCCAAGATATTAATGCCTTCGTAAGCAAGCTTTTTCAAAATATGATAATAAACGCCATAAACTTGGGAATTTTCTTCAGGCAATTTAATAGTAATTGAAGACAAATTCTTAAAATGATAACTCAAAGTTTCTTCTTTAAAGATGCTATAAACTTCATTTTCAATGCTATCACTCAAAATCAATGTAGATTCATAAATCCCCTTTGAGAAAGTGAAAAATACTTCGTCGCGCTTGCTAATAAATTCCAACAATTTTGTTTGTGCTTTTATAAGATTGGGCGAATTTCTGTAGGTGTAATCAGCAAGGTTCGACCTCACAATTATATCCCCCATAAGACCAATAATTTTTTTTACACGTCGGTTAATCTGAAAATTTATTGTGGGTTTCAGCCTTTTTAGTGCCATAACTATCGCACCATGCTTAACATCTTTATTAAGTTTTTCGCAAACTTCTGGCTGAATTTCGCGAGCCAAAGAAGATAAATTTATCAATCCAGTGGCAAGAGTTTCTTCCAAAAAAGGTTTTCTACTTACAATTTCATTAACAGACTCGCTAATTGTTGTCATATTTCATTTTTCTTAAATAATTAAAGAACAAAAATAATTAAATTATTAATATATTTGATGAATATTTTAGAATTTGTTACATAATATTCATTTATGTTAAATAACATTCATTTATAAACGAATTTAAAAAATTCGATGTCTCATCAAAAGCTTCAATAAATCCCATGTGAGCCACGTCTTCAAGAATTAAAATGTGTGAGTTTTTCGGCATAAAAATTTGGTTCATTATTGCCTCTTTTGGGCTTCTTATATCATTTTTACCAATAATAAACATTACTGGCAATTGCGTGGATTTTAGTAAGTTAGTGCAGTCATGTCTTTCTCTCATTCCTGACAATGCTCCAATAATTCCATTTTTTTTCATTTTTTTTGCATCATCTTGAAGAAGCAAAATCTCAGCATTGAAATCCTGTCGATATTTTGCACAGAAAAGGTCTGGAATAAATGCTGCAATGAAATCTATATGGTTTTCTTCCACAACTTTTATTGCTCTACCTCTATTTATTTTTGCCTCGGCGGAATCTGAGGCAGCATGCGAATGAAACAAACCAAGCCCCACAGCCATATTTGGATAATCGCGCACAAATGCCAAACTCACATAACCTCCCATTGAATGCCCAATTATAACAGATTTTTCAATATTAAGCAGCTGCAAAAGCTGCTTCACAGCATCTGCCATAATCTCCATAGTAACTCGGCTGCCATAATTTGAAGACTCTCCATGTCCTGGCAAGTCGATGGCAACAACTTTATAAGTTTTCGATAGCTTTTCTTCAAAATCTTTCCAGATATTAAGACTCTCCAAAAAACCGTGCAAAAGCACTACTGGCTTGCCTTCACCATTGCAGGTATAATGTATTTTGCCACCATTAAAATCAAAAAAATTGTTCATATTTCATATATTTATTAGAACGGAATATTACAAAATATTTGTATTTAAAACTTCTTTTATAAAAAAAATTAAATGCCTTTTAATTATGGATTCAAAATCTTAAAGCTAAAAACTTTAAAATTTGGTTTTACTGATAATAAACTAATTTTGTGAGTTCAATATATTGAATTATTCAAATTTAAAAGATGAGCACAAATATAGATATTTCCACAATTGAAGATTTTAAAAGTTCCGATTTCCCGTTGGTAATAGCCGGTCCATGTAGTGCCGAAAGCCAAGAACAAGTGATGCAAACGGCAATAGAATTAGCTAAAATATCGAAAGTAAAATATTACAGAGCTGGCCTTTGGAAGCCTCGAACTCGCCCCGACGGTTTCGAAGGAGTAGGCTCTGCTGCTCTGCCGTGGCTTGAAGAGGCAAAAAAAGAAACAGGACTTAAAATGGTTGTTGAGGTTGCTAAACCAAAACATATAGAGAAATGCTTAGGCGCTGGCATCGACATGGTTTGGATTGGAGCTCGCACTACAGCCAACCCTTTCTCTGTTCAAGAATTGGCAGAAGCTCTGCGTGGAGTAAAAATTCCTGTTTTGGTTAAAAATCCTCTGCATCCCGATATAAAACTTTGGATAGGTGCTCTGGAAAGAATTAATGCTGTGGGTATTACAAAAATTGCAGCCGTTCATCGCGGTTTTTTTAATTATGATAATGGGCCATATCGAAATCTACCTATGTGGGAAATTTCTATTGAATTAAAGCGCTTGATTCCCAATTTGCCTATTATTTGTGATCCCTCTCATATTAGTGGAAGAAGAGAATTGCTGTTCGAAATTGCTCAAAAATCTTTCGATTTAGCTATGGATGGACTGATGATTGAATCGCATATAAATCCATCGAATGCAAAAACTGATGCTGCCCAACAACTCAAACCTGCTGATTTGAAAACTCTTCTCAACAATCTGATAATCAGAAAAGAATATGGCAGTAACGACTTCGAAATAATGCTCGAAAATATTAGAAGAGAAGTCGATGATATCGACAGCGAATTATTGCAAATTCTCTATCGACGCATGGGCAAAATCGAAGAAATAGGTCGTTATAAAAAAGAAAATAATATCACAATTTTGCAAATTGATAGACTCCGCAAAATGATAAAATCGAGATTGAAAACTGGTAACGAGTTAGGTCTCGACAATAAATTTTTGCTAAAATTATTACAACTTGTTCACAAGGAATCTATACAAATTCAAACAAAAATTATGAACGACGATAAATTATAAAATCTATAAGAGAATAAAATGAAAGAGAATGAAGATTATAAAATTTATTTAGCCGGTGAATTTATCTCCACCAAAGAAATATTAGAAGTAAAGAATCCATTTTCTGGAGAAGTAATCGCTAACACTTTTTTGGCTGGTAATCAAGAACTTGAAACCGCAATTACTTTAGCTTTACAAGCAAGAAAACCTCTATCAGAATTGCCATCTTTCGTTCGTTATGAAGCATTAATGCTAATCGCTAAGGAACTAAAAAATTTCAAAGATTATTTTGCAAAAACGCTTTCTTATGAATCTGCCAAGCCGATGCGCTATGCAAAAGGTGAAGTTGAAAGAGCCATCCAAACTTTTATTGTTGCCGCCGAAGAATCCAAAAGATTGCCAAGTGAATCTTTGAGTTTAGATTGGACAAAAGCTGGCCAGGGGAAGCAAGGCTTAGTAAAATATTTTCCAATTGGAGTTGTAGCAGGCATTTCTCCTTTTAATTTTCCGTTGAATTTGGCTGTACACAAAATAGCTCCAGCAATAGCTTCTGCTTGTCCAATAATTCTAAAGCCCTCTTCTTCTACTCCTCTTTCAACCCTCGCCTTGGCACGAATTATTGATAAATGTAATTTGCCCAAAGGAGCTGTTTCCATTTTGCCAATGAACAGAATTATTGGAAATCTCATGGTTCAAGATGAAAGAATAAAAATGCTCTCATTCACTGGTTCTCCGCAAGTGGGTTGGAAAATGAAGTCGCAAGCTGGAAAGAAAAAAGTTCTTTTGGAATTAGGTGGCAATGCAGGAGTTATAGTTACTGGTTCTGCAGATATTAATCATGCTGTGGAACGCTGTTTAATTGGTGCTTTTGCTTATAGTGGACAGGTTTGCATTCATGCTCAACGTATTTTTGTGTTGGAAGAAATTTTCGAAGAATTTTCAAATAAATTTGTTGAAAAAGTAAAACGTCTAAAACGCGGATCTCCTAATGAAGAAACTACCGAAATATCTTCTATGATTGACGAAAATAATTCTCAAAGGGTTGAAAGCTGGGTAAATGAGGCTATTTCTGAGGATGCAAAATTGCTTTGCGGTGGTCATCGCGAGGGAAATTATTATGAACCAACGGTTTTGACTAAAACAAATTCGAAAATGAAAGTTTGTGCCTTGGAAGTGTTTGGCCCCGTTGTAACTTTAGAATCAGTGACATCCTTTGAATCTGCCGTTGATGAAATAAATGAAAGCGACTTTGGATTGCAAGCTGGTGTTTTCACTAATATAATTTCGGAAATGGACTACGCTCACAAAAACATTGAAGTTGGTGGTGTAATAATAAATGACGTTCCCACATTCAGAGTTGACCATGCGCCATACGGCGGCATAAAAAACTCAGGTCTCGGAAGAGAGGGTGTTAAATATTCCATTTTGGAGATGATGGAACCAAGAATTTTAGTTAGATAATTTTGCTGGTATATTAAAAAAAAAATTTACTTTTAATCTTTTAAAACTACAATTATGGACATTAGAGATAAAAATTCGGTTATAACAGAGTGGCTCTTAAAAGCAGCAGTAATAATTTTTGTAGCTTCAATGTTTTTTGAAGAGTTTATTGTCAATACTTTAGGCAGCGTAGGTGGATTAAATTTGGGGTTTTTGGTTAAAATAATTCTAATATTAATCTACAGTTTGGCGCTTTCTGTGCTGGAAAAAAATATCTTTAAAATTGCTGCTTTTGCCACTATTATTGTTGGAAGCACTTTTAAAATTTTAATATTTATATCTCAGGTAGTTTTTAGAGTTTTAGATATTATAGATCTTGCAGATTACTTTCTGCTTATATCTGTTTCAATATATTATCTTAGCCGACATTTCCGTCATGTAAAATCATCAAAGGTTAAAGATGTGAGGCCAAAAGATCTTACATTTATGAAAAGAGAAGATGCTTACAAAGAAGTAAATAGCCGCTCAGCAAATCGGCATCATCATCACTCTCATACCGAAGAAGAACAATGATTTAGATTTATTTGTAATAATTTTATACAAAAAAGGCAGAATATCAATTAGATTATTCTGCCTTTTTAATTTAAAATGAAATCCTATTTTAAAACTCCTAAATCTTTACCAACTTTAGCAAATGCTTTCACGCATTTATCAATATGTTCCGTTTGGTGAGCTGCTGAAAGTTGAACACGAATACGCGCCTGACCATTTGCAACAACAGGAAAAGAAAATCCAATAACGTAAATTCCCTCTTCTAAAAGTTTAGCAGCAAAAGTCTGTGCAAGCTTAGCATCATAAAGCATCACAGCGCAAATAGCTGATTTTGTGGGTTTTAAATCAAAACCCAGCGAGCTCATTTTTTCCATAAAATAATTGGTGTTTTTATGGAGTTTGTCTTGATGAGTTGTCGTTTTAGAAACCATATCAAAAGTCTTTATTCCAGCATTTACAATCATGGGTGGAAGGCTATTAGAAAATAAATATGGCCTTGAGCGCTGTCGTAAAAATTCAATAATCTCCTTCTTGCCAGTGGTAAATCCACCAACTGCGCCACCAAAAGCTTTTCCCAAAGTACCGGTAATAATTTCCACTTTTCCCTTAGCATTATATAATTCAGTAACACCTCTACCAGTTTTGCCAACCACACCTGCCGAATGACTCTCGTCAAGCATAATCATAGCGTCATACTTTTCTGCAAGGAGCAACATTTTATCAAGCGAGGCTACATTTCCATCCATAGAAAATACTCCGTCAGAAACAATCAAACGGAAACGATTTTTTTGAGCTGCTTTCAATTGATTTTCAAGGTCTTCCATATCAGCATTTTCGTATCTATAGCGCTCAGCTTTGCAAAGTCTAACTCCGTCAATTATGGAAGCATGATTTAAGGAATCGGAAATTATGGCGTCTTCTGTATCCAAAAGTGGTTCAAAAACTCCACCATTGGCATCAAAGGCGGCAGCATAAAGTATGGTATCCTCGGTACCAAAAAATTCTGCAATTTTTTTCTCCAAAGTTTTGTGTAAATCTTGAGTTCCGCAAATAAATCTAACTGACGACATTCCATAACCATGAGTATTGAGAGCTTCTTTTGCAGCTTCAATTAATTCTTTATTATTAGAAAGTCCGAGATAATTATTCATGCAAAAGTTTAGCACTTTTTGCCCTGATGAAAGAGTTATTTCGGCTTGTTGTGGAGAAACAATAATTCTCTCTCCTTTATACAAACCAGCGGTTTTTATATTGTCTATCGCATTGGTTAAAAATTCCTGATAATGATTGTACATGCTATTTAAATTTTGAAAATTAATACTCAGTTTATCTGCTCAAAAGTATAGAAAAAATCGCTTTCATAAAGATGAATGCCAAAATTAAATCTCTACTTACTAAACCCGATTTAAAAAAAACCCCGATTTAAAAAAAATATTAAATCGGGCTTTTAATTAATTACTGTAGAAATTAATCCTCTTCTTCTTCTTCGTACTTTTTAAGTAAAGTTGCTTGAATTTCTGTTGGCACCTGAGAATATTCGTCAAAACTCATACTATAAGTTCCTCTTCCAGAGGTTGATGAGCTTAGTGAAGTGGAATATTTATTGAGTTCAGCCAAAGGAACTTTTGCCTTAATTCGTTGAGCTTTTCCAATGGTATCCATTCCCATTATCACACCCCTTCGGCCTTGTAAATCTGTCATTACAGCACCCATATAATCTTCGGGAACAATAATTTCCATATTGTAAATTGGTTCCATAATTTTTGGGCCAGCATTTTTGAAAGCTGCACTGAAAGCATGTCTTCCGGCGAGTCTAAAAGAAATTTCATTGGAATCTACAGGGTGCATTTTCCCATCATAAACATACACAATAATATCGCGAGCGTAAGAGCCCGTTAATGGACCAGTATCCATGCGCTCCATGATGCCTTTAAAAATTGCGGGCATAAAACGTGCATCAATTGCTCCTCCAACAATACAATTATTGTAAATAAGTTTTCCTCCCCAAGGGAGTTCATGGGTTTCGCTGCCTCTTACATTTAAATCTGATGGGTCTTTATAACCCTCAAAATAAGGCTGAATCATAAGATGAACTTCGCCAAATTGGCCAGAACCTCCTGATTGTTTTTTGTGTCGATAATCAGCTTTTGCAGATTTGGTGATTGTTTCGCGATATGGTATTTTTGTTGGCATAAATTCTATGTCAATTTTATGAACTTTATCAAAAAACCATTTTGCAGTATTTACATGAGTTTCTCCCATTGCGCTAATAATCAATTGTTTTAGCTCTCTTGAATATCCAACCCTGAATGATGGATCCATTTTGCTGGTTTCATTGAGAATTAATCCAACTTTTTCATCATCGGCTGAGTCTTTTGCTTTAACAGCAATAAAGAAAATTGGATCTGGGTAAACAATTTTTTCGAGTTGCATAGATTTGACAGCATGGTCATTAAGTGTGTCGTTGGTATGAGTATCTTTTAATTTTATTGATGCGCCAATATCTCCAGCAAAAAATTTATCTACTTTTTCACGATTTTTTCCTGCAATTACAAGAAGTTGCGATAGTCTTTCTTTGTTTCCAGTGCGCCCATTTATTAAGTCCATTCCTTCTTCTACGTGTCCACCGTAAACTTTAAAGTATGAGACTTCACCTAAATGGGGTTCTATGGACGTTTTGAAAACAAAGACTGATGTTGGGTCGCTGGGGTTGCAATAAAGTTCTTTTCCATCATCGGTTTTAAAGTGTCGTGCATCGGGACTTGGGCATGTCATATTAACAAATTCCATTAATCTAGCGATGCCAATATTTTTTTTGGCAGAAATACAAAAAACGGGGAAATAAGCTCTGTTGGCTATGCCAAGACGAATGCCTAAGCGAAGATCTTCTAATGATAAGGTATCATTTTCGAAATATTTTTCCATGAGCTCTTCTGAGGCTTCTGCTGCAGATTCTATAAGAGATTTATGAAGTTCATCGGCTTGTGCTTTTTCCGATTCAGGAATATCCATAATTTCGGCTTCACCGCCATCTGGACCATATTTTAGCATTTTCATTAATACTAAATCTATAATGGCATTGAAACCATCGCCTTCAGAAATAGGATATTGAGCAAGAGTAATTTTGTCGCCAAAGAAATCACGTAATTCGGCAATAGATTCTTTAAATCTCGACTTTTCGTGGTCGAGCTGATTGATAACAAAGACAACTGGGCAATGGTATTTTGTGGCATTTCGCCATGCAATTTCCGAACCCACATCCACTCCTTGTTGTGCATTTACAACTAAAAGAGCTGTATCAGCAACATGCATAGCAGAGGTAACCTCACCTACATAATCTGAAGTGCCAGGAGTATCTATAATATTAATTTTTTTGCCATCTAATATGGTGTACATCAATGTTGAAGTAATTGAATGTCCTTTTTCAATTTCGATATCTCTATAATCCGAAACTGTATTTTTATCCTCAATACTTCCGCGACGGCTTATTATATTACCGTCGAATAGCATAGATTCGGCGAGAATGGTTTTTCCTGAACCAGACCCGCCGATAAGCGCTATGTTTTTAACTTCGTTTGTTTGAAATACTTTCATCTTTAATAATTTAAAATATGTTTATGTTTTGAATATAAATTATAAAAACCGTAAAAATAGTAATTTTTGCTTAATCAGCCTGCTTTCAATAAATTAATTTTAATTACCTTGAATAACAGCAATATACAAAGATATTGCAGTTAATTTATTATGATATTTAATTCATTTAAATTTCAATTTAGATGGTGATGGCGAAATTTTATAAGACTAATAAAAATCATTTTTTGAATGTGACTTTAATTACAAACTATTTTTGCTATTAACTTTAGTTTTGCAATTATAAACAATAAATATATTTGATATGAGCAAAAACGTGGGTAAAATAGACAAAATTATTAGAGTTTTTCTTGGATTAATAATTGGGGTTTTAGGACTTTATTTCAAATCGTGGTGGGGTTTGGTAGGAATAGTTCCTTTGCTAACTGCAATCATTAGCTTCTGCCCATTGTATCCAATTATTGGTATTAAGACCAATAAATAATTGTACTTTCCCTTTAACTAAATGCCGCTATTGGAAATAATTTCTGATAGCGGTTTTTTTATAACATTTCCCTTTAATGCTATGTTTTTTTGTGATAAAATTCTATGAAAACAATCAAGAATTATTTATTAAAAAGCTATCAATCTCTTGATTAAGTTTGTTGAAGAGTAGATTTAAAATTGTAGTTTTGCAATCCTTCTAAAATTAAGAAGACTAATAAATTTTTCATGGAGAATATTCGAAATTTTTGCATAATTGCACATATAGATCATGGCAAAAGTACCATTGCCGACCGCCTTTTACAAGTTACAGGAACTGTAAGCGAAAGGGATCAACAAAATCAGGTTCTCGATGATATGGATATTGAACGTGAACGCGGAATAACCATAAAAAGTCATGCTATACAGATGGATTATGCAAAAGAAGGTGTGAAATATAAATTAAACCTGATAGACACTCCTGGCCATGTCGATTTCTCTTATGAGGTTTCTCGTTCCATTGCTGCTTGCGAAGGAGCTTTGCTTATTGTTGATGCTACTCAAGGGATTCAAGCTCAAACAATTTCTAATTTATATCTTGCTATTGAACATGATTTAGAAATTATTCCAGTGCTTAACAAAATGGATTTGCCCAATGCAATGCCCGACGAAGTAAAAGATCAAATTATTGATTTAATTGGTTGTAAAGAGGAAGATATTATTGAAGCCAGCGGCAAAACTGGCTATGGGGTGGAAAAAATTTTGGAAGAAATTATCCTAAAAATCCCTGCCCCAAAAGGTGATATCAATGCTCCTCTTCAGGCTTTGATTTTCGACTCGGTTTTCAATAATTTTAGAGGTATTGTAGCATATTTTCGGATTTTTAATGGTACATTAAAAAAAGGCGATAATGTAAAATTCTTCAATACAAAAAAAGAATATAAAGCTGACGAAATTGGCGTCTTGCGACTTACTCAAGAAGAGAAAAATGTAATGTACTCTGGCGATGTTGGATACATTATATCGGGAATAAAAACCTCCTCTGAGGTCAAAGTTGGTGACACAATTACTCATACCGAAAATCCTTGCTTAAAAGCTATTGGCGGTTTTGAAGATGTAAAACCAATGGTTTATGCTGGGGTTTATCCAATTGATCCTGAAGATTATGAAGACCTTCGCTCGGCAGTTGAAAAATTGCAACTTAATGATGCCTCACTTACCTTTCAACCCGAATCTTCGGTGGCTTTGGGCTTTGGTTTTCGTTGTGGATTTCTTGGACTTTTGCACATGGAAATTATTCAAGAAAGACTCGAAAGAGAATTCGATATGAACGTAATTACCACGGTACCAAACGTTTCTTATAAAGTTCACACGCGCAAAGGTGAAATTATTGATGTTTATAATCCTTCGGGGCTTCCAGATATTAGCCAAATCGACTATATCGACGAGCCTTTTATTGTTGCCCAAATAATCTTGCAAGTAGATTTTATGGGTGCTGTGATGAAACTTTGTCTCGATAAAAGAGGCTCTTTGAAAAACACGGTTTATCTTACCAGTAATAGAGTTGAGCTTTCTTTTGATATGCCTTTGGGAGAAATTGTTTTCGATTTTTATGATAAATTAAAATCCATTTCGAAAGGATATGCTTCATTCGATTACCATCAAAACGGATTCAGACCAGCTAAATTGGTTAGGTTAGAAATTTTGCTAAATGGAGATCAAGTTGATGCTCTTTCTGCTTTAATTCATGTTGATAATGCTTACGATTTTGGAAAACGTATTTGTGTAAAACTCAAAGAATTAATACCACGCCAACAATTTGATATAGCAATTCAGGCTGCAATTGGCGCCAAAATAATTTCCCGTGAAACCGTGAAAGCTGTGAGAAAAGATGTTACTGCCAAATGTTATGGTGGAGACATCACTCGCAAGCGTAAACTTCTTGAAAAGCAAAAGAAAGGGAAAAAACGTATGCGTCAAGTTGGAAATGTGCAAGTGCCGCAATCGGCTTTTTTAGCTGTTCTGAAACTAGATTAATGATGTCAGTTTTTTTTAATCGCTTTCGGAAATTTAGCTTAATTATTTTAGATATTATGTCTTCATAAATACATCCCAATATTTTTCTTTCGTCATACTATCCCAATGAATAGTGCCTTTATAGTATTGATATGTCTGTATTTGACAAAAATATGAAAAAATTATAAGGATTGAAATATAGGCTATTTTTATAGATTTGGGTTTGATATTTGCCAAAGCCGATGTCAATAAAAAGGCGAAAAAAGGAAGATATTCAACCATCACTCTCGATGAGAAACTTCCACCATACCACCAATTCCACCAAGAAGAAAGCACGTAGAAAACCAAAATAATAAATGATAATCCTGTGTAAAATTGAAAACGACTTTTCTTCCACAATGAAATAAATCCGAAAAGCATGAATAAATAAACTGGTGTATATAAAAACAAGCCTTTTTTATAGGAAAATAAAAAGTTGATTAGGTTAAATTTGCTAAATACAAAAGTCTCATTTCCGTAGGAATAAAGAAAAAATTTACCAGAGGCAATCTTATACATTATTAATTGAATTGAAACTATAAAAGCTGCAATTAAAATTCCTACTATCAGACGTTTATAATTAGAAAGCAAAAACCGAAATCCATTCAAAAAAACGCTTTTAGAGCCAGCAATAAATGGTATTGCAAGTAGAACAAGTCCATTTGCTGGCCTTACCAAAATTATTAACCCTAGCAAAGCCGGAATAAAAACTACTAACCATTTTGGTTTTTTTGAGAAAAATATTCTTGTAAAATAGATGAAAACACTAAAAAGGAAAAAGGAAAATACATGCGACAGCCCAGACTCATGAACTGAATAATAAAAAAGATTGGTGCCAAAAACAGTAATTAAAAGCACTAAGCAAATTAAAGTTTCTTTAAAACCATAACTTGCTAAAAATTGTGAAAGAAACCACAAACCGAAAGCAAAATATATCCAACCACCAATATGAATAAATTTGAAATAAAGCTTTGAATACCCGTTCATTGGCTTATCAAATAAATAGGACGCCGCATGTCCCATCAGAAAAAAAGGAGATTCCAAAACCGCTACACCGCAGTAGTATTTATTAATTATTGCCCCTGAATTATAGGTTAGATAATTATACTGATCTTTATAACTTAAAACTTTGCATTCCACACTATTAAAAAAATTGAAATTCAGGTCATGATAAATAAAAATAGCAGGCAAATAGCTATAATAACCCCGACCATCAGCTGCAATAATTCGCTCCCAAGCATTAGCTCTCCATTTAGTATTCATGCCTACCCAAGCAACAATTATAAAGATAATAAATATTGTCGATTTGGTCTTTATTGAGCTCATTAATTGAGTTTTATGTAAGTGATGCTTTAATAAAAATATGATAATTTTCTAAAATATTAGTAATTAAAACGTCTCGAAATATAGTTGTTGAATTGAGCAACCGAATCGGACTTCATATCCCATTTATTTTCTTCGGCTAATTTCATCATATATTCTATTGCTTTATCTTTTGATTGAAGTGTATCAAAAATCAATATAGATTCATTGTAATTTTTCATTTTTCCATTAAATAAATCATTGATAAACTGAAATTTATCATTAATTCCAATATTATTCTTAAGGCTACTTATCGGATTTTTTCTTATTTCATCGCCTAAAGTTTTCTCGCCTTTTCCAAACATAGCTACATCATTTACCGATTTGACAACTTTCGGCATCGATACCTCAGTGATAGTAATAGATTGGGCTTCATCAACTAACTTAACTTTTCTGCCATCAATTACAATATTTTCAGAAGTAGATTCAACAATATGCTCAACTGTTTTTTCAGCAAAAACGCTGTTTGAAATCTCTTTGAATACCTCTTTTTTGTCTTCAAATTGATTGCTGGCAACATTCAAAAGTTCTTCTGTTTCCAAATCCAAGTTCCTATTTATAACGCTGTTTGCAGCAATAGCATCTGATTCAGCATCAAAATCATCGTTTCTTTTCAAAGTACAAACTTCATCATAAAGTCTTCTAATATAATCTTTCATCAAATCAATTTCAATTTGAGAAATATCCTTGTCAGATGATAATACTTCGGCAAGCTGTTCATTAATACTTATGAGCAGCGAGCTAACTGTTTGATTTTTACTTCTTTTCATGTTGCTTCGTATTATTTTTATAAGGTTAATAATTCGAGTGTTGAAATCAATTTGTTTTTATATTTTTACAAATCGGATTTTTGAGAATTTATTGTTTTCTATAATTTCTTACACTGCGTAAAATTAGTAAAGTATTTTTTCAATTTTTACAAATGTTTTTAGAAAATTCAACAAATAATAAACAACAGCGAGGTTGGATAGAAGTAGTCTGTGGTTCAATGTTTTCTGGCAAAACTGAAGAGCTTATCAGACGATTGAAACGTGCAAAAATAGCAAAGCAAAGGGTTGAAATTTTTAAACCAGCCATTGATGTTCGCTATGATGTTCAAGATGTAGTGTCGCATGATGCCAATAAAATTCGTTCTACTCCTGTAACCAACTCATCGAATATTTTGCTTATGGCAAATAATGTTGATGTCATTGGCATTGATGAGGCTCAATTTTTTGATGATGAACTTCCCTCCGTTTGTAAACAACTTGCCGACAGTGGAATACGTGTAATTATTGCTGGTTTAGATATGGATTTCAAAGGCAATCCTTTTGGCCCCATGCCAAATTTGATGGCTCAAGCCGAATATGTTACTAAAGTTCACGCAATTTGTATGCGCTGTGGCGATTTAGCCCATGTTTCACATCGAACTGTAGTTAACGAAAAACTGGTAATGCTTGGAGAAACAGATTCTTATGAGCCTTTGTGTCGCAATTGTTTTAATGCTGCAAAATCGGAAGTTAATCCAGATAAAAACATTCAAGAAAACCCCCATAAATGATTGTAGTAGAAAATGTTATTGTGTCGGAAGATGTGGCTTTTGTTGAGTTCAATTGCGACCTTAAATCTTGCCATGGCGATTGCTGTGTGGAAGGCGATGAAGGCGCTCCATTAGAAGATTATGAAATTGGAATTATTGAAGATTATCTCGATGATATTAAACCATTTATGGTAGAGGAAGGCATAAAAATAGTTGAGAAAAATGGAACATTTGATTATGGAATGGACGGTGAATACGTAACTCCTTTGGTTAATGATAGAGAATGTGCTTTTGTATATTTTGAAAATGGAATAAGTTTTTGCGCAATTGAAAAAGCATTTTTACAGGGTAAAATTGATTTCCGTAAACCAATATCATGTCATCTTTATCCTATAAGAATTACCAAATATAAAGATTACGACGCTGTAAATTATCACCGATGGCCAGTTTGTGATGCTGCATTAATTTTAGGCCACAAAAAAGGTGAACCGCTATATATAACACTGAAAGAACCACTTATACGAAAATATGGATCTGCATGGTATCATCTTTTGCTTGCTGAAATCAAAAAAATTATAGGCTGAGTTTCGCCATTTATATAAAAAACCGTAGATAATAATTAAGCTTTTGAATTGGTGTTTTTCTTTTGTCAAACAACATTTTCTATATCTTTGCCAATATGAATTCTCTACTTTTAGAAAACGTCAAAATTGCTACCGAAAGCATAAAAAGTCATCGGCTAAGAACCATACTCACCATGCTGATTATTGCCTTTGGCATAATGGCTTTGGTGGGAATTTTAACCGCTATAGACAGCATAAAAGGCTCAATAAATGAAAATTTTCAAATGATGGGCTCCAACACTTTTTCAATTACTAACAGACAAATGATAGTTCTTGGAGAAGGCGGGCATAATTCAAAAAATTATTTGTCTATTTCTTACAATGAAGCTTTGGAATTCAAAAAAAGATTTTCTTTCCCTGGCATTTGCTCTCTAAATGCTTGGGCAAAAGGAGCTGCCACGTTAAAATATAGAGAAAAAAAGACAAATCCAAATATTGGCCTGCTTGGTATCGACAACAATTATTTGCGTACTTCGGGAATGGAAATTGAAAAGGGCAGAAATTTTACTCCGCATGAAATGACCTTTGGAAGTAACGCCCTTATCATAGGTTCTGAAATTGCCACTACTCTTTTTGGGAAAACCGATCCAGTAGGAAAAATTATTACACTTAATGCAACCAAATATAAAGTCGTCGGAGTTTTAAAAGCTAAAGGCTCTTCTATGGGCTTTGGTGGCGACAGAAATTGTTTTATTTCATTAAGCCACCTTAGGCAAAAATACTATAGACCTCAAATGAACTTTACCATAAATTATATGGTTAGCAATCAGGATATTATGAGCCCAGCTTTGGACGAAGCTCAGGGGCTTTTTAGGGTTATTCGTAGGCTTACTCTCGGCGAAGAAGATAATTTTACCATTACCAAAAGCGATAGCATTGCCCAACTTCTGATAGAAAATCTGAAATATGTAACATTGGCAGCAATAATTATTGCTTTAATTACTTTGCTTGGCGCATCGGTAGGTCTGATGAATATTATGCTCGTTTCGGTGAGTGAGCGAACCAGAGAAATTGGCGTTAGAAAAGCACTTGGAGCAAACAATAAAACCATTAAAAATCAATTTCTTATAGAGTCCGTGGTTATCACAGAACTTGGCGGAATTTTAGGAATTATTTTTGGAATTTCTCTTGGTAACCTTGTTTCACATTTTACAGGAGGTAGTTTTGTTGTTCCTTGGATTTGGATTTTAGTCTCTCTCTTTGTAAGCCTCAGTGTGGGGCTTATTAGCGGCTTATACCCAGCGGTTAAAGCGGCAAAACTCAGCCCAATAGAATCCTTAAGATTTGAGTAGTTATTTGCCTCATTCTTAATTGTTTTTTGTAACAGCAGGTCTAAAAATATTTATGTTTTACTGTGTAAAAATCAAATAGTATGAACGAAATACATCAAATTCTAAAGCTTCAAGACGAATTTTTTAAGAGCAACAAATCAAAAAATTTAGACTTCAGAATAAGCCAACTAAAAAAACTGAAAACTCTTTTAAAAACAAATGAAAAATCGCTTTTTAAGGCTATTTTTATGGATTTTCGTAAGTCAGAATTTGAAACTTATGAAACAGAATTAGCAGTACTTTATGGCGAAATAAATACTGCTATTAAGAAAATCAAAACTTGGTCAAAGCCCAAGAAAGTTAAAACCAATTTGGCGAATTTTCCAGGGCGCAGTTATATATTTCTGGAACCCTATGGTAACACTCTTGTTATTGGTGCATGGAATTATCCCTTCTTGCTAAGTCTCTCTCCCTTAGTGTCTGCAATTGCAGCTGGCAATACGGTTATTCTAAAACCTTCCGAAATATCCATAAATTCTTCTCATGTAATGGCAAACTTACTAAATGAAACTTTTGCAGCAGAATATATTCATGTTTTTGAGGGCGGTGTGGAAATTAGTACGGCTTTGCTCGACGAGAGATGGAATTATATTTTCTTTACTGGAAGCCCACAAGTTGGGAAAATAGTATATCAAGCGGCAGCTAAAAATATTACTCCTGTAACTCTTGAATTGGGAGGGAAAAGCCCAGCTATAGTTTTTGAAGATGCTAATTTGAAAATGGCGGCAAAACGAATATGCTGGGGCAAATTTCTTAATGCTGGCCAAACTTGTATAGCGCCTGATTATTTGCTTGTTAGCACAAAAATTAAAGACAATTTTTTGGAATTATTAATTTCAGAAATCAAAAATAATTATGGTGAAAATCCCTCAAAAAGTGATGCTTTCACCTCAATCATCAATAATAAAAATTTTGAAAGATTGAGACTTCTATTGAATAGTGGAAATATATTTTATGGGGGAAATATTGATAAAGATGACTCATTTATTGCGCCAACAATTATTTGTCCAACAACTTTCGACGATGAAATTATGCAACAAGAAATATTTGGTCCGCTGCTGCCAATAATCGAATTTGAGTCAGAGGAAGACTTTATTCCAATATTAAAAGACAGAGAAAAACCTTTGGCTCTTTATGTTTTTACAAATTTGAAAACCAAATATCAAAAGATAATTGATGAGCTTAGCTTCGGAGGAGGTGTAATTAATGACACGGTTGTTCATTTTGCAAATCCCATGCTACCATTTGGCGGTGTTGGAAATAGCGGTATTGGCTCCTATCATGGAGTTGATGGATTTAAAACTTTTAGTCATAAAAAAAGTATTTTAAAAAAGGGCAGATGGTTTGACCCTTTTGTCAAATATCCACCTTATTCTGATTTTAAGAAAAAGCTTCTTTCGTGGATTTTGGAATAATATTACAATTTATGCCAATAAATTAACGCATTCCATAAGCCCAGAAATCAGATAAACTCTATTAGTTCCCCTCTCCACACATTTATGTCTTGTTCTAATTTTTTCGCCTTTAATAAACTGGCGTCCGCCTTGTACAATAAAGACATCTCCCACCTTTAAATCATCGATAAACGTTGGTTTAATTTTGCTTACATTATAATTTCTAAGCAGTTTTTCCAAATTCAAATCTGCGGAAGCGGAGGCTTTGGGATTCTTTAGATGATGAGCTATTTCCCTTTCTAAATCATCGGGAAAGATTCTATTGTTTAGAAAAACCAACATTCTTTTTCGGTACTCATCTTTCCATTCTATACCATGAGGTTTTACTTTTCGACCATAAATTTTATAAATATGAGCATGTGCAATTTCATGAACAATGGTTATAAGAAAAGCATAAGGGTTAAGGCTAACATTGACAGAAATAGCAGCTTTTTCACCTGGTTTTCTTGGAGATCTAAAGTCGCCAAGTTTGGTTTTGCGATTTTTCCAAAGTGTGATTCTTAACGCCAGATTAACCATCCATTTTGCAATAATATCGGCAGTTTGTGGGGGCAAATATATTTTTAGGTTTTCGCTATAATCTTTTTCATTCATAGGAAACTGTCTTTTGCTGTTGTAAACCAAAAGACCCACACCCACAATCTTTTTTTGGACGCTTTTTATGAGGTAAATATCCTTTTTTGGAACATGAAGATTCCAATAATGATGTGAATATCACCGATATAAAAACATAAAACAATATTTTTCTCATTATATATATTAGTCTTGATAGCTGGCAAAATTATTAAAAAAAATCTAACAAATAGATAAATCATTATTAAAATAGCTATAAATAAAGAGACCCCTGAAGGGCTTCAGGGGTCTTTTCAAGCAAATGACAAACAAATTAACCTATAAATTTTTGGCGGGATTTGGGAAACTATTACACAATTTGATAAGATCGTTTTAAAATATGTTGGGTGTTTTCCCAGCGAATTCAATTAATATTGACGCTAAAGTATAGCATGCTCGAATGGATGTCAAAAAAAAATCCATTAAATTATATAAATAGCAGTTTAAGTGATGTTTAGACTTTAATACAGAGATGAATTAGAAGTTCAATTTCTGTTTTTTCCAGTTTATGGAAAGAGTTTAGTGTTTTATTTTTCTAATTATTCTTGTATGATTTCTTGATATTCCATAAGATAATGTTCGATATTAGCTTCAAAAAAGCTCTCTCCAACAGCAACAAAGCCAAATTTTTTGTAATAACCAACTACTTGAATTTGAGCATTTAAATAAATATGCTTGTTCAATTTTTTTGCATCTTTTATCACAAATTCTAATAAATCGTTGCCAAGGCCTAAACCTCTAAATTCTTTGAGCATAGCAAATCTTTCCAGCTTAACTCCTTTTTCAGTAATTCTGTAACGTGCTGTTGCTACGGCGTTTTCATTATAAAAAAGTAAAAAATGCTTGGATTCATCTTCATTTTCAATTTCAAGTTCTAAATTCACATTTTGCTCTTCAACAAATACTTTTTTCCTGATTTCCAAGGCTTTAGCATGGTGGAAAATATCATCTATTCCAAAAGTAATTATTTTACTCATTTTCAGCTTTTTTTAGATACACAAAAAAAGATGTTCCTTTTCCTATCTCAGTTTCAAATTCAATTCTTCCATTATTGTTTGAAATAATGTTTTTTACCATAGCGAGACCTAAACCCATTCCACCACTTTTGGTAGTGAAATTTGGTATAAAGATTTTGTCAATTTCGTCCTCTGAAATTCCAATACCATAATCACTAATAATGGTTTTCCAATTTTCGTTTTCATCAATTATTTTAATGTTAATCTTTGCTTTTTCATTAAAGTTATACGATTGTATTGCATTCTTTATCAGATTATTATATACTCTAATCATTTGGTTTTTGTCTGCGTTAACCCAGTATTTTTGAGGCAATTCATCAATATTTATTTCGACGTTTTCTAAGTCTTGAAATATTTTGGCAGAAGATTCCAAAGCCTCTTTCAAATCAAAGATTTCTAAATGGTTTGTTGGCATTTTTGCAAAATCTGAAAAAGCTGTGGCAATATCAGCCAAGGTGTCGATTTGTTCTATCAAAGTACGGCTCAGTTTACGCAACCTGTCTTCCCAATCTACTGCGCCATCATCTATTGCTTTCATAAGATATTGAAGGCTCAGTTTCATAGGAGTTAATGGATTTTTAATTTCGTGAGCAACTTGTTGTGCCATTTGCTGCCATGCACTTTCTCGCTCCGATTTTGCAAGCAATTCGGCGCTAACAGCAAGCTTATCAACCATTTTGTTATATTGCTCAATTAAGTCTCCAATTTCATCATTTTTATTCCAATTTATGTAATCATTTTGTTTTCCAACTCTTATTTTTTGCATCTTTTCTTTTATCATTTTTAATGGTCTTATAATATAACTTGATAAAAGTATTATGGCTAAAATAGAGAAGAAAATAATAAAAATATAGGCATTAATAAGCGTCATTATAAAGCTTGAAACCTCTTGGCTAAGCTTATCTTGTTGTGCAAAATATGGAATATTCAAATATGCAACCACTCTATTATTTGCATCATGAAATGGCATATATGCCGAAAAATAATCAAGTTTTCCTATATTTTCTGCCTGAACTATATAGATTTCTTTTTTCTTGTCGAGGAAATAAAGCGCATCTGGTGAAATTTTATTAGATAATAAATTATAAGCAAAAAGCTCTGGTCTGGTAGTCGTTAGTAGCTCTCCATCAAGGCTATACAAATTAATATCGACACTAAAAACAATTGCAAATTTGCTTGATAACTCATTTAAATAATCGCGCATGTTTGTATTTTCAGTAACTGTATTTGCTAATTTATGTTCAAATTCCGTTTGAAGTGAAATTGCAGTAGATTTTATGGTTTTCAAATCTTTGTCGGAATTTAATCCTTTAATATAAAATATTGAAATCCATGTTATTAATATTATTGAAATTCCAATAAGTACTATAAAACTAACTTGAAGCCTGAATGAAAAACTTTGAGAAATTTTCCAAAATATGAAGTCTTTATTAAACTGAATTAAAAGAATAAAAGTAAGTATTAATATCAAGGTAAAAAGGTAGGCAAAAGGTGCAATTTGACTTAATAAAGAAACGTTTGGCTTGCTTAAAATAAAAACTTCTTTTTTGTTCAATTTATAAAAAAGATGATTGTCTCCATTTTGATTTATAAATATCAAATCATCTATTTTTATGGTATCTACGATAACAGATTTATATTCATAATTTCCATAAGATTCTGCTAATGTATCATTTACGTATTTTGCTAATGAATAGTTTCTAAGCCTTTCGAATGGGTCTAAACCCGAGGGACTAAGAAGTTTTGTAAAACCCTTTCTCTTAATTTTGGAATTAATTTCTACATAAAAAGTGTAATTAATTTCTTTTGATTTTTTGAATTTTAATATTCCCAAATAATTTATTTGACCAGTTCCATATTCCATTCTGTATAGGTTATTGTTAGATGTAATGGAACCCAGAGATAATAGGCTTTGATAAAAGAAATCGGCACAGTTTATCTCCTGATTTTTTGGTTTTATAAGTAAGTTTGTCTTCTGATCGCAAAGAGTTATTTGAAAATCGTATTTTGACCAATGGCTATTCTGCTTAAAATATTTTAATAATATATAATCTGTAATTTCACTATTGGTTTCTTTCTGTTCATGAATAATTTTTTTTAAAGTGCTATCATTATATATTTTAGCTTCGATATTAGAAAATAAATATTCGGCTTCAGGATCTTGATTGATGGCTAATGTTTGAATTAAAGATTCTCGTCTATTCTGCTCTTTAATTGTATTAATTTCTACAAGATTATAATTAATTATAAACGAAATAATTATAACAATGATGATAAAAAAACTTGCTGAGTTAAAAATTTTCCACTTAAGTTTAGGTATATATAAAACAAAAATTACTAATAATAACAGCACATTAATAAAACTGTTGCCGCCAGAACTCAAAATCCAATAAACAAATGCTAAATTAATAATTAAGAAAAAATAGAAAAATAGCTTATTCTTTATGTATAAATCCTTGATTTTATTAAATATAAAATTGCTTAAAACAATAAAATTAATGGCTAAAATTATTAAACTCAAAAGCCCAAAAAGCCCAATAATGCCAAGAGATGTTATATTTGTTAAATCAATATCGGGCGAAGTATTAATTACGGCTATTCTCAAAGTACCAATTAGCCAAATGAATAAAAGTGATTCTAAAAAAATTGCCAAATACGGGTATAAATGTCCAATTTTGTTGTGTTTATTATTACTTGACTTCTCTATTTCAATTTCAACCATAATTAAAATGAATAGTGACCAAAGTAAAGTCAAAAGCGAACCAATTGAAGTAATAGCTTGAGTGTAGGCAAATGACGAAGGCAAAAAAACCTCAGATTCTCGTAAAAATGATAAAGAATTGGAGTAAATAACCAGTATATAATAAACCAGAATAATGCTATAAATAATAATTCTCTGAACTATTGGAGAAATATTCTTCTCCTTAAAAACAATAATTAAATACGAAATAAAATATATAACTGCAAGTAGAAGAGTTATATACATAATAATAATGCTCGCATCGGAAGGCTCAACTTTATTGAAAGTTAGATATGCAATGGTTTTTTTTGAGGAATTAAAAAGTGAATATTTGGTCTTGCTTTTCGAAATTTCAACACCTTTTGGCAGTTTTACTTTATCCACAAAATCATTTTCTAAATATTCGTTCTCCAGAGAGTAATTGTCTTTTATTTTATAAAGAAAGATTGTCTTTGTTCCATCTTTAATGGTTACTTTTTTGATAAAAATTCCGAAAGAATTATAGTCAATTGAAATTTCATTATTCTTTTGCGTTGAAGAATTATTCTGAGGAAATTTATTAGTGTTCCAAAAAAACAAAGAATCATTCTTATATTTGAGCAAAATAAAATTTTTGTCTGCTAAAAGATTAGTCTTGCTATTTATGTCATCAATATTTCTTAAGGGAAATTTTTCGAATTTTATTTCAACAGAATTTATAAGTTTTTGAAGTTTTGCTTGATAAAACTTTTTGCTTATGGAAAAATTAATAATGGAAATATATAGAATGAAAAACAGAAAGAGAAAAGCTGAAATCCATAATTTTATTTTTTTTAAAAATAACGCCTTCATATTTTTGTTTTCAAGTTCATAGAAACAAAAATAGTTGAAAATACGAGATAAGACAAAAAATGTGGGCTATAATAAGCCCATTTTAGGATATTTTTTCATAACATGTTGTAAAATAGATATTTATTTGTTATAAAATTTGACCTCATTAGCCGCCTTATAAAAGACTTTCGGACATCATTTAGGGGGTTTTATTAAAATTGCATCTTAGGCGCTAAAATCATTTAAAATTAAACGAAAAATATTTTTATGTGGTTTCACGTGAAATTATGACCGATTTAGATAAATTAGCAAAACGGAAACATCTGCTGGAGAAACTCCACTAATTCTTGAAGCTTGTCCGATAGTTTCTGGAAGTTGTTTCGATAATTTTTCTCGGGCTTCCCATGATAATGCTTGAATATTATTATAAGCAAAATCTTTATCCAATTTTATATATTCGTATTTTAAAATTCTCTCGGCATTAATCTGCTCCTTTTCAATATAAGATTTATATTTGACGGCAATATCGGTTTCTTCAATTATCTCCTCATTATCGGCATCAATGCTATTAACAAACTGTTTTAAATCGGGTACATTATCAATTAAGCCTTTTAAACTTATTTGCGGTCTTAGCAAAACCGTTGATATTTTTACTTTTTGTTTGAGAATATTGGAGCTTGAATTTTCCAAATAATTATCTAAAATATCAGGAGAAACACTCTGAGAGTTTAAAAAATCAGTAATTAAGGCTACCTTTTTATACTTGTTATCTGTTCTTTTTAAACTTTCTTGAGTAGCCAATCCTATAGCAAAAGATAAAGGAGTAAGTCGTAAGTCAGCATTATCTTGTCGGAGCAAAGTTCGAAATTCTGCTCTTGAAGTGAACATTCTATAAGGTTCTTCAGTACCTTTTGTTATCAAATCGTCGATTAGAACACCAATATATGCCTGTGATCTTTTCAAAACAAATTCCTCTTTTTCGTGAATTTTTAAAGAAGCATTAATACCAGCCATTATTCCTTGAGCAGCCGCTTCTTCGTATCCGGTGGTTCCATTTATTTGTCCAGCAAAATATAGATTATCAAAAAGTTTTGTTTCAAGAGAATATTTTAATTGAGTTGGTGGAAAAAAGTCATATTCAATGGCATATCCGGGACGGAATATTTTTGCCTTTTCGAATCCTGGGACTAATCTTAATGCTTTAAATTGAACATCTTCGGGAAGACTCGAGGAAAAGCCATTCACATAAATTTCATGAGTATCCCAACCTTCAGGCTCAATAAAGAGTTGATGTCTTGTTTTATCACTAAATCTTTCGATTTTATCTTCAATAGAGGGACAATATCGTGGACCAACTCCTTTGATTCTGCCCACAAATAACGGACTTTTATCAAAGCCAGTTTTTAGAGCTTCGTGAACATTTTCATTAGTATAAGTCAGGTAACAACTGCGTTGAGACTTCAATGGTTTTGTATCTGAGAATGAGAATTTCTTTGGGTTTTCATCTCCTTTTTGCTCAATCATTTTATCAAAATCCAGACTTCTACCATCAACTCTAACGGGCGTTCCTGTCTTCATTCTTCGCGATTCAAAACCCAATTCTATAAGTTGTTCGGTGATTCCTGTTGACGCTTTTTCTCCTATTCGTCCTCCAACAAAGTTCTTTTCACCAATAAAAATCTTACCATTTAAGAAAGTTCCATTTGTTAATATTACAGCTTTTGAAAAAATATCAATTCCCATTCTTGTTTTAACGCCAGAAATTTTATTGTTTTTAATAATTAACCCAACAACCATATCTTCCCAAAAGTCAACATTAGGAATCTTTTCTAACTGATTTAGCCACTCATAACTATAAAGTCTTCTGTCGCATTGAGCTCGTGGACTCCACATTGCAGGGCCTTTTGATATATTGAGCATTCGAAATTGAATCATAGTTTTGTCTGTAATTATTCCAGAAAGACCACCTAAAGCATCAATTTCTCGCACAAGTTGACCTTTGGCAATGCCACCCATTGCAGGATTGCAAGACATCTGACCAATAGAAATTCTACTTAATGTAATTAATAAAACTCTGGAGCCCAATTTAGCAGCTGCTGCAGCGGCTTCACCGCCTGCATGACCTCCTCCAACAACAATTATATCATATTTTTCAAACATATTCTTGGTTCCACGTGAAACACTGTCAATTGATTTATTTAAAAATATTCTGTCTAACTTCGATTTTAAACTCCCCTATTTACTAATTAAATATTTTAACTAATTGTAATAAAACAAATTGGGTAAATAGAAATGGAGAATATTGCTAAATATTATTCCTATAAATGAATATTTTCAGGCAGCAAAGATAAATAATAATCTTCCTTAGAAGTCATAATTGATTTGTCAGTTTTATTCTTGTCATTGTAGCCTAGCAAATGTAAAAGGCCGTGAATCATCACTCTGTGAATTTCATGAGAAATAGCAACTTTAAATTCATGAGAATTATCTTTACAACGATCATAGCTAATAAATATATCCGATTTAATTCCTCCTTCAATTTCATAAGGAAAAGTTATTACATCTGTCAGGCTATCATGATTTAAATATTCGATATTGATTTTATGAAGATAATCATCGGAACAAAAAATATAGGATAATTCAATAATCTGATTGCCTTCTTTAGTAGCTGCCGAATTGAGCCATGTAGAAATTATGCGTTTCTTTTTTAATACAAATTTTGTGTCCTGCGAATAAAAATGTATTGGCATTAATTCAAATATTTTTTATCTTCAATCATGTTTCCACTATAATAGGAAAGTAAAATTTCTACTCGTGTAGAAGCAAGTTCTTGATTAATACTTGCGATGGCAAATTGTATAATAATTTTGTTTTCTTCAATAGTAATGCTGTCTGCAAGTTTACTAATTATCAGAAACCAATTAAATTCTTCTTTCTCCCATATCAAATTATTTTGGCTGCGAATTGAGTTAATTTCTTCAATAATCTGTGTGCTTTTAGGTTCTATTCGAAATACAAGTCCTTCAGAATCATTGTAAAAACTAATATCCAATAGGTCAAATCCTGTAGAATTTAACCTAAGACATTCTTCGAATACCGTTGATAGACTAACTATTATGTTTCCGAAATAGTTACTATAAATTCCAAGTTCGTCGCAAATACTTTCGACGAAAGATTCAATTTTGTATATTTCACCAGCGTTGCTGCTTAAAGAAATATTATGATTAATCGTGTTCATGCAATCATGAATTTAACATTTTGCTTTGCAAAATTTTATTATTAATTATTAAAAAAATTCTCAACCATATTTCTATAAAACGGTTTCAAATTAGGAGGAATAGATTTTAACAATTCTAAATCCTCTGACGGACGCTCCTTATACTTAATTATTGCATTTTTGTTACCATTATTTTTATCTTTTCCACTCTTCGATTCTCTTTCTTCCTTTTCGTCTCTTTCAAAATCGGATTTTTCTGATTCAAGTAGGCGTGTCAGAATTTCTTTTTGGCGTTTTAAACTCTCAGCTGTAAGTATTTTATTTACCAAATCAGTTTCATTTTTTTCCATTTCCTTTCCCAATTTTCCCATTTCTTTGGCTTCTTCACCCCTACCTTCTTTACCTAATTTTTCTTTATACTCTTGTAATTTTTTTCTTATTGCTTCTTGCTGGGCCGCCATTTTTGCAAATTCTTCACTCATTTTTTCCCCAGAGGCATTTCCTTTCCCATCATTTTCACCTTTTTTTCCTTGTTTATCCAACTTGCTTTTCATCTCTTCCATTTGTTTCTGCAAATCTTCTTGCATTTGTCTCATCGATTTGCTCCCATTTCCTGAACCAGGTTTCGGCTTTTTGCATGCTCCTTTTCCACTTTTTTTATTCTGCTGTTTTTGCATATCATCTAAAACCTCATTAAGCATCAACGACAAATTGTTAACAGACGTCATAATATATTGCTGATCAAGAACAGCGGAATTGAACTGATTTTTTGATGTTGGTCCAATAGTATTAAGCTCTTTTAGGGCTAAAAATGTTTTATTTGAATAAGTATTCACTTTTGCTATCTCTTTGCTTATAAACGGAGATATAGAAGGATTTCTTTTTGCTAATTTTGTCAATGAATCGGCCACCATTTCTATATCATTTGAAATTCGCTTTTGATTATCAACAAATTTTGGAAATTTTGGGTCTTGGCTTGAAGTACGATTTACTTCATACATTAAAGCTTCTTGATTAAATGAAATTTCAATAAAATTTTGTAGGATGTTTTTTAGGTTTTGCATGTCCTCCGAATTAGACTCGCTTTCCATAGAGGCCTGAATATCTTTAAGTTGAGATTCTAAATCTTTCATTTTGTCTGAAGCAGACTTTTGTTTTTGAGAGGCAGACTTGCTATTCCCTTTGGAAAGATTATCGCTACTTTTTCCCATTTCTTTGGAAATATCATTTTCTTTAACTTCTGTGTTCTCGAGTTTATTTGGGTTTTCAAGCTCGGAATTATTATCTCTCACTTCTTTCATCATCTCTTTAAACTTATCAAACTCTTTGTTTAAGCTATCTTGGAACAATTTATTTTTTGCATTATTGGTGCTTTTTGAATCAGATTTATTCGCTAGGTCTTCTTGTTTTTTCTGAATTTCTTCAATTTTATCAATGGATTGCTGTAATTGTTGGTCCAATTTCAATTGCTTCATAATCTCCAAATCTCTTTCAAGCTGATCTTTTAAATATTCCGAATCCATTTTAAACTTATCAAGAGCGTTTTGAACCTTTTCCTTTTCTGCATTATTCTCAAGCATCTTTTTCATCTCTTCAATAAGTTGCTTCATTTCTGGAGTTATGAGTTCATCAAAAAGCTTATCCAATTCCTCCTTCTTCTTCATAATATCTTCATCGAGTTTTAGAGATTCTTTATCGCGAAGATTATCAAGTTTGTTTTTATTTATATCCTCTTCAATTTCCTTTTGTAATTTCTCGTACTTGTTTACAGCTTCCTTAATCTCTTGTTTATCTTGCCATGAAAGAGTTTTTTGTCCTTTTAATTTACTACTAATCTTTTCTAATTTGTTTGTCAAGTCTTTGGCTTGTTTCATATTAGAGCTAATTGATTTCTGTGTTTCCTCCTCTCTTTTATCAGATTCTTCAATTTGTTGGTCTTTCGTCTTAGTGCTAATAATTTGAATTTCAGAACTACTTCTTTTAGGACCATTAATTCCGTCATTATCATGAACCACAAATGAATATTCAATAGAACTGCCGGGCAAATAATTTAATCTATTTACATCAAAATAATAAAAAAACTCTTGACTTTGCTGGTTATTATCTATTGATATTCTGATATTTACACTTGTATCTTGATTTCTTAAATTTTTAAATTTTGCATTAAAAAATAGATTGCTAAACCCATAATCATCTCTAATAAATCCTTTAAAATATCTAATATTTTCATAAATACTATCCTTTTGCTCATCGATTTTAATTCGCGGAAATTCATCTTTAATTACCGCTATATAATAATCTAAAGTATCAAAATAATTAATTTCACTATTCTTTGGAATTAATTGATATTCCACATTGTTCCTAATTTTATTTGCTAAGAACATATAATTACCGGCAGATTTTTGTGAAAGCACTTGATGTGTTTTTTTATTGACAATAATGTCTATAGAGCTCACATCACTTGTATTTATGTTCCATTTGAATGATGTACCTTCTGGAACAGAAATATCAGATACGTTGTCGAATATTTCACTTGCTTTGTGAAGATATTTAGGAAATTCGGCAATAATTTTTATTTTAGTAATTACTGGTGAATGCAGTAAATTTAGCTCATAATTTTGACTAAAATACTTGTCGCCAACAAAGTAAAATAATTTATTCTTTTTCACATGCTTCAACATAAAAGAAAACTCCGTATTGTTTTCCTTCTGCATCAAATATTCAAAGCCATCAATATTAATTTGTAATTCCTCAGGAACTGTTTTTCCATCAATCCTCAACCGTATCATAAAATCTTTATTCTCTTCTACTTTTAGATTTTTATTTAAAAGCACGAATTTAAAAGGGGCGTCAGGGACAAAAGTGCTGTCAAAATTAATTAATCTTTTGGTGGAGTTAATAATTACAGATGGTGCTGATATAAGTAGAATTATCAAAACCATGAGAGGTGGAATAACGAATTTAATATATTTTCGGTTCAAAGAAAAATCTATTGCCAATTTAAATCTAAAGGGACTTAATTTTAGAGCTTTTTGCTCAATTGAAGCATTTAACAGCTCTATATTAAAATTTTGCTCGTTCGTTTTTAAGTGATATAACTGCAATGTATTCAATAGTTTGTCATTGATTTCTGGGAAGTGTTTACCAATAATTACTGCAGCTTTTTCATGAGTTATCCCAGAAATAATTCCGAGCAATCGCAAAAGTGGAATTGCAATAAAATATGAAAAAGACAAGAGAGATATGGTGATATATAGAGTGGTTACAAATATTCTCCAACCCTTATTAAAGTAAAAAAAATATTCTGCTATGTCGAAGGCAAGAAAGAAAAATAGAATAATGGCAAACGTATATAATAATCCCCTAATCAGCTGATTATAATAATGCTTCTTGATGAATGCATTTAAATTGTCGATTAATTTTGAATATTGGTTTTGCATAGAATGGCAAAATTACATTTTTACCAAGCAGATATTACTTAATTCTTCTTAATTGATGTCTTAAACTTATAATATTAATCAGAAAAATTAATGAAGTAATAATCAATCCAACAAAAAGATTATAAATTAAATTGGGGCTTGCAAATGAGAAACCCGCAGATGCAAAATACTCTATTATATATTGATTTGAAACCATAATTAATATATAGGCGAATATATTTAGCAAAACTAATATTGCTAAAATCACAACCAAATAATACCTCAAAAGTTGTCTAAAACTATATCCAATATTATACAAAAGACTTATTTCATTGCTAGATTTTGCTATTAAAAGATGGAAACTTAAAATAAACAAAAGTAGGGATAATGTAGTGATTATCAAACCTATGCTAATTGCAAGTCCAAATAATAAGTTCAAGAACAAAGTGGTTTTACTGTTCTTTATTCTCTCTTTATTAGTTTCGTAGTTTTTGGCGCTAAGATATTTAAAAATCTTAGGATCCGATGGATTATTAGTTTCAATGAGAAGCATTGACGTTCGCAAAGAGATTGCTGAATTTCCAAATTCCTTATTCGCCCAATTCATAAAATCCAAAGGAACTAAAATTGAATTTAATTTATCGGTAAGTCCAATGATTCGGGCTTTAAATACTTTTTTCTTTCCGTTGCCTTCTATAGCAACGTTGAAAGCAACTTTACCGATTATTTTATCTGAAATTTGTGGCAAACCTTGGCTCTGAGCAAATCCAAAATTGTAAAGTTTCAAATAATCTCCAGGAAAAATAATTGGTATTTCGTCCTTATGCTCATTCCAATTCCAACGCGAATCGGAAACGTCAATAAAATTATCTGGTATTGCCTGAAAAAACAACTCAGTATAAAATGAGGGAATATTTTGAGATTGATTTGAATATGCTCCAATTTTGAAAGTGTTGGAAACAAAGGCTGACGATTTTTCAACAAATGGCTGACTATTAATATCTTGTAATTCCTCTTTGGTAAAATCTGTAGATGAAAATTTAATGGTGTTCAATATCGAAACCTTTTTATTGATAACAATATAATCTTTGGAAAACAAATTGTCATCTCTATCAATTGCGCCAGTAACAATAAAATAAACATTGAAGGAAATGAGTACTATAAAATATCCCATCAAAAGGCCAAAAAATGACATTATAATTGAGGTCTTTTTATTTTTGCTCCAAATTAATTTAACGACCGATTTTTGCATTTTTTTACATTCTTATACTTAGGAGTTTACAATCAAAATTTATCATTTTAAGGCTTGTAATTATCAAGCTCGCATTTTCATGTTCCACTCTTTTTGAAATGAGATTCATAGCAATATTTGCGTTTTCTTCATCTAAATGACTAAATGGTTCGTCGAGCAAAATAATTTCAAAAGGCTGACACAAAGCTCTTACAATTGCAACCCTTTGCTTCTGTCCATAAGAAATCTCTTCTACTTTCTTTTTAGCAAGTTCTCCAACATGAAGAACATCAAGCATATTTGTGATTTCCTCTTTACTTACATGATTTGTGAGTTTGTTTTTCAACTGAATATTTTCCATAACACTTAATCCGTTAAACAAATTCAATCCTTGAAAAACCATTGACATTTTCCCTCGCTTCATATCAAGCCAATCATTATATTTCAAATCCTTAATATTTCGATTATCAATCATGATTTCTCCAAAATAATCTGTTCTAAGACCATAAATAAATGATAATAATGAGGTCTTTCCTTTGCCAGAGGCAGAATACACAAGATAATTGTTTCCACTTAGGAACTCTTGTTTTTCGGCATGCCAAATTTCTGAATTTAAATTTTGCAAATCGCTTAATGGCTCAGGCACTAACTTTTCAACGCGTATGTTCATATTAAATTTCTAATTCATTATAGCTTCTATATTTTCGTCGAAGCTATTAATTAAGACCTCTAAACTGTTTGTTTTATTATCTTTTAGCCAAAGTACAATCTGTGATTCTTTGGATGATTTGCTAATAAACTCCAGCTTATTGTAAATTCCAAGAGATTTTATTAATACATCACTCAAGTCATCGCCAATTTGAGATTTGAAGTATTGAACTACTTCTGGTGGATAATTATCCAGATTCAAATCTATAAATGCATAGCTTGATGCGCTTTCTAGAGTCTTACCTATATTACTATTTTTCAGATTATTATCATCAGTTTTTTTGTTGGCAATTTTCTCAATCAAAATTTTATCATTTGTATAAATAAACTTTGTGCCATAAAGCCCAAAATATCCTGTCATTGAACCTGCATTTAAAGAATAAAAATCGCCTGTTTTTTTAACCATTCCTTCCAAGTTTTTAATAACAACATTTATAAATTTGTCACTATTTAATGTGGCTCCAATGGTGTAATATAATATTGGCGATTTCACTTTCTTAGTATAATTTTTAATATCGCCTTTGCTTTTTGCCATCTCATAAGCCATATAATCAGTTACTTCCACATCTTCCAAACCGATTCCATGAATATTAAAAGTTAGCTCGCCAGAAAATTCATTAAGAGCTTCCTTTAAAGTCATGCCGGTCATAGATTCTACTTGAGTATCTAACTGTTGCATATCTTGCTGATTTTGATTCATAGCGCTGCTAACCATCTGATAAAGAGCCATAAAATCTATAGCAGTAGATAAGTTAGCATAAGATTTTATAGGTAATACAGAAATTAAATCTGTATTAAATTTATCTTTCATTATTTTATTTTTGCCAAAAAACGACTCAAGTTCTTTGCTCATATCTACTTTGAAATCGAATACAAGTTTGCCATTTTGAAAATCGGCAAAAACTTTCATTACAGTTCCTGTCATATCATAAGGCACTTTATTTTGAACTATCATCTTTTGCATTGGAGGCAAATTATCCATAAATGCAGCATAATCTATCCAAAGACTTATATCCTTTTGATCTTTCAAAAATTTTGAAAAATTTTTATTTTCATTAATCGACATTTTAGGTTTCTGCTCCAGAAGTATTTTGCCTTCAGCCAAATAAGCTTCTTTTGTCATTTCTTTATTCGATGCTATTATAAAAAGTAATTTCGATTTATCCCATATAAGTATCGGACTATTTTGATCTTCGAGTTTGAAGTATGAATAATCTCCATCAGATTCGATTTTCAATTTATTTCCATTGGTTTTGTTCACCTTTTCAACCATCTCAGCAAATTTGCTTTTGTCCAAAAGACTGAATGTAAATACCATATAATTAGACGCTTCCTTTTTGTAAGAATAAAAAATATAGTCGCTATTGAAATCGATTCCACTTTCTTTGGAATTATTGAAAATAGGGTCCAAAATTGTAAAATTCGCAAGTTCGTCGCCAGTCAAATTTTCTTTTATTTTCTTATAAGCATTGGTGCTTGCAAAATTTTCTATGCCCGATTTCTTTGATAAAGTCTTTCCATTAAACACAGCCACTATTGTGGCATTTTTAGGAATAACGTTGTATAAATTGCCTGATTTTGAGCAAGATGCTACACTAATAATCATTAAAGCAAAGAAGGATAATTTTAGTAAATTAAAAATTTTTTTCATATAAATCTGATTTTAAAATGTTTGAATTTCGATTTGACTTAATATTTGAAGCAAAGCTACATAATATTGATAACAAAAAACTTATGATTATTGATTTAATACTAACCAACGTCCATTATTGAATTCCATTGTGTGCTGAATGCCAAAATCAGTAAGATATTTTATACCATTTTCATAAGCCAGCGCGACTTCATCTGGTGAATGCGCGTCGGTGCTAACTACAAAATCAATTTTCTTTTTTTTGCAAAGAGGAAGAAATTTTCTGTCGAGAAAAGATGTGTGCCATTTTCCTTTGTAAATCCCTCGCATATTAAGTTCTAAAATGCTTTTATTTGCTGCCACAACATCTAAGATATTACTAATTTCATTTAAATACCACGGCGGATATTCGCCATTTACCAAAATTAAATCGGAGGCATTCATAATGATTTTGTCGATATGTCCAATAATATCAGGCTTTTGCGAAGTTATCATTTGAGCAGTTTGAGCAAAATATGATTTTACTGCATACTCTACATCACCACCAAAGAACAACTTAAGATTTTTTATAAAAGCTTCTTTTGAACCGTCAATAAATAGCAATTCCTTTGACTTAGGATTTATCACATAATGAATTGAGCCAATTATATAATCGAGTTCATAATTTTCTCTAAAAAAATCAAACTCTTTTATAAATTCTGGTGCAAAATCAATCTCTAAGGCTTTAAAAATTGAAATTTCATTTGAGTATTTTGCCTTCAAATAATCAATATCGGAGCAATAATTGTTTAATTTTTCGTAAGAAATGCTCCATTTGTTAAAAAAATTAAATGGCGCATGGCTTGAGAATCCAAAGGCTTTAAAGTTTTGATATACTGCGCTTTGTATATATTTTTCTGGCGATTCAATTCCATCGCAATAAAAATTATGATTATGGTAACCAAGTATTTGCATATTATTATCGTCTATAAAATAATGTTGCCAATAGTAAATGATTAATATAAATATAACAATTAAATATTAAAGCCATGGTTCAAAAAATCAAACAATACTATCTGTATATAATTTATGCAGCTGCTATGGCGATTGTTGCAATACTTACAATATTAGCAAATAGGTAATAGCAGACGTAGTAGAAACAGAAAAATTTAAGGGAGCAAACAAACGCTCCCTTTTTTTTATTACTTCTTCTTAAAGTTAATTTTAACCTCGTTGCCCACTACATACATAACTGGTACTAAAATCAATGTTAGAAAGGTAGCGAAAGTAAGTCCGAAAATTACCGTCCACGACATATTTCCCCAGAAGTCGGCATTTTCTCCTCCAATATAAAAATTGGGTTTAAATTTAGTTAGCATATCACCGAGACTAATATTCATACCAATTGCCATAGGAACTAATCCTAAAACTGTGGTTATTGCAGTTAGCAATACTGGGCGAAGTCTTGTCTTTCCAGCAATAACAACACATTCAATGGTATCTTCAATGGTGAGGTCGTCTTCTTTATCCAAACCAAGATCTTTTCTTTTTCTATCTTTCAGTAGGTCTGTAAAGTCTATCAACACAATAGCATTATTCACTACCACTCCAGCAAGTGAAATTATTCCAATTCCAGTCATAATTATAATAAAATCCATGTGGAAAGTTGCCAATCCACCAAAAACTCCAATGGTACTAAAAAGCACGCTAACCATAATTATAAAAGGTTTAACAAAAGAATTAAATTGTGCCACAAGAATCAAAAATATAAGGGAAATAGCTATTGTAAGAGCCCTAATTAGAAAAGTTGATGCTTCGTTTTGGTCTTGTTGTTCGCCAGTAAATTTGGCAGTATAACCCTCTGGCAAATTGAATCCTGTTAAAAAAACTTTAAGTTTTTCGTTAATATTATTTGCATTATAGCCCTCAAGCATATTAGAATACACCGTAATAACTTTTTCCATATCCTTCCTATTTACAGAGCCATAAGTATTGCTATATTCAATAGTTGCAACGGCCGATACAGGCACTTCGAGCAATGTTCCGCTATTATTTCTGAAAGAAATAAGTTGGTTCATCAGTGCATTTATATCATCACGATATTTTTTAGAAAATCTAAGCCTGATGGGATATTTATCCTCACCATCTTTAAAATCTGATACCTCCTTGCCAAATAGAGAAGTTCTAATAGAAGTTGCAATTTGAGCTGTCGAAAGTCCAAATCTTCGAGCTTTATCTCTATCAATATTAACAATTAATTCAGGTTTTCCGTTATCCAAATCGCGCTTAAGTTCTTCTATTCCTTGAATATCAGAATTTTCAATAAATGCCATTAATGAGTCACTCCATTTTATCAAAGTAGGATAATCTGGTCCCGAAACTTCAATATTTATTGGTTTTCCCGTTGGAGGTCCCATTATGTTTTTTTCTACAGAAATCTGAACTCCAGGATATTGCCCAACTAAAGAGTCGGATATTTCTTTCATGATTTCATTAGTAGATCGATGATTGCCTCTTTCGTCGTAATCGATAAAAGTGATTGTTGTAATGGCTTTCTCAGGAGTATTTCCGAATGCTTGTTCTCTTTCGCCAACCGCACCTTTTCCAACAGTGGTGAGCACAGATTTTAGTATCGAGGAATCTTGTTTTAAGATGCTATTTAATTTATTATCAATATAATAAGCAAAATTGTTTGTGGAATCAATATCAGTTCCTATTGGCAATTTCATACTTACATTTAAATATTTAGCTTCACTTTTCGGGAAAAACAGAACCTCTCCGCCAGCAACTTTATAGAAAAATATTGTAGCTATTAAAAGGCCAAACAAACTTCCAAGAAGCCAAAATGGTCTTCTCCCGGCTAATGCCCATTTAAGAATTCTAAGATAGTATTTTTCGAGCCAGCTAAGGAATCCATATTGAAATTTGAATCCCCATCGGTAAAGAAATGCGTAGTTTGCCCAAACAAGAATTGCCATTATAAGGATGAAATTTGCCAACCAAATAACTCCTGTTGAATAGCCCAAAACCATTATTACGGCTAATATTATAAGCGATCTAATAACTTTCCTTTTTACTGGTGGTTTTTCTTCATTGCCTTCTTTTACATACATAACTATAAATGAAGGCACGATTATTAAAGCTACAAAGAGAGATGCTGTAAGTACAACAATTAGAGTTACTGGTAAAATACTCATAAAACTTCCAACCATTCCTGGCCAAAATATTAATGGGAAAAATGCAGCAAGAGTAGTAAGTGTAGATGCAATAATTGGCCATGCAATCTCGCCAACAGCCTGCTTTGCAGCTTCCCTAACTGTGTAACCTTTGCCAATAAATCGATAAATATTTTCGACCACAACAATAGAATTGTCCACAAGCATTCCAAGAGCAAGCACCAGTCCAAAAAGTATCATCATGTTTACTGTATAACCCAGAAAAGCCAATACAATAAAGGAAATAAGCATCGACATTGGAATTGCCAAACCAACAAAAAGAGCGTTCTTCAAGCCAAGAAAGAAAAACAATACAGCAATTACCAAAATCATTCCCATGATTATGCTGTTTTCCAAATTGTTAACTTGCCCTTTTACGCTCTCCGACATGTCATTAGTAATTATCACTTTCATATCCTCAGGGATAATTCCTTTTACTTTTGAATTTGAAAGAACTTTGTTTATTTTATCTGTGGCATCAATCAAATTTTCTCCGCTTTTCTTTATTATCTGAAGAGATACAACAGATTGACCATCAAGGCGAGCATAAGTCAAAGGATCTACATATCCGTCTTCTACTTTGCCGTTTTCGATAACATCTCTTAAATAAACTATATCGCCTTTTTCGTACTTAATGATTATGTCATCCATTTGATTAATGGCATTAAATTCACCATCAATTCTAACAGCTCTTCTGGTATTGTCCGACACCAAATCTCCACCAGAAATGGACATATTTTCAAAACTTATAGCATCTTCCACAGCTTTGAAACCAATGTTGTTGGCAGTAAGTTTGTCTTGGTCAATATTTATATTTATCTGTCTATCATTCAGTCCTTTGATATTTACTTTTGAAATCTCGGGAACTGCTTCAATTTCATCTTTTAAATCGTCTGAAATTTTTCTTAATTCCTCCGTGCTGAAGTCGCCAGAGAGATTGACGCTTAAAATTGGGAATTCACTTGCATCTAATTCCAAAGCCATAGGCTCTACCTTTAAATCATCTGGCAATTGGCTTTTTGATTTATCCAAAGCATCTTTTACATCCTGAAGTGCTTGCTTGATATCGTAATCACTTTTAAACTCAACAACAATATCGCTATTGTCTTGCGAGGAGGTTGATGATAAAGATTTAATGCCTTTTATTGTATGAAGTTCTTTCTCTATTGGTCTGGTAATAAGGTTCTCAATATCTATTGGCGGATTTCCAGGATAAACTGTTTTAACAAATATTTTTGGTATTTTAATGTCAGGAAAAGATTCCTTAGGCAACTGTACATAAGTGTACAATCCATAAATAGCCAGAATAATTGTTAGAAGTAGAATTGTATTTCTGTTGTGAACGGCAGCCGTCGTTAATTTAAAATTTCTGACAACTGAATCCTTTTTGTGTTTCTTGTTTTCCACGATTGTAAAATTAAATTTTGTTTATTCTAACATTACTGCCGTTTTTTACAAGATTATATCCTTGATAAATTACTTGATCTCCAGCCTTTAGTCCGCTTATAACCATTGAATTATTACCATAACTTGCTCCGGTTTCAATAAATGTTTTTGTGGCTATTAATTTGCCAGCTTTCTCCTTAATCAAATAAATATATTTTTGTTTTGAAGCATCATTTTTGATAACAATAGATGGAATTACGAAGGCTGTTTTATAAGTATTTTCTATCAATTTTATATTCGATATAATGTTTGGCTTCAATACATTAGATTGATTTGGAATTTTAATTTGAATTTTGAAAGTTCGATTGTTGGGATTAATGATAGAGCCAATACTTGTAATGGGAGCTTTTATAATTAAATCGGGAAATGTAGGGAAGCTAATGCTTACAAGATTTCCAACTTTCATATTTGGTAGATATGCTTCAGAAACATCAGCGGTAACTTTCAAATCCTTAAGATTTACTAATTGCAAAACCTGACGTCCTGGGCTTGCCATTTCTCCCTCTTTCTGAAAAACTTCCTCCACATAACCATCAAAAGGAGCTCTGATGCTTGCCATATTTAGCTGAGTATTAATTGTCTCCAATTTTCTTTCTAAAGATTCTTTGTTGTTTTTGGCTTGCAAATATTGCATTTCGGAACCTATTTTTTGATCCCATAAATCTTTTTGTTTATTAAAAATTGTTTTGGCTAAAGTCAAACTTGTTTTTAATTCTTCTATGGATTTGTTGGTCATTTCAGTTTTAAGTTTGAAAAGTGTGGTTCCTTTTTTCACATAATCGCCATCACTTACGTAAACTTTTTCAATTTGACCGTTGATTTCTGGGCTTATTAAGGCCTCAATATTTGATTCCACACTTCCTGTAACATCCACATAATTAACAAATTCCGACTCAGCTAATTTAGTAACGCCTACAAGTATGCTGTTTGAATTTGAATTAGTGCTATCGCCCGAAAGTTTGCTCTCAAGTTTGGCAATTTTATCTTCAATTTTAGATATCTCCTGTTTATATTCGCTAATCTGATTCTTTATTTCGTTTGGATCATCTCCGTTGGATTTGCATGATGCCAACCCAAAAACTACTGCTATTATTAAAACTATCTTTTTCATTTGGTAAAATTATTTTTGTTTATAAATTGTTTCCTAAAATTTTGTCCATTTCAGCCTTGGCATTAAGCACATTTAGCATTGCTGAATAAAGCGTAGCTTGGCTGTTATAAAATTGTGTATTAACTTGGGTAAGCTCAGTACTACTGATTAATCCTTGTTTAAATTTTTCGAGATTTCTCTTATAAATTTTCTCCGCAAGTGCTACATTTTCCTTTTGTGTTAAATAAGTTTCATAATCATTAATAAGTTTATTTCGAGCACCATTGACTCCCAAAGTTAGGTTTTGCTCCAACAAACTGATATTGTTTTGAGTTTTTCTTAACGACAATTCTGCTTGTTTAATTCTTGAAATAGCGCCACCAGAAGTTGTGATAGGTATTACCAAAGAAGCTCCAATAATATTTGAAGGAAACCATTTTTGACTTTTGTTGAAATAGTTAAATTCATCACTTTGCCCACTTTGCGTATGCGAATAAAAACCATTTAATGAGGGAAGAAGAGTGCTTTTTTCAAGATTCACTTGTTGTTTAGAAATTTCTTCTTGAGTTCTCATCAGCTGATAATCAATGTTTTTACTTATATCGAATGACTGTAACATGGCATTACTTGCATTTGAATTATTGAAAACTAAATCCAAAGAATCTGTAATTATTATAGAATCTTTGATGTCGATACCTGCTTGAATCTTTAGCAAATCATACTGAATATCAATCTGTCTATCTAAAGATTTTATTGCATTTTCGACCATTGATTTGTTCAACTTAAATTGATCTACATTGGTTTCTTCCATCAATCCAGCCTCAAATATTTTACTGCTTTCGTACAATGTTTTAGTAATGTCTTCAAGATTATTTTTCAGAATAAGTCTGTTCTTCTGAGCAAATAAAATTGTGTTATACGTCTGAGTTACAGTTAAAACCACTTCATTTTCCGATCTTTGAAAATTTCTTTCGCTAAGTTGTTTGAAGGTTTTTGCAGTTTGCAAACCCACAATATACGAGCCGTTGAAAATTAATTGGCTTACTTGGAAATTGAAAGATGCATTGTGTTTTGTGCCAAATTTAAGTTCGATAAACTCGCCAGCAGCTGCATTTGGATTAAACATTATTGCAGGCACAAGAGTTACTGGCAAATCGATATTGTTATTATAAGAAATCTTGGCACTAATTTGTGGAAGTCCTTGGGCAGTAGTTTCAATTACTTGCTGTCGAGCAATATCCATATCATACACAGCATTACGCACGCTGGTGTTATGCTTTTTTGCCAAATCTACCGCCGAAGCAATCGTCAAACGGTGAAGCTCTTGGCTCTTTAATGGCTCTGCAAACACTAAAATTACAAAAGCCAAAATCGTTATATTAACATTTTTCATTATTTAATTAGCTTGATTATTTAAATTATTTTTTATTCTATTGTATTCTATTAAACCTTTTTCACTCGCAATTCCGTGAATATGATAATCAAAATTCATCTTCATTATTTTTATTAATTCAGCTTTGTTGTCTGAAAGAAATTCGTAGTTATGCATACTTTCACTCAATAGAACATTGAGTTTTGAAATTATTTCTACATCTATTTCTGATCGATATAAACCCTCTGTAATACCTTTTTCAATATTTAATTTAATTCCATTAAACATTCTTTTTTGCCTCACCTCAACTACTCTTTTGTGCAAATCGGGATAATATTTTTGCAAATCATATTCTACCGAAAAATTGGCGGTGCTTATCATTTTTACTACCTGTTGATAAACCATAAAGTACTGTTCTACAGCATTTGAGCCTTCACAAGATATGTTTTGATGAAATTTATTTTCAACCAAAAAATATTCAACAGAAAGCTCCACTAATTGTCGTTTATCTTTTACAAATTGATAAAGAGTTTTTTTGGAAATCGACAATTCTTTAGCAATATCATCCATGCTAATGCTTTTTATTCCACATCTCTGAAAAAGCTTTGCACTAGCTTCTATTATATCGTTGATTTTATCATCCATAATAATTATACTTTTGCTAAATAAAATGACGGCAAATATATTATTTATTTAAACCTTGGAAACTTTTTTTGTTTTTAAAGTTTCCTTTCGGCAAATTTTCATTATGAAAAGACTTTTTATTGCAATTAACTTTTCTGATAATCAAGATATTAACTTACATTTTCTGAAGCTAAAAAATTTATTAAAAAACAATAAAATAGCTTGGATTAAGCCAGAAAACATGCATTTGACAATCAAATATATTGGTTCAATGCCTTCAGAAAAGATTGAAAATATGATAAATTTGATGGAAGAATCGCTTGATAAAAGGAAATCTTTCTTATTAGAATTTGATAAAATTGGAATTTTCGGAAGCTCATACAATCCAAGAGTAATTTGGATAGGATTTAAAGAATGCCATATTTTAAATGAAATTGCTGAAAATATTAAAAGCAATTTTGTGAAGCTTGGAATAAGCTACGACAGGCAAAATTTTGTGCCGCATATAACAATCGGTCGAATAAATAAAATTGAAAGCAAACAATATTTTCAAAAAGTAATTAGCGACAACCGACAGATAAATTGCTCTCCAGTATTGGTAAATAAAATCATTCTTTATGAAAGCATTCTCCAAAAAAATGGACCAGAATATCAAATATTGAAAACAATTGAACTTACTAAATAGAATTTTTTCTTTGTCACAAATTATTTTCCCATTTTATAAAACAACCTTATAAAATCTCATTTGTCTTTTGAAAGAACACCAAAACACCAAACATCATGAAAAAAAATTTCGTGCTTCTATTTATGCTTGTATCTATCAACCTTATCGGCCAAAAAACAATATATTATGATTCGCTTTATACGATTGATTCAAGCACTTATACTTTTATAAATCATCCACTTACAATAGATTTCAATAATGCAGCAAACAGAGAATATGTATTTATTGATAGCACTCAGCCTAATAATGTTTGGGTATTTGATAGTATCAAAAAACCCAATTTTATAGTTTCAGATAGCATTTTTCTTACAACAGGCAAAACCGGAAATTATGATACTTCCTTATTTTCTTCATTCATTTTAAAATTGAAAATTGGTAATAGCGGAAATTACAAATGGTTTTCAAGTTTTGGATTAGGCTTTATACATAAATATGATACCGATTCAGCTGTTGATGGGCTTTTAGTCGAAAACTCTACAGATGGAGGACTAACATGGTCTGAAGCAGTTTGGCAATTCAATTCTTCGTCAATTTATTGGAATGCCTTATTTAATCGATACGACAGTACTATCAATTGGCCTTTAAACACATTTATTCCAAATACTAATAAATTAATAAATTCCGGAAAAAGTGATAGTCTAATTTATTCGAGACTTGCTTGGGGTATGATGGGAGTTAAAACAGGTTATGATAGCATTTTGATAAGAGTAACTTTTCACTCCGACAATATCAATAATCAAAAACCTGGTTGGGCAATTAAAAAAATAATTGTTGAGGGAAACTTTTTTGAAACTGGTGGATTTGAAGAAAGCTCTCTTTCTAAAGATTATAAAATTTTTGCCGATGAAAAATCTGTAATAATACATTCATTTGGCTCAGCTAAGCAAAATGCAAAAGCAAGTATTTATAATGTTCTCGGTCAGAAAATTATGCATAGTAAACCAATTGATTTTTGTGTCAATAAGTTTTCGTTAAACAATTGTAATAGTGGTGTTTATATTGTAGAGATTAGCTCCAACATAGCGAAATTAACAAAAAAAATTATACTTGAATAGAAAAATAGCTCATGATTTTTGAAGAATTTATTTACCAAAATTAAAAGGTTTTTCCAAATCAAAATCTGGCAAACACTTCTCTTGGCTTTCAAGTTCTTGAATAAAAACATTCTCTAAATCCAGAGAAATTGCGTAATCAACAATTTCGTTATATTCTGCTTCTGTCAAAGTTCTATTTATCTCGGGATATTTGCAGGCTTTGAATAAAGGAGAATATTGCGACATAAGGCTGATATTCATATCAGAAGAAATTCCAGCTAAAAATTTCAAACATTGTTTACTGTTTTCTAAGTTATTAGGCAAAACTAAATGCCGCACCAAAATTCCACTTGTAGCAATTCCATTTTCATCAGTTTTCAAATCGCCAACTTGATTTCTCATCTCCTCAATCACGCCTTTCACATTTGAAGCATAATTTTGTGCTTTCGAATATTTATTACCAAGCTCATCATACAAATATTTTATATCTGGAAGATAAATATCTATAAGCCCTCGAATTAGTTTTAAAGCTTCTAAAGAATCATAAGCATTTGAATTATAAACTATTGGCAGAGACAAGCCCTTTTCTTTTGCACTAATTATGGCGTCGGCCATTGGAAAAATATAATGTGAAGGCGATACAAAATTAATATTATGAGCGCCATCAGATTGAAGTTTTAACATTGCCTCGGCAAGCTCTTGCACACTAATTTTCGATACAGAATTAGGCTGAAATTTTTGACTTATCTGATAATTTTGGCAGAAAACACAGTGCAAATTGCAACCGGCAAAAAATATTGCTCCTGAGCCTTTTGTGCCAGAAATTGGCGGCTCCTCTCCGAAATGAAGTCCATAATGAGCAATTTGAATTTCTGCTCCTACACCGCAAAAAGCCGTTTTCTCCTGCAGACGATTAATACCACATTTCCGTGGACAACAATTACAGTCCGAAAGCTGCTGACTAAAAGATGTTTTCATACTAAAAGCTTCTCTTTCTGCTAAATAAATTTCATCTTCTATTGCAGAATGATTTTCCAAAATTAAATCTTTTACACGAAATTACTCATTCATTAATTTAATATCAATAAAAATATTAATTTTGTATTGCAAACTTATGTCCTAATTATGATAAAGAAAACTAAACTCTACGATGCTTTTGGTGAATTATTATATGCTATTGCTATTGCCGACGGTGAAATACAAAAAGAAGAAATAGCTGCTTTGGAAAAACTTTTAAGCGAACATCCATGGGCAAAAGAAATAAAATGGTCCTTCGATTACGAATTTCAAAAAGCACATACTGTAGAAAGTGCATATAACAACGCCATAGATATTTGCAAGGAATACGGCCCTAATCCAGAATACAAATATTTGCTCGAAGTTATGACTCAGGTTGCTGGTGCTTTTGGTGGCATTGTACCTCAAGAGAAAAAAATAATTGATAAATTTGTGATAGATTTAAAAGACCGTTTTATACATGATTTAGAGGAAAATAAGCTCGCAACTTTTAATAAATATGAGTAACTCTTTTGTGGTTTTTAAAAAACGGGCACAAAAAAATATTAATACAATGGCTCAAAAAGCCAAAGCTAATAATTTGGTTTTCAGACCACATTTTAAAACCCACCAAAATATTGAAATAGGAAAACTCTTTTTAAAAGAGGGAGTTAGTTTTATTACTGTTTCATCACTTAATATGGCCAAATTTTTTTCTGATTATGGCTGGGATGATATCACTATAGCTTTCCCATTGGACATTGGCGAAATTAATGAGATTGACCAACTTGCAAAAAAAATTAATTTGCAAATATTGATTACCAACAAAACACATCTTGAACATCTAAGTTCACTCAAAAATAGGGTAGGAGTGATGATAGAAATTGATACTGGTTATCATCGCACAGGCATAGATTTTAAAAAGATGGAAGAGGTTAAATCCTTGATAACGGACATTTATGCTCAACCAAATTTATTTTTTATGGGATTGCTTTCTCATTATGGAAACAGTTATCAATCAAGAGGAAAAGAACAAATTGAGGGTACTTATAATCGCTCCACTCATCGCCTTATAGAGCTTCAAAAACGACTGGCAAAAGAATTAGGTTCAGTAATATTTTTGTCTATTGGCGACACGCCAACAACTTCGGTTGTTACAAAATTTGATGGCATTGACGAAATACGCCCTGGCAATTTTGTTTATTACGACCTGATGCAATTGCAAATTGGTAGCTGTGATATTTCACAAATTGCTGCAGTTGTGCGTTGCCCAGTGGTAGATAAAAACCCGAAAGAAAAGCAGCTTATCATACATGGTGGCGCTGTTCATTTTTCAAAAGAAATTATTGATATCGAAAGTCCTAAATCTTACGGAAGAGTTGTAGATACTTCTACGAAAAACTGGATATTAAGCGATTCTTTTGTTTCTTCACTTTCGCAAGAACATGGTATTGTTCAATGCACAGATATTGATTTTGAAAAATATAAAATCGGTGATTTGATTGATATTATTCCGGTACATTCGTGTCTTACGGCTAATTTAATGAAAGAAAATACTGTGATAATTTAATCAAACTTCAATTTTAAAAGAAAATAAACTTTACGTTTTTCCCCCATTTTATTTAACACAATTTGAAATCCTGTGAGCAAAAAATACTGTCCATACCAATGATAAATTTTCCCATAATTTTCCAACAATACCTTTTCGTCGTTGTTCACGGTGCTAACTTCGGTAGCTTCTTTTCTGTATAAAATATCGTTTCCTTTTATAACCTTTGAATAAATTTTTCCATCGAGATAATAAAGCATTACTTGGGTGATTCCATCATAATACACTATCACATTTTCATCAAGACTATAAGAAATAATATTGTTTATTTCAAAAATATTATCCCACAATAAATCGCCATTATCGTCGAAAGCAGCAGTAATTGCAGAGGTAAATCTATATCCATCAAAAACTTGATTGCTATACATTGAGCCATAAAAATTATTAAAAGTTTCGTAGTGATATTCTGGGAAAAAGCTTTCGGCAAGTAGAATATGAACACTATCAATATTAATTATATCCTTATGCAGCAGCAACTTAAAATCCAAATCTATTTTTTCACCATTTCTTTTGCTGTTTTCAAATTTCTTCCTATCTCTAAAATTTAAACCCAATTTTGCATTTTTAAAATCAGCAAAAGGATGAAATTTAACATACTCTTCATTGCCATTTTTTAGCGACGAAACAAAAATGCCAGTAGCTGAATTTGCTAAATTGGAGCGGCGGCGATTATTTTGGTTGTAGGTTCCAACGAAAGTAAAATTTGAATCTCTATTTACAATAAGTTGCCCAGAAATAATGTTTTTTTCGTTCAACAAAGTAAGATGTGAAGACTTTATTTCTTTGCCACTTTCATCATATTCAAAATAATTCAGATTAGTTTTTCTGCCCTTAAGCGTCTTAATAATGATGGCATAAGTATTTTTTAGATTATTGTTTTTGGTACAAAGAATCTCCGACTCACCTTTTAAAATTGGCACAATGTCCAAAGATTTATTGCTGACAATATTAGAATAAAAAATATGTGGCTTTAAATTATAAATCTTTGTTCCCCAAATAATTGGCACAAGAGTTAAAGTAAATATTGCTTGTCCAAGATACTGAAATGATGAGGGATTTTGTATGCCGGCAACAAAAGTGGCATTGCCTAATACATCATAATTTTGAAAGCTTGTAAGCCTATCGCCCGAAGCTGAATACTTGGAGATATCGCCATTTTTATAATTGAACTTCAAAATTTCATATTTTCTGCTGCCACCATCTTCTGCAAAAAAACAATAAATAAAACTGTCACCATCATCATGATATTCAATAAGTTTATGCCCAGAACCAACATTAAAATCTTTGCTCAGAATATGATGCAAAGTATTTGAGTAAACATGAAATTCCCAAGAATCGTTGCTACCATTGAATTTTGTCAAGTGCTGCACAGAAATTACTCCTGATTGTTCTACTGGAATAAAATAAAGAAAATTATAATCTTTAGTAGCAATCTCAGTTCGAAGCAAAGCATTATCTTGCAAAATAGCTATTAAAGGGAAAAACAGAAAAGCTGAAATTAAAAAAAATATTAAGCTTTTGGTCATAGAAATTCATGTTATTATCGAATGTCAAATATAAAATGTTTTCGCTTTGAAAATCAATTGGGGAATTAAGATTTATTTGACTCTCAATTTTTCGTCTATCTGAAGTAGATGCGATTCTTTTATGCCATTTAACTTACAAATATTGCTAATTGTTGTGTGATGTTTTTTTGCAATTACCGAAAGATTTTCACCTTTTTTTACATTGTGATATTCGTTTCTTGTTTTAGGTGCTTCTGAAATTTCGTTAACGTTTTTTATTGGAGCAAAATTTTTCTGAGTAAGCCAAATAGTATCAGAAAAAAGTTGAAAATTTTTATAATTTATTATCGTTTCTGAATTTATGGCTGCGCCAAGATATCTAATTTCAAAATGCAAATGACTTCCAGTTGCTCTTCCCGTTGCTCCGCCAAGGCCTATAATATCACCAGCTTTTACAATTACATTGCTGTCAACCAAAATTAATGAGAGATGAGAATATACAGTTTCCAAACCGTTTTTATGTCTAATAACCACCACTTTACCATAGCCTTTATTATATAGAGTTACTCTCACCACACCATCAAAAGCGGCACGAACATTATCTCCTGTTTCGAGGTCAATATCGCTACCATAATGAAACCGCGAATGACGATAACCAAAATGCGAGGTTAATTGTCCATCAATAGGTTTAACGAATCTTTCTCCATGAGCAGTGTCTATTAAAATGATTTCAGTGGAATCAGTTTTTACAATTTCATCTCCATATTGATACCTTATTTTGTAGTTATTCCAACTTTGATATAATTTATCGGAAGGCAATTCAAAACTTCCTAAAGATTCATAAATATCGTAAAAATTATTTATCAAATCAATGCTATCATTACTGCTTTCAAAAAGAAATTCGTTAGTCTCAATTTTCTGTTGGGAAAAGACAGAAATAAAACAAAACACTAATAATAAACTTATTATGATTGACTTCAAATTCTATTGTTTTATAAATATACTATTGAAAACTGAATTATTGCCGTAAAGAATAACGAAATAAATACCTTTTTCAAGAGCCGAAACATCAATATTTTCATGAATTTTTGACTTGTTAATCAACACTTTTCCGCTAATATCTCTTATTTCAAATTCCTTTATTCCATTATTACAATTTATATTTATAAAATTTGTTGTGGGATTAGGATAAATTTGTGTTTTTTGAAAGTTATAATTTTCCTCAAAACCTGTACAATTTTTAAAAACCACAAGTGTAGAATCCTTGCTCTGACAGCCAAATTTTGTTACTGTTACAGATATAAACTTACCACCAATACCATAAGCAGAAGTATCGAGAGTAATAAATGAAGTCGTATCACCTGTAGACCATAAAAAAGCATCATAAGCAGTTCCTGGACTTAAAGTTACGGAGTTTCCGGCGCAAATAGATGTATCTATTGGCATATTTATAACTGGATTAGGACTAATCATAATGTTTTTAAAACTACTGTCATTGCTAGGGTTTGCATCCATAGTAAGCGAAAGCCAAGTGCTAACATTATAATTTCCAACTGGCGAGGCATTGATTTTTGTTAAAAAAATATATTCTATGCTGTCGTTAGGCGAAAGATTTGAAATGTTTTTTAATTCAGAAATAATGTTGCCTTTAAATTTATAATAAACTGGTAGATTTACTATGCTAAAATTGTGATTACTAATATTTTTAATGGTTATTTTTAAACTATAATTTTTTGAAATGCACATTTGATCTTCTAAGAGGCTCTTAGTAATTTTTAAATCATCAAAGCTTAATTCATGTGCTCCCATATCGGGGTTAATATAATGTCTATTCTTTCCATCAAAATCTACACTAATTGAGGGGCTTGTAAGAGCTGAAGTACCAGCTCTTTGAACCGCTGAGCTTTGAATATGTAAATTAGTGTTGCTAATAAAATTTGGATTGGCGCTAATTGAAAAAGCATCCACATTTGAGGTCGATTTCCATGTTGCCAGGCTGCTAATATTTGTTGATGTTTTCCAATCTCCAATATAGCCAGCGGTTTTATAATCATTATAATCACAATAATCGAAAGGAGTTGTGGTTGTGGAAGAAACCAGCATTAACTTTGCAGAAGTTGGCGAATTTAAAATATTGTTGGCGAAATAATTGTGCATAGTATTTGAACCAGTAAAGAGACATCCTGTAGCTGTGCCTCCATACATATTGATGCTATTAAAATAAATATGAAAACTTCCTGAATTGCTAAGAGTCATAGCATTTGAATTGTTGCCCGATAAGGCTATAAAATTATTAAAAATCATTCCATTAGCTCCTCCACTGCCTTGCGAATTCACTATGTAAATAGCTTCTCCGCTATTGAGGTTAAACTGATTTCCTATTATTTCTACACCAGAATTACAATATAAAAAATCTATAGAGTGGAAGTTATAATATGTTGATGAGGAAGATATTAGATTATTATTAATTACTGGTGAGTTTTGGTAGGCGGCATAAATTGTGGTTCGGTATTGATTTGAAAAAAGATTGTTGTTTATTGATAAATTATTGGCCAAAGTTCCAGAGCTTAAGCCTTGAAGAAAAATTCCGTAAGTCCCATTTTCAAATCTATTATTCGAGAAATTAAAATTACTCAGATTTGATAAGTTGGTGTTTTTTCCAATTACCAAAGAAGAATAATCGCCTGTGCTAGCAGTAGAATTATTTTTTATTATTAAAGATTTAAAATTGAGTTTAGTAGAAGAATTAGCAATTTCAACCACAGTAGAATAATCGTCAACTCCGGCTCTTTGCAGAGTCATAGATTGGAAGTAAATATTTTTTGCTTGATTAAATTTCACAGTATAATTATTTGTAGCAGACGTTCCTGAAGGGTAGCTCAGAATTACGGAGGTAGAATCATTGTTTGTGCTCTTAAAAGTAACGCTATAAGTAGAATTACCTGCAAAATTATTTATTACAATATTCTCGTTATAGGTAGCTGCAGCAACGTTAAAAACCACATTTCCAGAAATTCCTAAGTTATTAAGTGAATTTACTGCCGCAGTAAAAGTGCTATAATTTGGCGAACTTCCTCCAATAGTGTAGTTTCCTGAAAGCTGTGCTTTCGCCCAAAATGATGTTATTACAAAAAAAGTTAATAGTTTTAGTTTAATGCCCATTAGAAACATAAGTTTATTTGATATGAAAAAAGTGCAAAAATAGGATAAAATTATTTGTAACCTTAAGAAGTATTTTCTCGTTTCGCCTAAAATTCAACAATTACTTACGTGGTATTTGAAAAATTGTCTTAGTTTTACAAATTATTTGTCGAATCAACTCAATAATGAGCTTTAAAATAATTACAATTAAGCGGGTTTCGATTTTTTTGGTGTTAGTCATCTTTGGCACACTTATGTTTTCGGCATGTCGCAGGACGCGCTACAAGCACATGGTGAAAAAGAGAAGAGCTGGCACTATGAAGAAAAGTAGATATAAAGGTGAATACCAAAGGAAACTGAGAAAGAAAACCATTTCTGTAGAATCACCATATTATATCAAAAAGAAAAAAGATTTCAAACGTCGTCCTTGGTACGATGCAAAATAACTCTGTTGACGAGTTGTAAATTTATCAATCCGAGAATTTATTACCTTTGCTCGTACATTAAAACTGCATGAGAAGAAAATTCATTACAAATATTATTTTATTATTATCTCTCAATTTTCTGATAAAACCTTTTTGGGTTTTGGGAATTGATAGAACGGTTCAAAATGTTGTTGGTCCTGCTGAGTATGGTTTTTACTTCGCTATATTTAACTTCACTTTTATTTTGCAAATGTTTCTTGATATGGGCATCACCAATTTCAACAATAGAAATATCGCCCAAAATACACATCTCCTTACAAAACATTTTTCTGCCATAATAATCATGCGTTTTCTTTTTGCCATAATTTATATGCTCACAATTATGAGCATTGGTTATCTTATTGGCTATCAAACACGTCAACTTTGGTTTCTATTTATTATTGGCATCAATCAATTCCTATTGGCTTTAATTTTATACCTTCGAAGCAATATTTCGGCGCTTTTACTTTTTAAAGTTGATAGTATGCTTTCGGTGCTCGACCGACTTTTTATGATTCTTATTTGCAGCGTCCTTTTATGGGGAAACATACCTAACTTTAGATTTACAATAAAGTGGTTTATTTACGCGCAAACTTTAGCTTATTGCCTTACGGCACTTATTGCATTTTTTATTGTGATAAACAAGACCGTAAATCTGAAATTAAATTGGAACCCAGCATTTTTTAGCATGGTGATAAAAAAGAGTTGGCCTTATGCTGTTCTTGTCTTCTTAATGAGTATGTACAGCCGCATTGATTCTTTTTTGATCGAGCGTATCCTTCCTGATGGAGCCGTTCAAGCTGGAATTTACGCTTCAGCTTTTCGACTTTTCGACGTGGCAAATAATATGTCGGGAGTTCTTTTTGCGGCTCTTCTACTGCCTATTTTTTCGAAAATGATAAAGCAAAAAAAGGATTTGAACCAAATGATAAAACTTCCTTTTACTCTATTATTTATAGTTTCTGTTGGAATGGCCATAGCCGCTACTTTTTATGGTGAAAATATTATGAATTATCTTTATCATCCATACGCAGAAGAAAGCGCTTCGCAATATTTAGCTCGCACGCAACTTAGCACCAAAGTGCTTGTCATCCTAATGTTCACCTACATTGCCACATCATTTACATACATTTTTGGAACACTTTTAACTGCCAATGGTTCGCTATCAAAATTAAATAAAGTAGCTTTTGTGGGAGTAATTATTTCTTTGGTTTTAAACTTTTGGCTAATCCCAAAATATTCCTCGCCAGGTTCTGCTTGGGCGGCTCTTTCAGCTCAATGGATTACTGCTCTGCTTCAAATTTATTTAGCCTTTAAACTATTGAAAATAAAATTTGAAAGCTCGTACCTTATGCGACTTTTTATATTTATAATTCTCACAATAATTTCTGCCTTCTTTTCAAATTATATAAATGTGCAATGGCATTGGCAACTTGCAATAATGGCGATTTTAGTAATCTTTGTAGCCTTAGTTTTAAAACTCTTAAATTTACGACTCTTCTTTTCAATTTTAAAAACTGAGGAATAACCAATCTTTTTTTCAATCTTCATCCAATCTTTTTTTCAATCTTCATCCAATCTTTCATCAATCTTCAACCAATCTTTCATCAATCTTTTTCAACCAATCTTTCATCAATCTCCAACCAATCTTTCATTAATCTTTCCCAACCAATCTTTTCTTCAATCTCCAACCAATCTTTTCTTCAATCTCCAACCAATCTTTCATCAATCTCCAACCAATCTTTTCATCAATCTCCAACCAATCTTTTCATCAATCTCCAACCAATCTTTCATCAATCTTCTTCCAACCAATCTTTTCTTCAATCTCCAACCAATCTTTTTAAAACCTTTCTTTTGTAACATAAAAATATAAGACCGCGTCATAGAGCCATATCAATAAATTTTTAAATGTTAAATTATGAATAAATTAAAGTTAGTTGTAGCAGGATTTTTAATTTTCTTGCTCTTCGAAAACTCCAGTGTTTTTTCTCAGTCAAACGAAATAAACTTCGAAGAAAACTTTTCTGGCGTAAAAACTTCCGCAGGAGTCAAAATTCTTCTAATTCAAAGCGATTCAAATTATGTACGCCTAATTCCATCATCTGCTGATATTACAAAGCTAAAAATGTATGTTAAAAATAATGTGCTTTTTATTAGCAATAACGGCAGAATTGATGAAGATGCAGTACTTTTTGTTTTTGCTCACGAATTTAACTCACTCACAGCAAATGGAGCATCCGACATTACCAACAAGGATATTTTATCGGGCAAAATTATTTTCATAGAAAATTCGGGTGCATCGGATATTCAATTGAATCTTAATTATAACTTGGCAAAAATAAAATCAAGCGGAGCGAGTGATATTACTCTTGTTGGAAAAGTTGATTCTCTTATTGCAAATATTTCTGGGGCAAGCGATTTGAAAGCATTTGAACTTAATAACACTTATGCCAAAATAAATGCCAGCGGGGCAAGTGATGCTCAACTGAATACTGACTCAACTATTGTGGCAAGCATTAGCGGAGCAAGCTCAATAAAATTCTCAAAAGAGCCAGCCCATAAGGAAATTGATGCTGATGGTACAGCCACCTCGGAAGTTCAAACAACCTGGATTGATGCTGATGGTAAAGATTTTTCGGTTGAAAATGGCAAGGATACAGTAAAAATAAAATTCAATAATAACGAGCTTATAGTTATTGAAGATGGCGAAAATACAAGAGTTCTAAAAAGAAAAATTGAACCCACCAAAGCAAAACAAAAACAAAAATTTAGTGGCAATTGGAGTGGCTTGGAGTTAGGAATAAATGGTTTCGCAACAAGAAATTTTGACTTAAATATGCCCACAGGATACCAGTTTCTTGAACTTAATTACCCAAAATCTACCAACTTCAATTTCAATTTCTTCCAACAGAGTGTGAACCTAATTGGAAATAAATTCGGATTAGTTACTGGAATGGGACTTAAGTGGAATAACTATCAATTTAATTCAAAAAATACTATTCTTAATTCTGATTCGGCAACCATTAATGGCATTTATGATTTAACTGCGGGTAGAACATACACCAAAAGCAAATTGACATCCTTGTATCTTGTTGTACCTTTGATATTTGAATTTCAAACAAACTCAAAACATAATTCAAATAGTTTTCATGTGGGTGCTGGTGTAATTGGCGGAGTGCGACTTTCTTCACATACAAAACAACTTTACTACTCCGATGGATCTGGAAAAAACAAACCTAAAGTTTTTGATGATTTTTATCTTCAACCTTTTAGTTTAGATGCAACAGCCAGAATCGGCTGGGGTCCATTAAATTTGTATGCCAATTATTCTTTGGTGCAGATGTTTCGTGCTGGCAAAGGTCCAGAGCTTTATCCTTTCAGTATAGGATTGATAATGCCATTTAGTTAATAGTTAGAGTTTTAAACTATAATAAAACCCATATTATTTCACCAAGCCTGAAGCAAATGTTTCAGGTTTTTTTATTTAAGTTTTATTACTTTCTGAGTTTTATTGTATGAAGAAAATACACCCAAGCCATTTTTTATATTCGAATAAATAATTACAGGCTCTGCAAAAGGATTATCTCCGCTAAAATTATTTACCGACTTATGATAAAAATAGTAAGGCGCATCAGTGTTCAACACATAAAGCTTAATAGAATCGACAGGAATATAATTAGTAAGCGTTATTATTTTAGTTTCTCCTGGAGCAAATTTATAATAAGCGTTTCCATAATTGTTTTTCTCAAATATAACATTGCTATCAAGTCCATTAATTGAAACGTAACCAAGAGCAGCAATACAATAATAACTATCACCATAAGTGTTATTTGATGTGATACCTAAGGTGTAAGAGTAGCTATAACCCGTGAATGCCCAATTATCTGCTACGGAATCAATTAATTCTATTTTTAAAGTAAACTTTGCCATTTCTGGAACAATAGTTTGCGAGCTTATCACATCTCCATTTGCAGCTGTAACTTCAAGTTTCAACTCATCATTGGGCTTTATATCCAAACTTGATGTGTTTGTCCAATAGTAAAATATTTGCTTGTTAACATCTTCATAATAAACCAATTGTGTTTGTTTGTTATTATTAGAAATCACCACTTTTGCATTTTTCTCGGGTGTAAATCCAAAAGTAGATGAATTGCCAAACAGCGGTTTTGACCAAGTTAAATAGAGCTTCAGTATTGATTCATTTGGACTAATAAAGGCTTGGCAAACAAGCTTTGGTGTATTATTAGGAACATTGACATTATTTACAGTTTTCTCGCAAGAAACAAGAAAAATTGTAAAAATTGAAATTAAGGATAATATTTTTTTCATGAGAATTAAAATTTTAGATAATAGGAAATACTAGGAATAAATGGAAATAATGATACTTGCTTCAGTACAGTTTTTGAAGTTTGAGTAGTTTGGTTGTAATCTTCGCCGATATAATAGAAAAATGGATTTGCTCTATTATAAGCATTATAAACAGAAACTTCAATAGTTCTGAGGCCTCCCCATTTTAAAGTTTTATGAAATTGCACGCCTAAATCGAGACGATGATATGGTGCCATTCTGAAATCATTTTTATCACCATAATCATATACTGAATTTGTATACGTTCCTGTGCCAAAAATATCATGAGTAATGCCAGAATAAGATGCTCTTTGTAGAGTAATTGCATCACCAGAGCCATAAACCCATGTTCCACTAAAGGTAATTTTTTCGCCAGGATTATAAATTACCACTACCGAAACATCATTCCGGCGGTCGTGACGTGCATAAAATTCTTTGCCAAAATTAATATCGGCGAATTTATATTTTGTCCAGCTAAGAGTATATCCCACCCAACCTGTAAGTTTACCAAATTTGCGCTGAACTAATAATTCTGCACCATAAGATTTTCCGTTGCCAACAGTTACGGCATCTTCATAGTTAAACTCTGTATTTTGGTCGAAACTACTAATCGACAAAAAGCTTGCACCGTCTTTATAGGCTATTATATTATCCATGGTTTTATAATAGGCTTCCAACGAAATAGAAAAGGCGGGTTTGTTGAAATCCTTAGCTAACCCAATAACTCCTTGATGCGACTTTTTGGGACCTACAATATTTGTTGCCGGCACCCATAAATCTATTGGCAAACTTATTCCTGTGGTGGATAATAGATGAATATATTGATTCATATAGGTATAGGCTGCTTTGAAAGATAAGTTTTCGTTTATCATATATGAATATAATATGCGTGGCTCTAATCCAAAATAATTTCTCTTTTCTACACCAAAATCGCTTAATCGTAAGCCAGCATTTAATTTTGATTTGTCGTTGAGCTTAATTTCATCTTCTATATAAACGGCTGATTCTAAACTATTTATTTTTTTTGCATGAGACTCTAAATCTGTTGGTAATCCGCTACCTTTTATAACAATGGCGCTTGGTGTAAAAAGATGATGTGTAATATTGGCACCGAACCTAACAAAATGTTTGGAGTTGGGCACATAAGTAAAATCATGTTTTAATCCAAAATCTTCTATACCAGAGTAATAAGCTAAATTATAATTATCTCCTGAAGTTTTATCTTTATAACCAACGCCAACTTTAAATCTGTATCTGCTGTATATCAATGAAGTATTTGCAAAAAGCTTATTATTGTAAAGATGATTCCAGCGGGCTGTAGCTGTAATATTTTGCCAGTCTAAGCCAAATTCTTCGGATATGTTTCTATCTGAATAACCAGCATAAAATTTATCTTTCCCCGAATAAGTGCTAAGATATAGGTGGTTTTTTTCATTAATCTCATAATTAACTTTGGCATTAAGGTCATAAAAATAGTAGCCAAAATAATCGCCATTTTGTGCAGCTTTAATTATTGGTCTTAATAGTGCGTCAATATAAGTTCGTCTGCCAGAAATGATAAAAGAGGATTTTTTCTTTTTAAGAGGGCCTTCTAACATCAATCGTGAGGAAATAATTCCAATGCTGCCCTCTCCGCCAAACTCTTGATTATTACCATCTTTCATATTAATATCTAAAACCGATGAAAGTCTTCCTCCGTATCTGGCAGGGAAACCGCCCTTAACAAGCTCCACACTTTTTAGCGCATCGCCATTGAAAACCGAGAAAAATCCAAACAAATGATAAGCATTATAAACCGGGGCATCATCAAGAATTATTAGGTTTTGATCGGGACCACCGCCACGAACATATAATCCTGAATTTCCTTCACCACCAGATCTTACTCCTGGCATAAGTTGTAGTACTTTGAAAACATCTCTCTCGCCCAAAAGCGCTGGAATTTCGGTAACTTGTTTTATTGGAACTTTGACAACGCTCATTCTAACTTCATCGCTTATTCTTTCCGATTTTTCGGCAACAACTTCAATTCCTCTTAGCTCAAGACTTGATTCCAATTCTACATTTATATTTATATCTTTCTGTAAATCAATCTTTTTTGTTAAAACAGTATAACCTACATAAGAGTAAACAACTTCAGCTTCGCCAGTAGGCAAAGTCAAAGAATAAAATCCGTAATTGTTGCTTACTGTTCCTATTTGAGTGCCTTTCAAATAAATATTTACTCCCAAAAGAAGCTCTCCGCTTCCGCTTTCATGCACATAACCCGAAATAGTATGTTGAGCATAAATATTTATTTGAAAAAATATTATCAATAAAAATATTATAGATTTTTTCATAATTCTTGTTGTTTTAAAATTTCAGCTAAAATAATACTTTAATAATTTGTAAACGTGCTAAATAGTCAAACAAATAATTGGTTTTTTCTACTTTTATTGTTTTCAAATATACCAACATCCAAAAAGTGTTAAGGCACAATTTTCTTAAATTATTTACCTTTTTCCTGCTCTTTCCATCTGGAATAAAAAGATTTCTCAAACACAGGAAGTTCTCGCCGTGGACCCCATAAATTTTTGAAAGTCGATTGAATCCCATAGTTTTTTACAGAAGGTGGCAGGCTTTCAATAATCCAGCGGTGGTTCATCACCAATTTATACGCTTTCATAATGTATGAAAAAGATTTTTCGGTGTATCCTGCGGCCACAGCATCGCGGCGATTGTAGAGCAAAAGTTTATGTAATGGAATTTTTACAGGACATTCCCAAGTACATTTTCCGCATAAAGTACAGGCAAAACTCAGGTGATTATATTCTTCTAAGCCCTTCATAAATGGGCTAATTACTGAACCAATTGGTCCAGAATAAACTGTTTCGTAAGTATGTCCTCCAATATTTTTATAAATTGGACAAACATTTAAGCATGCACCACATCTGATACAAGCCATTGCTTCTTTTTGTGGATCTTTTTCAAGCACTTTAGAACGGCCATTATCTATTAAAATGAGGTACATTTCATCAGGTCCATTTTTCTCGTTTGGCTTTCGTGGTCCAGTAATTAGCGAATTGTAAACTGTTATTTTCTGTCCAGTACCATAAGTAGAAAGAAGTGACCAGAAAAGGTCTAAATCTTTTATTGAAGGAATGATTTTTTCGTAACCTGTGATTGCAATATGAATTTTAGGCATCGACATAGTTAAAACTCCGTTTCCCTCATTTTCTGTAAGGGCAATTCCTCCAACATCTGCCACCAAAAAATTCGCGCCAGTAATACCAATATCCGCCTTTATAAATTTGTCTCTCAGCAATTTGCGAACGAAAAGAGTTATTTCTTCAGGTGTGGAATTTGGTTTTATATTAAATTTATTATGAAAAAGTTCGGCCACATCTTCCTTGCTTTTATGCATTGCTGGAGTAACAATATGATAGGGTCTATCGCCATCGAGTTGAACAATATATTCGCCCAAATCCGTTTCCAAAGACTCAACACCATAAGCACTTAAATATTTGTTGAGTTCAATTTCTTCGGTTACCATTGACTTACTTTTCACCACTGTGCGGGCGTCGTATTTCCTCATTAAATTTAGAACCTCGCGCACGGCTTCCTCAGCTGTCTCTGCCCAAATGATTTTGCCTCCATTTTTTAAGAAATTGCTCTCAAATTCTGTTAAAAAAGACTCCATATTATTGATGACATTTCTTTTTATTCTAGCGGCTCTTTCTTTTGCCAATTCAAGGTTTATATACTGTTTTTTGCCATTTAATACAGCGCTGTCGTAACGTCCTATATTGAATTTCAGTTTTTTACGATGTTCCAAATCAAAAGCTTTAGCTTCCGAATCCAAAAGAAATTTTTGCTTTAGCTCACTCATAAAGAGATATAATTTAATAAATTATGACCTGCAAAGGTATTTAATTTTTCAGCTAAGTGATTGTGTAAAATTGTATTTGATTTTAATTTATTTTTTGGCTTTCAGGCTCGAAATTATAAAGAAAATTATGACTGAAATTAATGTCAACACTGAAATATAAAATCCAATAATTACTGCTTTTGGCTGATAATAAAACTCTACATCATTTGCACCAGCAGCAAGAAAAACAGCCATAAAAGATGTATTTGCCAAAATTATTTTTCTCGAAATACCATTGACTTTTACTTTCCAGCCTGGGTAATAATTTTGAACAAGAAATAAATATCCGCTCTTGTGATTTTTAACTTTAAAGCGTAAAGAATTTGGAGAAAAATTGGACAGTTGAATTTCTCCAGTGGAGATTCTTTTAAACTTGTGTTTGCTGTTTTTATTAGCATCTATTTTTTCTAATGTTGCAAAAGAAATTACAGAACCATTAATAGATTCATGGAATAAATCGGGAAACGAATCCATAAGAGTTGAGGTGTTTTTTAAAATAAATGAGTAGTTTCCCTTATACGAAATCATACTTTCGTACACATTAAAAGCTTTATCAAATGGATATATACTAATGTCTGCTACGGAGTTTTTGAAAATATTATCGTTGCTTTTTAAAGAAAATGACTTCGAATATTTTTCTAAAACTTCTTGGTTGTTAGCAACTTTTGAATGATGCTGATATAAGGAAAATGGAGCATAAATTTGAAATGAAATCAGCAAATCAACAATAATTATTGCAGGCAGCAGAATATTTTTTGATGTTTTAATCTTTAAAATAATATAACCAAAGATTAGAATTATAAGTTGTAAAATTGATTGAAAAAATATACGTTCGGAAATATTTAAGTTGACAACAAAATTATATAAACTTGAACCTTTAAACTTTGAAAAATCTATTTGAAACGCTAAATAAAAAATAACTGAAATCAAAATTATAATGATAGCGAAAACAATGTTTTTCAATAATTTAAAGTCATTCTTTTTGACAAAGTAATCTAAAGACGCTGCAGCTAAAGCAATAAAAATTGACATAAAGAAAAATCTGAATAAAGCTGGAAATCTAAAAAGATTAAAACCCGGAAAGAATTCGAATAAATATCTATGAATCAATAATTTATTGCCAAATGAAACTGCTAAAAACAATAATGCTATTACCATTAAATACCAGATTTTCTTTTTATAAAAAGGATAAATGCTTGCTAATATTAATGGAAAAATTCCTATGTACAAATTTGTCATGCTTATATCTGTTCCAAAGGTTTCAAAAATCTGATTTACATTTACCGAAACCGCGGCAAAAGGAAGAAATAAACTTATGAGTGATTTGAAATTTATAGCATATTGCGAGGCATATTCATAGTTAATACCTTGACCTCTAACAAAATAATTTAATGAAATATAAGTTGAAATCAAAAATGCTGAAGAAAGTAAAGTTACTAAAGATAATGATAATAGAAAATATTTTAGCATCAATATTTTTGTGGACGATTTAATAAATTCCACCAAGCCCCAGAAAAATAAAATATATAATATAATAATTGAAAACGCTGGATATCCACCAGTTAGCAATAAATATGAAACTAAAGCTAAATAAATTGAGTTTTTTAATGTTGGATTTTTGAGTAGGTTAAAGAACGAAAGTAAAATCCATGGAATCCAAGCAATGCTAATTATCCAAGTAAAATGAGCTCCATGGCCTACAAAAAATCCAGAAAAAACATAAATTGCTCCACCAAAAACCGATGATATTTCTGATATATTAAATCTTTTTAAGAGCTTATAAAAGCCAATGGCGGCAATCAAAATATGAATTATATATTCAAAATTGAAGCTATACAATGTATATTTTCCAAACAAAGCCATTATCCAAACTATTGGATACCAAGCTCCCGATTGCGGATCGGCATGAATTGGCAATCCTAAATGAAGATAATAATTCCAAAGAGGGAGTACGCCATTTCTTATACTTTCAACTATTAAATATCTCCAAGGAAAATGTACATATAAAGCATCAAACTTTAAGGTTTTGAGAAAAAAACTGACTTCAAAATAGCCAAATAAAACTATGATCACTAATATGATTATTCCTTGATATCGAATAAAGAATTCTTTCATATTTGCCTCATTTACAATAATTTTGTTTTATAAGTACTTCTCTATTTCTATTCCCAATTCTTTGGCATATTTCAAAAACAATTTCTTTTTATAGCTACGCAAATTACTTTTATCGCCATTGGCAAGATCCAACATCAACCTATTGCTAAGCACAAAAGTTTGACAAAATTCGCCATAATCTCTTATAATCAAACTCTGAATAGGCTTAAAAACTTTATCTTTAATATTATTTATTTCAATACGCCTCTTTTTCATCAAATTCATATCCTCTCTTTCTATTCGCTTTATCTCCAGTTTGCTTTTTGAAATATTTTTTTCTTTAGCTTCCTCTTCGGTACTTGCTAAAATACCTGTTAAAAGGTTTTCAAATTCAATGTTTTTCAATGATTTATGAATAAATTTCCTCTCGCTCCAACCTTTTATTAATTTTGGATTTATAGCTATTTCTTTCAAAAAATGATTGTTAATTACTTGATGTGCTGGTTTATCCAATTTTTTTGCTTCCACCTCTCTTGCTTTCCATAGCTTATTATAAAAAAACCATTGAAATTCGGTAAGTTCATATCTTTCCTTTTTGTTTATAATGTTGGTGGATGATTGCGAAAATATCATATTATCAAATATTTGGTTTTCTTCATCAATCCAACTCATAATATTTTTTTGAGAAGCCATCTCAATAAGTAATTTGTATGAATCTAAAAGAAAAAGAACATCATTGCCAGCGTAAATTTTCTGGTTTTCTGTGAGAGGTCTATTGTACCAATCACTAATCTGCAAGTCTTTATATACTTGAATATTAAGTATATTAATAAGCATATCTGATAAAGAAACTTTTTCGTAGTTGAGCAATTTTAATGCAATAGAAGTATCGAAAATATTCTTTGGCTTGCAACCTAAAGATTGCAATAAACGAATATCTTCACCAAAGGCAAATACAACTTTTTGAATATTATTATTTTCAATAATTGGAAAAATTTGTTCTATTTCTATAAATATTGGATCAATTAAAAAAATTGTGGAGCCATCAAAAATTTGAATCAAACATAATTTAAAACCATAATGATGCAAATTATTATCGAATTCAAGATCTAAGGCTATTTGTTTTCGAGTGCCCAGAATGGCCTTTGCTTCCGACAGCTGTTCTTCAGTATTTATATATTTTAATATGGCCATGCAGAAATTTTATCTACTCTTTTTTGATGGCGACCGCCCTCAAATTCGGCATTGAGAAAGGCTAAAACAATTTCTAAAGCGTATTCTTTGGCAATATATCGAGCTGAAAGTGCTATTACATTTGCATCATTATGCTGCCTGGCCAATTTTGCTAATTCAGTGTTCCAAGCCATTGCGGCACGAACTTTTGAATGTTTATTTGCTGTAATTGCAACTCCATTTCCGCTGCCACAAGCAATTATCCCTATTTCAAATTCTTTATTCTGTATCGCCTGGGCTAAAGGATGAATAAAATCTGGATAGTCAACACTATCTTTACTGTGGGTTCCAAAGTCTTTAATTTGATAACCTAGCTTTATTAATTCACTTTTAATAAACTCTTTTAGTTCATAAGCAGCATGATCACAGCCAATTACTATAGTATTTTTCTTGTCGAACATTTTATACACATTGCTTTGTTAATAAGTGCAAATTAACTAAAAACTATTGAATTTATGTAATCTTCTTTTAATTAATCTTTTAAATTAATTTTGAATCATTCTATTTTACCTAACCTATTGATTTAAAATATTATTACTTTATCAACCTAAATTGTGTTAATATCCATTTAATTTGGTTAAGAAATGGTGATAGATTTTCAACAGTATTTTTTGCAAATAAAGCAAGTTAAAAAACTAACAATTTTTGCTTTTTTATTTACACTAAATGCACACAAAAAAATATTGCTTTTTAAAATAAAAAGTAAACAAATTTGTTATAAACAGATGTTTAAAACAAGATTAATTTATTACAATTAAATACTTTGACTTGTTAATTTAAAGTTAATTTAAAGTTAAGAATTCAAAGGTTACCTAATACTTGAAAAAGTTACGAACTTATGAACAGCCTATATTAAATAACTAATTTATTTAAAAATAAATTAATATTATAATATTGAATTCTATAAATAATTTTTTAGATTTTTAGATTGTATATCTTTGCTAAATAAATTTTTGAATATGCAGACATTAAATATCATTGATAAAATAAATAAACTTAAACGGCAAAAAAATGCGGTAATATTATCTCATTTTTATCAAACTGATGATATTCAAGATATTGCTGATTTTGTGGGCGACAGCTTAGCTTTGGCACAAGAAGCAGCCAAGTCAAGTGCTAAAATTATTGTTTTTGCTGGTGTTCATTTTATGGCAGAAACAGCAAAAATTATAAATCCAAAGAGCAAAGTTTTGCTGCCTGATATGGATGCAGGTTGCTCACTTGCAGACTCTTGCCCTCCAAAAAATTTTAAAATATTCAAAGAACAATATCCAAATCACTTGGTAATTTCTTATATTAATTGCAGTGCAGAAATAAAAACTATGACAGACATTGTTTGTACCTCGAGCAATGCCCTAAAAATTGTAAATTCTTTGCCCAAAGATGCAAAGATAATTTTTGCACCTGACAAAAATTTAGGAGGATATATCAACAAAATTAGTGGAAGAAATATGGTTCTTTGGGACGGAAGCTGTGATGTTCATAATATTTTGGAGGCAGAAAAAATTGTAGAATTAAAACTTAAAAATACTGATGCTAAGCTTATTGCTCATCCAGAATGTCAAGCTGCGGTGCTTGAGCTGGCAGATTTTGTTGGCTCTACTTCTGCCTTGCTTCAATACACATCTACAAGTAATTTTAAAAAATTTATTGTGGCCACTGAATCAGGAATTCTTCATCAAATGAAAAAACAAAATCCTACAAAGGAATTTATAATAGTTCCTTCAGACAAAACTTGTTCCTGTAACGATTGTCCACACATGAAAAAAATTACTTTGAAAAAAATTTATAATGTACTTCTTAATGAATCTAACGAAATTATTCTCTCTGATTTTATTATGAAAAATGCTCTTAAACCTATAAACAGAATGCTCGAACTTTCTTAATTTAATAAATCATAATTGAAAAATATTTTACTTATATTACTGTTTTTTAATATTTTAACTTTACATGCTCAAGATAGTATTGTGAGAAATGGATACCAAATATTTTACTATTCCAATGGCATTAAAAGTAGTGAAGGCATTATGAAAAATGGCCAACCAGAAGGCTATTGGAAAACATATTTCGAAAATGGAAATATTAAAACAGAAGGAAATAGAAAAAATTATGAACTCGACAGCCTTTGGAAATTTTATGATGCTAATGGTAAATTGACCTTAAGTATAACATACAAAAATGGTATTAAAAATGGCGCAAGAACAACTTACTTACAAGATAAAACTGTTATCGAAAATTTTGTAAATAATATTAAAGAAGGCTTTTCTAACGAATATTATTTAAGCGGAAAGCTATGGAAAACAACACCTTATAGCAATGGCCTCGAAAATGGATTTTCTATTATGTATTCCGAAGATGGAAGAATAATTGGACTTACAAAATTTCAAAATGGCTATTTAAAAACCATAGAAAATATTAACAGATATAATGAAGCAGGAAAGAAAATTGGACTTTGGAAAGAATTTTGGCCAGGCGATGATTATCTTACAAAAATGGAAGGATATTATAGAAATGATATTCAAGATGGCTATTTTAAATATTATGATAAAGAAGGAAATCTTCAGAAAATCGACAAATTTATTAACGGAATTTTAATTATTGACCCACCAGAACTTGCTGAATATGATATAAAAACCGATTATTATAGCGATGGCAGTGTTAAAACAATAGGAAGTTATAAAGACGAAAAAGCCGAAGGAATGCGCCGCGATTATTCAACAGATGGAAAAATTATCGCTGGATATATTATGCATGAAGGTATTGTAATAGGAAAAGGAATTATTGATGAAGCTGGACTTAGACAGGGAAAATGGCAGGACTTTTATGAGTCTGGAAATATACTCGCCGAGGGAAATTATATAAACAATGTGAAAAATGGTTCGTGGAAATACTATTTCGAAAACGGAAATCTCGAACAACAAGGTGATTATGACAATCAAGGTAGAGCAAAAGGAAAATGGACTTGGTTCTACACAGATAAAAATGTGAGAAGAGTTGAGAGTTTTTTTGAAGGACTTTCTCAAGGAATGATGACAGAATATTCATTAGACTCAACTATTATGCTGCAGGGCGAATATGTAGATGGAAATAAACAAGGTTTGTGGTTAGAAAATGTAAATGGCTACCGCGACGAAGGAGAATATTTGGAAGATATGCGCGAAGGAATTTGGAAATCTTATTACCCAAATGGAAATACATACTTCGAAGGCAAATTTGTGGATGATATTGCCGATGGAAAACATATTTGGTATTATGAAAATGGCCAAACACTAACAACAGGAAATTATTCTATGGGACTTTATAACGGCGAATGGCGCTATTTCGACGAAGATGGAAAATTGTTTCTCACAGTGGAATTCAATAAAGGTATTGAAGTAAAATATGATACAAAAAAAATTGAACCAGAACTTGACCCAAGCGAAATGACGGAGTAAAACCTAAGTATATGTTTTGTATTATGTATTTTAGCGAATTTGAAATGCCTACTATTTTAACTAATTTATAATTAAATGAATCAACAAATTTTGACCCTCGGATTTTCATCATGCCCCAATGACACATTTATTTTTGATGCCTTGATTCATCATAAAATTGATACCGAAGGTCTTGAATTTAAACTTTTTATTGCCGATGTTGAAGAGTTAAACCGCAAAGCATTCAAAGCTGAGCTTGACATTAGCAAGATAAGCTTTAGCGCCTACACTCAACTTACGACTAACTATATTCTATTGGATTCAGGTTCTGCTTTAGGCGAAAACTGCGGTCCGCTTCTTATTTCCAAAAAACCCTTTGATTTAAAGGACTTGTCGAATAAAAAAATAGCAATTCCAGGTTTAAATACAACCGCCAATTTATTGATTTCGCACGCTTTTCCAAATGCTAATAATAAAGTAGAAATGTTGTTCTCGAATATTGAATCTGCGGTTTTGAATGGCGATGTTGATGCAGGATTAATAATTCACGAAAGCCGGTTTACTTATCAAGAAAAAGGCCTTCATAAGTTAATGGATGTAGGAGAATTTTGGGAAACGGAAACTAATACTCCAACACCATTAGGAGGAATTATTGCCAAGCGAAGTTTAGATGAAGAACTTCTGCAGAAAGTTAATCGCGTGCTACATCGCTCCCTTGAGTTTGCCTTTGCTAATCCCAAATCTGGCCTCAATTTCATTCGCTCACACTCGCAAGAAATGAGTGAAGAAGTTATGTATAAGCATATTGCTCTTTATGTAAATAATTTTTCTCTAAGCCTTGGCATTTCAGGTAGAGCAGCCGTTATTAAACTTTTTGAAGTAGCTAAACAGTTAGGAAAAATCAATAAAATTCCACAAAACCTCTTTTTAGAAAATCAATCTTTTTCCAACCAATCTTTCATCAATCTTTAACCAATCTTTAACCAATCTCCAACCAATCTTTTTCCCCCAATCTCTAACCAATCTTTTTTCCCCAATCTCTAAGCAATCTTTTTCAAACCAATCTTTTTTCCCCAATCTCCAACCAATCTTTTTCCCCCAATCTCCAACCAATCTTTCATCAATCTTCTTCCAACCAATCTTAAATCAATCTCTAAGCAATCTTTTTCAAA